>Ga0182016_10005930_pt1 | contig 12963 bp, 7 predicted proteins | sample 712S2MmetaG_FD_120491 | JGI IMG/M metagenome (GOLD analysis project Ga0182016, IMG submission 120491) | Permafrost microbial communities from Stordalen Mire, Sweden - 712S2M metaG | ecosystem: Environmental > Terrestrial > Soil > Wetlands > Permafrost | place: Sweden: Stordalen | collected...
CAGACGGTTGATCGTCGTCACCCTGGTCGGCAACCCAAAGTCCCTCGTCAACCGAAAACAGAGCATTGGGGTAGCCCTTCGGTGTCTCGAACAGGATTTGGGTGGTCGCGTAGCGAATGGGTAAAGGTGGTCCCTGCCGGATGCCGGTAGGCACCGGTGCGAAGAACTTCGGAGTTTGTACTTCCTGAGTCTCCGAGGCCAGGGCTACCATCAACGGGATTTTTGCTTGCGTTGCCAGTGCAGCTCCTGTCTTCAAAAGGAAGCGTCGTGAAAGAGATTCATTTTGACCACCCGCTTTCCATCTACCTTGAACTGTCGTGCAGATAGCGCACCGGAATGGGATTGTCCGGCCTCTCCCAATCCCAGTAAACCTCTACGATGTGCCAACGATCGCCGCTCTTCAGCAACTCGAATGACTTGATGCCGCTCGCCATTGGCTTTGGGTCGGCCAAGTGTCTGCGGGACTCAAATGTAGAGTAGACATGAGCCATCCCACCAAATGTCTCGATCTGGTTGGCTGGGTTGCTGTCGAAGAAGCCTGTCGATGTTTCAGCGCCGTATTTCGCGGCGTACCCTTCCACTGAGAAGAAGACAACGTCCGCTGCACGCGAAGGAGTTGGCGGGATACTCACCGCAATGCGTCCGTGTGGAACGAATAGAGACCGTAGACGCGTCTGGTTCAGTTTCTCTCCGGCTGGAGTCGAGATTGCGGTGTAAAACGCGTGAACAACATCTTCAATTCTGGCAACATCGGCTGGGTCCGCTTTCGGCCAGTCCGGGTACGAAGCGAGAAGAGGCTGAGAATCCTGCGTTTTGGCTGGCTTGTTCTGAGCAGCGACGTGAGAAGCGGACAACAACAAAAGGGAAAGGACGAAGCAGCGAATAACAACCTCTAAAGGCATGAGACGTGTTTGGCCACAGAGACGCTGTGGGGAATCATTAGTCGGAACAGATCCGAAGGCGGAATTTCCGACAGCAGCTTCGGAAACGACAAATGCGGTTCGCAAGCGACCTCGAACGGTACGGGCCCCAGCATAGTTTGTATTCTGGGAAGGAATGCGACGTAGGCAGTAGCGGCCCAACTGATTTGGCAAAGCACTAAACGAATGATGCAGACATGCAACTAAATTATTAGTTATTTGGCGCATGGATTCTCCCATCATGGATACGAAGCAGGCTAAAGTTGGATGATCAGCCAGCCATTGCGGAGCGGCAGCATAGGGGATGCGATATTGAGTCCATCCTATTCAAGTGTCTTATACCTGACCGTCTGTGGCGGGATAGCAGGGGAATACGCCGATGACATCGTTGCTCTCTCCAGGGCTGTGAAATGCAAAATTGCGGTTGCTTCAACCGTGCGAAAGCCAATACTCATACGAGGCCATTTTAGGCACAAATGTCATCAGAAGTAACGCCGTTTGTTTTGATGCCAGCTATCAGTAATCCTGATACCTGAGATCGGTGGTCTTGTGCCAGCTCCACCACACCAGTTCCGTCCTGCTCATGAACTCCAGATGGATTGAAGGCTACGCACTACAGCCAAAGGCTGGCTCGTTGGACTCTCTCCACACAACGATTTTGCAGGGCAGCCAAGGGATGAGGTAGAGCCACCAGTCTCGTGGCCCTTTTAGATTTTCGGGAGGTTGTATCCTTTGAACAAAATTCTCATCTCACATTCGGCACGGCAGGTATGCGGGCCAGCACTGTGTCTCCGGCTTCCGTTTGGGAAATGAGGGCTTTTCATGAATAATGCGGTAAGATCCCCACTTCCGTTAAGCATTTCGCATGTGGAACCTTTGTCCGGGGACCAGCCCGGACGCCTCGTCGAGCGGGTAATTAGCCATCTCGAAGCCGTTCTTGCTGGCGGGACCGTGCAGCCTGGGGGCCGACTGCCAAGCGAAAGGACGGTCGCGATTGACCTCCATGTTAGCCGCAATACAGTTGCTGCTGCCTACGATGAATTGGAAGATCGCGGTCTGATCAGGAGGATGCGGGGCAAGGGCGCCTTCATGTGTAATCCTAGGGATCACGGCGAACTCTTCTCATGGAGCGGAAAATTATCTTCAACTGCCCACTCGTTGGACGAGCCCGTACTCGAAATGCTCGCTCGAAACGGTGCGTCAGACGTTCCCTACCCTTTGTCCGCCGGCACTCCCTCTCTCGCCTGCTTCCCTCATGAGATGTACAAAATAGCGGTAAACAAGGTTATCTCCGAGGATTTTCCAGGAGCCCTTGCAATTGCACCCACTGAAGGACAGAATCGACTCCGGAATTCGATCGCTTCCTGGACGGGTGTGGAAGCGAATCGAGTCATGATCACATCAGGCGCCCAGGAAGGGATCGACCTTCTTGCACGGTGCCTAATAGGGCCAGGCGACATCGCCATTGTTGAGGCTCCCACCTACCCAGGCGTGCTGCAAAGCCTTCGCGCAGCAGGCGCACGGCTGGCCGAGTGGAGTACAGATTGGTCCCTTGAAGAACTAGAACAACTGATTATTCGATATCGACCCAAACTCATCTTCACGACACCCACGTTTCAGAATCCCACGGGGCGTGTCATGTCAATCACCACAAGAGAAGGCCTCCTCGATCTCGCGCGACGCTACTACATTCCACTGATCGAGGACGATGTCTACGGGAAGACCTATTTCGATCAACGACCAGGACCGCCTAGCCTCGCGAAACTCGATCGTCATTCGCAAGTCATCTACGTAAGCACTTTTTCTAAGATGCTCGCTCCCGGCCTGCGTATCGGTTGGATTGTTGCGCCGAAGTACATGGTGAAGCAGCTGTCTTTGATGAAAATGCGTGCCAACCTCTTCACGGGCGGTCTGAATCAGCTGGTGCTCGCTAACTTGATTGATAGCGGCAATTTTGACCGCCACCTCGAAAACTTGCGCCGCCAGCACGCAGTCTTGCGGAATGCAGCGGTTTCATCTGCTCAGCAGCTGGCGGACGGAGGTCTCATCACGTTCAGCCGACCCATAGGAGGCTTATACCTATGGTGCAAGGTCGTAGGACGGCTTGACCTTGAGACCTTTCTTGAAAAGGCCGCTGAAAGGGGCGTCAGTGTCGCCCCCGGCCAGGCTTTCTTCGCCAGTGATCAGTGTTCCTCTTTTTTCAGAATTTGCTTCACGACACTACCCGAGACTCAGCTACGCAAAGGAATTGAGCGCCTGCACGGAGCGTTAAAGGATGTACGTGAGTCGCACCACACTCATTCTAATGACCTGATCATGACGAGCCACAAGAGGAGCTCGAGGGGTCAAGAGACACTTCAAGGGAAGCCAATCGGTGCCTTTCTTGAGCTGACCCTTGGACGTGTTGGCTTTTGACAAAGTCACTATTTGGAGGTTGCACGCGTGCGAGTCATCCACCTGTAGCAAAGCCCGGATAAAGAGTCATTCCCCCGTCAACGAAAAGCGTAATCCCATTCACGTAGTCGGAAGCGTCCGAGGCAAGCCACACCGCGGCTCTTCCAATGTCCTCTGGATCTCCAATGCGGTCGTAGGGGATCAGCTTCCTTAGAGCCGCCTCCGCCTCCGGCGTCTCCCAGGCTCCGCGATTGATTGGCGTCTTGATCGCTCCGGGACCGATACTATTCACGCGAATCTTGTGGGGCGCAAGTTCTTGGGCCATACTCTTCATCATCAGCATAACTCCACCCTTGGAGGTCGCGTAATTGCAGTGACCCGCCCAGGGAATAACCTCATGTACGGAACTCATACAGATGATCTTGCCGGCAGCGATCGAGCGATTTGCATCGATTCCTCGCCGGATGAATTCGCGTGCGGCCTCGCGTGCGCAAAGAAATTGGCCTGTGAGATTTACGTTGATGACTAACTGCCAGTCCGCTAGGGTCATCTCGACAAGAGGGGCGTCTCTTTGCAAACCGGCATTCGCAACAAGAATGTCGATCGTGCCAAACGTCTTGATGACATCGGCAAACATTTGTTGCACTTCGGCCTCGTTGCTAACATCCGCACCAACAACCACGGCTTCCCCGCCGTCAATACGGATTTGCTCCGCCACTTCCTCCGCTGGCTTGGGAACATTCGGGTGATTTATGACAACCTTCGCTCCAGCACGAGCGAGCTCTCGCGCAACCGCAGCACCGATGCCGGAACCAGCTCCGGTGATTAGGGCTACCTGATGAAGCAGCGGACAGACAGGATTCTGCAAGTTCTGCAATTTAATCTCCTTCTAGCTCAAACTCTGTATCAGTGATTGCTCGACCGTTAAGGCTTACGTCTATTCGGATGGCTTGCCGCTATCTTTGCGATGCGTAGCACTTCCGCAACGCTCCAAGCCTGCGCTATGCATCCCCGGGGATTATGAGGATAGTCACCGTCAAATATTTCAGCGATCTGGCCGATTCCGGCTTCCCGCAAATGCCCCGTAAACGCAGCCAGCCATGCATCAACTTGACAAAGCGTGGTCTCTAAGGTGTCGCTTGCGCGCAGTTTGGCAGAAAAGAACGGACCAGCGAGCCACGGCCACACCGTACCTTGGTGATAGGCACTGTCGCGATTCCACACATCCCCTTCGTAACGACCGCGATAGTGTGGGTCTTTTGGAGAAAGTGTGCGTAGGCCGAACGGAGTCAGCAGTTCTCGCTCTACGCGGTCCACTACCCTTTGGGCTCGTTCACCCTTCAATAGGGGGTAAGGCAGGCTTATTGTAAATATCTGGTTGGGACGAAGCGAAGAATCGCTCGAATCTTTCCCCGCAACATCGTAGAGGCAGCCCGCAGGTTCATTCCAGAAGACCGCTTGGAAGTTGTACTCGAGTCTTGCCGCATGCTCGGCATAGGAAATCGCTCCCAATTCGTCACCAAGTAATCGACCAAACGATTCCAGTATCTTAAGCGCGTTGTACCAGAGAGCCTGAAGTTCGACCGGCCTTCCGGCCCTTGGTGTGATAGCAATGTCGCCTACCTTGGCGTCCATCCAAGTGAGTTGAGTCGCATCATCCCCAGCCCACAGGAATCCATCAACATCGACATGAATGCCAAACCGCGTTCCGGACAAATGTGCCTGAACAATACTCTTGAGAGGGGCATAAAAGGAACTGCGGATCAATTCAATTGCTTCGTCCCGCCACTCCTCGTCATCGCGAAACGTGTGGTACTGGCGCAATGCCTCAAAGAACCAGAGTGTCGCATCCGCTGTGTTGTATTCGGGCGCCTCGCCTTGATCCGGAAACCGGTTTGGAAGCATCCCGGCGTTGACATATTGAACAAACTCCAAGAGTATCTCTTTGGCAACCTGGGGACGGTCAGTCGCCAGTAGCAGGCCCGGCAACGCGATCATCGTATCGCGCCCCCAATCGCCGAACCAATGAAATCCGGCGAGCAGGGTCTTGTAGGGCGCGCGCGTCGCGATGAACTGCTCTGCGGCTCGATGGAGTGTCGGAATGAGCTCCGAGTTTCCGTAGCGATGACGATGCTGCATGAAAACTAGAGCGCTCCGATGCTCTTCGGCGCGTCGGTACTCCGCTGCGCACTCGATCGAGCGCGGTTCGACCGAGGCAATGATAGGAAAGTTGGGACGTTGCTTCAGGTCGACCTTGAACACCAAAGGGCTATACAAGTCTTCGCTAAAGTCTAAGCCGCGGGACTGCTCCTCCTGATACTTGAAGTTCCGATACCAGTAGCCATCGAGTTGGACTGTCGCGAGGCCGTAAGACAGGTAAAGAGTCGGCAGACCTTCGTAAGGGGCAAGTCCAACACACCCCGGTAACTGTTGAACTGATCGGTTGATCGATTCGTTTTCATGCGTCGTGCTGTGATAGTCCCTAAAGGCGATGAGCGGCCGAACCTCCAGGGACGCCTCTTGAAGGTCGCCCTTCATCTGGAATTGATAGTCAATTACCGTAGTGTTTTCACCCTGCGGCATGAAGATCGACTTCCTTAATTCCCACTGGTCGTTTCCAAAGACAAACTGCGGATAAGGTTCCAGTTCGAATCGCTTGAGATTGAGATGACCAGCCGGGTGAATGATATCCCCGAGGTACATATTGGTGGACAGATCAAACCGAACACCATTGACCACGATGGCGTCTTCCAGTTGGGAAAGGAGCACAAAGCGCCCAAGAGGAGGTTTAGTCGCCGCGATTAGCAAGCCATGATACCGCCGGCTATTCAGCCCAGCGACGGTGGAGGACGCATAGCCGCCAATCCCATTCGTGACAAGCCACTCGCGCTTCTTTGCGGAGTGCAAATCTCGACATGCGAGTTGGTCAAGTGTGATCAATGTTACATCCTATTCACCTTCGGTCGGCCACTCGCCGTATCAGCAATTGAGATGCGAAAAATGAAAGCAGTTGTGAGCGAACAAGATTGACACTGCCTCAGCGAGCCATCTTTGCCGCCGCATGACCTTACCGGATTCTCAGCGCCGGCGCTAGCACAAAGCAAGTGCCAGAGCACACGTGGCTCTTATTGGATCTACTGAGCGCATTGCTAAGTAGCGCTCACAGACGCAAAAGGGCCTTCGTGCCACCGATCAAGTGGCTCTTGCTATTGAAAGAGCGCTCTGGTCGGATGGAGCAATCAGCCTGCAGTCGTCGATTGTGAACAACAGAGCTAGCAGAAGGGATGCCAATCGATGCCGAAGGCCTGGTCACCCAAGACTCTCCAGCCATCGTTTTTGATGGGTCGAGGTCCAGTCGCAATGCGGACCGCTTTGCGTACTCACTGGGATGTCTATCTCATGGAGGCAGCCGAGCTAGGCTTCTTCATGTTAGCTGCATGCACATTTGCCACACTTATCTTTGTGCCTCAGTCGCCGGTGGGCAGATTGCTGCCGGATCTCAATCTTAAGCGAATCGCAATGGGCATCGCAATGGCTGCCACAGCCATCATCATTATCCACTCGCCATTCGGCAAGCGTTCCGGGGCCCACTTCAATCCAGCTGTCACGGTCACGTACTACTGGATCCGGAAGATTAGCGGCTGGGACGCTTTCTTCTATGTTGTCGCGCACTTTCTAGGCGGCCTTGCGGGCATGCTGACCGCTAACGCCATGTTTGGAAGATACCTCGCCGATCCCGCCGTGCGCTATATCGTGACGGTACCGGGAGCACATGGAGTTCTTGCAGCATTTGTCGCTGAGTTCCTAATGGCCGTCCTCCTGATGACAATTGTTCTTAGAAGTTCTAATCATCCGCGCTGGGCACCTTATACGGGCTACCTTGTCGGCTTGTTGGTCGTCTTGTATATCGCCCTATTTTCCGCAATTTCAGGCTTCAGCATCAACCCAGCCCGAACCGTATCAGCGGGATTTGTGGCACGTATCTGGACTGGCGTCTGGATCTATTTCACAGCGCCACTCATGGGGATGGTCGTAGCTGCTGAGTTCTATCTGCGCAGGTTCGGTTTGGATCGCATTTACTGCGCGAAGCTGCTTCACACGTCTGACGTCCCGTGCCCTTTCTATTGCCGCTTTGTTGAAATGAGTTCGGTAGACGCCACACTCCCGCGCGGATAAGGAAAGTCGCCATGCCCACCGAAGCAACGTTTGATCTCATCATCATCGGCACCGGAGCAGGCGGGGCCACGCTGGCCCACCACCTTGCTCCGAGCGGACTCAAAATACTGTTACTGGAACGTGGGAACTACGTTCCGCGCGAGAAGGCGAACTGGAGTGCGCTCGAAGTCAATGTGAATGGCCGCTATGCTGCTAAAGAGACGTGGAGGACTCCAACCGGCGAAGCGCTCCATCCACACACAAACTATAACGTTGGCGGAAACACCAAGTTTTATGGGGCCGCGCTCTTTCGTCTTCGAGCAGAGGACTTCGGGGAACTGCAACACTATGGTGGTATTTCTCCCGCCTGGCCTATATCGTATGCTGATCTTGAACCCTACTACCTGCAGGCTGAGAAGCTTTATCATGTGCACGGCGAGCGGGGCGAAGACCCTACCGAGCCAGCTGCAAGCGGCCCATTTCCGTATCCAGCTATCTCCCATGAACCACGCATCCAACAACTCGCGGAAGACCTAACCGCCTCTGGATTGAGGCCGTTCCACACGCCACTTGGGGTCCTGCTTGATGAGGCTAATAAGCAAACAAGCCAGTGCATACGTTGCAATACGTGTGATGGTTACCCCTGTTTAGTTCATGCCAAAGCTGACGCTGAAATTCTCTGCGTGGAACCCGCCGTCGCTCACGACAATGTGACTCTTTTGATCAATGCACAGGTTCAGCGCATTGAAACCGACGAATCAGGTCGCGAAGCTACGGGTGTGCACCTGATCCGGAACGGCTCCAAAGAGTTCTATAAGGGAAACATAGTCGTCCTGTCGTGTGGGGCTATCAATTCTGCTGCACTCCTGTTGCGATCAGCCAACGACAAGCATCCCGATGGCTTAGCAAATCGTTCCGGCGTAGTTGGTCGGCACTACATGGGACATGTGAATTCGGTCTTGATGGCGATTTCCAGATGTCCAAATCCGACAGTCTTTCAAAAAACACTATCGATCAACGACTTCTATCTCGGCTCTGAGGGAAATCCCTTGCCTCTCGGTCATATTTCTTTCGTGGGCAAACTCGATGCAGACACGCTAAGTGCTGGTGCTCCAGCGATCGCTCCCGGCTGGACATTGGATCTTATGGCAAAACACTCACTTGATTTTTGGCTAACTTCGGAAGATCTCCCAAATCCCAATAACCGAGTCACTGTCAACCGTGCAGGCGAAATTGTCCTGTCATATGCACCGAATAATAAGGAAGCGCACTCACGTCTCATCCATCAACTCAAACAAACTCTCAATACCATCGATTGCCAACATCATGGAACCCAATGTCACGAAGGGCTTTTCGCACATAACCTCTACCTGGGCGAGAGGATACCGCTTGCCGGAGTCGCGCATCAGAACGGCACCGTCCGGTTCGGTCATGATCCCATGACAAGCGCCATAGATGTGAATTGCAAGGCACATGACCTTAACAACCTATACGTAGTCGACGCCAGTTTCTTCCCATCTAGTGGAGCCGTAAACCCAGCACTCACGATCATCGCGAATGCTCTCAGAGTCGGGGATCATCTTCTTGATCGCTTTCATTTAAGCAGGGGCTCAAGCGTATCGCAGCGGACGGAGCTAGTTCAAAAATGAAATCGATCAAACTGGAGACGAAACGACCATTGGTTGCTGAAGAAGTGCGTCTGGAAGAATCGAGGCTAAGGGAAAAGCACTGGAAGCGTTGGGGGCCGTATCTTAGCGAACGAGCCTGGGGCACCGTGCGGGAGGATTACAGCTCCTACGGCACCGCATGGGATTACTTCCCTCACGATCACGCACGCTCCCGTGCTTACCGCTGGAACGAAGACGGGATTGCCGGCATTTGTGATCGGCACCAAAAGTTGTGTTTTGCCCTTGCATTTTGGAATGGAGCTGATCCCATTCTCAAAGAGCGGCTATTTGGCTTGACCGGGAGCGAGGGTAACCACGGGGAAGATGTAAAAGAATATTACTTCTACTTGGATAACACTCCGACTCATTCGTATATGAAGTTCTTGTACAAATATCCTCAGCGTTCCTACCCGTACAACGACTTGGTTGAAAAGAATAGGGAACGCGGCAAGGGCGAAAAAGAATTCGAACTACTCGACACTGGTATCTTCGATACCAACCGTTACTTCGATTTGATTGTGGAATACGCGAAGAATTCCACCGAAGATATTCTCATCCAGATCACGGCAACCAATCGTGGCCCGGACTCGGCGCCGCTTCGTATTCTCCCGACACTCTGGTTTCGCAACACTTGGTCTTGGGAAGAAGGAACTGCTAAGCCCGAGCTTACACGAGACGCAAGACCGGACTATGCGGCCACGGTCGTGGCCAACTCAGCGGACATCGGCGTGTACCTACTTCACTGCGAAGGTGCTCCTGATTTGCTTTTCACTGATAACGAGACAAACCTGCAACGACTCTACGGCGCGGCGAACCACGGGTTCACGAAAGACGGCATTAACGACTACATCATCAGCGGCCGAAAAGAGAGCGTCAATCCGGAGCAAAGGGGAACTAAGGTTGCAGCAGACTATCCAATGCTGATTGCCCCAGGAGAGTCCGTCGTTGTGAAACTAAGGCTCACATCCCACTCCGAAACACCGCCGAATTTCGGTGCGCCGTTCGACGCCATTATTCGTGAACGGAAGCGCGAGGCCGATGGTTTCTATGAAACGATTATTCCTTCTGATATCTCAGTCGACGCACAGAATGTAATGCGGCAATCTCTCGCTGGGGTCTTATGGTCCAAGCAGTTCTATCACTACGTAGTTCGAGACTGGCTTAAGGGAGATGGAGCGCAACCACCGCCAGCAAATGAGCGGCTGGATGGGCGAAACGCACAATGGGATCATCTTTTCAATGCGGACGTGCTCTCCATGCCGGACAAATGGGAGTATCCCTGGTTTGCTGCATGGGATCTCGCATTCCATTGCATACCCCTTGCTTTGGTCGACGCTGAGTTCGCCAAGGAACAACTCACTTTGATCCTGCGGGAATGGTACATGCATCCGAACGGTCAGATACCAGCCTATGAATGGGCGTTTGGCGATGTGAACCCTCCTGTACATGCTTGGGCTGCATGGCGCGTTTACAAAATGGAAAAGCGAAGACGGGGAGTGGGTGATATTCACTTTCTCGAATCGGTGTTCCATAAGCTGCTCCTCAATTTCACTTGGTGGGTCAATCGAAAAGACAGCGAAGGCATGAATGTGTTCGAGGGCGGATTTCTCGGGCTCGACAATATCGGTGTCTTTGATCGCAGTGCACCGCTACCGACTGGAGGCCATATAGAGCAGTCCGACGGGACAAGCTGGATGGCCATGTACACCTTGAATCTCCTCACAATCGCCAACGAACTTGCAATTTACAATCCCGTCTACGAGAACGTCGCGAGCAAGTTTTGGGAACACTTCCTGCATATCGCGCGTGCGATAAATCACCTCGGCAAGGATGGCACAGGACTTTGGGATGACGAGGAGAGCTTCTTCTACGATGTGCTTCACACCCCGAACGGCGAACGACAACGAATGAAGGTCCGGTCGATGGTCGGTTTGATTCCTCTATTTGCTGTTGAAACGCTGGAGTCCGACTCTCTTGAAGCGATGCCGGGATTTCAGCGCAGATTCAATTGGTTTCTAGAGAACCGCCCCGATCTCACCGTTCACGTCGCCTGCATGCGCACTCCTGGACAGAAAGAGCGTCGTCTTTTATCGCTGGTCGACGAACGACAGCTCCGCAGCATCCTCGAGGTAATGCTCGATGAGGCGGAATTTCTTTCAGACTACGGCATTCGCGCATTGTCACGGCGTCATGAAGGCCATCCGTTCGTGCTTCAGGTCGACGGAAGGGATTACAGGGTTTCCTATGAACCTGGCGAGTCTTCTTCTGGCGTGTTCGGCGGCAACTCCAATTGGCGAGGACCGATTTGGTTCCCGATGAATTATCTGATCATCGAGGCGCTCCAAAAATTCCATCACTACTATGGAGACGCGTTTCGTGTGGAATGTCCAAAGGGATCAGGCCAAGCTATGACGTTGGCTGAGGTCGCCGCCGACCTTTCACGTCGGCTATCAAGTCTCTTCACTCGAGACGACGATGGAGAGCGCCCAATCTTCCGCAATCAGAGCAAGTTTCAGACCGATCCTCACTGGCAAGATTTGCTGCTCTTCTACGAATACTTTAATGGCAATGATGGCGCAGGCGTCGGCGCGAGCCATCAGACGGGCTGGACTGCCTTGGTCGCCAAACTACTGCAGCAAAGTGGAACTGACACGACCAAACGTATGCAATCGAAGCCTTTATCAAAGCAAAAGCGTTAAGACAATGTCGCATAGGAACGAGGCATGAAGCAGAACTCATCGAAAGGATGATCCCATTAGTCGTCGCGAGCCCGACGGTGATCAAGAGGAGGTAGCATTGATGATCGAGAACTGACTTGCTCAAACAGGATGCGCCAGTCGACATTCACCTGCCGAATGATGTGAACCGCTTTTCGTGCATGAGTCTGTTGCTGTCCGGCCTCGTCGTCTTTGGACGACGGGGCAGCGGCGTATTCCGGCAGACTTCCCCGAATGCTACGTGCGCTTTGGCTTAGTTGACCCTCGTGCGGACCTGCCCATCGGCCGGCTGAAGGCAAACTCGCGATGCTGGCGCTCGAAGCCGCCGTGGATCGGCGCGCGCCGGAGACGCAAAACCCGGTCCAGCCGACGGATGCCAACCTGGTCGCCGGAATGAAGATCTATCAATCGAATTGCACCAGCTGCTATGGCGACATTCAGCACTCTCACGCAGTCCTCGGCAACGCCTTATTTCCACGCGCACCTCCGTTCGCTCAGGACGCGCAGGACATGCCGGAAAACCGAACCTCTACATCATCCAGCACGGCATCCGCCTCAGCGGAATGCCGGGCTGGAAGGCAATATTGAATGAGCATGAAACCTGCCAGGTGACGACATTCCTGAGCCATATGGACAAACTGTCTCGCCAGTCTCAGAGGAATCGAAGAGTGCTGCAACGAGCATTCAAGGCGAGACCGCCCAGACGGACGCATCGAAACCGGAAACAAGAGATAAGATGAGCATGGATGTGCACATGCACAATTCAATGAGCACTCAACGTCTGAGAAATGCTTGCGCGCTAAGCCAATAACCCTAGCCCACGCATGATTGTCAGTCGGCGAGCGGATCGCGTGGGCCTCATGCGCGGTGGCTGGTTTGCTTTTCGAGCTGTTGCCACAGCCCATGGCTCCGCATTCGATCGATGGCGTCAACCTTCGGTTGTAAACAGGTGAATTGGCACGAACCAGTTGGGGATTGGAAAGAATGGCCGTGCATTTCGCGGCGGAACGCTTGGCACAATCAAGCGCGGTTCAAAGCCCTTTTTCACCGATTCCCGGTCATTTTTGATGGATACGAACTCAGCAACGGTGTGGGTGTAGTGGCGAACTG
>Ga0182016_10005932_pt1 | contig 12961 bp, 9 predicted proteins | sample 712S2MmetaG_FD_120491 | JGI IMG/M metagenome (GOLD analysis project Ga0182016, IMG submission 120491) | Permafrost microbial communities from Stordalen Mire, Sweden - 712S2M metaG | ecosystem: Environmental > Terrestrial > Soil > Wetlands > Permafrost | place: Sweden: Stordalen | collected...
ATGGGGCACAGCAGTTGTCCTTCTTCAACACGCATTACGACAACCACTGCTACCTGCCCATGCTGGGCTTCGTCAGCTTCGACAACGAGCCGGATCAGTACCCGCTCAGGTGTGCGGTCTAGCTCGCCTGTGCCAATGGCTTGGCTTCCTCAGCGAAGAGCGCGTCGAGGATGGTTGCGGAGGTTTGCTGGATAACGGCAAGAGATTCGGTGAGCAATTCAGCGTTGCCGTGATAGAGACTGATGTAGTCCGCGCTGGCACTGCCAGTATTCAAACCCACGGCGCGGCCAACGATGAATGCGATGGACTCTGCCTCGGTCTCGCGTACCGTTTTGGTTGTGAGTGTGCGGCGTTCTGCCCGGTGCAACATCTCGTGGCCAAGCTCATGCACCAATGTGCTGAACTCCTCGGCCTTCGATTGGCCGGGAAGCAAAGCGATCTTTCCGCCGTAGCTGACGCCCTGTGCGGGTGCGATACGCTCGTTGTACTCAAGCTCGATGCCCTGCTGCTGGACGAGATCGACAAGCCGTTCGTGGTAGGTGCCAACCTCGCCGGAAACCCGGAGCTGTTCTTCGACCGAACCTTCATCACGGAGGGGATGCGTCTCCTGCTTGACTCTGTGATTCGACGCCTGGCTGGCCGCGGCGGCGACCCTGTGATCCAGTTGCAAACCGCCTTTGGCGGCGGCAAAACGCATACCATGCTTGCGGTTTACCACTTGGCCAATCGAACTGTGCCGGTCAGCAAACTGTCTGGCATCTCCCCGATTCTGGATGCAGCCGGAGTGACCGATCTGCCAAAGGCAAAGGTCGTCGTGCTCGACGGCACACGCTTCTCTCCCAGTCAGCCCAAGCAGTATGGTGACCAGAAGATCAAAACTCTTTGGGGCGAGATGGCGTGGCAACTGGGCGGCGCAGCCGCATTTGCCGCAATCGCTGAAAGCGATGAAAATGGCACGGCCCCCGACGCTTCGTTGATCGAGAAGATGCTGGAACCACATCAACCCGTCGTGTTGCTGATGGACGAATTAGTCGCCTACCTGCGCCAATTTGAAGACGGACGCGGCTATGCTGGCGGCACCTTCGAGTCAAACCTGACCTTCATCCAGAATTTGACCCAGGCTTTCAAAGGTGTTCCCAGAGCGATCATGCTGGTATCGCTTCCGGCCTCGAAGGTGTCGGAGGCGGGGAGTGCTCGCGGCAAGCGTGCAATGGACCAACTTGAAGGAGCTCTCTCGCTCACTAGTCTGGAAAAGACTGTTGGTCGCGTTCACGCACTCTGGAAACCGGTTGGGACGGAAGAAGCGTTCGAGATTGTTCGGCGCCGCCTCTTTACCCAGATCAAGGATGGAGCACAAGCGACGGCAACTTGCCGCGCCTTTGCCGACACATATGCAGAAAACCGCGAGGACATGCCCAAGGAGACCCTGGAAGGACGCTATCTTGACCGCATGGAACGCGCTTACCCAATTCACCCGGAGGTCTTCGACCGGCTCTATGAAGATTGGTCATCGCTGGACAACTTCCAGCGCACGCGCGGCGTACTGAAGCTCATGGCAATCGTCCGCCCCGATTTCCAGGCAAGCCGCTCAAACTCCGCATATTCGTCTTCTGTGAGCCGCACTCCAATCTGTTTGCTCCTGGCTTGAGGGCGCTGCGCCATCTCTAATTCATTGTCTGGAAGAGTTTTTGTGGCCACGATTTTCCTCCAAATGTGCCGGTAGCAAACGATACCAGCCGATACCAAACGCTACCGAAGTCCAGTTAAAAGCCTCATTATAAAGGCGATACCGTTCGCTACCATTCGGTAGCAAACGCTACCCTTTCAGGGGTGGAGTGTCTAAATTCACCCGGCGCGCAGCGACGAACGGGCAAACGGCACACCGAATATCAGCTCCGTGCGCATGATTCGCTTGCGGCCTCCAATGCTTCTGCATCCTGGGCTAAGCGCTCTTGTATTCGTCGACAGCCTGCTCGACGTGGGATTGCACTGCGGCAAGCTCTTGTCTCGATTCCTCAAACTGTGCGGCAGGGACAAACTGCAGAGGTCCGTTGGATGCAACGAGCACGGAACGATCCGCTGGCTGGACTAGCACCTTCAAGTCCGGGACCACGGTTGTGCCGGAAACGTCCTGGAGCGTGAAGCTGTAGATGTTTCCCTTGTCGGTGATCAGGTTCAGATTCGAAGCAATGCCCGCCTTCGCCGGATGAACAAAACAGAAATTTTCCACCAGATCGACGACCCAGAACTCCTTGTCGCCCGTCGCTGCTTGCATGATCTTTTCGGTGGCGGGCAACTGAATCAACGTCGTGTACTTCAGCTTGGCATGAATAGGTACGATGTCTTGTGAGTGATAGAGCACAGTGCGTGCCGACGCATCCTGCGCTGCTGCGTCGGCAGAGACGAGCGCCAGGGCAAGCCCGGCGATGGCAAAGATTCGGCGATTCATGCGGCAACTCCTTTTAGGTTGGAGGCTGGGTTGGACACCGAGCGAGACTGCGGCGGATGCTCTTCCGCGAGATGGCGAAGGCCGTTCGCGATTCCGAATCTCCTGAAATACTCGCGCTTGATCAGGTTGTTGCGGGCATCGTTCGCGGCGATCCAGTGAAGAACTGGATCGGCATTCAAATGCAATTTCTTCGACCCACTCGGCTTGCGGATGACCATTTCACCAGGAGGCTTGAGTCCAATGATCAATTCAAGCTCGGTGTCGTTCAAATGAAATGCTTCACGGTAGACGTCGCGATTCATTTCCGGATTGGCAAGGAAGATTTTGGTCGGGCAGCTTTCGGCAACCGTCTGCAACATGCCTGATTGCTCAAGCTCCTTGATCGATTGGGTAGCCAGAATCATGGCCGCATTGTGCTTGCGCCATGTCTTCTGTGCCTGAACCACATAATTTCGAATGGTCTCGTTCTTCATGAAGAGCCACGCCTCGTCCATCAGGAAGGTCTTGAAGGTGCCAAGATTGGCCAGGTCGCCAATCTCGTTCGAGGCCCGATGGAGTACGTAGAACAGGAGCGGCTCCAGCACTTCAGGAGCATCGCTCCATCCGTGAAAATTGAAAGTCTGAAATCGATTGAACGATAGCGTGTCCTCCGCGTTGTCGAAGAGGAAGCCATACTGACCCGCGCGAGTCCAGCGATGCAGCCGGTCTTTCAGGTCGCCGATGATATTGGCGAAGTTGGCAACAGTGCGCTGACCTGGTTCAAGCAGGTATGTGCGTTCGATGGCCTCCCAAAGCTTTCGCTCCTCTTTGAAGTCGAGCCGAAAGCGTTCATCGCTCCCCTCGATCAGGACACGAAAGAAACTGAAGAGGAATTGCAAGTTCTCCTTCCCGTAGGGAAGAGAGAACGGGTTGATCGTGAAGTCCCGCGTCTCCTGGCCCACGTTAAGGTAGCTGCCGCCGAAAATCGTCGTGATTGACTCAAAGCTGCCGCCAATGTCGAAGACGAAGGTAAGCGGGTTATATTTCTGTGCGTTCTGAAGCAAGAAATTGCAAAGGTACGATTTTCCGCTGCCGGTCATGCCAAGAATCAGTGTGTGGGCGACTTCGCCCTCGTGGAGGTTGAGATAGTACGGAGTCTGGTTGTCGGTCTCAAGGACAGCCAGGTACTCCGTGCCGAGATGTGTATTGATCTTCTCGCCTGGAAGGATCGTGAATAGGAACGAGAGATCCGCGTAGTTGCTGTTCAACAGAAACATTCTTCGCAGATTCAGTGCGTAGGCTCCCGGCACGGTCGCGAAGTAAGCGTTGAGTTGGTTGGCTTCTCAAGTCGCGCCTACGCATGTTGCCGCTCTTTGACGTGATGGCCTTTCAGGTCCGACAATGCGGACTTGAAATACCGAGTTTCTGGTGTTGGGACGCACACCATTGAAGATTGAACTACGAGGGAAGATGAACCGAGGGATAAAACTTTTCGACCTGGTCGTGCCTGAGGAGAATTTGCACCCGTTTTTTAAGCGGGTGCGGGTTGCCGAGACTTCCATTGCAGCGCGAGAAATGCTAGAGGAGGTGTTTCAGAGCTTTGAAGATCCCGACGGCAATTTCGTGGAACAGTTCCAAACTTCGGGGTTCGACGCGCGCTTCTTCGAACTATACCTACATGCATACTTCAGTCGTTCCGGGTACAGCGTCGACAGACGATTTCCGAATCCCGATTTCATAGTAGGCCTGAAAGGAATGAGGGTGGCAGTGGAAGCGACGACCGTCAACCCGTCGACCTCAGGCATGATTGCAAAATATGGCAGGAAAATAGAAGACCTTGACGAGGCCGAGTTGCGCGATTATGCGAGAGATGAGTTGCCGATCCGCTTCGGGAGCGCACTCTACTCGAAAATGCAAAAGGCCTACTGGCAAAAGCAGCAATGTGCAGGCCTGCCGTTTGTAATTGCGGTACAAGCCTTCCATGATGAAGGCTCTTTGCGTTTTTCAGATACGGCGCTTGTTGAGTACGCCTATGGCAGCCGTCAGTCTGCGTGTTGGAGTCCAGAAGGAGACCTGCTCATCTCGAACGCAAATGTAGAATCTCACTCTCTAGGAGAGAAGGCTATCCCATCTGGCTTTTTCGACCAGTCAGACGCGGAACATATCAGCGCGCTGATTTTCTCCAACAGTGGTACGCATGCGAAGTTTTCGCGCATGGGATATCAAAGTGGCTTTGGGACAGATGTGTTGAAGATCCAAAGATTCGGTCGGTCGTTCAATGAGTCCCCTGACGCGATGGACGCTGTCTTGTTTCAATATGACATGGACGATCCACCACAAGTGGAGCCTTGGGGGCAGGGTCTCACAATTATTCATAATCCCAAGGCGAACATTCAACTCCCTGATGGCTTTTTCGTACACGCAAAGGAACATCATCTACGTGGTGATTACGTGACGACAACGCCAGGTGGTTGGCACCCATTCAATTCGCAAACGCTTCTGACATATGTCGCGGAACTCAAGAGTCTTCCGAATGCCAATTTCCTTTTAGGGCACGGTCCCAGGGCAATCGGATCGATCCACAAAGATCACTTCTGGTCATTCGAACCTCAGATGGACCTTGACGGCGAAGAAGATGGCTGGTATTCAGACGAGTTCCAAGCATTTCTTGGGCTGATTCTGAGGCGCAAAGTGGACTGGAAGGCTGTGGTTCTTGCCCGGGATTATTACTTCAGGTTCTTCCCGATTGCGAATATTTCCAGCATTTCATCTCGCGCATCGGCCGTTGCTGCCGTGCAGCATAGGATGATGGAATTCCTCGGCAGTCCCCGCCGCCTATTTGATAAATCAGTCGGATGATCCGATCCGTGGAAGGGGACTCGTGTTGCCGTCAAGAAACAAACAACAAAAGAACGGTGCTTCACGGTGAGTGTTCTGATGTTTTTCCCCCTTCCTTGTTCAAGCGCGGAATTCAATCAACCTTGTAAACTCATTGGTGCTCAGTGACAGACGAGTTATGAGTTTGTAGATGAAGTTAGTGATAACTTTCAACGAATAGATGTTAGATACAAAGTAATGGACGGACAGCCCGTTTCGTTCGACGATGTATCCACAGTCGAGCACGGGAGGTCCTATATGTCCAATAGAGTTATCAATCAGTCTGGAGTTACTGCTCCAACGCTGGCGATGCGGGCCAATGCGTCAGTCTTCAGCACAGAAGACCGACTGCATGAAAATCGTGTTGGCGTCGTTTCAGAACAGTCAATCTATCCCCCTTATCCAGCGAGCTTCAAAGCATACGCTCCGATTGCGGAGCGCACCTTGCACCGAATCGAATCTACAACCCTTTCACAGTCGATCACAGTGCCCGGCAATGATCCGCTGATGAACGCGCGCCAGGTAGCGGCGAAACTCGGCGTATCCGAACGCTGGGTCCGCGACCACACCACGCGCCGGTCGCCCAAAATCCGCGGGCTGAAGATGGGTTCGCTCATGCGGTACCGATTGACCGACGTGGAGGCCTTTCTAGCTGAACTGGATACGCAACCGTCTTCCCGTCCCTCGCGATTTCGTGTATGAAAGAAGTGTTCTCCACGATCAGGGAAGGAAGCCAGGCTAAAGGAGAACAGCCATGGCATTGAAGTATCAGAAGGGCACCGTCTACCCGAGAGGGAAGAGGGTAAAGATGTGGTACGGAAGGTACACCGTGTACTTCCGTGACGAAAGAGGAAAGGAGGTCGGAACGCGACGCAACGTTCCCATCTGCCCAAAAGCAGGCATAACAAAGTGGAAGGCAGAGGAAATGCTGCACGCGCTCATCCTCAAGGACACCGGGATGCCGGCCAAGATGGCCAGCGCCATCGAGGATGATTCCGTAACATTTCGGTGGTTCGTCGGAGAGCGGTATCTTCCGATGCGCCAGGGTGCATGGAGCCCAGCGTACCGCCGAATCAACTCGTACGAGATCAACCACTACCTCGTGGAGCAATTTGGACGCATTCCGCTTGGGCAAATTGGTACGTTTGAGATTCAGGTGTGGCTCAACAAGCTGGCCACAATGTACTCCCAATCGGTAGTCCGGCATTGCTACGTGAACATTCGATCCATTACTCGAATGGCGAAGAAGTTGAATTTCCTAGCCACAGATCCAGGACTTGACGTCACCATGCCACAGACCAAGCCGGTACCTAAGCCGATCATGAACCAAGAGCAAATCATCGCGCTCATTGGTGGCATCAGGGACCTGCACGACTTGTGCCTGATGTATGTCGGAATCTTTTGCGGTCCGCGCGCAAGCGAGGTTCTCGGGCTGCAATGGAAGTCGTGGACTGGGACAACGTTGGTCCCATATGGAACTGCGTATGAGGGCAACCTTTATCCCGGACGATTCAAGACCCGTGCAAGCAAGGCTCCAATCGGAGTTCCTGAGCAGGTCCGACCGGTCATTCAGGCATGGATGCAGATGTGCCCGGACCCGTCCCCGGAGGCACTGATGTTTCCCACCTTTGGGCGGGGAACACGCAAGGGACAAGCTGTGCCGCGTTGGAGCAAGAACTTCCTGGACGGAAGAATCAGGCCCATTGCCCGGCAGTTTGGTATCCCGGACCGGCTCGTCACGTTCCAGGTGATGCGCCGAACACTGGGAACTAACCTTCAGCATCACGGCACGCTGAAGGACGCTCAAGGGGCTCTGCGCCACGCGAGCATCCAGACCACTGGGGATGTATACATGCAGGCGATCGAGGGGAGTGTTCTGCAGGCGCTGAACTCTCGAACGTCCGAGATTCTTTCCGACTGGAAGCCGACGCTCGTCTCCGGAGGTCAACCAATCGACGGAGAGTCGGCGGCACCAAAAAGAAGGAGTGTAAATCTCGCGAGAGGTTTGACCCAAAATGGTCCAAGCTCGATTTTGAAGGAGGGTCTAAGTGTTTGATTTAATTGGTGGACGCGGTAGGAATCGAACCTACAACCTGTCGGTTAAGAGAACATTAACCAACGTAATATCAACGACTTACGCGGAACGGCTGGCAGCCAAAAGTACTGAAAAGAAACGGTTGGGAACGGTGAGGAATTCTTACTGTGGGGCTGATGTGGGGACGAAAAGCTAATGTGGGGTTATTGTGGGGTTGAGAATTTCAACCGAATAATCACCGATTGCTCGTAGAAACCCCTTCCACGTCACATTCCAGAATCATCATAGAGAGGCATCGGCGGAGTTTAGCGCTGGCCCCTGGTCCCGAATCCGCAACCGATGTGCTAAGTTGTTGATTCGTTTAGGTTGGTAGTGCGTCTAGTTGGACCTAAATGCATGGTATTCGGCAGCAATTGGACCCAAGTTGGACCCAAGTTTTCAATTCGGAAGTCGTTGCTTGCTTCCGGGAATGAATCAGGTGGTTCTTTCCAGGTACGGCTTGCCAGTCAGTTGCACTTCCCTTTTTGCTGGCACACTCTCGCTCCTTTACGCCACCGCCCAAGCCGCTGAAAGCTCCTTCGCCTGTTCCAGCACCGTCTCCGTCGCCTTCTCCTGCCCATCCGGCGGGTACTTGTACTTCTTCAGGATCGTCTTCACCATCAGCCGCAGTTTGGCCCGCACCGACTCCCGCACATACCAGTCCACGGAATTGCTGGCCCGCAGTTTCTCCGTTAGCTCCCGCGCAATCTTGCGCAGGGTCGCATCCCCCAGCTCCCGCACCGACGCCTCATTCTCCGCCAGCGCGTCATAGAAGGCGATTTCATCGCGGGACAAGCCGAGTTCATCGCCCCGGCTTGCCGCCGCCTGGAACTGCTTCGCCATGGCGATCAGCTCTTCAATCACCTGTGCCGTCTCGATGGCGCGGTTGCGGTAGCGGGTCAGGGAGTCTTGCAGCAGCTCAGAGAATTTGCGGCTCTGCACCACGTTCGTTCCAAACCGGCTCTTGATTTGCCCTTTGAGCAGGCGCTCCAGAACCTCCACCGCCAGATTCTTCTCTTTCAGCTTGCGCACGTCTTCCAGAAACTCTTCGGAGAGAATGCCCACATCTGGCCGCTCAAGTCCTGCCGCCTTGAAAATGTCCATCACCTCTGCCGAAACCACCGCGCGGGAGAGTATCTGCCGCAGCGCGTGCTCTTTGGCGTCGTCACTCAGAGACGTGGTTGGGTCGCGCTTGGTCAGGATCGTGCGCACCGCCTGCATGAAGGCGATCTCTTCCCGGTATTTCACCGCAGCGGGCAACGTGCAGCACAGCGCAAACGCCGCCGTCATGCGCAGCACGCAATCGGCAAAGCGCCGCTTCCCATCCTCCAGGCCCAGAATATGGTCCGCCGCCGCCCGCATCGGTTTCAAGGCGTTCACGCGGAAGCTGCTGTAATCCACTCCATGCAGCATCCCCCGCGCCACTTCCATCTCTTCCTGCACCTTCGCCAGCATCTCTGCTGCCGGAATGGTAGGCCGCCCCTTGCCCTTGCTCTCCGTGTACTCCTGCAATGCCTTCTTCAGGTCGTTCGCAATGCCGATGTAATCCACCACCAGCCCGCCCGGCTTGTCATGGAAGACCCGGTTCACACGCGCAATTGCTTGCATCAGGCCGTGGTCCCGCATCGGCTTGTCCACGTACATGGTGGTCAGGCAGGGCACATCGAAGCCCGTCAGCCACATATCCCGCACAATCACGATCTTCAGCGGGTCGGTGGAATCCTTGAACCGCTTCTCCAGCCGCTTCTTTACCTTTGCGGTGTAAACGTGGTCGCGCAATGCCTTCCGGTCCGATGCCGCGCCGGTCATCACCACCTTGATTGCGCCCTTCTCCGGGTCCGGGTCGTGCCACTCTGGCCGCAGCTTGATAATCGCGTCGTAGAGCTGCACGCACACTTCACGGCTCATGCAAACCGCCATGGCCTTGCCCTGCATCGCATCCTGCCGGGTCTCGAAGTGGTTCACCAGGTCAGCCGCTACGGTATCGATACGCGGCTCCGCGCCTACCAGCTTCTCCAGCGCCGCCCACCGGCTCTTGGTCCTCGCCCGTGCTGCTTCTTCCTCGTCTTCGGTCAGCTCCTCCACTTCCTCGTCGGTCGCATCCACAGCGGAGGAGTCCAGCTCCAGTTTCACCAGACGCGACTCATAGTAGATGGGGACCGTTGCCTTGTCCTTGACGGCCTGCTCTATGTCGTAGATGTCCACATACTCGCCAAAGACGGAGCGGGTGTCCTTGTCCTTGGAGGAAACCGGCGTCCCGGTAAAGGCCACAAACGTGGCTTTCGGCAGCGCATCCCGCAGGTACTTCGCAAAGCCGTAGATCGTTTCTCCGGCTTGGTTAATCCGCGCCTTCAGTCCATATTGGCTGCGGTGCGCTTCATCGCACAGCACCACTACATTGTCGCGTTCGGTCAGCGTCGGAAAGGTGTCCTCATCCTCGCCGGGAACAAACTTCTGAATGGTCGTAAAGACAATGCCGCCCGATGGCCGCTGGTTCAACTGCTCTCGCAGCGCCGTCCGCGTGTCGGCCTGCACCGGCTTTTCGCCCAGCACCTCCGCCGCCATGTCGAACATGCCGTAGAGCTGGCCGTCCAGGTCGTTCCGGTCAGTCACCACCACCAGCGTGGGATTCTTCATCTGGGGGTGCGTCATCAGCTTGCCCGCAAGGCAGATCATCTCCAGGCTCTTGCCTGCGCCCTGCGTATGCCACACCACGCCGCCCTTGCCGTCGCCTTCGGGTGCTGAAGCCTCCAGAATCCGCTCCACCGCCACCCGCACCGCATGGAACTGGTGATAGGCGGCGATCTTCTTTACCAGCCCGCCGTCGTCCTCAAACACGATGAAGTGGTGCAGGTAGTCCAGCAGATGCTCCTGCTTAAAGACTCCCTTCACCAGCGTCTCCAGTTCGCCAAACGGTCCCAGCGGGTCGCGCTCCTTGCCGTCGATGGTGCGCCACGCCATGAACCGTTCTTCATCGGCAGAGAGCGAACCCATCCGCGCATAGATGCCATCGGAGGCCACCAGCACCTCATTGGTGCGGAACAGCTCCGCGATCTCGTCCTTGTAGGTCTGGAGCTGGTGGTAAGCTGCCGACACATCCGCCGTCCCGCTTGCCGCATTCTTCAGCTCGAAGACGGCCACCGGCAGTCCATTTAGGAAGACCACCACATCGGGTCTGCGTTCCCGGCTGCCACTGGCGGTTGCGCCGGTCACAGTGAACTGGTTCACCGCGAGCCAGTCATTCTGCTCCAGATGGTTGAAGTCCACCAGCTTCACCCGGTCGCTGCGGGTCTCGCCGTCGTCCTGCCAAAACACTTGCACGCCCCGCGTCAGCCACCGATGAAACTGTTGATTGCCAGCCAGCAACCCCGGCGTCCCCGCATTGGTCAGAACGGCCACGGCATCGGCAAGAGCGGCGGCAGGCATCCCCGGATTCAGGCGGTGCAGCGCATCTCGAAGCCGCCCTTCCAGCAGAACGTGCTTGTAGCTCTTTCGCTCCGGACTCGACCCATCCGGCGCAAGCTCCGGCCCAAAGACCACCTCATAACCCAGGTCTTCAAACCAGCCCAGCATCTCCTGTTCGATCATGTCTTCGGTGATTTGCGCCATATAGGCTCTCCATCCGGTATCCGTGCTGCTAGTCCCTGAACTGGGAGTGATCCAGCTTCATGATGATGGGCACGAAGACCTTCTGGAATTTCTCCAGCGTTTCTTTAAGCCAGGTTCGTTGTGCAGGCCACTCACTCTCATTCTTGAAATCGGCTTCTTTCCTCACATACACACTGCAGGTCCTTTTCTCGGCAGTACTGTGCCAAGCCAAGTGCTCGCCTAGTTCGTTTTCAATTCTGTCCTTCACCGCTTCGATAGCCTGAAAGCGTTTATGGCCATCGATTTCGAGTCCAACTACTAGACCCGGTCCGCCAAAGCCACTCGCCGTTCCTCTGCCGGAGGATACGACAGACAACAAGACAAAGCCGACTTTCCCAATCGGGTGGTACATCCAGTTTTTCGGGGCGGGCTTCTGGCACTTCACCGAACTCTGCTTTTCTTCCATGTACTTGCGAAAAGCCGTCCAGAATTCGTACTGCACTTGCTTGAGTTCCGTGTCTGCCGATGCGCTGGTAGCTGCCTCTTGCACAAGGGCACTCCAATTATTCGGCTGGCAGCAAACATTGAATTTAGGCGCGAACCGGGACTCGTCAATCTGCCACAGCTCAATCTCAACTCCGAAAAAAGCAATCCTGGGTGGCGTATTGCTGTTCAGCCAGTCAAGGACGGCCTTGTGTTCGTCACTCAAAGTTTCCGCGATCCAGATCACCGTGGATGCACTCAGGCCCGCCGCATAGGTGAGGAGCTGACCCAGGTGCCAATGGTCCGTTTCCGAGAATTGATTCTCGATTACGATTTGTTCCTTGGTGTTGGAGTTTCTGCAAAGTAAATCGAGGCGGTATTTCCCAACTCGCTTTTCCTGCTCTACCGCCTCCAGATTCAGGCCAAGTTCTTCTCCGAGCAGCGAAAGGTTCTCTTCCTTAGCAAGCCAGGGGGTGAAATTCTGGGCCTCCTTTGGAAACGCTTTACGAATATCCACCTTCTTCAGTTGACCCAACTCAACGGTTGGCATGGAATTCCTCGCTTTCATGGATGCTCACACCACGGCTTCCACCAGTTTCTCCGCCTCCGGGACGCGCAGCTTGCCCGAGATCAGGCGGGGCAGGAGGGTGTCGCGGAGGGTGGCCAGCGTCTTTGCTTGTTCATTGTTCGCTGCGATTTTGCGCAGCATGGGCTCGGCAATCTCGTGAAACCTGTTCAGAATATTCGCCGATGGAACTATCACTTTCGCGCTCTCGAAGGTGTCCGGCCTGACTGCCGGGTAAGCTGCTCCATCCGCTCTCAATGTCAGATATTCAACGAAATGACTCGTCGTAACCGAGAGATAGAGGAATGAGAATGGAACTTCCGTCGCAGTCAGCGTCACAAAACCCGTTGAAACCACGAGGTTATTAGCTGGCTCCATCATGAGCGCGAAAGAACGCCGGTTTGGCCGGACGCAAGACCAGATCGTGTCGCCATCGCTCACCAGCCGTTTGGCCCGGCTTGGTGCTTCAGCCAGATTGCACATCGTGCTGGTCGTGATGCGTCCCGGCTCGACAGAGGAAATATCAACGTACTCAATTTCGTCGTGCGCGAAGTTCTTGCCGATTGACTTCCGGTTCGATGTGCTTACGTCCCGGACCTCTCGCACTGTCCAGCCCAAAGGGATTTCCCCAAGCTCCGATTCCCTAAACTCGCTGGGGAAGAGAGCGGCGGTGTCGGCATCCATGCCCTCCGGCTCGCGGCCCTCCGCCTTGGCCCGCACCGGATCAAAATCCACAAACCACGACTTGAAGATTGCATGCGCTATCTCTTCCAGGGTTGAGTTCGCGTTCGCTAACTGCTCCATCCTCTCGTCGATCGCACCTAGAATCCCGATGATTGCGTTTTGTTCTTCGAGAGAGGGCAACAAAATGGGAAACGTTCGGATGTATGCGAGATTTATCTTTGGCACACCCGTCACGGACGCATCCTGAATGATCTTCTCGCGA
>Ga0182016_10005934_pt1 | contig 12959 bp, 12 predicted proteins | sample 712S2MmetaG_FD_120491 | JGI IMG/M metagenome (GOLD analysis project Ga0182016, IMG submission 120491) | Permafrost microbial communities from Stordalen Mire, Sweden - 712S2M metaG | ecosystem: Environmental > Terrestrial > Soil > Wetlands > Permafrost | place: Sweden: Stordalen | collected...
CCGACTGCCCTTTGCCCACCCCCGACTGCCCGCTTCCCCTGACGCGGGGTGGAGCAGCCCGGTAGCTCGTCAGGCTCATAACCTGAAGGTCACAGGTTCAAATCCTGTCCCCGCAACCAAATTCGGCAAAGAAAACCGTTTCAAATCAACGACCATAAACCCAGCCCGGAGAAATCCGGGCTATTTCTTTTCGCGACGGATCCGCGACAGTCCGCTGGGATCGGACCGCTCTCGATGATCGAGGCGAGCGCGGTCCGATGCGCATCGTTCAGCCGAGGCGCTTGCCCAGGCGGCTTTCGATCGATCAAGCCGACCGGCCCATGAGCGTTGAATTTGAGAACCCAATCGCGAATGATCTGAAGCGTCACGCCGCCAATCTTGGCCGCCTCGGTGCGCGAGGCGCCTTCGTAAATCGCCGCCAGAGCCAAAAGTCGCCGCGCCTGCGGTCCATCCTTCGAGCGTTTGGCGGCCAATCGGACCGTCGGAGCATCAAAATCATCTCGAAGCCGAACAGCCATGGCAAACCTCCTGGGTTCGCCACCTTGAATCGGCTCGTCGCCGATTTGGGAAGCCGAGAGTCACGCTCTCGAGGCGACCGAACAGGAATAGCTCGACCTCTCCGATCCCAATCAGAGAGGACTGGTAAAGGGCGTCATCGCTTGGCGAGTCGCGTCAGGCTGGCGAAGGCGGCGACCACGGCGAAGCCGGCGCCGACCATCAGCGCGATCGGCTCGGCGCCCTTCGGCGCGACGCGGAAGAACAGCGCCACCAGCGTCGCGCCGAGTGCAAGCCCGGTCACGCGCGCCGTCGCCAGCATGCCGCCCGCAGCGCCGGCGCGCCGGCGCGGCGCCGAGGACAGCAGGACGCGGTTGTTCGGCGCCTGGAAGCAACCGAAGCCCGCGCCGCACAAAGCCATCGGCCAGGCGATGTCGACGAAGCTCGCGTCGAGCGGCAGGCGCGCCAGCAGGACCATACCGATCGCGAGGCCGGAGAGGCCGAAGAAACCGAGGATCGCCGCCGGTAGGCGGTCGGACAGCCGTCCTGCAATCGGCGCGGCGATCCCGACAGCGACCGGCCATGGCGTCATCAGCAGGCCGGTCTCGACCTGCGTGCGGCCGAGCGTCAGCTCGAAATAGAACGGCATCGCCACCAGCGCCAGCGACTGGGCGGTGAACGAGCAGATCGAGGTCGCCACCGATAGCGCGAAGATCGGAATGCGCATCAGGTCGACCGGGATCAGCGGCGCGTCGACCTGCGATTCTCGCCTGATCAGGAGGCCGAGCGCGACGAACGCCGCGACGATTTCGACCAGCGCCAGCCAGGCGGTTCCCTCGCCGTGGGTCGCGGCGTCGGCGCCGACGAAGAACAGCCCGAAGGCAAGCGCGTTGAGCGTCGAGCTGACGACGTCGAACCGCCGGCCGCCGCGGTCCGAATACGGCAGCGCGCGATAGGCGACGACGAGGTTGAAAATCCCGATCGGCGCGTTGATCGCGAACAGCCATTGCCACGGACCGACCGCGAGGATCGCCGCCGCGATCGACGGCCCGATCGCCGATGAAAGCGAGACGACGAAGGCGTTGAGGCCGACGCCGCGGCCCAGCAGCGACGACGGATAGGTGAAGCGCACCAGCGCGCCGTTGACCGCGAACACCCCGGCCGCGCCGAAACCCTGCGCGACGCGCGCGGCGATCAGCTCCGGCATGCTCTGCGAAAGCGCGCAGGCGATCGAACTGACGGTGAAGATCGTCAGGCCCCAGAGATAGACGCGCCGGTAGCCGATCCGCTCGCCGAGCGAGGCGCACGGCAGGAGCGCCATCACCACCGCGAGCTGGTAGGCGTTGACCACCCACACCGATTCGGCCGGGCTGGCGCCGAACTGGGCGGCGATCGCCGGCAACGCGATGTTGGCGACCGCCGCGTCGAGCACGGTCATGGCGATGCCGATGGCGATCGCCAGCATCGACCAATAGCGCTGAGGGACTGGCAGGCCGTCGGGGTGGACGATTCGTCGGATCAGTTTGCCTCTCCAGCCCCCGGACGCGCCCCAATGGGTGACAATGCGCCCCCCCTATAGCGCGCCCGGACGGGCCGCGCGACAAGTTCAAGCTTTGTTGAACAGGCCCCGAACTGACGGCGCCAAGCAACGCGACCGAACGAGGCGACAAATTCGATTCGGGTCAGAAGAGCGGCTGTGGCTAAAGCGGCAGGGCCGGAAACATATGATCGCAAAGATCGAGTGAGTGGTTGTGCGGCCAAGCGGCCAGGATCGGCGCTTTGCCAATGCGGGCGCGCAGCGCGAGATAGGTTTCCCGGTCTTCTGCAATGCAGGCATAGGCCGCATAGCGGTTGAGGTTCCATCCGCTATGGGGATAAAGCCGTATCAGATCGTCAAAGCCGCGCTTGAGGTCCAGCCAGGTGACCAACGTGTCGCGTAACAGATCGAAGCCGCCGCAGTCGCACTCGTCAATCCTATCGTAGAGGCGCGCGTACAGAGATTGCCCTTCGGAGCTCTTGGTCGCCGCCACGGCGGATCTGACGAATTCATCGACCAGTTTCCAATCGCCGCCCCATTTCGGCGTGAGCCCCTCGACGGTCGCGGTGTAGAATGCGACGAACATCTTTTCCTTTTTCGTCGCCTGTGCGAAAAGTTCGAGCCGCTCGGCGATTGGTCGGTCGACTGCTCTCGCAAGGAGCATCGTCTCGTAGTCCCACAGCGGGCTGCTTGACGCATAGCCTTTGCTGCCGGCGAGCGCAGCGGCGGCCTTTTCCAGTCTTTCGCGATAGAGCGCCCACCCTTCGTCGGTGACCGCATTGGCGTAGCCGGAGCCGCGGGCGTTCCAGGCATAAGCACTCCAGTAGATCGCCTCGGCGATGGCCGCGGCGCGAGACGTCGGGTTCTTTTCCCGCCATCGCTGCAACGCCTGATAGTTCGAGTCCCAGGCCTGGCCGCCGGCAAAATAGGTCCTGAACGCCGCATCGAACTCCGTCAGCCGTGACCGTCCATCTGCGCGAAGCTGGGTCGGATTATTCCAGTCATCGAAGAGCCGGTCCAGGCTCGCGAACTGTTCCGACATGAAGAGGTTCAATACCAGTCGGCCGAGAAGATCGAATCCCGCCTCAGAAGGATCGAACCACAGCGGCCTTCCCTGAGCATCGTTGTCTTGCAGGTCGATGGGCGGCTTTCCGGGCGGCAGCGGCGCGCGCGCGTCGTAACGAGCGACGTAGTAGCGGAAAAAGGACACCTGCTCGAGGTCGTGTTGTTCGACAAAGGGACTTGCGAAGTCCTCAACGACACTCGACGGATTGGGAACCAGCGACGGGTCGAGACCGGCAATCGCAAAAGGATTCGGCGGCGGCGGGCTCCCAGGAGAGGCGCCGTCGGCCGCCCACGCGCCAATTGTGAACGCGAGGATGGCGAACGACAAAAGAAGAGATCGTCTCATGCGCGAACGCTAATGCAGCGCCGTGAATTGATTGCTGCCAAGGATGGTGAGCGGCGGGTCGAAATTTCCGCTAAAATTCTTGGCGTCATGCCTCACGACGGCCGCGCCTACAACACGCGCAGCTTCACCTTGGCCGGCTTGCCGATGGTCAGCTTGTTGCGCAGCGGCAGGCCGAAGGGTTCGGCTTCGATCTCGAACACGTCGCCCTTCTCCGCCTTGAAGCCGTCGGCGAAGGACAGCGTCGCCGTGCCGAAGAAATGGACGTGCACGTCGCCCGGCTGGCGGAACTGCGCATATTTGAAGTGATGCGCCTCGAGATTGGCGATCGTGTGCGACATGTTGTGCTCGCCGGTGAGGAACGGCCGCTCCCACACAACCTCCTTGCCGCGGCGGATGCGCGACGCGCCGCGCACGTCGGCGGGCAGCTCTCCGACCAGCATCTCCGGGCCGACGCTCGACGGCCTCAGCTTCGAATGGGCGAGATAGAGATAGTTCTGCCGCTCCATCGCGTGGTCGGAGAACTCGTTGCCGAGCGCGAAGCCGAGCCGCGCGGGTTGGCCGTCGTCGTCGATCAGGTAGAGGCCGACGATCTCCGGCTCCTCGCCGCCGTCGAGCGCGAAATTGGGACTGACCAGGTCGCCGCCGGGCGGAACCAGCGTCGAACCGTCGCCCTTGTAGAACCACTCCGGCTGCACGCCGGTCGCGCCCGGCGCCGGCTTGCCGCCTTCGAGTCCGAGCCGGAACATCTTCATCGAGTCAGTCAGCGTCGTCGCGTCGACGAGCGTGCGGTGCATCTTGTCGCGACCTTCCGCCGAGCCGAGATGGGTGAGCCCGGTGCCGGTGACGACGATATGCGCAGGGTCGTCGTGATCGAGCGGGGCCAGCACGCGCTTCTCCTTCAGCGCCGCGGCGAGATCGACCGGCTTGCCGATGCCGCGGTCGGCGACGATCTTGCGCAGCGGCGCGCCTTCGGCGAGCGCCTCGGCGGCGAGGTCGCGCAGGGTGCGCAGGCCCTTGACCAGACGGCTCTCGCCGCGCGCGGTGACGACCAATGCGCGCTTGTCGTTGTCGTCGACGATCTGCGACAGTCTCATGCAATTTTTCCCGGCGCAGCAAGGCGCGCTTCGACCAGCGGCAGGATGCGCGGATCGGTGAAGTCGGCGACGGCGATCGCGGCGCCGCCGGCAAGGAGCTTATCCGGCGGCAACGTCGTCGTCAGCCCGACGACGGCGAGCCCGGCGCCTCGCGCGGCCCTGAGGCCGGACAGGGAATCCTCGAACGCCAGCGAGCGGTCGGGATCCGCGCCGAGGCGTTGCAGCGCGGTCTGGTAGGGCAGCGGGTCGGGCTTGGGGCGCGCCAGCTCCGCGCCGACCACCCATTGCGTCAGGCGTTTGGCGAGACCGAGCGCGCCGAGCACCGCCTCGACATTGGCGCGCGGCGCATTGGTGACGACGGCGCAGCGCAGGCCGCGCCGGGTGGCGAAATCGAGCAGCGCGCCGACGCCGGCGATCGGCTCGATTTCGCCGAGGTCCTCGCGGTAGCGCGCCTCTTTCTCCGCCATCATCGCCGTCTGCTCGGCCGGGCTCAGATGCGGAAGAAAATCGCGGCCGATGGCGGCGTTTTCCGCGCCCTGGATGCGCCGATTGTAGGTTTCCTTGTCGAGGACGATGCCATGCGCGCCGAAAACGCGCTGGAACGCGCGCAGATGCGCGCCGTCGCTGTCGATCAGCGTCCCGTCGAGGTCGAAGAGCAGCGCCGCCGTCACGTTCGTAGCGTCACAGCACCGCGCCGATATGCCAGGGCACGAATTCCGCGTCGCCGTAGCCGAGCGCCTCCGACTTGCTGGGTTCGCCCGAGGCGACGGCGAGGATCTTGGCGAATATCTCCTGGCCCTTCTGCTCGATCGTCACGCCGTCGAGCACGTCGCCGCAGTTGATGTCCATGTCCTCTTCCATGCGGCGGTACATGTCGCTGTTGGTGGCGAGCTTGATCGACGGCGTCGGCTTGCAGCCGAAGGCCGAACCGCGGCCGGTGGTGAAGGCGATGACGTTCGCGCCGCCCGCGACCTGGCCGGTCGCCGAGACCGGATCGTAGCCCGGCGTGTCCATGAAGACGAAGCCCTTGGCGGTCACCGGCTCGGCGTAGCGGTAGACGTCGTTGAGGATTGTCGTGCCGCCCTTGGCCGCGGCGCCGAGCGACTTTTCCAGGATGGTCGTCAGGCCGCCTGCCTTGTTGCCGGGCGAGGGGTTGTTGTTGAGCTCGCCGCCGTTGCGCGCCGCGTAGTCCTGCCACCAGTCGATGAGATCGACGATCTTGCGGCCGATCTCCGGCGTCGCGGCGCGGCGGGTCAGCAGATGCTCGGCGCCGTAGATCTCGGAGGTCTCGGAAAGGATCGCCGTGCCGCCGTTGCGCACCAGGATGTCGACCGCCGCGCCGAGCGCCGGGTTGGCGGTGATGCCGGAATAGCCGTCCGAGCCGCCGCATTGCAGCGCCAGCATCAGCTTGCTCGCCGGCAGCGTCTCACGCTTGGCGGCATTGACGATCGGCAGCATCGCCTTGACCCGTTCGACGCCCGCCTCGACCGATTTGCGCGTGCCGCCGGTCGCCTGGATCGTCAGGGTGTTGAAGAGGTCGCTCTCCTCGAGATTGCGCTCCTCCTTCATCCGGCCGATCTGAAACACCTCGCAGCCGAGGCCGATCATCACCACGCCGGCCATGTTGGGATTGGCGGCGTAACCCCATTGGGTGCGCGCGAGCACGTCGAAGCCTTCGCCCTTGCCCGCCATGCCGCAGCCGGCGCCGTGGACCAAGGCGATGACGCCGTCGACGTTGGGATAGTCGTCGAGGACGCCCGACTTCTCGATCTCGCGCGCGACGAAACGCGCGACCGTCGCCGCGCAATTCACCGACGTGAGGATGCCGACGTAATTGCGCGTCCCCGCCTTGCCGCCTTCGCGGCGGAACCCCTCGAAGGTCGCCTGTTTCTCGACCGGCAGGATCGCCTGAGGCCGCGCGTCCTCGCAGAAGCCGTAGTCGCGCTCGATGTGGCCGACGATACAATTGTGGTCGTGCACCCATTGGCCAGGCGCGATGGCGGCCGACGCGAAGCCGATGATCTGGCCGAACTTTCGCACCGGCTCACCCACGGCGATCGCCGTGACGGCGAACTTGTGGCCCTTGGGCACGCGCTCGCGTGCGACGGGCGCGCCGGCCGGCGCGTCGCCGGGACGGATCTCGTCGACGGTGACCATCACATTGTCCTGCGCGTGCAGGCGAAGGGCGCGCGGCGCGCTCATCGAGATCGCATCCTCGAAAGTTCGCTCAAGTCGAAATCAGCTCGGGCCGCTCGCGCGCGAACGAATCGAACTGCCCGGTCGTCTCGGTGAGATGTCGATCCATCGCGGCGCGCGCTCCTTCGACGTCGCCGGCTGCGATCGCCGCATAGATCGCCGAATGTTCGGCGAGCGTTCCGCGAATGCGCCCCGGCGGCAGCATCAGCAAGCGCCGGACCCGCTCCAGGTGCGCGCGCAAGGCGTCGAGAATCTCGGCGCTGCGCCGCAACCCGAGATGGGTGGTCAGCGACTGGTGAAACCCGACGTCGTACGCGTAGAAACTCACCCGGTCCCCCGCTTCCACCGCCTCGCGCTCGCGCGCGAGGTTATCCTGCAACGCCTCCAGGCCTTCGCGCGGCATGCGCCGCGCCGCCTCGGCCGCCACTTCGCTCTCCAGCGCGCGGCGGACGAACATCCGCTCGCGCACGTCGGCGGCCGAAATGCGCGCGACGAACGAGCCGTGCTGCGGCTCGATCACCACTAGGCTCTCGAAGGCCAGCCGGCTCACCGCCGCCGAGACCGGGAAACGCGACACGCCGAGCCGTTCGCACAGCGCCGACTTGTCGATGGACTCGCCAGGCTCGAGTCGACCCGCCAGAATCGCTTCCTTGAGCTCGTCGTAGACCTGATCGGCCTTGCTGTTGACGCGCTCCCCCATGACACCTATCGACTCCCGGCCACACCGGGAGGCGCCTTCTTGTTGGGCTGGCATGCCAGAAGCTAGTGACCGTACAGCGCCCCGTCAATGACCTGGCGTGGAAACGACTGAAGTACAATGCCGAATGTGGAACTGACCGCTGCGACGACCTTGCCGGCCGATGGCCTCGCCGGCTTGCTGATCGGCAGGGTCTGGCGCCCCGATGCGGGGGGGCCGTCGGTCGTCGTCGCGCGCGACGGCGCGCTCTTCGACATCGCCTCCGCTTTCCCGACCACGCGCGACCTCTGCGAGACGGCCGATCCGGCAGCCGCAGCGCGCGGCGTTGCCGGCGAGCGTCTCGGCGGCGTCGACGAAATCCTCGCCAACACGCCTCCGGACCGGCGCGATCCTGGGCGACCATGGCTGATCGCGCCAATCGACCTGCAGGCGATCAAGGCGGCCGGCGTCACCTTCGCGGCGTCGCTGATCGAGCGGGTCATCGAAGAGCGGGCGCGCGGCGAGCGCGCCGCCGCCGACACGATCCGCGCCGAATTCGTCGGCCGCGTCGGCGTGGACCTTGCGACGATCAAGCCCGGCTCGCCAGCGGCGGAGCGGCTGAAGCAGGCGTTGATCGAAGCGGGCCTGTGGTCGCAATATCTGGAAGTCGGAATCGGCCCCGACGCCGAAATCTTCACTAAGAGCCAGCCGATGTCGGCGGTCGGAACCGGCGCCGACGCCGGCTTCCACGCCGCTTCGGCCTGGAACAACCCCGAGCCTGAGATCGTCGTCGTCGTCAATTCGCGCGGCGCGATCGTCGGCGCGGCGCTCGGCAACGACGTCAACCTGCGCGACTTCGAGGGCCGCTCGGCTCTGCTGCTCGGCAAGGCCAAGGACCAGAACGCCAGTTGCGCGGTCGGACCGTTGCTGCGGCTCATCGACGCAACGTTCTCGCTCGACGACGTGCGCCGCGCCGAGGTCGCGCTCAGCGTCGAAGGCGCGGACGGCTTCCGGCTCGAAGGCGGCTCGTCGATGGCGGCGATCAGCCGCGATCCGGAAGAGCTCGTGCGCCAGCTATTCGACGCGGGGCGCCAGTATCCCGACGGCGCCGCGCTTTTCCTCGGCACGATGTTCGCGCCGGTCGCCGACCGCGACGCGCCGGGAAAGGGATTCACCCACAAACCGGGCGACGTCGTGACGGTCGGCGCCGACAAGCTCGGCCGGCTCGTCAATCGCATGCGCCACAGCCAGGACTGCCCGCCGTGGGACTTTGGCGTCGGCGCGCTGATGCGCAACCTGGCGGCCCGAGGCTTGATTTGAACCGGCGGAGCGGACAGCATCGCCCGAGAGGATCGAAACCGATGAGCGAGACCCACTGGAACTACGTCGGCGGCGAATGGGTCGAAGGCGAAGGCGTTTCCCGCAACATCAATCCTTCGGACACCGACGACGTGGTCGGGCTCTACGCCCAGGCGACCTCGGCCGAGCTTGACGCCGCCGTCGCTGCGGCGAAGGCGGCCTTTCCCGCCTGGTCGCGCGCGGCGCCGCTCGTCCGCCACGACGCGCTGATGCGCATCTCCGCCGGAATCGCCGCCCGGCGCGACGCGCTCGGCGATCTGCTCGCGCGCGAGGAGGGCAAGACGCTGCCCGAGGCGCTGCTCGAGGCGACGCGCACTGCGCAGATCTTCGCCTTCTTCGCCGCCGAGGCGCTGCGCGTTCCCGGCGACCGCTTCCCCAGCGTTCGTCCCGGGGTCGAGGTCGAGGTGACGCGCGAGGGCGTCGGCGTCGTCGGAATCATCTCGCCGTGGAACTACCCGCTGCAGATCCCGGGGTGGAAGACCGCGCCGGCGCTCGCCTACGGCAATACGGTCGTGTTCAAGCCGGCCGACCTCGCCACCGCCTCGGCGCACGCGCTGGCCGAGATCATCGCCGAGGCCGGCCTGCCCGCCGGCGTCTTCAATCTCGTCATGGGCCGCGGGTCGACGGTCGGCCAGGCGCTGCTCGACCACCCCAAGGTCGACGCGGTCACCTTCACCGGCTCGGTCGACACCGGCCGCAAGGTCGCCGCCGCCTGCGCCTCGCGAATGCGCAAGTTCCAGCTCGAGATGGGCGGCAAGAATCCGCTGATCGTGCTCGACGACGCCGACATGAAGACGGCGGTCGACTGTGCGGTCAACGGCGCCTTCTTCTCGACCGGCCAGCGCTGCACCGCGTCGTCGCGGCTGATCGTCACCGAGGGGATCTACAATCGCTTCGCCGAAGCGATGGCCGAGCGCATGCGCGCGCTCGTCGTCGATGACGCGCGCAAGGCTGGCGTCGACCTCGGTCCGGCGGTCGACCAGACCCAGCTCGACCAGGACTTCGCCTATGTGAAGATCGGCAAGGACGAAGGCGCGAAGCTCAAGCTCGGCGGCGAGCGGCTGAACCGCGCGACGCCCGGCTATTACATGGCGCCGGCCCTGTTCGTCGACGCCGACAACGCCATGCGCATTTCGCGCGAGGAGATCTTCGGCCCGATCGCGGCGATGATCCCGGCGCGAGACTACGAGCACGCGCTGGCGATCGCCAACGACACCGAATTCGGCCTGTGCGGCGGCCTCGTCACGACCAGCCTCAAGTATGCGCAGCACTTCAAGCGCAACGCCGAGGTCGGGATGGCGATGGTCAACCTGCCGACCGCCGGCGTCGATTTCCACGCGCCGTTCGGGGGGCGCAAGGCCTCGAGCCTCGGCTCGCGCGAGCAGGGCCGCTACGCGGTCGAGTTCTACACGACGGTCAAGACGGCCTACACGCCGGCGTGACTGGCCGAGGGGCGAAGGGGCGAAGGGGGAAACGCGAGGATGATTCTGGTATCGGGCGAAGCGCTGATCGATCTCATTCCGGTCGCCGACGAGCACGGTCGCTACGACGCGGTGCGCGGCGGCTCGCCCTATAATGTCGCGATCGGCTTGGCGCGGCTCGGCGAACCGACCGCGTTCGTGTCGCGGCTGTCGACCGACGCCAACGGCGAATCGCAGGCGGCGGCGCTCGCCGCCGACGGCGTCGACTTGAGCCTCGCCGAACGGGTCGCGCAGCCCACGACGCTCGCCTTCGTCATGCGCGGCACGGCGCAGACCGGCTCGCGCTATTCGTTCTATCTCGACGCGACCAATTTCGACGGCGCGTGGCCCTTCCCCAAGGTCTGGCCGGTGAAGGCGCGCCACCTGCACGTCGGCTCGATCTCGGCCGTCGACCCGCGCCACGGCGAGAGCGTGGTCGCCGCGCTCGCCCGCGCCAAGGGGGCGGTGACGACCAGCTTCGACCCCAACATCCGTCCGCTGGTGACGCCCGACCGCAAGAGCGTCGTCCCCCTGGTCGAGCGCCAGGCGGCGCTGGCGACCGTCGCCAAGGCGAGCGAGGAAGACCTCGAATGGCTCTACCCCGGCCGACCGATCGAGGAGACGCTGAAGGTCTGGTCGAGGCTTGGGCCGCGCTTCTGCGTGGCGACGTTCGGCGTCAAGGGCGCCGTCGCCTATTTCGACGGCGAGCGGCTGGCGGTCGAGGCGCCCCGGGTCAAGGTGGTCGACACCGTCGGGGCGGGCGACAGCTTCATGTCGGCGCTGCTGGCGGCGATGGACAGCGACGGGGCGCTCGGGGCCGGCGCGACGCCGAGCCGCGACCGCCTCGCCGCCTGGCTCGCCTTCGCCGCCGCCGCGGCGGCCCTCACCTGCACCCGCAAGGGCTCGGATCCGCCGACCCGCAAGGACATGGCGGCGCTCGGCTTCGCCTGAGCGACCGGATCGGACCAAGGGCGTAGGGCGGACGCGTTGCGCGGGCCCGAGCGCGCGGCTAAAAGGCCCTGGGCCCCGCGCAACCGGACATCCGACGATGGCATCGAACGATCCGACCTCGCCTTCCCCTGCCGCGCGGCCGCTGTCTCCGCACCTTGGCATCTATCGCTTCACCCTGACGATGGCGATGTCGATCGCCCACCGCATCACCGGGGCCGGGCTCTATCTCGGCGCGCTGTTGTTGGCTTGGTTCCTGCTCGCCGCCTCGATGGACGCAACGGCCTTCTCCCACTTTTCCGGATTCATACAGTCTTTCTTCGGTCGGTTGATCCTGTTCGGCTTCACCTGGGCGCTGTTCCACCACCTGCTCGGCGGCGTGCGGCATTTGATCATGGACGCCGGCTACGGCATGGACGATCCCGAGCGCGAACAGCTCGCCGTGGCGAACCTGGTCGGCGGCTTCGCGCTGACGCTGGTCGTCTGGGCGATCGCCTACGCGGCGCGATGAGGGAGCGGCGACGATGAGCGAATCCGACAAGTCCCTGCGCAGCGCACTCGGCCGCGCCCGCTACCTCGGTTCCGCGCGCCGCGGCGCGGCGGACGCGTGGCTGACCCACGTCTCGGCGGCGGCGCTGGTCGTTCTGGCGTCCGCCTTCGTGCTGACGATGCTGACGCTGCTCGACAAGGACTACAACGCCGTCAGGGCCGAACTCGGCCATCCGATTCCCGCGATCATCGTGCTGCTGTTTGCGACGGTCGCCACCTTCCATATGCACCTCGGCATGCGCTCGATCATCCTCGACTATGTCCACGGCCGCGCGCGCGAATGGGCGCTGATCGGCAACATCTGTTTCGCCGGCGCCGTCGCGATCGCCTGCGTCTACGCGGTGCTGCGCATCGGCTTCGTCTGATCGAATCGAAAGGGCTCGAACCGAGATGGCTAACGGCTCCCCCGGCCCCAGCGCCGCCGCGCACGGCGGCAAGGCCTATCCGATCACCGACCACACGTTCGATGTGGTGGTGGTCGGCGCCGGCGGCGCGGGCTTGCGCGCCTCGGTCGGCTGCGCCCAGGCGGGGCTGAAGACCGCCTGCATCAGCAAGGTCTTCCCCACCCGCTCGCACACCGTCGCGGCGCAGGGCGGCATTTCCGCGTCGCTCGGCAACATGGGGCCGGACGACTGGCGCTGGCATATGTACGACACCGTCAAGGGCTCCGACTGGCTCGGCGACCAGGACGCGATCGAATATCTCTGCCGCAACGCGCCCGCCGCGGTCTACGAGCTCGACCACTGGGGCGTGCCGTTCTCGCGCACCGAGGAAGGCAAGATCTACCAGCGGCCGTTCGGCGGGATGACGACCGAATTCGGCAAGGGCGTCGCCCAGCGCACCTGCGCCGCCGCCGACCGCACCGGCCACGCGATCCTGCACACGCTCTACGGCCAGGCGCTGAAGGCGAAGTGCGAGTTCTTCATCGAATATTTCGCCATCGACCTGATTCGCGACGACGAGGGCCGCGTGCGTGGGCTCGTCTGCCTCAAGCTGGACGACGGCACCATCCACCGCTTCCGCGGCCAGACGACGATCCTGGCGACCGGCGGCTACGGCCGCGCCTATTTCTCGGCGACCAGCGCCCACACCTGCACCGGCGACGGCAACGCGATGGCGCTGCGGGCCGGGATCGCGCTGCAGGACATGGAGTTCGTGCAGTTCCATCCGACGGGGATCTACGGCGCCGGCTGCCTCATCACCGAGGGCGCGCGCGGCGAGGGCGGTTATCTCG
>Ga0182016_10005936_pt1 | contig 12958 bp, 9 predicted proteins | sample 712S2MmetaG_FD_120491 | JGI IMG/M metagenome (GOLD analysis project Ga0182016, IMG submission 120491) | Permafrost microbial communities from Stordalen Mire, Sweden - 712S2M metaG | ecosystem: Environmental > Terrestrial > Soil > Wetlands > Permafrost | place: Sweden: Stordalen | collected...
AAACTCGGCGTGCCGGGCCTGCTGGAGGCCATTCGCGAGGGCGGGGTCGCCGTACTCAACATGCCCGGGTCCGGCGTGCTCGAGTCGCGCGCGCTGCTGGGCTTCCTGCCTAAGCTGAGCCGGCGGCTACTGGGCGAAGAGCTCTTGACGCCCAATGTGGCCACCTGGTGGTGCGGCCAGTCGTTGGAGCGTGCGCTGGTTGAGCGCGAAATGGACACCGTGGCCATCGCCAGCGCCTTCAATCAGCCCGCCGGCGATTCCTTCGCCAAGCCCCGCTTGATGGCCGATCTGTCGGAGGCGGAGCGCCGGACCTTCCTGCAGCGCTTCCAGGATCGGCCTGAGGATTTCGTGGGCCAGGAGGTGGCGCGTCTATCCACCACGCCGGTGCTGCGCGACGGGCGGCTGGAGCCGGCGGCTTTTGTGCTGCGCGTCTATGCAGCCTGGACGCCGCAAGGCTTTAGCATCATGCCCGGCGGCTTTTGCCGCACGTCCGACCGGCCCGATATGCGGGCCATCTCCATGGGCGAAGGCGCGCGCACGGCGGACGTTTGGGTGATATCCCAGGCGCCGGTGGAGCGGGTTACGCTGCTGACCGCGAGAGACGAGGTCAAGGTCCAGCGGATCACCGGGCACTTGCCCAGCAGGGCCGCAGACAACCTGTTCTGGCTGGGCCGTTATCTGGAGCGGGCCGAGGCCACCTTGCGCCTGGTGCGCAGCCTGTGCACCAGCCTGATGGACCCCGAGGCGGCTCTGCACACCGCCGGCGAAACCCTCTCTCGCCTGCAACAATTGCTGATCGGCGGCGGCGCACTGCAGGAGGAGGCTATGGGCGAACGGGCGGTGGACGCCGCCCGCAGCGCCCTGCACGACGAAGAGGCGGCCGGCTCGGTGATCCAGTTGGTGCGCTCCTCGCATCGCACCGCCGCCAGCATGCGCGAGCGGCTGTCGGCCGACTTCTGGAGCCTGCTGCTAAACCTTGAGAACCGCCTCAGCCGGGGCCAGGACGCCTTGTCGGAAGCTGACGTGCTGCAGCAGGTGGAAAGCGCCTTGCAGATCCTGTCCGCCCTGTCAGGCCTGTCGCAGGAAAACATGAACCGCGCAGCCGGCTGGCGTTTCCTGGACATGGGCCGCCGCATCGAGCGCGGCATCAACATCTGCCGCTTCACCCGCACCTTGGCCAGCGGCACGGCGACAATGGACGACCTGGATTTACTGCTGGATCTGGCGGACAGTCAGATCACCTACCGCGCCCGCTATCTGGTCGGCGTCGCCCTGACGCCCGTGCGCGACATGGCGATGCTGGACCCCTTCAACACCCGCTCCCTGGCCTTCCAGCTCGACGCATTGAAGTCGCACTTGGCCGCCCTGCCATCTCTGCTGGACGACGGAATGCTTGAAGCCCCTCACAAGATTCTGCTGAATCTGGCGGCGGAGGTCGAGACCGAGGAGGCGACAGACCTGGATGGATCCAAGATGCTCGGTTTCGAACAGGCCCTGATGCGACTATCCATAGCCGTCGCCGACCGTTATTTCCTGCAAGGGGCCAATGTCGCGCCCACCGTCGAAATTGCCGGACTGGCGTGATCTACGACCTTCGCCACAAAACCACCTACCGCTACGGCGCGCCCGTCGCGTTCGCCCGCTGCGTGCTGCGCCTCACCCCCCGCGACGGCCCCTGGCAAACGGTGCTGGCCAACGAGGTTCTCATCTCCCCCAAGCCCGCGGCCGTGCTGGAACGGATCGGCCCCTTCGGCGAAACCACCCGCACGGTGGAGGTTGATCAACCCCATCGGGCCTTCGTGATCGAGGCGCGTTCGCGGGTGGATGTGCATGCGCGGTTGATCGACGCCAATGCGCCCAGCCCATCCTGGGAGAGCGTGCGTGAGAATAGCCTGACCTCGCCCCTTCTGGGGCCGGAGGGGCCGGCGTCCTTTCTCTATCCGACGTTGCGCACGCCGATCACGCCGGCCATCACCGAATATGCGCGCCAGAGCTTCTGGCCGGGGCGCCCCATCGTGCAGGCGGCGGCCGAGCTGATGGGCCGGATGCGCTCGGATTTCGCCTATGACCAGGAAGCCACCGATGTGCGCACCCCGGCGGCGGAGGCCTTCGCGGCCCGGCGGGGCGTATGCCAGGACTTCGTGCACATCATGATTAGCGGCCTGCGCGGACTGGGCCTGCCCGCGGCCTATGTTTCGGGCTATTTGCGAACCATCCCGCCGCCCGGACAGCCCCGCCTGGAAGGCGCGGACGCGACCCACGCCTGGGTGTCGCTGTGGTGCGGCCCGGATCGGGGCTGGGTCGGCATCGATCCGACCAACGCGGCCTTCGCCGAGAACGACCACATCGTCCTGGCCCTGGGCCGCGACTACGCCGATATCGCGCCCATCGACGGCGTGATCCTGGCGCCGGGCGGGCAGACGCTGAAAGTGGAGGTGGATGTCATCCCCACCAACGAGGAAGACCGCCTGTTGTGAGCCCCAATCTGGGTAACTGAACCGCCACGCTCGTTTGAAACCAATCTAGATTGGTGGGCCGCCAAGGACGTGCGGACTCGTCAGGGTTTGGCTTCATGGATCAGAAGATTTCGCCGAACGCGATACAATTAAGCGTCGATATCGCAGCGGCATACTTCGGCTCTCGTTCGGTTCCCGTAGAGCAGATCCCGCAAGTCCTGACCTTGATCTACAAGGCCGTCCTGAGCGCGAGCGATTCAAACGACGCGCCGCTCCAACCAAAGCAAGAACCGGCCGTGCCGATCAGGAAATCGATCACGCCCGAATACATCATTTGTCTTGAGGACGGTCGAAAATACAAGTCGATCAAACGCCACATCAAGCTCACCTACGGCATGACCCCGGAGGATTATCGGACCAAATGGGGCCTGCCCGATGATTACCCCATGGTGGCGCCCGCCTATTCCGCGATGCGTTCGTCCTTGGCCAGGACGCTGGGGCTGGGCTTCGTGCGTGAAGCCGGCGGTAAGGCTGTGGGGCGGAAGGCAAGGCGCTGACGCCCTGACGGTCCCAGCACGATGAACTTCGGCGCAATCGCTAGACGCTGAATCATGCTGTGAATTCAAATAAGTAGGGCCCGATTTTCGGCCAAAAGGGAGAGCCCGCGGCCTAGGCCGACAGTCTCGACCTGTCGAGCGGGGCCGCAAAGACTCCCAGGCGCACGAGCGCCTCGATCATCTGGTGCGTATCGGCGATGAGACGGCGAAGGACCGCCGGCTCCTGGTCGGACAGAAGCTTGCCTGAAGCGACCGCTACGCCCCTACGCCCACAATCGCAGATCAACCCGGCGCGGGCCAGTTCGGCGCATCGGCGGCGTACGGTCTCGCGCGGCAGGCCGGTGGACTGGGCGATGGCCAGGCGCGATATGGTCCGCCCGGAATCCTGGGCCGGCCTGAGCGGTTCAGTACGGCCGGTGGCCAGGCAAATGGTCAGGAACACGACGGCGGCGGCAGGCTCCAGACCGTAGGTGTCTCCCATGAGCCCCCAGAGGCGCAGGTGGAACGTCTCCAGGGCATGGATGGCCGCCTCGGGCTTGGCAAAGAAATGAGCCTCCGAACGGACCATCGTCGTCACGCCCTCGTTTGGGCGGCCGGCTCGGTCCAGCCACGCGCCTCAAGTAGGAAAAGGGCGCGAGCGTGCGGATCGGCCGCAGCGTCGAACCCCGTGGCCACGGCCTGCAGCAGCGCCTGGGCGGCAGGGGGGGGCGCATCGCGAATCTTATCGGCGAGCAATGACGCCGCGGACTGCACCCGCCGGGCGTGGCACAGGAGATCGCGCAGTCCGTCCAATTCGCTGGACAGCTCGTCGGGCACGTACACCACCTGATCGCTCAACATCTGTCCCAGCCTTGCAAGCGCCTTGGCGGTATCCTTGTCGGGGCGAGCTTCGGTCTGCTCGTCCCGCGTAATGGACATGAAGCGGAGGGGCTCCTTGAACAGGAGCCGTTCCTCTGTATCGAGCAGGGCCGCCATATAATCGGGGTTCAACCCCGTCGGGGCCGTGGCGACCAGCCAGAGGCCCTCGCCGACGTCATCGCTATCCATCCCGCAGGGCGCGGGCGGCGCGGCCATCGCGGCCCCGACAGTCCGCGCGAGGCTTTGCGGTTCGGGCGCACGCAGGACAATCGGAATGACGACGGCCTCCGTTGTGATGGCTTCGCAATGCGCCGCCTCAGGATCGATACCGACCATCGCCTGCTCCCGTTTTTTGCTGGCGATCAATGATCTAACCGAATTTGGCGCGGTCCTTTGTCAAGGATTGTAACGCGTCGCCCTCAAGGCCCTTGCCTATCGGACCGGCGCGCCGCAAGAGCGGACAGGCGATCATTTCTACGGGGCTTTGCGGCATGAAGCTCGCGATCCTGGACGACGACCGGGAGCACAACGCTCACCTGTCGCGCCTGTTCGCCCAGGCGGGGCACCAGTGCCATTGCGAGGACAACGCCGCGGCCTTCATCCGCTATCTTCAGCGCGAAACGGTCGACCTGGTGGTTCTGGACTGGACCCTGCCCAAAAGTTCGGGGCTGGAGGTGCTCGCCTGGGCGCGGGCGAAGCTGACCCCAGGCTTGCCGATCCTGATGGTGACCTCGCGCGCAGACGACGAGGACATCCTTGCCGGCTTCGCCGCCGGCGCGGACGACTATGTAGCCAAGCCTGTTCAACCGGCGATATTGAGCGCGCGCGCGGAGGCGCTGTTGCGCCGGGCCTATCCGCCCGCCGCATCGTGCGAACCGGAGACCTGGGGCCGTTATACGCTGGACCCGCAAGCGCAGACGGTCGGGATCGATGGCGAGACGGTCGTCTTGACGGCCAAGGAATTTCAATTGGCGCTGACTCTGTTCCGCAATCTCTCGCGGGCCCTCTCGCGCGGTTATCTGCTGGAAGCGGTGTGGGACAAGAATCCCGACCTGCCCACGCGAACCTTGGACGCCCACGTCTCGCGCGTGCGGCTAAAGCTTGGCCTTCGACCGGAAAATGGCTTTAGGCTATCCACCGTGTACAGCTATGGCTACCGCCTGGAGGCGGTCAATGCGACCTAGTGTGGCGATTCAGAAATTCGCCTGCGGCTTGTGGAGAGGCGGGGCGAATTTCTGAATCTACAGCCACACTAGAAATATATGATTCCAGTGTGCTTTTTTGAATCTGAAGTTCGCTCCGAGGCTTACCCTAATGTGCAGGCGAACTTCAGATTCAGCACACTAGAATGTAGCGCCTGATTCAGGCCATCGGGGGAAGGCATGAACCGCAGACGGATAGGCTTGCTGATGGCGTCCGCCCTGGCGGCGGCGGCGATGGCGGGGACCGCGGCCGGCGCGCCGCCGGACCTCGACCCTCAGGTCAGCTATACCATCAAGCCGGGCGACACCCTGATCGGCCTGGCCAGACAGTATCTGAGCTCGCGCGGCGCCTACCGGGACCTGCAGAGCGTGAATCACATCCGCCGCACGCGCCGACTGAAGCCCGGTTCGACGCTGATCGTGCCCGGCCCCCTCCTGAAAAGCGAACCGATCGCCGCTGTCGTGGCTGCCTTTTCCGGTCCGGTGACGGTGGACGTCGGACGAGGCCCCGCCCCGCCGACACTGAATATGGCCGTGGGCCAGGGCGCCGTGTTGGCCACCGGCGCCAATGCCTTCATCACCCTGCAACTGCCCGATGAATCGCGCATCACCTTGCCATCCCAGTCGCGGCTGCGCGTCACGCGCCTGCGTCATATCCTGCTGACCGATGGGGTGGACCGGGTGTTCGCGGTGGAGCGCGGGCGCAGCGAATCCACCGTCAGCCCCCTGCCCAATCCGCAGAGCCGCTATCTGATCACCACCCCGGTGGCGTCCTCGGCGGTACGCGGTACGGTCTTCCGCGTGGGCTTCGATGAGGCGGCGGGCCGCTCCGCCACCGAAGTGGTCAAGGGCGTCGTGGGCGTGGCGGGGGCCGCGGCCGGCGGTGGTGAAGCTGCGGTGGCGGAAGGCTACGGCGCCCGAACCGGAGCCGACGGCGCGCCGGTGCAGTCCAAGCTGTTGCCGGCGCCCAAGATTGTGAATGGCGGCAAGGACCAGGCGGAGCCGACGCTGGCGTTCGCGCTCGACCCCCTGCCCGGCGCCAAGGCCTATCGCCTTCAACTGGCCAATGACGCCGGCTTCGTGGACATTTTTCGCGAGGCGAATTTCGAGGACCCGGCGGCGAGCTTCGCGGGCCTGCCCGACGGCACCTATTTCGTCCGCGCCACGGCCATCGACGAGAACGGGCTGGAGGGCTTGGCCTCGGTCTACAGCTTCACGCGCGAGTTGAACGCGCTCTCCGGCGCGCCGCCCACCGCCTCGGGCGATGGCAAGATGCGTCGTTACCTGTTCCGCTGGACGACCGCCGGCGCGGGCGTGAAACGCTTCCGTTTTCAGTTGTTCGATACGTCCAACGCCAAGACGCCACTGGTGGACGAACCCGGCCTGGCCGATCCCATGGTCACCGTCACGGACCTGAAAGCGGGCGACTACGCCTGGCGCGTAATCGTCTCGACCTTCGCCAAGGGCAAGGTCACCGACAAGACGGGCGAACTGCAGCAACTGCACATCGGCGGATAGGACGCCGGGCGTGACACAGGCCGGGCGCGGAGATCGGGCGGTTTGGAGCAACCGCCTCCAGTCGGTTTCGCGCCGCTTCCTGACGGAATGGCTGGTCACCGCGGCCATCACCTTGGCGGCGGCGGCCGTGCTCAGCCTGACCCATGCCACGCGCCCCCTGGACGACCTGGCCTACGACAGCCTGTTGCGCTCGGCCGGACGGCCCACGCCGCAGGACATCCTGATCGTGGCCATAGACGACCGCAGCCTGGCGGCGTTGGGCCGCTGGCCCTGGCCACGGCAAGTGCATACCGCGCTGTTGCAGCGCCTGGCCCGAAGCGCGCCTGCGGCCGTGATCTACGACGTGCTGTTCGTAGAGCCTCAGCCCGGCCAGGATGAGGCCCTGGCCAAGGCCGTCGCCGCTTGCCGTCGCGTCTATCTGCCTTTGCTCATCACCGTGCCGGGAACCGACGGCGCTGCCTATGACGTGGCCCGGCCTATAGCGCCCATCGCCCAGGCTGCGGCGGCCCTGGGCCAAACCAATGTGCATCCTGACGCTGACGGGGTGGTGCGCCGCGCCTTCCTCGCGGAGAGCGACGGTCCGCACGTCTGGCCCCATCTGGTCGGCCAAGCCTACGAGGCCCTGCACGGCGCCCTGCCCTGGATGGACCGCGCCATGGCTCCCGGCCCCGCCCTGCCGGCGCTGGAGCGGCGCGGCGAGATGCTGATTCCCTACGCGGGTCCGGCGGGACGCATGCGGACCGTCTCCTTCGTCGATGTCCTGCGCGGCCAGGTTCCGGACGCCTTTTTGCGGGGAAAGACGGTGTTTGTCGGGGCCACGGCGGCGGGACTCGCCGACCGTTTTCCCACGCCGCCGGGCGATATGTCCGGCGTGGAGCTTCAGGCCAACATGCTGGACGGCCTGGTGCGAAGCGCGATCATCCGCCCGGCGGGACCACTGCCTAATCTGATCTTCAGCCTGCTGCCCGCGGCGGCTCTGCTGGCGGCTTTCCTGACCTTGAGGCCACGGGCCAACGCCGCCTTGGGCGCAGGCCTGATTGTGCTGACGGGAGGAGCGAGCGTCTTCTTTCTGGCAATCCTGCATCTGTGGCTGGCGCCCGGCGCGGCGCTAGCCGCTCTGGGCCTGGCCTATCCCCTGTGGGGCTGGCGACGGCTCGAGGCCTCCAGCGCCTATATGCTTGAGGAGTTGGCCCGGTTGCAGGCGGAGCCGAGCCTGCTGGAGGCTGCGCAGCCGCCCGAGCCAGGCGGCGACGTGGTCGAGCGCCAATTGGCCCTCATGCGCCGTCAGGTGGGCCGGATGCGCGACCTGCGTCGCTTCATCGGCGACGCGCTGGAAGGCTTGCCCGACGCCACGTTCGTGGTCTCGCCGGAAGGCCAGGTGGTCATGCGCAGCCGGGCGGCGCGGCCGTTGGCTGAGAAACTGGGCGTGGACGCTCATGAGGGCGCCATTGCGGCGGTGTTTCAGGCGCTGCATGCGGCCGATGAGGCCGCCGCCCTGGCGCTCGTCCTTGGCGATCCGGCCTCGGTCGAGGTCCGCGCGCCGGACGGCGCCCGCTTTCAACTGGGCCAAGCGCCCATCCGTGGGCACGATGGCGCCCTCCTCGGCTGGATCGTGCGGCTAGGCGATGTGACGGAAATTCGCCAGGCCCAAGCGCGGCGCGAGGAGATCCTGCAATTGCTGACGCATGACATGCGTTCGCCCCAGGCCTCGATCCTGGCCCTGCTGGGTTCGCCGGAGCCCGTCGCGCTCGACCGCATTCGCTCATTGGCCGAGCGCACCCTGGCCCTGGCCGACGCCTACGTCCGCCTGGCCCGGGCGGAGTCGGCCCCGCTCAAGCGCGAGCTGGTGGACGCCGGCGACCTGCTGATCGAGGCCGCCGACGCCGTCTGGCCCCAGGCCCGGGCCAAGGGCGTGAGGCTGGATGCCCAGGCCCCGGACCAGGAACAGCTGCTGCTGGCTGACGGTCCGCTCCTGGAGCGTGCTCTGATCAACCTGATCGACAACGCCGTGCGCCATTCTCCCGCAGGCGGGGTCGTGACCTGTCGCGTGGAGGCGACGCGAAGCGAGATCGCCTTCATCGTCGTGGACCAGGGACCGGGACTCGAACCGGAACAGATTGCGGGACTGTTCAAACGCTTCAGCGTCGGGGCGCGCTCCGCCGGAACGGGACTTGGACTTGCACTGGCGCATGCCGCGGCGGCCCGCCATGGCGGACGCGTAACCTGTCAAAGCCAGCCCGGCAAGGGCGCCCGCTTTGTCCTTACGGCCTCGCGCGACGAAGGCCAGCGGGCTTCAAGTTAAGGCTTGGGCGTCTCGCCCAGCGCGGCGTCGATCAGGCGGGTCAGCGCGGCGGGATCATGGCGGCCAGGCCCGGTCAAGGTGGCCCCGCCCTCAAACACCTGCGCGCCGCTTGCGCGATCCAGCACCACAATGTCCAGATGCAGCTTCTTGCCCTTATGCGGGTCCACCACCCAGTCGCGGGGCGGCGTCTGCAGCGCCCGAGGGTCGGGCCGATAGAGACCGGCGCGTGCCGGCAAGGCGCTCAGCCCGAGATAGACGATGTAGTCCGCGCCAGCCGTCGGCGCGAGCGTCAAACCCCTGCTCGCGAGGCGAGCGGCCACAAGGCTCTGAAGCTGGCTCTGATCAGCGACGCCGGCATCGGCATAGGCGAAGCCCCCCCGCTTCAAGGCGCCGAGGGTGTTGCCCTGAGGCAAGGTCGCACATCCGGCCGTGATGACCACAGCGGCCAAGCCGATCAGGTCTTGCAGCCGCATGTCCGAACCTCCGCCTCCAGTGCAAGCCGACCTTAGTTTTACGGGCGCGCTATGGCAACGAACGGCGACGCTTGAACGGGCTGGTCAGATGAACGGGCCCCAGTGTTCCAGCCAGCTTTCCTGCTGTTCGCCGACATCGCCCAGGTCGTCCATGGCGTAGGAAGGCGCCGTCTTGAGCTGCTCCTTGTCGATGGCGGCGATATAGCCGTTGCGCGTGGGATCGAAAGTCAGGATCCGCCAGGGAACCGGATAGCGTCGTTCACCGGCTCCCAGGAAGCCCCCGGAGGAAAGGACCGCATAGGCCACCTGACCACTCATCTTGCCTATGGCGACGTCCTGGATATGCCCGACGCGCTCGCCTGAGGTGTTAAACACCGGAGCGCCATTGACCTTGCTCGCGAAGATAAGGGGTGAGGAGGATGCGGATGTAATAGCGTCGCTCATAATCGGCTCCATGATCGAACTTCAGGAACCTCTTGAACACGCTGACGGCGCCGACCGTTCCGCCCCCGCCCCCAAGGATGACGGGAATTCACCGCAGCCCGAGCTCGCCTAGAAGCCTAACGCCTACTCGGCGGGCGAAGGCGCGGGCCGGGCGTTAGCCTCGGCGCCGTGCGGCGCATCCTTTTCGAAGCGTCGCCGCAACCGGTCGAGATAGACGTAGATGACCGGCGTGGAGAACAGGGTCAGCGCCTGCGACACGGACAAGCCGCCAATGATGGCCCATCCCAGCGGGTGGCGGAATTCCGACCCGGTGCCGTTGCCGATGACCATGGGCACCCCGCTCAACATCGCGCAGGCTGTGGTCATCAGGATCGGCCGCAGCCGTTGGTGACAAGCCTGGGTGACAGCCTCGACCGGCCCCAGCCCTTGCTCGCGCTCCAGCTTCAGGGCCACGTCGACCACCATGATCCCGTTCTTCTTGACGATACCGATGAGCAGGATGATGCCGATGATGCCGATGACGTTCAAATCCTGCCCTGCGACCAGCAGGGCCAACAAGGCGCCCAGGCCCGCCGATGGCAGGGTCGATAGAATGGTTAGTGGGTGGACATAGCTTTCATAGAGCATGCCAAGGACCACATAGACCGCCAGCAAGGCCGCAAGGATCAGGACCGGCTCTGACGAGAGCGATTGCTGGAAGGCCGCCGCATTGCCCTGGAACGAGCCCGTCAGGGTCCCCGGCGCGCCGAGATCCTGCTGAGCCTGCAAGATCAGGCGCGTCGCGTCGCTCAGGGCCATTCCGGACCCGAGATTGAATGAGATCGTCGCCGCCGGAAACTGACCCTGGTGATTGATCGACAGGCTGGCGGCGGCGTTCGGATCATACTTGAGGAACAGCGATAGCGGCACGGTCTTGCCGGTCGTCGGCGACAGAATGCGCACACTATTGAACAGATCCGGCGTCGCCTGCAGGTTCGGCGGCGCTTCCAGCACGATGTGGTAGGCGTTGAGCTGCGTGAAGGTCTGCGCGATTTCGCGCTGGCCGATCTGATCGTAGATCGCCGCATCGATATCGGACGGGGCAATGCCGAAACGCCCGGCGGCGGCCCGATCGATCGTCAGGTTGACGGCGCCGGCGTTGGACTGCTGATCGGAGTTGACGTCCTTAAGCCCGGGAATAGCCTGGATCGCCGCCAGCATCTTGGGCGCCCAGGTGTTCAGCTCGGTCAGGTCGGCGTCTGACAGGGTGTACTGATAGAGGGCGCGACCGCCGCGGGCGCCCACGCTGACGTCCTGCTGCTCCTGCAGCACCACCTGCGCGCCCACCACGTGGGAGAAGCTCGTCCGCAGCCGGGCCAGAACCTGCGTCCCGGTCGACGTTCGGCCCGCCTCCTGAGGTTTCAGGGCGATGTTAATGCCGGCTGTGCCGCCAGCATTGACGTTGCTGAGCACCCATTCGATGTCGGGGTCCTTGGCTGCGATCGCCTCAACCTGCCGCGCCTTGGCGGCGGTCTCCGCGAAGGAGGCTCGCTGATTGGTCAGGATCTGCCCCTGCAGGAATCCGGTGTCCTGCAGGGGGAAGAAGCCGGTCGGCACATGGAAGTACAGCCAAAAGGCCAGGACGGCGGTTCCAACGAAGACAATCAGCGTCAGCCCCATGTGGCGCATGACCACATCAAGGCCGCGCGCATAGCCGGATTCGATCTTGAGGAAGCCGGACTCCAGCGCGCGGAGGATCGGGTTGTGGCTCTCCTCCGGCTTTTTGAGGAATTTGGCGCATAGCATCGGCGTGAAGGTCAACGACAGAAACACCGAGATCGCCACCGCCACGCTGACGGTGAAGGCGAATTCGCGCATCAGGCGCCCGATGATCCCGCTCATGAACATCAGCGGCGTGAACACCGCGATCAGCGAGATCGAGATCGTCAAGATGGTGAAGCCAATTTCGCCCGCGCCGGCCAGGGCCGCGTCCATGGGCTTTTCGCCGTGTTCGATCTTGCTCCAGATCACCTCGACCATAACGATGGCGTCGTCGACCACAAAGCCCACGGCGATGGTCAAGGCCATCAGCGACAGATTGTCGAGGCTGAAATTCAAGACCAGCATCACCGCGGCCGTGGCCAACAGCGACAGAGGGATCACCGCACTGGGGATCAGCGTGGCGCGCACATTACGGAGGAACACGAAGATCACCGCGACCACCAGGAAGATGGTGATCAGCATGGTGATCTCCACGTCCTTGACCGAGGCGTTGATCGTCTGAGTGCGGTCCTCCACGATGTTGAGTTTGATGCCCGGCGGTATGTCCCGTTGAAGAAGCGGAAGCTGCGCCTTGATCACCTTGACCGTTTGCACCACGTTCGCGCCGGTCTGCTTGAAGATCGCCAGCATGATGCCCGGGCCGGCGTGGACCGAATGGTCGGTGCTGGCCGCGCCCGGATATATCCAGGCGCCGGTCTGATTGTTCTCGACGCTGGTGATGGCCTGGCCGACGTCCTTCACGCGGATGGCCGCGCCCTTGCTGTAGCCGATCACCACGTTGTTCCAGCCGGGTGCGTCGGTCAGCTGGTCGTTGGCGTAGACCGCCGAGGAACTGCTCGAACTGACAATCGAGCCTTTCGGCGCATCAACCGTGTTATTGCTCAAGGTGGTCCGGACAGCATCCATCGACAGGCCGAGCATGGCCACCTTGCGCGGATCGATCTGGATACGGATCGCGGGCTTCTGCGGGCCGAAGATGCTGATCAGACCCACGCCGTTCAACCGCGACAGTTGCTGGGAGAAGATGTTGTCGGCGTAGTCGCTCACTTGGCGCAGGGGCAGCACGTCCGAGGTCAGGCCCAGGATCACGATGGGGGCGTCGGACGGATTGACTTTACGGATGCTCGGGGCGGCCGGCAGGTTCGTGGGCAGTTGGCCGGACGCCGCGTTGATCGCGGCCAGCACGTCCTGGGCGGCGGCGTCGATATTGCGCGACAGGTCGAACTGCAGGACCACCTGGCTCGATCCCTGCGTGCTGGACGAGGTCAGCTGGGACACGCCGGGAATCTGCGAGAACTGCCGCTCAAGCGGCTGGGCCACGTTCGAGGCCATGGTCTCCGGGCTTGCGCCCGGCAAGGCGGCGCTCACCTGCACGGTGGGGAAGTCG
>Ga0182016_10005939_pt1 | contig 12953 bp, 11 predicted proteins | sample 712S2MmetaG_FD_120491 | JGI IMG/M metagenome (GOLD analysis project Ga0182016, IMG submission 120491) | Permafrost microbial communities from Stordalen Mire, Sweden - 712S2M metaG | ecosystem: Environmental > Terrestrial > Soil > Wetlands > Permafrost | place: Sweden: Stordalen | collected...
GAAAATAAGCCGGGCGCGAAACCAGTTAGATAAAATCAAACCAGGATGGGCGCTGCGGAAAAAACGGAAAAAGCGATGAGGAGGAGGATATGTCTAGCTATTTCAGGGACACTACACTAGTAAATAATCCCCGCCCAAAGGGCGGGGCTTTGGACAGTGGCCTCCAGAGGAGGCCAGTGCCCAGCCCCCAAAGAGGGCTGGGCGCGTCGCGTTGTCCCGGTTTGTTTATCCTCGGTTGAATCGGAACTCCTCTTGCCGATGTTCCTCCTTCTCCTGCCATTTTACATACTTCCGTATCATCTCGGCGTCCAAGCCCACCGTCCCCACGCAATACCCCTGCGCCCAGAAGTGATTCCCCCAGAAACGGTGCCGGCGTAAATCCCGAAACACGCTGAATACCCGGATCGCGCTCTTGCCTTTCAGCCGCCCCATGTATTCCGAGATCGACAGCTTGGGCGGTATTTGCACGATCATATGCACATGGTCCGCCTGCACGTTCATCTCCTGCACCTCGCAACTCATCTGACGGCTCTGCTCCCTCACGCTCAACTCCACTCCCTCCTTCACCTTTCCCTCCATCACCCGGTAACGATATTTCGGCACCCACACAATGTGGTACTCGCAATGCCATATCGTATGCGATAGCCTCTTGAATCTGCTCATGCTCTTTTCCTTTCTGTTTCGTTGTGGGACAACGCTCAGAAAGGATGCTCATGGGCAGATCCTTTTTCAGCATAGCTCTTTCTCTAACCCCGTTCAGAGAACGGGGCTTCCCTGTTCAGGAGTGAATCAATAGTAAAAGAACGGGTTGCCGCTGGTCCGGGGGATGAATTGGCGAAAGGGGCGCCATTGGACATGGCCGTCCATCATGCCCACATTGCCCCCGGCAGGGATGCCGGTGGTGAGGAGATGAGCGCTATTGAAGGGCTTGTTGCCAGGCACGTCCGGATCATCGCTATGAGGCAAGTTGCGCCATTGATATTTTTCCATCGCGGAAAGCGTCGCGGCGGAATTGCCGGAGCCGGTAATGGTGACGCAGGCCACTAAGACGCGCGAGGCCGGGCGGATCAGCACGTGAAGACCGTTGGTGGTAAAAGACACCGCGTTCAACTTCTGATTCACATTGGTGCTGAAGTCCCATTCGCCGGAATTCGCGTACTCGTTAATGCCGATAAGGGTCATGGTATATCCCACATGGCGCAAGGCTTCCAGATCGGTTTCATTTTCCATTAAGGAATCATTATTCCAAAAAGAAATCCAATCGGTGGCGGTATATTCCTGGGCAGCCGGATCATACCAGACTTTGTACGGAGCGCCGCTGGCGGCCAAATAAGTGCCGGCGCTTTGGCGCATGTCCCAAGCCTGGTAAGCGCCGGTATCGTCGGGCAAAAAGTCCTTGTTTTCGTTGGCGTAGATGGTGAAGGCGAGAAGTTGCTGGCGTTCGTTGTTTTCGCAATCGACGCGCACGGCCTGCTGTTTCGCTCGGCCCAAAGCGGGCAGGAGAAGCGCCGCCAGGATGGCGATGACCGCAACGACCACGAGTAGCTCAATCAAAGTGAAGGCCCGGACGCGCCGGCCGCGCGCGCCTGACGATGCTGGTTCTATGGTCATGGCGACACCATCCCGGCAACTACGTGATCGCCTGCTAGGAAAGTGACGCAGGAACACTAACCTTTCCCGCCACAAAAACAACCAGTTTTTCGGCCCAAAGAGTTTGCGGATTAGAGAAAGTGGCGCAATTGACCGCTGGGCTAATATCCCGTGCGGCCAACAGTCTACCAAATAGGCTACCTCAATGAATCCAAATACTTGAGGCTTTGGGGGATTTGGTCCTCGGACGTAGGGGATTCATCTTCGATAAAGAACCATTTGATGCCCGCTTTTTCGGCGGCTTGCAAAATCGCGGGAATATCCAGAATGCCCGTGCCGAGCGCCGCGTCATTGCGCACGTCGGAACCGCCCGTCAGCAAGCCGGTGGGAGTCCCCTTGCGCATGTCTTTCAAGTGCATTAATTCCCAGCGTTGGGGATATTGCGCCAGCAACTTGACCGGGTCCCGGCCGGCGTGCGCGATCCAAAAAATATCCATCTCATACTTCACGTAGTCGGGGTCCGTCTCCCGCATCAACAGATCAAAGAGCGTGCCATCGCCGAACGGCTGAAACTCATAGCCATGAGTGTGGTAGAAAAAATGCATGTGATGCCGGGCCGCCAGTTGCCCGGCGCGATTGAAAACTTTGATGGCATTGCGGCAGGCTTTTTCGCTAAAAGCGCCGTCGTGCGGAATCCAGGGGCAACCGACATAGACCAAGCCCATGCTGGCGGCCTCGGTCAAAAGGCCTTCGGGGTCCTTGGCCCATCGTTCAAAGGGAAAATGGCCGCTGACCGCATCCAAACCGGCCGCATCCAGTTGCCGCTTGAATTCCGTTGGGGCCAGACCGTAGGTGCCGGCCAATTCGACATATTTGGTGCCCCAACCCGCCACCTCCAAGAGAGTGTCTGGCACATTCTTTTCAAATTGGGCCCGCACGCTGTAAAGCTGCAAACCCACCACGCCCTTGAACCGGGGTTGACGAGCGACGGCGCTGCTGACAACCAGGACGGTCAGGCCAACGGTGGCAATCAAGAGGGTTCGAGCGGTAAAAATCCGACCGAGCAAAAGCTTTGCACATTTCATTGGAAACCCATTATGGCGAAGAGTTGATCTCTGTCCACCATAATTGCCAACGGCTATTTCTGGGAGAAAGCGGCTGCCACCGCTTGGCAATGATGTCACCGAGTGCCGGCTTTTACGTCGTAGCAGAAAAGCAAATCTTGGTCGCGCAGGTACAATTTGCCGTTGGCGATGAGCGGGTGCGCCCAGGCTGGCTGCTTGCTGCGGTCGGGTTGCTCGAAACGGCCGCGCTCGACGTACTGTTTGGCGTTCGGTTCGATCAGGAGCACGGTCCCCTTCTCGGTCCGATAGTAGAGGCGGCCATCCGCCAGGGCGATGGAGCCTTTGGGCGCGCGGTGTTCGGCGTCGTCATGCTCATCCCACAAGACGTTGCCGGTTTTGAAGTCGAGACAGTCCAACGCGCCCCCCTCGTTGCCGCCGTTGGCGCCATAGAGACAGCCGTCCACTACCACCATGCCGCCGTGGTGGTTTTGCATTTTCTTGGAGAAATAAACCTCCTCGGCTTTGACGCTGCCATCCGTGTCTTTGCTCAACTTCACCAAGCCACCCCCTGCCCCGTAGGCGGAGCCGTCAAACACCATGCCATCCTGAAAGATCGCGGTGGAGCAATTGATGCCGTGGGAATTCGCCGGACGGTCGTAGCGCCAGAGGAATTTGCCGTCGGAGGCGGAGATGCCCACGAGCGTCTTCTGGGTAAATTGCACATACTCGCGCTGCCCCTCGAAGTCGAACGCGATGGCCGAGGCGTAGGCGGCTTTGGGGCTGCCGGGCACCTGGCTCTTCCAGATCAGCTTGCCCGTCAACTTATCCAGCGCCACCAGTGTGGCATCTTCCGCGCCAGGGGTACAGATGATCTTATCCCCATCGATCAGAGGCGACTCACGGTAGCTCCAAGTGGGAACCGTTCCGCCAAAATCGCGCGGCAAGCTGTGTTGCCAAATGATCTTGCCGTCCCCGACCTGCAAACAGGCCAAGCTCCCGCTCATGCCCAGGACATAAAGCCGATCCCCATCGACCGTCGGAGTGCAACCGGGCCCTTCTTTTCCTTGGGGCACTTGCTGGATACAGGCCGGCCCAATGGTCGTGACCCAAAGCGACTTGCCATCCGTCTCAGATAGTGCCCAAACCACCTCGTCGTCGCCGCGATTGCTCATGCCGAAAATACGTCCAGCGGCCACTGAAGGAGTGCTGTCCCCGCCGCCAAGGCTCCCAACCTTCCAAGCTAAGGGAGGCCCTTCCTTCGGCCATTCCTTAAGCAGACCACCTTCCTTGGAGGTGGCGTTCCTGGCGGGACCCTGCCATTGCGGCCAATCGAAGGACTCCGCTGAAGCAGCGAAGGCTATCCCACCGGAAAGGAGCAAGGCGAAATACCCGAAATAGAACTTCGCGGCAGAAGCCGGGTGGCGTCGCGGGAAATTGGAATGAAGCTGGGTCTTGTCCATAGTCTAATTTTGTTTACGCGTTACGTCTTGGTGAGTTTAGGCCTGATATTGTTCGTCGCTGACCTTCTCCAACCAGTCAACAACCTTGCCGTCGAGGCTCTCTTGAATGGCAAGGTGGGTCATGGCGGTGGTGGGCGTAGCGCCGTGCCAGTGCTTCTCGCCCGGGGGAAACCAGATCACATCACCCGGACGAATTTCCTCGATGGGGCTTCCCCAGCGTTGCGCGCGTCCGCAACCCGCGGTCACGATGAGGGTTTGGCCGAGGGGATGGGTGTGCCAGGCCGTTCGAGCGCCAGGCTCGAAGGTGACGCTGGCGCCCGCCACGCGCGCCGGAGCGCTGGTTTGAAACAGTGGGTCTATCCGCACCGTCCCGGTGAACCAATCGGCCGGTCCTTTATTGGAGGGCTGTGAGCCATTGCGTTTGATTTCCATATTCTGCTTTTTCTGATTCTTAGAACCGGAGTCTGGCCACGCCATGAGACATGGTTTTCGTGCGCTTTTCAAGCGCTGAACGGCCCGTCGATTGTTCCGGGCTCTGGACAGCTTTTAGGAACCCCTCTCTCCGCCTCTCTCCCCGCTTGCGCGGGGCGAGAGAGAATAACAGCGTATGTGTGCCCAGATCTGTGCTTCCTTGGAAAAACGGAGTGAAGAAATCTGGCATACGCCCTTTGTTCCAGCTTTTCCGGAGACCGATTGCGGGGACAGAAAGATTCGCGGCGGCATGTTCCGTGAATCGCCGGTTTCGCTCGCAAAAAAAGCTTCTGGGGCGGCTGAATTCTGGTAGGCTAGCGGGCGTCTAAAGCATTTGCGTGAGCCACCATGCGCCAAATCCGGAGCATCTTGCCTTGACGCGACGCGATTTTTTGCGGCGTTGCGGAATGGGCATGGGAGCGATTGGCTTGGCGGACCTTCTTTCCGGCCTGGGCTGGTCTGACACGGCCCGGGGCGAAAGCTACGTTTCCCCTCTTTTGCCCAAAGCGCCGCAGTTTCCCGGCAAAGCCAAACGGGTCATCCATATTTTTGCCAACGGCGGGCCTTCGCATGTCGATACCTTTGATCCAAAACCGTCGCTGGACAAATACGCCGGCAAGGCTTTGCCCATGGAGAATCTGCCCACGGAACGCAAGACGGGCGCGGCCTTTGCGTCTCCTTTCCAGTTCAAGAAATACGGGCAGAGCGGCATCGAGGTCAGCGAGTTGTTTCCGCATGTGGCGGAGAGCATTGATGATATTTGCGTCATCCGCTCCATGGCGGCGGATGTGCCCAACCATGAGCCTTCGCTCGCGCTGATGAATTGCGGCGAGGCGCGCTCCATTCGCCCCAGCATGGGTTCCTGGGTGACCTACGGACTGGGATCAGTCAACCAGAACTTGCCCGGATTCATCGCCATGTGTCCCGGCGGGTATCCCATTCAGGAATCACAAAATTGGCAGGCGGGCTTTTTGCCGGGCGTTTATCAGGGAACCTATATCGACACGGCTCACACTAAAATCGAAGACCTGATCCAAAACATCAAGAATAACTACGTCTCCCAGCCGGAACAGCGCCAGCAATTGGACCTGCTGCAAAAACTCAACGAGCGCTACCAGGTTAAACGACGCGACGACGCGCAGTTGGAAGCGCGCATCCAATCGTTTGAACTGGCTTACCGCATGCAGATGGATGCCAGCGACGCTTTTGACATCAGCACCGAACCGGAACACATCCGCAAGATGTATGGCGAAGGCACGCAGGCGCGGCAGTTGCTCATCACGCGCCGTTTGATCGAGCGCGGAGTGCGCTTTGTGCAGGTCTGGCACGGGGCGGGCCAACCGTGGGACAGTCATGATGATATTCAGGTGAATCACGGCAAGTTGGCCCGGGAAAGCGATCAGGCAATTGGGGCCTTGTTGAAAGATTTAAAGCAGCGTGGAATGCTGGCCGATACCCTGGTCATTTGGGGAGGCGAATTTGGGCGCACGCCCACGGTGGAACTGCCCAAACCCGGTGCCAATGCCGGCAAAATCAATGGGCGCGATCATAATCATCATGGCTTCAGCATGTGGATGGCGGGCGGCGGCGCGCGCGGCGGATATGTTCATGGGGCCACCGATGAATTCGGATTTGCGGCGGCCGAAAAGAAGGTGCATGTGCATGACCTGCACGCCACGATTCTGCAGTTGCTCGGTTTTGACCACGAAAAGTTGACCTTTCGCCACGCCGGTCGTGATTTTCGTCTCACGGATGTTTATGGCCACGTCGTCCGGGAGTTGATCGCATGAGACGCTGGGTGGCGTTGGCATGGGCGCTGGCCGTAATGGCGGGCACCGCCAGGGCGGCGGACGAGGCGGAGGGGATTGAATTCTTCGAAAACAAGATTCGGCCCATTCTGGTGGACAATTGCTACCCATGCCATAGCCGGCAAAGCGCCAAGGTCAAAGGAGGCTTGTTGCTAGATAGCCGGGAAAGCCTGCGCAAGGGCGGCGACACCGGGCCAGCCATTGCGCCGGGTGATCCGGAGCATAGCCTGCTCATCAAGGCGGTGCGTTACACGGATGATGAACTGCGCATGCCGCCGAAAAACAAGAAACTCCCGGACGCGCAAATTGCCAGCCTGGTCGCGTGGGTCAAGATGGGCGCGCCAGACACCCGCGCCGCGCCAAACGGCGCCACCGCCGTCCAAAGCATGCAGGAGAAGGCCCGCTCGCATTGGGCCTTTCAACCCGTCCGCAAACCCACGCCGCCAGCGGTCAACAACAAACGTTTCGCGCGCACACCGGTGGACCTGTTCATTCTCGCGCGGCTGGAGGCGGCCCATTTGCCGCCTTCGCCCAAAGCCGATAAACGCACCCTCATTCGCCGCGCGACTTTCGATCTGATTGGGCTGCCGCCCACGGCCGGGGAAGTCGCGGCCTTTCTGGCCGACAAATCGCCGGAGGCCTTTGCGAAAGTCGTGGACCGATTGCTGGCTTCGCCCCATTACGGCGAGCGCTGGGGCCGCCATTGGCTCGATGTGGCCCGCTACGCCGACACGAAAGGTTATGTGTTCGAAGAAGACCGGCATTATCCCTATGCCTATACCTATCGTGACTACGTCATCCGCGCTTTTAATGAGGACCTTCCGTTCGATCAATTTCTGCAAGAGCAAATCGCCGCGGATTTGCTGCCTTCCGCCAAGGATAAACGAACGCTGGCCGCGCTCGGCTATCTGACGTTGGGCCGCCGCTTCCTCAATAATATTAATGACATTATTGATGATCGCATCGATATGGTCTGCCGGGGTATGATGGGATTGACGGTGGGTTGCGCCCGCTGCCACGACCACAAGTTTGACCCCATTCCATCACGCGATTACTACTCGCTCTACGGTGTCTTTGCCAGCTCGATGGAACCTGAGGAAGAGCCGTTGCTCGGCCTGGAAGCGCCGGAAGCAGCCCGCCGCGAATATCTGGCGGAGCACAAAAAACGCGTGGCGGAGCGTGACAACTTCCGCCAGGAACAGGAGCGCGCCATGGCTACCCTGCTCCGCCGCCAAGCCGGGGACTATCTCTTGGCTGCGTACGCCACGCAGCAGGCCGCCCAACCGGACGCCGACGCGATCGCGCGCACGAACAAATTGGACCCGGAAATGTTGCATCGCTGGCTGGCGGGATTGGAGGGCTGGCGGACCAATCAACCGGCGATCTTCGGGCCGTGGTTTGCCTTTGGCGCGTTGGCGGAGAAAGACTTCAAGGACCGCGCCCGGGAACTGGCGGCCAAATTCAGCGGCCCGCGGGACCCGGCCATGGTTCTCAATCCGGCGGTGGCAAAAGCCTTTGCGAGCGATCCTCCCTCGACGATGAGAGAGGTGGCGGAACGCTACGGCCAACTCTTCACAGAGATTGACAAGCGCTGGGAGGCTAATTTAGCCGAGACGAATGCGCCGCCTCGGTCCGCCCTGCCCGATCCGGCGGACGAGGCGCTGCGGCAGATTCTTTACGCGGACGGCGCTCCCGCCAACCTGCCCCGGAGCCAATTCGACCGCTTGTATGATGTCCCCACCGGGCAAAAGTTGCGTCGATTGCAGCGGCAAGTTGAAGAATTGGACGCCAGTTCTCCGGGTGCGCCGCCTCGATCCATGGCGCTGGCGGACCGGCCTGATCCGCATGATTCACCCATTTTCATTCGCGGTAACGCGGGTAATCCGGGGCCGACGGCGCCGCGTGAATTTCTGGAAGTGTTGAGTGGTCCCAACCGCAAGCCATTTCAAAAAGGCAGTGGCCGGCTGGAATTGGCTGAAGCAGTGGCCAACCCAACTAATCCCCTCACCGCGCGGGTGCTGGTGAACCGTGTTTGGCTGCACCATTTCGGCAGCCCTCTGGTGGCGACGCCGAGCGATTTCGGGCTGCGCTCCGACCCGCCCACGCAGCCTGAATTGCTGGATTATCTTGCGACGCGCTTCATGGAAGACGGTTGGTCCCTCAAAAAGCTGCATCGTCTGTTGATGCTTTCCAGCGTGTATCAGCAAAGCAGTGAGGACAATCCGGCTGGCGCCAAAATCGATCCGAACAACCAGCTTTATTGGCGGATGAACCGGCAACGGTTGGAATTTGAACCGTTGCGCGATACGCTCCTGGCGGTGGCCGGCAAATTAGATTTGACCGCTGGCGGCCACGCCGTCGATATCATCGCCGCGGATTCCGTCCGTCGCACCGTTTATGGCTCCATTGACCGCCAGAATCTCCCGGACCTGTTTCGCACTTTCGATTTCGCCAGCCCCGACGCCAGCAGCCCCCGCCGCTATTTCACTACGGTGCCGCAACAAGCCTTGTTCTTAATGAACAGTCCGTTTGTCATCCAGCAGGCCAAAAATCTGGTCGCCCGCCCTGAATTCAAAGCCGCCGCCAACGATCAACAGCGGCTCCGTTTGCTTTACCAACTCGCCTATCAACGCGAACCGAGCCGCGAAGAGATGAGCTGGGCCCGCCAATTTCTTCACCCGGCCACGCCTCCGACCGCTGGCGGGATGCTTTCGGGCCAGAGGTTGGATACGTGGCAAAAATACGCGCAAGTGCTCTTGATGTCGAACGAGCTGGTTTTCGTGGATTGAGTCACCGTTGCCTGAGCCGCTCGCTCTGGCGCTCTTGCAGAAATGCAATGGCGTCCGCGACCAAGGCCTGATCCATTTCGTGCGCTTCCAGGGGCCGGCCAATGCCTTGCAACAAGGTCACGGTTAATTGGCCGCCCAGATGCAATCGAAATTCCTCCAATCCCCGCAACACCATCATCTCTCCTTCGGAATCAGTATGGCGGAACTCGTTGGCGTAGAGCTGAAAGCCGAGGGAATCCAAAAGCTGAAGGATGCGCGCGGCTTCCGCTTCCGGCAATAAGCCGGCCAGCCGCGAGTAAGTGACGTCCAACGCCAGCCCCAACGCGACCGCTTCGCCGTGCCGGATGGCATAACCGGAAATTTGTTCGAGTTTGTGCGCCGCCCAATGTCCAAAATCGAGCGGGCGGGCCGAGCCCAATTCAAACGGATCGCCGCCGGTCGCGATGTGCTCCACATGGAGCTGGGCGGAACGATAAATGAGACGGCGCATGGCTCCGCTGTCAAAGCCCGCGAGTTGGCCGGCCTCCTTTTCCAGCGCGGCGAAATACGCGGCGTCACGAATGCAGGCCACTTTGACCGCTTCGCTGTAGCCCGCCCGTTTATCCCGGGGCGAAAGAGAGCGCAGAAGGGCAAAGTCATTGATTACCGCGGCGGGAACGGCAAATGTGCCGATAAAATTCTTCTTGCCAAAGGCATTGATGCCGTTCTTAACCCCGACGCCCGAGTCCGCCTGGCTCAGAGTGGTGGTGGGCAGGCGAATATGGCGGATGCCGCGATGGGCTGTGGCCGCGGCCAACCCCGCCACGTCCAGCAGCGCGCCGCCCCCCACCGCCAACAGATAGGAATGGCGGTCGATGTCGTGACGGTCGATGTGCGATTGGATTTCAGAAACGTGAAAATAAGAATTCTTGAGCCGCTCGCCTCCCTCCAAAATGATGGGCGCGGCGGCCAGCTTGGCGCGCGGCCAAAGCGCGGCGAAATACGCTTCAATGCGGTGGGAAAAATCCGGCTGCGCGGAGGACAGCCCTTCGTCCACCACCACCAGAATTTTGGGCGCCGGCCCGCCCGAAAATGGGGCCAGCACTTGTCCCAGCAAAGGGTTGGCAAGGTCAAATACGTTCTCTGTAAAATGGACGGTATGCGCGAAACAAAGCTCAATGGGCCGCCGCAGCGGCGAAAAGGCCTCGGCGGGCTCCGTTGCCGGCGATTTTTTCTCCCCGGTTAAAGGATTCATGAGTTACTTCGTTTGGTCCCCTGCCAGACTGATGGTCACCTCCACCGGAACGTTCGGGGGGGGAAGATTGGTGGCATTGGGTATCCAAATCAAGTCATTGTCATGGCCGGCCGCGGTATTGTTCATCAGCGCTACGGGATCCGTCACCAACGAGATGAGGGAGCCATCCATCTGCGCCAGAAATTTATTATCAACCATGAGCGAGCCGTTATAAACCCAGGCCCCATGCGGCATGGCGGATCGGCTCTCGGTGTTTAAAACAAGCTCTTCGGCTGATAACTGCCGATCCCCCGCGGCGGTCTTCCACTTGATGGCAATAAAGATTTTATCGCCCGGAATGGCCTCTTTGGAGGGATGAATGATGGGCCCCGGAACACCGTTGGTTGGAGCGCCGGGAAAGTCCGTCTTGCCCGCACCTTCCGCCCCGAGGAGCAACATAGCCAAATGAACCTGGAACGGTTCGGCCGCGGTCTTCAAGATGCTCTCATGCGTTTTGCCATAAGTGGTCACAAGAAAATACTCCATCAAACCTTGGGATTTATTCAACGTGGCCGGAAAGGTCACGCTACGACGGCGCTGATCCAGCCTGACCTGCCCCACGGCCAGGATGCCCGGTTCCACCTGTCGCACCGTCCCATTGGTCAGCGCCGCCGAAGCGCCGCCGGGAGAGGGTGGTGGAGCGCCGGCGAGCGCAACACTTAAGGACAAAAGCAAACCGTGGGCGGCTTTGGTCAGGAAAGTCACAACCTGGGTTCAATGATCTCCATCGCGGTGACGGTGTAAGCAGTGTCAAGAATAGGGTCTTTCTCCCACCACCGGCCATTGTCATTGATCCAGGAACCATCACCCTGTTGCAGGTTGATGAGCTTGAGGGCCAGGTCTTCGCGCCAATTGATTTTGCGCCCGTCCCTCGTCTCCAAAACATCCACCCCCGCCATTGTCAGGGCCTTCGCCATGAGCACGTAATAATAATAGAGGCCCTGCGGCCCCAGCCCCGGGTTTTCCTCCAGCGTATAATTCCCGCGCAACCAATCCATGGCCGCGACCACGCGCGGATCGTCAAATTTCAAGTCGGCATAAATGTAACTCAACAGGCCGGCATAACTCATGGTGCCGTAAGAGCGCAAGGCGACGCGACCAGAGGGCAAATTGGTTTGCCCCGCGTTGCTCCGTCCGGGCAAGTAAATGAACCCGCCCTTATTCTGGGGGTCGTCCGATGTCCAAGGCTGCGGATTGGCGCCCGGCAAATTCTGACAATTCTGGACAAAACGAATCGCCGCTTTCCAGTTCAGGTCGGGCGCTTTGCCAGCCTCGGCATCCTCCTGCAAGGGCTTGCTATGGTAAAGAGCCTCCAAAGCCAGCATGGTGTTGGAAAGGTCGGGCCGTCGTTCCGTGCCGTAACCCAGCCCCCCGCTAAAGACGCTATTCGTATCACCGGGGGGAGCGTCGCCCACTTGCAGGCTGATAAGGTAACGCCGCGCGTTTTGAATCACGGTTTGGTCCTGGGACCGATGACGCATGGCGAGCGTCGTCAATACGACCGAAGTGTTGTACGATTGCAGCTCCTTTTTGTAAATGCCCCCGTCCGGTTGCGCGCAACTCAGCAGGTAGGCATAGCCTCTGTCAATGTTAGGGGAGGCCGCCGCGGGCGGGGCCGAGCCAGTTAATGCCGTCAAGACCAAGGCGGTCAGCGCGGGATGATCGGGGGAAGACCAGGAGCCATTGGTATTCTGGCGGGCTTCCAGCCAGGACCGGCCTTTGTCCAGCGCGTGGCGAACTTCCAGGCGAAGGGAAAGGTTGCCGGGGATTGGGGCCGAGGGGGCAGCCGCGCCGCGCGCGGTCACAGGCAACGCGCCAGTCAGGAGGGCTATCGAGCAAAAAACCAAAGCAGGCCAAGGAGCGGAAACAGCGCGCATCATGAGGGAATACTGTAATAATAAATGGCCAAAATTCAATTGCAAAAGGCAGACGTGGGAATGGCCTAACTGGAACTGATCTTCTCGACGGTTTTGTCGTAAGTCTTGATCAGACTATTCCAAGACGATTGAAAATCAGCCTTGGTCTTGTCCCATGAGTCCTGGCTGGATGCCTTTAATTCGCTGTACTCTTTGCGCAAGGCCTCTCTTCGCGCACGCAGATCAGCCAGAGCCTGGTGGGCCTTCGCCTGGGCCGCCCCTTCCGCGCTGGCAGTCTTGGCCTCCAACCGATCGATCTTGGCGTCCAGTTCCGCCATCTTCTTATCGACCGTGGCAAGGAACTGATCCCGGACCTGAGCCGCAGCATCCCCGGCCGCTTGGGCGGCGGCTTGAGGATCCGGGGGCGGTGTCGCCGGCGCGGTGCTATCGTGATTGCAGGCGGTGAAAAGGCCGACGGCGGCAAATAGGACCAAACAGGAGTTTAATTTCATGGTGTCCAATTAACCTATGCCTTCCAGACGGTCAATATAGACGTTGACCAACTTGTTGGCTGTTAGTAACGATTCAATCGGTCAAATGATCGCCAGCAACACGCGAAGCGTAATCCAGGCACGCTTGCAC
>Ga0182016_10005941_pt1 | contig 12949 bp, 11 predicted proteins | sample 712S2MmetaG_FD_120491 | JGI IMG/M metagenome (GOLD analysis project Ga0182016, IMG submission 120491) | Permafrost microbial communities from Stordalen Mire, Sweden - 712S2M metaG | ecosystem: Environmental > Terrestrial > Soil > Wetlands > Permafrost | place: Sweden: Stordalen | collected...
CCGAGTGCGGGCGCCTCAGCATCAACCCGTACGAAGGCTCAATGGTTTAATCCCTGTGCCTTTGAAGGGCCGGGCTACAAGACCGCTGGCGTTTACGGAGCGACCTATGGCACCAGCGGCTATAACATGCTGCGTGGACCCAGGTTCCAGGACTGGGATATGAACCTGAAGAAGAACGTGCCCTGGGGCGACCACTACAACCTCCAGCTCCGCGCCGACTCCTTCAACATCTTCAACCATCCAAACTTCGCCACTCCCAATGCGACCATCTCCAACTCGAGCGCAGGAACCGTCACCGGAATCTCCGGAACGCCGACCTATGAGGCGCGCACCCTGGAGTTCGCGGCAAAGTTCAACTTCTAACTGCAAACCGGAAACCCCATCACGCAGGGCAACATCCCTCCGCCAGAGCTTATACGCAAGCTCTGGCTGGGGGAAGGCCCTGCTGAAGAATCCGGACAATGAAAACTTGATCGAGCCCTGAATGCAGCAAATCGCTGTCGGGCCTCCACACGCGCGCTGAGGGCGCTATTTTTTGCGCCTGAAGTTCCTGGAACCGAATCGACGGAGAAGCAATGAAGACTCGTAAACAGACCGGCCTCGCGTTATTGATGCTCCTGGCAATTGGAACGGCCGCGCACGCCGCGTCGCACCACGTCAGCCCGGCGACGATGAACAAGAATACCCGCGAGCTTTTCCAGCAATCGATGGCCATGGACGACATGTTTTACGATCCTGACGTGAAGCTGGTCAGGAGTCCGAGCCCCAGTCCCCGGCGCACGGCAACAAGATCCGCCTATCACATGGTCCGTGAGTCAAGCTGGTATGCGCTAGGCTTGTTGGTGCGGGATGAGCAAGGCGATCGCCAGAGAGCCGCCGACATCATTGATGCCGTTCTCAAGCAGCAGTACGTCAAGCAGGGAATGCCCTGGTACGGCACCTACCGCCGCGCACCGGAGGAGAAGGATCCCGCGCCCGATGCCGTCATGTGGCGCGGCTTCGATCCCAACTGGCGCACCTTCATCGGTACGACTTTTGAGATCATCCTCATCGAATACCCGGAACGCATATCGCCCGAACTGTCGAAGCGGATGTACGAAGCCATCGATCGCGCCATTGAGGGCGAGATCGCGGAGAAGCGGCTTCTGCCTTCCTACTCGAACATTGCGCTCATGTACGGCGCGCTGTGGGATTTCGCCGCGACCCACGACAAGCGCGACGACTGGAAACAGCAATCGAAAGACTGGACGGAGGCCGTCTACAAGCTCTACAAGCAGTACGGCGCGTTCTTTGAGTACAACTCGCCCACCTACTGCGGCGTTGACATCTACGGGCTCGCTCTATGGCGCAACTATGGCTCCACTCCGCGCATGCGCTCCATTGGAAGCGAGATGGAGGCCGGCATGTGGCGCGACCTCGCCGCGCTTTATCAACCAGATCTACGCAACCTCTCCGGCCCCTACGACCGGGCCTACGGTATGGACATGGAGAGCTACGTGAGCGTCGTCGGCGTGTGGATGCGGACCGTTCTCGATGAGAAGCGCGCGCCGCTCGCGCCCATCGGTCCCACCACCGACCACATGCCCGACGTCTGGTTTGCCCCGCACATCGCCGTGCTCGGCACGCATATTCCGGCTGACGCCCTGAAGCAGATGAATACGTTCTCGGGCGAGCGCCTGGTGCGCCAACAGATCACCGATGACCGCGTTGCAACAGCATGGATCGGCAAGCATGTAATTTTTGGCGGCGAGTCCACAAGGAAGACCAAGGATGCCGGCATGGGTTCGCAGTTTCATCCGGCGACCATTCAGTGGCGCACGCCCTCCGGCGAAATCGGATTCGTGCAGTTGGTTGAAGCGCCTGCCATCGACGCAACCGCCGACAAGGATGGAATCACCATCTCCACCACCGGCAACGTTCGCATCCGGATTCACGCAAAAGGGCTCGCACGGGAAAAGGTGGCCGCCGCAAGCTGGGAGCTGCCCGGGTTGAAGGTCGCCGTCACCAGCGACAACAAGAACTTCACCGAAGACAAGACGGGCGACGATGTCTATCTCGTCTACTCCGGCATCAGCAGCATGCGTTGGGAGATCACGCCTGGGGAGTAACGGTTCCAAGATATCGGTTCAGCGGTAATCATTTTTTCGGCCCCGGTCCCGGGGTCGGTTTATGGCCCGGCGCATTCTTCTCGAGCGAAGTTCATTACCGCTCGCGAAGAATTCGCGCCGGGCCTCTTGTTTTGTGCCATCCACAGCGAGCAATCCGAATCTAACCCACCGGCCCGGCCGCATTTGAAATAATTCGGCGGGTAAACTAAGGTCAAGTGGTTGTGGTTTTGCGCGTGGTGCGCCGATGTGCGGCTGCCACGAGCGAAAATCCAAATCAAAACCCGAGTTCAGTTGAGGAGCGGATCATGTTGGTTGGGCAATCCATCGTCAATGGTGAGACCCGAAAGGGAAGTGGAGCGGAGTTCGCGGGCCTGAACCCGGTTACCGGAGCGCGGCTCGAACCGGTGTACCACTCCGCCACCGCGGAGGATGTCGCGCTCGCAGCAACTCTTGCCGGCGAAGCCTTCGACGTCTACAGCAAGCTCCCTGGTACCGAGAAGGGCCGGTTCCTGCGCCACATCGCGGACGGCCTTGAGGCCATCACTGCTGAAGTCGTCGAACGAGCTCACCAGGAGACAGCCCTGCCCGAGGCGCGCCTCAAGGGCGAGGTGGCGCGCACCGTCAATCAGCTTCGCATGTTCGCCGGCATGATTGAAGAAGGCTCCTGGTCCATGGCCCGCATCGATCCGGCTCAGCCTGAGCGCAAGCCTCTGCCACGCGCCGATATTCGCTCTGTCCTGCGTCCGCTCGGACCCGTGGCCGTCTTCGGCGCCAGCAATTTCCCACTGGCTTTCTCCGTGGCCGGCGGCGACACAGCCTCCGCGCTCGCCGCGGGCAATCCAGTCATCGTCAAGGCACACTCGGCGCATCCCGGCACCAGCGAATTGGTCGGCCAGGTCATCGCGAACAGCGTGCGCGCGTGCGGCCTGCCGCCCGGAACCTTCGCCGTCCTCTTCGGCTCAGGAGTGCAGGTTGGTGGCGAGCTGGTCAAGCAGCCTGAGGTAAAGGCGGTCGGTTTTACCGGCTCCCTGTCTGCCGGCAAAGCGCTCATGGCGCTCGCGGCTGCGCGCCCCGAGCCGATCCCCTGCTTTATGGAGATGAGCAGCACCAACCCCTTGTTTGTCCTGCCTGAAGCGCTGCGCACACGCCCAGCGCAAATTGCCGCCGGCCTCTTCGGGTCGTTCACTCTCGGCGTCGGCCAGTTTTGCACCAAGCCCGGCCTCGTGTTCCTGCCCCGCAATGAATCGGCCGACGAACTGGTCGACGAGCTCGTCAAACTCGTGCAGAAGTCCTCTGCCTCGCCCATGCTGACTGAAGGCATCTGCAAGAGCTACAAAGCTGGGATCGCGAATCGTGGAGCCAATGCCCGCGTCGCTCTGCTCGCGGAACCCTCGCAATCCGACGCCAACGGCCACGTCTCGCCGGTTCTCTTTGAGGTCACCGCCAAGGATCTTCTCGACGAGCCCGATCTCGCCCTTGAAATCTTCGGCCCCAGCACGCTTGTGGTTCGCTACGCCGACAAGAAAGAGCTGCTCGCCCTCACGCACGATCTCGAAGGCCAGCTCACCGCAACTATGCACGGAACCGAAGCCGACATCGCCGCCTTCGCTGACCTGATTTCAATTCTCGAGCGCAAGGCTGGCAGGCTTGTCGTCAACGGCTTTCCCACCGGGGTTGAAGTCTGCCACGCCATGGTGCACGGAGGTCCTTTTCCCGCCACCAGCGACAGCCGACACACCTCAGTCGGCAGCCAGGCCATCTACCGCTTTGTACGTCCTGTCTGCTACCAGGATTTCCCGCAGGCCGCATTACCTGCTGAGTTGAAAGACGAAAATCCGCTCGGCATTCTCCGCCTGCTCGATGGCGTCTACACGCGCGATCCGCTGCACCGTGCCTAGCAGACCCTAGCAGGCCGGGGCAGGCTCTATACTTTCACGTTGAAAGGGAACTCCCATCGCAAACCTCACGATCGAATCGGTGCTGGAGACGCCGGACCCCAGCCTTTTAAGCGTGCCCACTCATGCGCAGGGTCCAGCAGGCGCGCTGCCCATCTCCGCCGAGATGCTGCTCACGGAGCCTTCGGGAAATCTCTTCGGCCTGTCGCAAAACGCGGGCATGGGCTGGGAGCCCAATCGGCTCCTCGATCCTGAATTCCTCATCCTCAGCACCCATGGCGGCCTTCGCGCCGAAAACGGAGAGGCCATCGCCCTTGGCTTCCACACCGGTCACTGGGAGGTGGGCCTGCTGGTGGCAGAGACCGCGCGTGAATTGAAAGCCCTCCGCGCCATCCCCTTTGCCGGAGCCTGCACCGATCCCTGCGACGGCCGCACGCAAGGCACTGCCGGCATGCTCGACTCGCTGCCCTATCGCAACGATGCCGCCATCGTGTTTCGCCGCCTAATGCGCTCGCTGCCCACTGGAAAGGGCGTGATCGGCATCGCCACATGTGACAAGGGTCTGCCCGCCATGATGATGGCGCTGGCCTCCTCTGGCAGCAAGCCGTCCGTCCTGGTTCCCGGCGGAGTAACGCTGCTGCCAGAGTCAGGCGAAGACGCGGGCAAAGTCCAATCCATCGGCGCGCGCTACGCGCAAAAGCAGATCACGCTTGAGTACGCCGCTGAAGTTGGCTGCCGCGCCTGCGCATCGCCCGGCGGGGGCTGTCAATTTCTGGGCACCGCCGCCACATCACAGGTAGTAGGCGAAGCTCTCGGGCTGGCTTTGCCCCACACGGCGCTCGCGCCTTCGGGCCAGCCCATCTGGCTTGATGCCGCGCGCCGCTCCGGCCGCGCCATCCTGCGCATGCACCAGTTGCACATCGGCACCGAGGATATTCTCACCGACGCAGCCATTCGCAACGCCATGGTGGTCCACGCAGCCTTTGGCGGATCCACCAATCTGCTGCTCCACATTCCCGCCATCGCCTACGCGGCGGGGCTCAAGCGCCCCACCGTCGCTGACTGGACCGCGGTCAATCGCCTGGTGCCGCGACTGGTCGATGCGCTGCCCAACGGCCCCTTTGCCACCGTGCAGGTGTTTCTGGCCGGCGCTGTGCCGGAGGTCATGCTGCATCTGCGCGAGGCCGGCCTGCTCGATACATCCGTCAAGACGGTCAGCGGCGAATCGCTCGACGCCAGCCTCGACTGGTGGAAGCAAAGCAACCGGCGTCAGGCCCTGCGTCGCGAGTTGCAGACGCGCGACGGCATCGATCCCGACGACGTCATCATGTCGCCCGCGCGCGCCGCGCAAAAAGGACTCACGTCCACCATCTGCTTCCCGGTGGGCAACCTCGCGCCAGAGGGATCGGTCATCAAGAGTACAGCCATCGATTCCTCGCTTGTTGACGAGAACGAGGTCTACCGCCATCTCGGGCCGGCCAAAGTTTTCGTCACGGAAGAGGCGGCCATCAAGGCCATCAAGAGCGGCGACGTGGCGCGCGGCGACGTGCTTGTGCTCATCTGCGGCGGTCCGGCCGGCGCAGGTATGCAGGAGATTTACCAGATCACCGCAGCCCTCAAGCAGCTTCCCCACTGCAAGCACGTCGCCTTGCTCACCGATGCCCGCTTCAGCGGCGTCTCCACGGGCGCATGCATCGGACACGTCTCACCTGAGGCCCTTGCCAACGGAACCATCGGTAAGGTGCTTGAAGGCGACCAGATCGAGATCGTCATCGATCGCAAATCTCTTGCCGGCTCAGTCCATCTGGTCGGCGACGCCACCAGAATCTTCGGCGCGGACCAGGGTACGCTGGTGCTCGCCGAGCGCAAATCCCGGCCGGACCTCGCGCCCCATCCCCAACTTCCTGAAGACACGCGCCTGTGGGCTGCGCTCGTGCAGGCCAGCGGCGGCGTCTGGGGCGGTTGCATCTACGACGTCGACAAAATCATTGCGAAACTGGAGAGACCCGAGTGAAACTCTACCGCACCACCAATGGAACTTATGTCGAGCAGGGCGGCACCTACTATAGCGTCGCCGGGAACTCGTGGGATGCGCTTGTCACGCAGGACAACCTGCACGCGTTTCTTCAGTCGGTGGTTGCCAATGGCGAAGCTGCGGCAGATTTCGCTGCCGCGCAAATTCTCGCCCCCATCGGCACGCAGGAAGTGTGGGCCGCGGGCGTCACCTACTACCGCAGCCGCAGCGCGCGCATGGAAGAGTCGAAGTCCGCAGGCGGAGGCGACTTCTACGATCGCGTCTACTCTGCCGAGCGCCCCGAGCTTTTCTTCAAGTCCACGGCCAGCCGCGTCGCCGGCCCCAGCAGCCAGGTGCGCATTCGCAGCGACGCCAAGTGGAACGTCCCCGAGCCGGAACTCACGCTGCTCATCAACCAGCGCGGCCACATCATCGGCTACACCGTTGGCAACGACATGAGCTCGCGCGACATTGAAGGCGAAAACCCGCTCTATCTTCCCCAGGCCAAGGTGTACGACCGCAGTTGCGCCCTCGGCCCCTGCATCCTTGTCACGCCTGAGCCGCTGCCAACCACAACGCCCATTCGTCTCGAAATTCTGCGCCAAGGCGCGGCAGCATTTTCTGCCGAAACAACCCTCGCCGAGCTCAAGCGCACGCCCGTCTCCCTGGTCGAATATCTCTTCCGCGACAACAGCTTTCCCGCGGGCGCATTCCTCATGACCGGGACCGGCATCGTTCCTCCTGACTCATTCACACTGGCCTCCGGCGATCGTATTCGCATCACCATCGATCCCATCGGCACGCTCGAAAACGAAGTCGTTCAGGGTAATTGAAAAGGGCAACTGAAAAGAGGGAACTGTTGGCCGAACTCGAACTCCCTCCCGTGCCCCGTCGGCGCTGGCGCATTGCCGCTCTGCTCGGCATCGGCGTCCTCATCAACTACTTTGATCGCGTCAATCTTTCCGTCTCGCACGCCGCGCTCATCACTGCCTTCGGCGTCTCCAACATCACCTTTGGTTATCTCTCCGGCGCATACAACTGGACCTACGCCATGTGCCAGTTGCCCATCGGCGTGCTGCTTGATAAATTTGGCGTCAAGCGCGTCGGCCGCGTCGGCATCTTTCTGTGGAGCGTGGCATCCTTTGCCGCCGCCGGTACGCCCAACCTCGGCGGACTCTTCGCGGCGCGCTTCCTGCTCGGCGTGGGAGAAGCCCCCACGTTTCCAGCCAATGCCAAAGCCGTCGGGCTCTGGTTCCCGCCGCAGGAGCGCAGCCTGGCCACGTCGCTCTTTGACGCGGGCGCAAAATTCGGCTCAGCCATCGGCGTGCCCATCATCGGCGTTGCGTTGCTCGTCGCCGGCTGGCGCTGGAGCTTCGCTCTTACCGGAGTCCTCTCGCTCGCCTACTTCCTTTACTTCTGGCGCGTATACAAAGATCCCCAGGACGACCCTGAACTCAGCGCGACTGAGCTCGCATTCATTCACCGCGCCCCGCTCAGTTCCGTGTCTGCCGCACCGCCTGCCGCCCCGTCCACGCTCGGCCAGCTTCTCTTGCGCCGCAAGGTGCTCGGTCTCGCCATCGGCATGGGCGCTTACAACTACGTCTTCTATCTGCTGCTCACCTGGCTGCCCAGCTATCTCTCCTTCGCGCTTCACATTGATCTGCTTCACTCCTTTCTCTACACCAGCGTGCCCTGGCTCTTCGCCACCATCACCGCAGTCGGCATTGGCGGCTGGCTCGTGGACTTCCTCGTCAAGCGCGGCTTCAGCGCGACGCGGGTGCGCAAGGTGGTCCTTGTCGGCGGCACAGCCTTCGGCCTCGGCATCCTTGGCGCGGCGCACGCCCACTCGGCCACGCAGGCACTCCTCTGGATCAGCATCTCCATCGGCGGTCTGGCCGCGGCTTCGCCCGTCGGCTGGTCGGTCCCCGCGCTCATCGCCGGCCGCAACGATGTCGGCAAGGTCGGCGGCATTATGAATTTCTCAAACCAAATCTCCGGCGTGGCGGCGCCCATCGTCACCGGATATCTTGTCACGGCCTTCCACTCCTACGCATGGGCATTTGGCGTCGCAGCCGTCTATCTCGTGGTCGGAATCGCCGCCTACATTGTTCTGCTGGGCAAAATCGAGATGGAGGGCTCCCGCCAAGCGCCGCTCGCGCCGTAGCTGGCAAGAATTCGCCTTCCCACATTCTGCAACCAGCTGTTGCTCTATTCCCCAAACGGGTCATGACAAATCTGGTGCTGACCCCTAAATTCGCTGTTCTGTAACAGTCTGTGATGCACAATGAAGTATCAGGGAGATACCGTCTTGCCGCGCATCCACTTTCATCAACAACTCGCAGAACTCAAAGACAAGCTCATGGCCATGGCTGCCCTGGCGCAGCAGGCGGTTGAGTCTGCCGTGGACGCTTATCTGCAGCGCGACAAGGGCCTGTGCAAGTACGTCAAGCAGAATGAGACCGCCATCAACACCGCGCAGCGCGAGCTCGACGAGATGGCCTACGAACTGCTCGCCAAGGAGCAGCCCATGGCCATCGATCTCCGCTTCATCCTCGCTGTCATCAAGATCAATGGCGACCTTGAGCGCATCGGCGACCAGTCGATGGGCATCGCCCGCCGCACCAAGGAGACGCTCAATATGGAGGAGATCGATCTCCCCGTGGATTTTGCGGCCATGGGCGAGTTCGCCGGCCGCATGATTCGCTCGGCTGTGCAGGCGCTGCTCGATGGCGATGCGCAACTTGCGGAGTCAGTGCGCGCCATGGACGACGAAATCGATCGCATGAACCGCCTGGCCCACGCTGACCTGCTCAAGTTGATCGAAGAGAAGCCAAACTTCACGCAGCAGGCCATGAAGGGAATCCTGATCGCCAAGAACCTCGAGCGCATCGCCGACCACGCTTCCAATATCGCGACCGACGTTATCTTCTGGGTGCGCGGGGCAGACGTTCGGCACCAACTCAGCATGTCGATGGATTAGTCTCCGCCTCTCCGTGCAGCAAAAAGCCGGGCCCCATTCGGGGCCCGGCTTTTTGTCGTCAAATGCGATTTCCGTCTGCCACAGATGATCAAGAAGCTGTGCCCCATTCATGCGCGTTCTTTGCGCATGAGTGGGATCGGAAGATTTCTAGACGCCGATAACCGCGCACAGTTCCTTCACCGCCGCCGCGCTCTTTTTCAGCGCCGCGTCTTCTTCCGCGGTGAGCTTGATCTCGATGATCTTTTCCAGGCCCGCGGCGCCCAGCTTGCACGGCACGCCGATGTAGTAGCCGCTGATGCCGTACTCGCCCTCAAGGAAAGCCGCGCAGGGAAGAATCTTCTTTTTGTCCTTGAGAATGGCCTCGGTCATCTCGACCGCGGCCGCTGACGGCGCGTAGAAGGCGCTGCCCGTCTTCAGGTGCTTCACAATCTCAGCTCCGCCGTCACGCGTGCGCTGCACGATCTGCTCAAGCCGGTCGGGCGCGATCAGTTCGGTAATCGGAATGCCCGCCACGGTGGAATAGCGCGCCAGTGGAACCATGGTGTCGCCGTGGCCGCCCAGCACAAACGCGGTCACATTCTCCACGCTCACGTTCAACTCCTCGGCAATAAACGTGCGAAAGCGCGCCGAATCCAGCACGCCCGCCATGCCGATCACTCGCTCGCGATTGAAGCCGGCCTGGCGGTAAGCCGCCTGTGCCATCGCGTCCAGAGGATTTGAAACAATAATCAGGATCGACTCCGGCGACTGCGCCACAACCTTCGTCACCACGTCCGACATGATCTTGAAGTTGGTGTGCAGCAGGTCGTCGCGGCTCATGCCCGGCTTGCGCGGAATGCCCGCCGTAATGATCACGATGTCTGAATTCGCGGTGGCCGCGTAGTCGTTTGCGCCCACAACGTTCACATCGCGCTTTTCAATCGGCATCGCTTCCATCAGGTCCAGCGCCTTGCCCTGCGGAATGCCTTCCACCACGTCGATCAGCGCAACATCGGCCAGCTCTTTGGCCGCAATCCAGTGCGCACAAGTAGCGCCCACGTTGCCGGCGCCCACAATACTAACTTTCTTTCGCATTGATTCTCCTAGTTGTCAGTTGTCAGTTATCAGTTGTCAGTTGTCAGTTGTCAGTGAAAGGCGCTTGGCGGGCTTGAGCGACTCCAGCATACCGAAGAGCATTTTCCCTACTTCCTGAGAGAGCCCATCCGCCTCATCCAGCAGTTTTTGGTCGCCCATTTTGAGTGAACGAGCAATTTCAATTTGGGTTTACAACTCAAAGTTTGAACCACGGACGATGCCCAAAAACTGCTTGAACTCGCCGGGACTCAACCTTCCTTGCCCTTCCGCAATATTGCTCGAAATGGAGACCGCTGCACGCCTGATTTGGCTCGTGAGGCCGTACAACTCTTCACGGGGAAAATCACGGGTCAGTCGGTAAATCGCAACAGCCAGTTGCATAGAGCGCTGCCAGACCAGCAAATCTCGAAATGATTTCCCCATGACTTCAACTCTTTCCTCTAGCGTCAAAAGCCGACAACTGACAACTGACTACTGATTACTGACAACTGCTTCTTACATGTTTCCGATAATGCGCGTAGCAAACTCGCTCGTGCCCACCTTCGTCGCACCCGCCGTTTGCCGTTCAAAGTCGTAGGTCACAAACTTCTGCTGAATGGTCTTTTCGAGCGAGTCTTCAATCAGCTTCGCCGCTTCCTTCCAGCCAATGAAGTCGAGCAGCATCACGCCCGACAGAATCACTGAGCCGGGATTGATCACATCCTTGTCCGCATACTTCGGCGCCGTTCCGTGTGTGGCCTCGAATACCGCGAACCCGTCGCCGATATTCGCGCCCGGAGCAATGCCCAACCCGCCCACCTGTGCCGCTGCCGCATCGGAGATGTAGTCGCCGTTCAGATTGGTCGTCGCCAGAATGCTGTAGTCCGATGGGCGAATGATGATCTGCTGGAAGATCGAGTCTGCAATGCGGTCGTTCACCAGGATCTTCTTCTTCCACGCGCCGTTGCCATGAGTCTTGCCAATGGAGTCGAGCACGCCCTTGATTTCGGCATAGAGCTCATCGCGGAAGGCCTGGTTGCCGAACTCGAGTCCCGGCTCGATCAACGCGGCATTTTCTTCGACGGTGATCTTCGGGTTCGCATCCACGTTGCCCAGGATCCAGCTTTCGCGCTCGGTCACAACGTGCTCGCGGAACTCCTCCACGGCCACTTCGTAACCCCACTCGCGGAAAGCGCCTTCAGTGAACTTCTGGATGTTGCCCTTGTGCACGAGTGTCACTGTCTTGCGGCCCAATTCGAGCGCATGCTTCAGGGCATATCGCACCAGCCGCTTGGTTCCGAAGATCGAAATCGGCTTGATGCCCACGCCCGAATCGGCGCGCACCTTCTTCTTGCCGCCCTTCAGCAGGTCGTTGTTCAAAAAGTCAATCAGCTTGGCCGCATCGGCCGAGCCCTGCTTGAACTCGATGCCCGAATACACGTCTTCCGTGTTTTCGCGGAAGATCACGATGTCAACATTTTCAGGGTGCTTCACCGGGCTCGGCACGCCCTGGTAGTACCGCACCGGCCGCACGCAGGCATACAGGTCCAGCAACTGCCTGAGCGCCACGTTCAGCGAGCGAATGCCCCCGCCAATAGGCGTCGTCAGCGGTCCCTTGATGGAGATGCGCAGGTCGCGCGCTGCGGCCACCGAGTCGTCGGGCAGCCAGGTATTGAATTGGCGAAACGCCTTTTCCCCGGCGAAGATTTCAAACCAGCGGATGGCGCGCTTGCCGCCGTAGGCCTTTTCCACTGCCGCGTCGAACACGCGCTGCGACGCCTTCCAAATGTCGCGCCCGGTGCCGTCGCCTTCAATAAAAGGAATGATGGGATTGTCCGGAACCGCGAATTCACCGTTCCGGTAGTCGATCGGCTGGCCGTTTTTCGGCAATTCCAGCCCGTTATATGTGGTTTGCATTGTTTTTCTGGTATTCCTTCCCTGCGTGTCTTCAAGGAAGAGGCTACCATCCGCAAATTACAGGTGGCAATGGTGCTCCGGCCGAAGTGCGCAGTGGAGGGGCCGCCTGACAGGGGAGATTCGCAAAGTCCAGGCGCGCCGATCTTGACATCATGATGCCTTAAGCGATAGCATCATGATGTGCGAACCACTCTCACCATCGACGACGATATTGCCAAGCTCGTAGAGCAGGAGGTCAAGCGCTCCGGCGATTCGTTCAAGGGCACCGTCAACCGCCTGTTGCTCCTAGGGCTGACCGCCGATGACAGGAACGCCCAAAGGAAACCGTTTGTGGTGACGCCCATGCCGCTCGGGGTCGGCGAGATGCTGGACCGACATAACGGAAAGGTCTCTGCGCTTCTCGATGAGTTGGAAGGGCCGTACCACCGGTGATTGTGCCGGACGCCAATCTGCTTCTGTACGCCTACGACAGCAGATCGGAGCTGCAACCGGCCGCTTCTCGCTGGCTTGGCCGCGCGCTCTCCGGAACAGAGATCGTGGGCTTTTCCTGGTTATCAGTTGGAGCATTCCTCCGCATATCGACGAATCCACGGCTCGGGCGCGACCTGCTGCCGATGGCTCAGGCCACGCGGATCGTGGATGCATGGCTTGCCGTACAGAGCGTGCGATTGATCGTTCCCGGAGAGGGCCATTGGGGACTCCTCAAAGAGTTGCTGATTGCTGGGAGAGTGCAGGGGCCGGTCACGACCGATGCGCAGCTTGCTGCGTTGACCATCGAACACGGCGGCGTTCTCTACACCACCGACCGCGACTTCGCCCGCTTTCCCGGCCTACGCTGGGTGCACCCGTTGCTTGAGTCCTGAAGTACCCGTCGCTCAAAAAACCTGCAAGCAGAAGAACGAGCTCTACTGCTGGTCGCCCGGGCCTCTCGGGATCTCGCCTTTCAATCCATCACCATCAAACCGCGGAATGCCAAAATGTC
>Ga0182016_10005944_pt1 | contig 12944 bp, 12 predicted proteins | sample 712S2MmetaG_FD_120491 | JGI IMG/M metagenome (GOLD analysis project Ga0182016, IMG submission 120491) | Permafrost microbial communities from Stordalen Mire, Sweden - 712S2M metaG | ecosystem: Environmental > Terrestrial > Soil > Wetlands > Permafrost | place: Sweden: Stordalen | collected...
ACCAGTTCGCTCAGCGGCGTGACCGTCGGCGGGATCAATACGGGCGTCGAGTCGCTCGGGGTTAACGCGATGTTCCCCATCATGCTGCCGGCCGGCGTGACCATCGGGCTGACCTACCTGCCGGCTCCGACGGGCATCATCACCGGCGCCCCACTGGCCTGGACGTGGATGCTCCAATGACAACCGAGCAAGCCGGAGCAGCCAGCGATTCTCGCTTCGAGAAGACGCAGTTTTGTCCGGCCGACCCGACTAGGTAGTAATGAACGGAGGCAAGACGATCACGATGAACACGGCAATCGTACCCGCTGTCTACCTGGAGCCCGAAGAGAGGCTCTTTAAGGCGATTGATTTTTGCAAATACTATCGTGAGGTGACTCCCAACTGGAATCAGCTCGCTCTAGATGACGGCTCTTCTCTCGAATCCTTGTCCAAACTGCGCGCCGCGTGCACCTGGACTAACGTGCTCAGCTTCGCCAAGCATTACGGACGACCATCTCATCTCGACTACATATACTCATGGCGCGCGCTTTACTTCGCGAGCGTCATTTTCTCGTACTGGGAGTATGACAAGGTCATCTTGATGAGCGATGACCTCTATATTCTCTCGCGGCGTATGATGGAATACATAGACTCGCTGCCCTCCGGCTGGACGACGTTTTGGTGCCCTGCACATTCATTCCCGGAAACCTCGTGCCAAGTGATCGTTCGCGGTTGCGAGCAATTCGAGACGTTCGTCGAGGACCGCAACATATCCAAGCACAACGGCAAGCTCATGGAAAACGTTCTGCCGTTTACGTATGTGAATAAAGAGATGGTAGGCGACCGATATGGGGAGAGGAGCCTTCGCGATCAACCCACAGACATTGATAGCATCGACTTCTGGGCACAGGCGACCAATGAACGACGCTTCACCGGAGCAGATCTGCACTAGTCATAACGCCTCTCTAAAACTACGCTGGCAAGCTTAGTCGAAACTGGCCCGCTTTCGCAGACAACTGGAAACTGGCCATCAAGCGGCGGCCTCTGTGCATCGTCGCTTAAACTTCATCGGCGATAGACAGTCGGTTGCCGTGTGACGGCGACGGAGATTGTAGAAGCTCTCGATGAAGTCGAAGACGACCGCCGCTACCTCTTTCGGGTTCCGGAATCGGCGAAACTTGGGCAGCTCGCAGAAGGACCAAGGAACGCAATGCGCGGACAGGTTCCATCTAGGCCTCGATCCTTGGGAGATGGATCTTGTTGATTGAACGCCTCTACGAAGAGGCAAGGCGGCGGCCCTCCGACATTTGCGAGCATCTCGAACTGCTTTCGCGACTATCCTCCCTCTGTGACGGAGTAACAGAGTTTGGCGTTAGAACGGGCGTCTCAACAGTGGCGCTGATTCATGGGCGCCCGAAGAGACTCGTTTCATATGACGTAAATCCGGTTGAGAATCTTTCTGACCTAGCCGCCGCTGCCGACGAGGCCGGCGTTTCCTTCACTTTCCACCAAGTTAACGTACTGCGGACGACAATCGAGGAGACGGGCTTCCTGTTTATTGACACGCTACATACGTTTCTCAATTAAGCCTTGAGCTCGCACTGCATTCCTCGAAAGTGCGCCAGTTTATTGCGTTCCACGATACGACAACCTTCGGAGATCGTGACGAACACCCCGACGACACTCAGGGGCGCGCCGGGTTATGGCCCGCGATCGCGAAGTTCCTTCGCGAAAACCACGATTGGAAGCTCCTTTTCTACTACACCAACAATAATGGCCTGACGGTACTACATCGCGTGCTCGAAACCAATGACAGGGAGGCCACCACGACCGGTGTCGGACACTTTAAATGAGCGAAGGACGCCGTCGCGAGCCGAGTGCTTCCAATAGAACTCCTTGACGGGGCCGTCGATCCAGGAGCGAGTCTTTCGTTTGCTGGCCCCACTCGCGAACCCAGAGATGGAAGAGAGCTATCGAGCGTATGTCGACGGGCCGTTCGCAGACCCAAAGTGTACCCTCGGCGCAGCCGAGATCGCCTTGGGGAGCGCGCACGTCGGCCCGGCCGGCAGCGCGAGGTGACCGAGTGGGATTGCGTCCACGAAGATCGTTGTCCCGCCTCACTGGCCTCCCAGTCGTAACGCAAAGACCGACTCTCCTTGGGGGAGACCGGCAATAAAGGGCTTCGCCGGCTGCACGGGCGCCCAAAACCCGCAATTTCCTTCCGTAGCGGGATCCCGAGCCTCCCGCCAACAAAGGTAGAGGACCCGAGGACCGGTAGCGAGACTCGAAGGGATTATGCTCCCCCCTCGGCCAGCCCCGCATAGAAGCCAACCGCGCGTCACGTGGCCCGCGACAATCGCCATCGCCCTTTCTTGCGTTCTCGCCGCTTGCACGCGCGTCGGGACCAACGACGCCGGCGGTGCCGGCAGCAGCGGTGGCCGCCACTCCTGGACGGTGCCGGGGACGCTGCGGATCGCGCTGCCGGGCAACATCAACACGCTCAACCCGATCCTGTCGACGCAGCAGGTCGAGACGGTCGCCCAGGCGCTGATCTTCGACCCGCTGGTGGCGACCGATTCCGACGGCCGCGACCTGCCGATCCTCGCGGCCGAGGTGCCGACGCTCGAGAACGGCGGCATCGGCAAGGACGGCCTGACCATCACTTACCGTCTGCGGCACAACGTGAAGTGGCACGACGGCGCCCCGTTCACCAGCCGCGACGTCCAGTTTACCGTGCAGGCGATCATGAACCCGAACACGGCGGTCGCGACGCGGCACGGCTACGACGACATCGCGCGCGTCGACACGCCCGACCCATACACCGCAGTCTTCCGCCTCAAGAAGCCGTTCGCGCCGGCCGTGCATACGTTCTTCGCCCACAGCGACGCGCCGTACATGATCCTACCCGCGCACCTGCTCGCGAAGTACAAAGACCTCAACCGGATCCCGTTCAACTCCCAGCCGGTCGGCACGGGGCCGTTCAAGCTCAAGCGCTGGCTGCGCGGCGACCGGCTCGAGTACGTGCCCAACGACGGCTACTTCCTCGGCAAGCCCGGCCTGCAGAATATCTCGCTGCACCTGATCCCCGACGAGAACACGATCATCTCGGAGATGCGCTCGCACGAGATCGACTGGTTCTTCCAGGCGACGCCCCGCTCGTACGTGCAACTGAAGACGATCCCCGGCGTCGTGAGCCACCTCGTGCCGTTCAACGGCGTCGACTCGATCCTGATGAACACCCGCGCCGAACCATGGACCGACGTGCGGCTGCGTAAGGCCGTCGTGCTGGCCGTCGACAAGGCCAAACTCGTGCAGGACCTGACGTTCGGCACCGCCGTCCCCGCCACCGAAGACATCCCGTCGTTCATGTGGGCCTACAATCCGAACGCCGGCACGATCGTGCGCGACCTGCCCGGGGCGAAGGCGCTGCTCGAGAGCGCCGGCTGGAAGCCCGGCCCCGACGGCATCCGCACGAACGGCGGCAAGCGGCTGACGCTACAACTGGCCTACCGCATCGAGAGCGTCACCGACCGCGGTCGTGGCGTGCTGCTCGCCTCGATGCTGCGCGAGGCCGGTATCGACGTCTCGCTCAAGGGCTACACGACGGCGCTGCTCTACGGCCCGGTCGGCGCGGGCGGCATCCTCGCCAGCGGCAAGTATCAGGGCGGCCTGTTGACGTGGTACGCGGGCGTCGACCCCGACGACTCGTCGCAACTGATGTGCGACCAGCAGCCGCCCAACGGCTACAACTGGACGCGCTACTGCAGCGCCGAGATGGACCGCCAGCAGCGCATAGCGCTGACCCATTACGACCGCCCGACGCGCAAGGCCGCCTACGCGAAGATCCAGCAGTTACTCGCCGACGACGTGCCTTACGTCTACCTGTGGTGGCCGCGCCAGATCGAGGCCGTCAACGACGACCTCAAAGGCTTCCGTCCCAACGGCATCGTCGAGGACTGGAACGCCTGGCAGTGGACGATCTAGTCGGCGTCCCGCAGCCGCGACATCTCGGCGATGGCGCGGAGGATGCGTAGGTCGTCGATGCGCTCGTCCAGCCTCGTCAGGCGCTGTTCCGGGGTCGTCGATGCGAGCTTTCGAACCACCGAGAATACGTCGATGCCGAACTCCTTAGCGCGTGCGGCCGCGCTGCCGGGCGGCGGCGCGGAGAGGTGCGCTCGAAGCGCCTCGGAGATCGAAAGGGGCTCCAGCGTACTGCCCACGGCTACGCGGCCGACTGCAGCCCTTCTGCCTCGAGTACGTCGCGCAGGCGGCGCTTGCCGCGCGCGATGTAGGTCTTGACCGTGCCGATCGGGATGCCGAGCGCCTCGGCGATCTCGCGGTAGCGCATCCCGGCGTCGTAATACATCTCGAGCACCGTCCGGTAGTGCGGCGGCAGGTCGGCGAGCGCGAGTCGCACGCGCTCGGCGTCCTGATTGCGCATCGCGCGCTCCTGCGGGTCCTCCGGCTCGATCTCGCCGGGCGCCTGGACGGCGGCGAGGCGGCGGCGGCGGCGCAGCGCGTCGAGCGACGCGTTGCGCGCGATGACGAACAACCAGCGCGAGAACGGCCGGTCGGGCCGGAACGACTCGATCCGGCGATAGGCGCGCAAGAAGGCGTCCTGCGCGATGTCCTTGGCCTCGTCGGCGTCGTGCGTCAGCGAATAGGCCAGCCGCACGACGGGCGCGCGATAGCGGTCGACGAGCGCGCCGAACGCATCGGACGAGCCGCCGCGCGCGGCGGTCACGAGCTCGGTATCCCGGTCGCCCGCGTCGGTGCCTTCCACGAGCGTAACCTGCGCCGTCTTGGACAAAGCCCCTACTTTATAGCCTTCATGCTTTGGAGTTGTCAAACCAGCGCGGCGGCCAAGCGTTGCGCCGCTAGGCCAGGACCTCGCGATACGTCGCCGCGTCGACGTTGCCGCCGCTGACGATGACCCCGACGCTCTGGCCGCGTACCAGGACTTTCCCAGAAAGCAGCGCGGCGATGCCGGCCGCTCCGCTGGGCTCGATCACCAGTTTCAGCCGCTCGAACGCGAAGCGTACGGCGTCGCGCAGTTCCGCATCACTCACCGTCGCGACGCGCGCCCCGGCCTCCGTCAGCACGGCGAACGTCACGTCGCCCGGACGCTGCGTCTGCAGTCCGTCGGCGATCGTCTTCGGGACCGCGATCTCGACCGGCCGCCCGGCCTGCAGCGACTGCGCGAAGTCGTCGCCGGCCTCGGGCTCGACGCCCCAGATCTCGGTGTCGTAGCCGAGCCCGCGCGCGACGACGGCGCTGCCGGACAGTAGGCCGCCGCCGCCCAGCGGCGCGACCAGCACGTCGAGTTTGCCCGCCTGTTCGAACAGCTCGAGCGCGACGGTGCCCTGCCCGGCTACGACGTCGGCGTCGTCGAACGGCGGCACGATCGGGGAGCCGCGCTCCGCAGCGATGCGCCCCGCCACCTCGGCGCGGTCCTCGCGGCCACGCTCGTAGACGACGATCTCCGCGCCGTAGCCGCGCGTGGCCGCCACCTTCGACGCCGGCGCGTCGTGCGGCATCACGATCGTCGCCTTCAGCCCGAGCAGGCGCGCAGCGAGCGCGACGCCCTGGGCGTGATTGCCGCTCGAGTACGCGACGACCCCGGCGACGCGCTCGCCGTCCGTCAACTGCGCGAGCCGGTTATACGCACCGCGGAACTTGAACGCGCCCATCCGCTGCAGGTTCTCGCACTTGAGAAAGACCGTGGCGCCGGTCAGTTCGTCGAGCGTCCGCGAGGTGACGACCGGCGTGCGATGGGCAACGCCGTCGAGGCGCTGCGCCGCCGCCCGGACGTCGTCGAGCGTCACGGGGACGTGGAGCCGGCCGCCCTCGGCGCGTGCACGTAGAACGCGGCGATCTTGCCGTCGGAGTCGAGCACCAGCACCTCGTGCCAGGTCGCCTTCTCGAAGCGCGCGTCGAAGTCGTGCTCGCCGGTCTTGGCGTCCTTGTTCTCGACTTCTTTGACGCCCTTGAACGCGCCGAGCGCGTTCAGTTCGTCGGAGAGTTCGCCGACCTTGGCGCGATTGAGCAGCTTCGGCCGCACGATCGCATTGAAGTCGCTCTCGACGGGCCGCATGTCGTTAGCCACGATCGCCTTCGTCACCTGATCCGCCATCTGCTCGTTGTGGTTCGGCCCGAAGCAGCCCGCCAGGGCCAGGGCCGTCCCGAAGGCGATAAGGGATTTCTTCAACGCTTCTCCTCCACGGGGCCGAGCTCGCCGAACGGCCTGAACTGCAGCGCCGCGTTCCACTCCTGGGCCAGCCGCATGCTCCAGTCGCTCTCGAACAGCGCGATGGGTCTACCTTCTCCGTCCTGCACGAGTTTCGCGTTGGACGGCCAGGTGGAGGCGTCGAGCGCCGCCTGGTCGCCCACCACCCGCATCGCCAGCGTGTAGGGCAGGCCGATCAGCTCGGTCTTGACGTTGTACTCGGCCTCGAGCCGGTATTTCGTGACCTCGAACTGGAGGTTGCCGACGGCGGCCAGGATCGGCTCCGAGCGGGCCGCGCCGCGGGCGTAGAATACCTGGATGGCGCCCTCCTCGCACAGTTGCGCGACGCCCTTCTGGAACGACTTGTAGCCCGAGGTGTCGATATTACGGACCAGCGCGAAGTGCTCGGGCGCGAACGGCGGGATCGCGTCGAAGCGAACGTCGCCGCCGTCGCACAGCGAGTCACCGATGGCGAACGTCCCGGGATTCGCTAGGCCGACGACGTCGCCGGCGTACGCGACGTCGACCGACTCGCGCTCGCTGGCGAACAGCTTCATCGCGCGGGTGAGCCGCACGTCCTTGCCGCTGCGCACGTTGTGCACCGTCATGTCGCGCTCGAAGCGCCCCGAGCAGACGCGCACGAACGCGACCCGGTCGCGGTGGCGCGGATCCATGTTGGCCTGGATCTTGAAGACGAAGCCCGAGAACTGGTCCGAGGCCGGCGGCACCGCGGCGCGCTCGCCGTCGCTGCCCAGGGCCGCGACCCGCGGCACCGGCGGCGGCGCCATGTCGACGAAGCCGTCGAGGAAGAGCGCGACGCCGAAGTTCGTGACCGCGCTCCCGAAGAAGACCGGCGTCGCGTCGCCGGAGAGCATCTTCTCGCGTTCGAACGTCGCGCCGGCGCCGTCGAGCAGGTCGATGCCGTCGATGAACTCGCGATAGGTCTGGGGATCGGTCAGCGATGCGATGCGCTCGTCGCGCTCGCCCGTCACTTCGACCGGCGCCTGCTTCGCGCCGTGGGTCGTCCGCTCGAACAGGTGCACCTGGCGCGACGTCCGGTCGAACACGCCGCGGAACGACGGGCCGTTGCCGATCGGCCAGTTGATCGGAAACGCGCCGATGCCCAGCACGCTCTCGAGTTCGTCGATCAGTTCGAGCGGGTCGCGGCTCGGGCGGTCCATCTTGTTGATGAACGTGAACAGCGGGATGCGCCGCGCGCGGCAGATCGCGAACAGCTTTTTCGTCTGCGGCTCGACGCCTTTGGCGGCGTCGATCAGCATGACGGCGCTGTCGGCCGCGAGCAGCGTGCGGTACGTGTCCTCGCCGAAGTCCTGGTGGCCCGGCGTGTCGAGCAGGTTCATCGTGAAGCCGCGATAGGGGAACTGCAGCACCGTCGAGGTGATCGAGATGCCGCGCTCGCGTTCGAGCTCCATCCAGTCCGACGTGGCCGCCCGCTGGCGCCGTCGCGCCGCGACCTGCCCCGCGGTCGAGATCGCGCCGCCGTAGAGCAGCAGTTTTTCCGTCAGCGTCGTCTTGCCGGCGTCGGGATGCGAGATGATGGCGAACGTGCGCCTGCGCGCGACCTCGGGCGCGATCGTAGCGTCGCCGTTCATCGGCCGCTCCGTTCGTAGACGCGCAGCGTCGTGCCTTGCGCGTCGCGGCGAAACAGCGCGTAGCCGCCGCCGGCGAGCGCGTACAGCGTCGACTGCGGCGGAACGCGCAGCGTCTCGTCCGCGCGGCGCACGAGCACCGTCCCCGCGCCGACCGTCACCGTGCAGTCGCCCGCGGTCACGACGGTACCCGCAGCGAGCGGCCGCGCCGACGCGGGCAGCGCCGCGCGGACGTAGGCCGACGGCCCGTGCACCTCGCGCCGCTGGCGAAAGCACTCGGGCACGGCGGACATGGCCCACGGCGCGTCGCCGGTCGGCACGATCGGCCCGTGCGACGTGGTCTCCTGACGGCGCGGCGGGCTCGGCGAAGCGGTCGTCTGCACGCTCGCGACGCGCAGGTCGCGTCCGCTGCCGCCGCGGTAGAGCGCGGCGATCACCACGCCCGCGACGAGCACGATCGCCGTTGCGATGAGGTAGAAGCGCAGCACGCCGTCACCGCAGCGCGAGCCGTACGCGGCCCACCCGCTCGTCGGCCATGCCGTAGTAGACGTCGTAGGTGCGCGGGCGATCGTCGTAGGGGTCGATGCCGGTCGGAAACACGACGTCGTTCACGACGCCGCTGCATTCGTCGGGCGTCTCGGGCGACAGTACCGGCTCGGGCGACCGGTAGCGCACCACGTGGGGGCGCTCCGCGTCGTGGATGACGATGCCCGCGCGGTAGAGCATCGCGACCTTCCCGTCGTCGAGCACCTCTGCGTCGACGCCGTGGTAGAGCGAGAACCAGCCCTCGGCGACGCGCACCGGCGGGGTGCCGCCGCCGGTCTTGATGCGGCCCCACTCGGGAGCGGGCGCCAGCACGATCGCGCTCTCGGCGACGCGTAACAGATTGCGCACGTCCGCGAGGACGGCGTCGGCCGGCACGTACGCGATGCGCGTGCTCTCGCGCTGCTCGGGCGGCAGCGCGAGGATGTGCGGGATCGCGGCGCAGCCGTCCATGGACGAGATGTGCATCATCGGCCGGTGATAGAACGCGAACGACCGCACGCCCGCCGGCGAGAGCACAGGCTCGGGGAAGAACGCACCGTCCTTGTCGTCGCCCGTGCCGAGCCCAGCGCCGGAGAAGTCGACGAGCCCGAGCCGTTCCCACTCGTAGCCGTCGCGCGACAGCGCAACGGCGACCCGCGGGCCGGCCGGTCCGAACGCCGTGTACGCCATCACGTAACGGTCGAGCGCGGGCACGAACGTCACGCGCGCATCCTCGCAACCGTAGCCGCCTTCAGCGCGCCGCTCGTACGGCTCCGTGGGATCGAGCGCGAACCCGACCCGCACGAAGGACGGCCGTTCGCGCGTGCCGGCCGCTTCGACGATCGCGATGCGAGAACGGTTGCCTTCGGCGACGACCCGCGGGTAGAGCAGTAACGCCCCCGACCGCGACCGCGCGGCGCCCGGGTTGAGCACGCCCTCCGCCTCGCACGGATCGCCGTTCGGACGGAGCACGGCACCGAGGCGCGTCACGGTCGCGTCGAGTTCCCCGATCTGCTCGGTCACTTCAGCACCGTCGACGCGATCGATTCGCCCGAAGGCGTGACGACGTCGAGAATGTCGCCCGAGCGGTACACGCTGAGCGGCATGATCCAGAGGGTGTAAGTCCGGTACTCGCGCGTCGGCTCGCCGCCGTCGGCGGGCGGCGACTCGAAGGCGACGATACGCACGCGCTCGTCGTTGGCGCGGATCGACTCGATGACCTGGCGCCAGCCCGTCTCTTTGTGCGGCCCCATGATGAGGATGACCCCGAACTCGTGGTTGAACTTGACCGGCGCCTTCACGCCGAATTCCTCGAGCTGCGACGGGCTGCGCAGGACGGCGATCTGATTGCCGCCCTGCACGGTCGTCGTACCGTGGGCATAGGTTTTAACGCGCACTTCGCGGCACCCGGTCAGGAGCACCAGCAGCGCGGCGGCGGCCGCGAGCCTCTTCATGGTCGGCAAAGCCGCTTCGCTGCCGGGACGAGCCCACCTCGGCCCCGGGCCATTTCAAGGAGGGCGGCGGCTCGCACAGCGAACCTCCTTTCCCCGAAGAGTCCCGTATAAGGGAGTCGCGCCGATGACCATCGCCAGCACCTTCATCGCCGCCCTGATCGCGACGGCCGCCATCCCGCCGCCGGCCGCGCCGGTGTCAGCGCCTGCGGCCGCGCCCGTACCCTCGGCGAGCGAGCGCCCGCTCAAAGAGATCGGCCACGTCCAGAGTTCGGCCGTCTGCGGGAATATCGTGGTCCACGCGAACAGCGCGATCTCGTCTGCGCTCCGCAACGATTCGACCCTCGCGCTGACGGTCAACCGGCTGCGGAACCTCGACTTCGTATCCAACAACCTGACGCTCGAGCAGGGCATCCACGAACTGGACCGCCTGGCCGGCGAGCTGCACGACGACTCCGTCCACGGAGACGGCGAGGTCAAGCGCCTGCGCGACATGGCCGACAAGTCGACCGATCCGACCCGTAAGGCCGAACTGCACGCCTTCGCCGACGCCCTCGGCGGCGCGCTGGCCCGCCAGAAGAAAGTCGCGATGGACCTCAACGGCCTCGTCGCCTACATGCAGTACCGCGAGATGGCCACCCCTGACGAAACCGAGGCCAAGTTCGCCGCGGCCGACAGCAACGACACCGCCTTTCAGAACGCCCCCTTCCGGCCGGCCTTCATGGGCGGCGGGCAGCGGGCGGAGAGCCTGAACGAGATCGCCGCCAACGCCGCCGACGACTTCACGGGGCGCATGCCCCTGATCGCGGCGGACGAGGTAAAGGCCTCCGACCACGCCGAGGGGGCCGTCACCGGCTGCTGATCCTAGGCCCCTCGGGGCGCAGGAATCGCCCGGCGGGCACCGCAGCACCATCGTTTGTCGTTGTCCACCCCGCCGTCAGGACGGTAGACTGAAATCGTGATTTTCCCGCCACCGAGCCCCTCGCCGCGCCCGTGAGCCAAGCGATGATTCCGGCCCGCGCCGGCGCCGCGGCCGCTCCGGCCGGGCTGCGCGAGCTTGTCTCGGACTACTACGAGCTGACCAAGCCCCGCATCATCTACCTGTTGCTGATCACGACGGCGGCGGCGATGGTTATGGCGGCGCACGGCATTCCGCCCCTGGCCCTGACCTTCTGGACGCTGGTCGGCGGCGCGCTGTCCGCAGGCTCGGCCGGGGCCCTGAATTGCGTTTTCGACCGCGACATCGACCGCCTGATGCGGCGCACGATGATGCGCCCGCTCGCCGCGGGCCGCATGGCCCCCCTCCCGGCGACGATCTACGCGGCCGTGCTCGGCGTGGCGTCGTTCGCGCTGCTGTATGCGATGGTCAATCCGCTGGCGGCGTGGCTCTCGCTGATCGGCCTGGTCTATTACGTCCTCGTCTACACGATGTGGCTGAAGCGCTCGACGACGATGAACATCGTCATCGGCGGCGCCGCCGGCTCGCTGCCGCCGCTCGTCGGCTGGGCGGCCGTCACCGGCTCGATCGGCGCCCCCGCCATCGCGCTCGCCCTGCTCGTCTTTCTCTGGACGCCGCCGCACTTCTGGGCGCTCGCGCTGATGACCGGGACCGACTACTCGGTCGCCAAGGTGCCGATGCTGCCGAACGTCCACGGCGAGCGCCGCACGCAGATCGAGATCCTCATCTACACGATCGTTACGGCGGTGATGGCGGTCTCGCTCTATCCGCTGCACGTGATGGGCATCTGGTACTTCGTGCCCGCCGTCATCCTCAACGGGCTCTTCCTGATCGACGCGGTGCGGCTCTTTTCGGGGCCCATCAAGCAGCGTTCGCGCAAGCTGTTCAAGTTTTCGCTGCTGTACCTCGCGCTGATGTGCGCGGCGATGGTCCTCGACCGCCTGATCATCACGTAGGTCGCAGATGGCGAAACCCTTGACGCAGCCCGCACCGGACGGTTCGCGGACCGTCGCCGGACATCGTCTCGACCCGTCGAGCCTGCCGCTGCTGCTCACGCTCGCGCTGGGCGTCTTCGCCGGTGCGCTCGATCTCGGCGTGCTGTCGCCGGCGCTGCCGGCACTCGCGCGCTCGTTCGGCGTCGGCCCGAGCGCCGTCTCGTGGGTGTTCACGCTCTACCTGCTCGCCAACGTCGTCAGCATCCCGATCATGGCGAAGCTCTCGGATACCTACGGGCGGCGGCCGCTCTACATCGCGTGCCTCTCCATCTTCGCGGCCGGCAGCGTGCTCGCGATCGTCGCGCCCACGTTCGGCATCTTCCTCGCGGCGCGCGCGATCCAGGCGATCGGCGCCGGCGGCATATTCCCGGTCGCCACCGCGGCGATCGCCGATCGCGTGCCTCCCGAGAAGCGCGGCTCGGCGCTCGGCATCCTCGGCGCTGTGTGGGGCGTCGCGGCCATCATCGGCCCGACGTTCGGCGGCGTCGTAACGCACTTCGTCTCGTGGCACTGGATCTTCGGCGCCAACGTGCCGCTCGCGCTCGTCGTCATCGTGCGCGCGCGGCGCGACGTCCCGACGACGGCCGCCCACGTGCGCGGCGCGCTCGACGTCGCGGGCATCGTCACGCTGGCGACCGGCTTGCTGGCGGCGATGATCGCGCTGACCCGTCTCGACGCGCAGGCGGCGACGTTCGGCGGCCCGATGCTACCCGTGGTCTGCATCGTCGTCGCGATAGTCGCGTTCGTCGCGCTCGCCTTCATCGAACCGCGCGCAGCGGAGCCGGTCATCCCGCCCGCGCTGTTCGCCAAGCGGCAACTCGCGGTCACCTACGCGCTCGAAGTGCTGATCGGCGCGCTGGAGGGCGCACTGTTCTTCGTGCCCGCCGCTCTCGTCGCCGCACAGCACCTGTCGTACGCGGTCGCCGGCATGGTCGCCGCCGTCGGGGCCGTCGTGTTCGTCGCGGTCATTCCGGCGGCGGGGCGCGCGCTCGACCTCGTCGGCAGCCGCATGGTGCTCTCGATCGGCTCCGTGCTGACGGCGCTCGGTCTCGCGGCCCTCGGGCTCACGCTCTCGGTGCTGCCGCTCGCGATCGCGTCGCTCTCGCTGGCCGGCGTCGGCTTCGGCGCGCTCCTCGGCGCCCCGACGCGCTACATCATCACCAACGAGACGCCCTCGCGGATGCGCGGCACGGCCGTCGG
>Ga0182016_10005948_pt1 | contig 12942 bp, 7 predicted proteins | sample 712S2MmetaG_FD_120491 | JGI IMG/M metagenome (GOLD analysis project Ga0182016, IMG submission 120491) | Permafrost microbial communities from Stordalen Mire, Sweden - 712S2M metaG | ecosystem: Environmental > Terrestrial > Soil > Wetlands > Permafrost | place: Sweden: Stordalen | collected...
CGACCGGCGGCGTGAACATCGGCATTACCAACGACAATATTGCGCTGGTGGTGCCGTTTGATAACGACGGCTTTGTCTCCTACAACGCCGAGTCCATGAACAGTTCCGGCACGGGTTATGAAGTGGGCGCGTTTTATGACAACATCAGCCGGAACGGGCTGGTCGTTGGTTCCGTGACACACGATATCTGGAAAGCCGGGGTGTTCTTTGACGGCGCAAACAATAAATTGAATGCCTTGAACGTGTATGGGGGCGCAACCGCGCCGTCGGACGTGGCCCCGCACGGCTATGTGAGCGGGAACACGATCTCGTCACCCACGATCTTTGTCGGCTTCGGCGCCGATTGGCGGGTGACGATGCAAAACTACGCGGCAGAGAACACCAATTTTGTTCCGCGCCTGCCCTGGACGAATGGAGTGCCGTTTGGCTGGAATAGCTGGGGCGTCATTGCACAGAATATCTCCTATGCTGACGCCGTTACCGTTTCGGATTATTATTATACCCATTTGATGGGCAATAATTTCGCGGACAACGGCACGGTTTATATCAATCTGGATTCGTTTTGGAACAACAATTTTACGACCGCGCAACTGCAGGATTTCGTTGTTCATTGCCATGCTCACGGGCAGAAAACGGGGATCTATTGGGGACCGTTTGTCTTTTTTGGATCGCTGGCGCAGGCAACCAACACGCTGGTGGTCGGCTCGACCAACTACTACTACAACGACGCCCTGCTGCGCGATACGAACGGGAACCCTGAATTAGTCGATGGCGGCTATGCCATGGACCCGAGCCACCCGGCCGTTCTTCAGGGCATTGTTTACAATTTCAACCTTTTCACGAACTGGGGCTTCGATTACGTCAAGCTGGATTTCCTTTCGCATGGCGCCCTGGAAGGAGTTCATTATGACCCCAATATTACCACTGGAATTGAGGCTTACAACGAGGGGATGTCCAATGTGCTCAGCGTAAATAATGGCCGCATGTTCATCAGTGAATCCATCGCGCCGCTTTTTCCGTACCAATATGCCCACAGCCGGCGGATTTCGTGCGACGCGCAACCGTCCCTGATTTCCAACACGGAATACGTGATGAACTTTGTATCCTACGGTTGGTGGCTGGACAACTTATATCAATTCAATGACCCCGACGTCATGGTGTTTAACGGTTACGGCGCCACGACCAATGAGAATCAAAGCCGGCTGATCAACGGCGCGGTGACGGGAGTGTTTCTTGACGGGGACGATTTGACGTCAACGAACGGTCAGCAGGCAGCCCAAATGTGTCTGACCAATGCAGCCATTGATGATGTCGCCCGGGTTGGACAGACGTTTACTCCCATTGAAGGCAACACCGGCACCGCCGCCGTCAACGACTTTGTCCGGCAGGACGGCCCAGTCTGGCGCATTGCCGTGTTCAATTACACTGCCAACGCCGTCAAAGAAACGATTAGTTTAAGCCGCGCCGGCCTGCCGGCGGGAACTTATATCGCGACCAACCTGTGGGATGGGACCACCCTGGTGGTCAGCAACGCCTTGAACGTGAGCTTGAATGCCAAGCAGTCCAAATTGTTCTCCTTGGGCGGCCCGCTGGTGGTGCCGGTGGAAAATGTCACCTGGCAAACGCCGGCCAACATTTCCGGCGCTGCCGACGTGAGCACGTTTGGAGCCTATTTTGGCAGCTGGGCGCCCTATGACGTCAACGCCAACAACCTGCCGGTCAACGGAGTAACCTTTCAGGGAAACTCCGACCTGCCCGACTTGAGCGTCAGTTTTCCCAATAATGACCAAAACGGATATAATGACTTCCATAATCCGGGCACTCCCAACAGCAACTACAACAGCCTGCTGCAATATGCGGCGTATTGCGGCAGCGCCACAAATGGAACGATCGTCGTCACGTGGGGTGACACACCCGGGCACACCTACCAGATTCAAGTTTGGGCCAATGACGGGCGCGGGCTTTTTCCCGGCCGGAGTGAGACCGTCACCGGCGGGAACAACACGTCCGCCAATGTGGATTTCGGCGATGCCCCCGGCCAGTATGTCATGGGCACCTACCTGGCGGACAGTTCAGGCTCGCAAACGATCACCTTGAACGGAGCCAATTCCACCAATGGCGACGCGCCCATGATCAATCTCCTGCAGATTCGCGACGTCACGGCGGCGAACCTAAGCTGGCTGGCCCCCGCAAATATCGCGGGAGCTGCCGACGTGAGCACGCTGGGAACCTATTTCGGTTCCTGGGCGCCTGACTCTTCCTCGCCCTTGAGCGTCAACGGCGTCACGTTCCAAAACAACAGCGACCTGCCGGGCTTTAGCACCACAGGATTCAACGCCAGCTATACGTCATTCCCCAATCCGGGAACGGCGAACAACAATTACAACACCCTTCTGGAATCCGGAGCCTATGAATATCCCGGTCCGGCCTGCACCCTCAACTGGGGTGGCATGAAACCGGGGGACACCTACCTGCTTGAATTCTGGGTGAACGGTAACGTCGCCGGCCGGACGGAAACACTCACCGGCGGCACCAACACGTCGGCCGTGATGAAGGATGATCCCGGAACGTATATTATCGGAACCTTTGTGGCAGACAGTTCGGGCGACCAGACGATTACAATAAACGGAGAGGCAGGCAATAACTCACCCCAAGTCAACCTTTTACAGGTTCGCGATATTACGCTCGCGGCGAACGAGCCGGTGATTGCCAGCACGGCCACATCGGGCGGCAATCTGGTGTTCAGCGGCACGGGCGGGACGGCGGAAGGCATTTACTATGTGTTGAGCAGCACCAACGTGACCACACCGCTGGCGAATTGGATCCCCATCGCCATAAACTTCTATGACGCCAGCGGCAATTTCACGGTGACCAATGCCATTGGTTCCGGCGTTGCGGAGCAGTTTTACCTCATCAAACAACCCTAACATGCGTGCCAAGAAGAGCACTGGCTCATGCAATCTCACGATTATCATCACACCCGGCGATCCGCGATGCGCGGGTACACTGGATATCACAGCGACAACGACTATTTCAACGACCAAGGAATCGCTTTGCCAGCCGATCAAGTTGCCGAACAAACTGAAAAGTTCCTGAAATAAAAATCAAGGTTCGCTGGAAACCGGATTTTGCAGTGAACCGATTTTTTCGATTTCAATGCTGACCCGGTCGCCAGGCTGCAACCACCGTGGCGGTTTTTGCGCCATGCCCACGCCGTGCGGAGTGCCGGTCAAAATCACCGTTCCGGGGAGCAGGGTCGTGCTGCCGCTCAAGAATTCAATCAGGGTGGGAACGTCAAAGATCATGTCGTTCGTGTTCCAATCCTGCATGACTTGTTGGTTCAGCACTGTGCGGATCTTGAGCTCGTTGGGATTGGGAATTTCATCGGGAGTCACCAAAACCGGTCCGAGCGGGCTGAACGTGTCAAAACTTTTTCCTCGGCACCACTGGCCGCCGCCGCGCTTGATCTGCCAGTCCCGCGCGCTGACATCGTTGCAACAGGTATAGCCGAGCACATGATCCAGCGCCTGCGCTCGCGGAATGTTTTTCCCCGCGCGGCCAATGACCACCGCCAGTTCGCATTCATAATCCACTTCGTCACTTTTCATAAACGTCGGCAGGAAAATCGGGTCGCCGGGATGCTGGAGGGTGTTGATGCCCTTGAAGAATACCACCGGGAATTCCGGAATTTTTGCGCCGGTTTCCTGGGCATGCCGACGGTAATTCAAGCCGATGCAAATAATGGAGGAGGGCTGGACTGGAGCGAGCAGCTTGGCGACTTCAGCAGGTTCAGCAGTAATTTCCGGTGAATTAAAAATATCGCCGTTTATTTTCAACGCTGAACCGTCCGGTTGTTGCGCGGCGTGACCGACCGCGCCTTGTTGATTGAGGCAACGAATGATTTTCATGTCAGAATGAGAGTGTTGAGGATTGAGCTATTAAAGTAGATGGAAAAACTGGTTCATGGAATCTAGAATTCATGGTTTTGCGACGACCCGGTAAAAGCGTGCGCCATTAGCGGCCGCCTGGTTGGTATAGTTAACCAGACCATTGCCAAAGGTGCCATTCGTCAACGGGGTCCAGTTCGACATCGGCAAGGTTATGTCTGTGGTGGTCAGAATTTCATAGGATTGGCCGTTTGGGCCGCCCAGGGTCACTAGGAAAGAACCGCTGTTTACTTGCCCGCTGGTGTGCAGCGTAGGCGGAACGGCCACCCAATTGTAATGAAGCACAAGCGAGTTGCCGACGAGGGTGAGGCTGAAGATGCCGCCGCTGAAATCGTTGCTGAACGATGAAGTATCCAGCACGAGCGTGTTGGTGGCAAAGTTCTGCACCCCGCCGGAAGCGACCGCGATCGTCCAGGAGTAATTTGCAAACTTGTCAAAATTCGGCACGGGGCCGGGGGTATTGTCGCTGGTTGCTGACGCAAGCTTGACGATGAAGGGGCTGCCGGAAGTGGCTTGGATGTTCAATGAGCCGGTAATAACCACCTCGCCGGATGCGGTCGCGTTGGTGCCGTTGATTTCGCAGAGATAAGTGCCGCTGCCGTTCCAAGTGTTTGCGCCAGTGGCCAAAGTTCCCACGCCGTTTGTGCCGGGCTCGATGGTGCCGTTGACTGAAACATTTCCGCTGACGGAGCCGTTGCCGCCCAAGGTGCCGCCGGCGACGGAGATCGAACTGGTCAAAGCGCCCTGGACCAGCAAGTTACCGTTGCTGATGGTGGTGGCACCGGTGTAAAGGTTGTTGCCGGTCAGGGTCAGGCTGCCACTGCCAGTCTTGAGCAACGAGCCGGCGCCGGAAATCACACCATCGAATGTGGTGTTGGTGCCGTCGGGCGGGGCAACGTTGAGGAGGCCAGTGGCGCCGAGCGTAACGGTGCCGCTGCCAGCGAGGCCGCCGATGGTTGCCTGGTTGCCGTTCAAATCGAGGACGGCATTGGTTGCGACGGTGACGGTCGAGCCGCCGGGAAGGCAACTTGAAACGCCGGTGCAAACCGAAAGGATGGCATTATACCACTGGCCGGCCATGAAGCCATAGCCGGTGTCATTAGGATGAATGCCATCGCTACTGATGCCATTCGCGGGAAACTGCTGGTTCAAATTCACTTCCGACACATTGGCGCCTTGAGCCTGAAAGGAGGTCACCACTGTGTGGATGGTGTTAGTGATCGTGGGGACGTACGCACTTTCGGAGGGCCACGGAGTGATGTCAGCCGTGATCAGCCTGGCATTGGGCCGCAGGGTGACCAGTTCGTGAATCAAGGAGGTGAGGTTAGCCGGGTAATTGACGACGTTGATATTGGTATTGCCGAGCGTTGCCTGGGTGATATCGTTGGCGCCGACCAAAAGCAGGATAATGTCAGGGTAGACGGCGCTACGACCGGTGCCATTGCCGCCGGTCAGCCAATAGCCGCCGTCGGGATTGCGTTCAGCACCGCCGTATTCGTTGTAGCGGGTCAGGTCAAGCCCATTGAGATTGTTCATCAAGTCCAGGGTGGCATAAGATGAATAGCCATTATGGTGGGTCTCATCAATGGGGCTGGTCGGCAGGCTGCCGGGATTGACGGTCGAGACACCCACGAATTGGAAATTGGGGGCGACCGGCTGCAGCAGGTTGTAGAGGAACCCGCGGTACCCGGCGTCGGATCCATTATAGCCGTAGGTGATCGAATCGCCCAGCGGCATGATTTGAAAATTGTTTGTCAGTTGGGTCGCAAACAAACGCAACGTACCAGCACTGATGATGGTTCCACCGAGGTACTCATTGCTACTCGAAAGGGTCAGCGTGCCGGCGCCGGACTTGGCAAAGCCACCGCTACCGGTGATGGGATTGGCGAGGATTTGTGCCTTCGGATTTGCGACCACCAGCAGGCCGTTGTCAACAATCGCGCCTGAGACCGAGCCATTATTGTTCACGCCATCTCCCAGTTGCAAGGTGCCGGCTCCGATCGTGGTGGTGCCGGAATAGATGTTGGCGGCGAAGAGTGCCAGCGTGCCGTTGCCGCCCTTGAACAAGCCGCCAGCGCCAGCCAGCACGGCGCTGATAGTGGTGGCAACAGAGTTGCTGATAACGGGCATGCCGTTGGTGGCGGCCAGGGTCAGCGGATCGCCGGTGCCGGTGCTCAGAGTCCAGCCATGTTTGACGGAACTCTGGTCGTCAAATAACAGATTGCCAATCGTCCGCGCGCCGTCGAGCGTGACGGTGGCGTTGGCAGTCAAGGCCACCGTATTGAAGGAGGCTGTGGCACCAATGCCGCTGGCGGCTACATTATTTGACCAATTGGTGCCGGCTGGCCAGGAACCGCCAACGGTATTGGTCCAAGTTGATGAAACTGGAGGGGTAAGATCGCGGAGTTGGAGGGCGTTGATTTGCGCGCTGGGGCTGGAACCACCGGGAGTGAGGGTGAACGTCTGGGCGGTGGTGGTAGCGGTGAACAGGCCGATGACGTAAGTGCCCGAGCCGCTGCCGCCAACTTGATAAGTCAAAGTCGGCTTAAAATTGTCTGTCGCTGAACCTGAAATGGTTTCGCTGCGAGAAGAATTGATATTTCTCCAATCACCCACCCAGAATTGGGCGACATATTTATCGCCGACGGTCAAATGATTCAAGGTCACCGTATCGACGCCCGAGTTGTTGTAATCGCCGCCGTTGAGGAGGTTCTGATAGGCGGCGGAAAAGGTCGAGCCGCTGCCGATAAAACCAGTGTAGTTGTTTCCCAGTCCGCTGCTGAAGGTTACGTCCGTGTCCGCGCCGCTGGTGGAAGTCGTTCCGGTGAAATTGACGCCATTGACGGTAGCGGAAGTGCCAGACCAGCAATAGGCGTAAACCAGCGCGCCGGTGGTGGCTACATCGCTGTCCCCGGTGATGGCTGCCGGAGTGTTCCAAGTGATGGACGAAGTCGGCTGGGTGAGATCACGAAGCTGAAGGGCATTGATTTGAAGGCTTGGACTGGAACCGCCAGGAGTGAGAGTGAAGGTCTGCGTCACGGCGGAGGCGGTGAAAGCACCGATGACGTATGTGCCTGATCCGCTGCTGCCAACCTGATAAGTCAGAGCCGGCGTGATATTATCCGAAGTTGAACCGGTGATGGTTTCGTTGCGCACTGTATTGTAGGCCCGCCAGTCGCCCACCCAAAACTGGGCGACGTAAGCGTGACCGACGATCAGATTGTTGAAGGTGATCGTGCCGCTGGCTGAGCCATTCCAATCGGCGCCGGCGAGCAGGTTTTGGTAGGCAGTGGAATAAGCCGCCGCTCCGCTGCCGGTATAGCCGTAATAATTATTCCCGAAGCCGTCCAAAGTCACGTTGACGCTTCCGCTGTTGCCGGAAGTCGTTCCGGTGAAATTGACGCCATTGACGGTGGTGGAAACGCCGGACCAACAATAGGCATAGACCAGGGTGCCGGGAGTGGCAACATCGGTGTCGCCGGTGATGCCAACCGGCGTGTCCCAGGCGATGGACGCGGCGCGGGCATTCAGGGTGAAGGCAAGCAGTGTGGCGAGCCCGAAAAATTTCAAGTGCGACTTGGATTCCATAAATTATTTCCCAGCACTCCAACCGCCATCCAGCATCAATGAGCTGCCGGTGACCATCGCGGATTCGTCGGCGGCGAGATACAGCGCGGCGGCGGCAACTTCTTCGGGCCGGGCCATGCGACCATTCAATTGGGTCGAAGCCATGTCACGATAGGCCGCCTGCGGATCGGGATATTCCTTGAGTCGGGCGAGGACGAAGGGGGTTTCCACGCGGCCGGGACAAATGCAATTAAACCGCACGCCCGTGTGGGAATGGTCCAATGCCAGGGCCTTGGTCAGGCCGACCACGGCGAATTTGGTGGTTGTGTAGGCAAGCCGTTCGCGCACGGCGACGACGCCGGCAATCGAAGCCATGTTAATCACACTGCCGGCCTGGCGTTTCAGCATGGCGGGGACAAAGGCCGCGCAACAATTGAAGACGCCACGCACGTTCACGGCGTAAAGCCGGTCCAAATCCGCGGCCGTGGTGCCGAGCAAATGACCAACGTGACCGATGCCGGCGACATTCGCCAAAATATCCAGCGGGCCGACGGTTTGCGCCGCCTGGGCGCAGCCGCCTTCACTGGTCACGTCCAGTGAAATGAATTTTGCGCCGATGCGATCGGCAGCGGTTTTTCCTTCCGCCGCATTCCGATCGGCGATCCAAACTGCGGCTCCGGCTTGGGCAAATGTTTCTGCCATCGCGACCCCGATGCCGGAAGCTGCGCCGGTGACCAAGGCGGTTTTGTTTTTGAGACTAAACATGATAAATCCTTTCTGTGTTGGTTTGAAATAAACTGGCGCGGTCGGCCGCGGGCGTGCCTGAAACAAAATCCGAGATGGTTTCCAGCCAACGCTGGTAGCTGGTCGCCAGCGTCGCCACCGGCCAATCGCCGCCGAACAGGACGCGGTTAAGGCCGAAATATTCCAGCGCGCAGTCGAAATAAAACCGCAAATCGGCAGGCTGCCAGCTCTCCATCTCCGCTTCGGTCGCCAAGCCGGAGACCTTGCAAACGCAATAGGGCAAGGCCGCGAGCCTTTTCAAGTCCGCCGCCCATGGCTCCGTTTTCCTGCCGCGCACGTCCGGCTTGCCTAAATGATCCAGCACGAAGCTGGTTTGCGGAACCCGGTTTACCAGTTCGGCCGCGCCCGGTAATTGTTCGTGCCGGATACACAAATCAAACGTGAATCCGAATTCCGCCAGCAGCTTGACTCCGGCGACAAACTCCGGAGGCAAACAGAATTGAGGGTCGCGTTCGCCCTGGAGATTTCGCCGGATGCCTCTGACGAGCGGATTGGCGGCCAGTCGGGCCAGGTCGGTGCGGATGGAGTCACCTTTTTCCAAGTCGGCGTGGGCAACAATTCCCTTCACCCGGGGCTCGGATTTCGCGATTTCAGAAAACCAATTTGCCTCAAGCAAACTTTGCGCCGGCTCGCAACCTCCCTCGACCAGAATGATTTTGCCCACGTTCAAGTTCGCGCTGGCCACGGAAAAATCCTCCGGCAGGAAGGCGCGGTTGAGCGCGTGGCAGCCGTCGAGCCACGCATGGCGAAACCGGGCGGGGTTCCACAAATGAACGTGGGAATCAACGATGAAAAACTCACTCATGAATCAGGCCGGCTTCAGGCAGCAGCTACTGCCGGCTTCCTGTGGAGTTTGATAAACGCCGCCTTCGACTTTGCATGGATGGACAAAGTGTTCGCGCAGGTGGGGGATGTGTTCGAGGAAGATGGCTTCGTGGCCGAGCGCGATGTGATTAAACAAGACCAGATGCTGGTGAAGCTGCCCCATGTCGCCTACGTGAGGCACAACGGGCACGCCAAACCTGCGGCACAGCAAACTGACGGCGAGGAATTCGCTCACGCCGGCAACGCGCACGGCGTCGGGCTGCAAGAAGCCGGCGCATTTCGCCTGCAAATAGTTTTTGAAGACAACCCGGTTGGGGACATGCTCGCCGAGCGCAAGTTTGACGGGGGCAATGGCATCCGCGAGTGTTTTGTGGCCAAGCACATCGTCAGGATGTGTTGGTTCTTCGATCCAAAATGGATCAATGGCGCGCAGTCGCTGGCAGATGTCAAGGGCTTGGGGCAAGGTCCATTGCTGGTTGGCATCCACCATCACGCGCGCTTTGTCGCCGGCGGCTTCGCGGACAATATGGGCGCGCCGCAGGTCGCGTTCTGGGTCGCGCGAACCAACTTTTAATTTCATCGCAGTGAAACCGGCGGCGACGGCGCGTTTGCAGTTCTCCCGAACCTGGCTGTCATCGTAATTGAACCAGCCGACGGAAGTGTCGTAACCGGGATAGCCGGTTTTTAATATGCCGGTGCGTAAAGGCCGGGTGGGTTGATGGTCACGCATAATCTTCAGAGCCTGGCCGGGCAGGAGTTCGTCCTCGAGATAAGAAAGATCCAGGGTCGCGACAACTTGTTCCGGCGAAAGGTCAAGCAGCAACGACCACAGCGGCACGCCGCGCGTCTTGGCCCACAGGTCCCAGCAGGCGTTTGTCACTGACGCCAGCGCGAGTTGGACGACGCCTTTGTGCGGTCCGAGCCAGCGAAATTGCTGCTCATCGGCCATGGCGCGCTGCAATTCGCCGAAGCCCGCCATGATTTCCTCGATTGGTTTGCCGACCAGCCGACGCGCATAAAAGGCGGCGGCTTCGCAGACCAGTTGGTTGCCTTCGCCCAGGGTAAAGGCGAGGCCGACACCGGTCCGGCCTAGGTGGTCATGCAGTTCAGTGACAGCATAGGAATAAACCGGGTCTTTGTGGATGGCATCGCTACCGTGGCCATGCCCAATGGGGAAACGTGCATCTCGAGTGGAAATAGATTGGATCATAATAAGTTTAAAAATTTAAGGCAGACGACGATAACCGAGTTCCGCGCCCCCGCTGACGTGCATGATGTGGCCGGTGATGAAGCGGGCCATATCGGAAAGCAAAAAGACACAGGCATCGGCAATCGCATCACCGTCCGGGCAATAGCCGAGAGGATGAATTTCGTCCAGATAGCGCTCGGTGGAGCCGGGATCGGGCTGTTCAGAACACCACTCACGTAGCATGGGCGTCCAGGTGCCAGCGGGACAGACGGCATTCACCCGGATACCCTGTTTCGCGTAGTCGAGGGCCATGGATTTGGTAAGAGTGTTCATACCGCCCTTGGTGGCGGTGTAGGCGGCGTGAATTTCCTGGCCGATGACGCCCACCAGGCTGGACGTGTTCAGAATGCAGCCTTTGCTCGCCAACAGTGCGGGAAATCCATGGCGGGTGGTGTGGAGTATGCCCTTCAGGTTGACCGCGAACAGCGCGTCCCACTCGGCGTCGGTGGTTTCATGAACCGGCTTGGACGGGTGGGAAATGCCGGCGTTGTTATGGATGGCGTCCACCCGGCCATAGCGCGAAAGGGCCTGGGCAAAGGCAGCCTTCACCTCGTCGTCGCTGGTCACATCGCAAACGATGCCTAGATGCTCAGCACCAAGTTCGGCTGCCACGCTGGCAACACCTTCGCGGTCAATGGCAACAACCACGACTTTCGCGCCGGCGGCGGCATAGGCCCGGGCGCAATCACGTCCGATGCCGCAGGAGCCGCCGGTGAGAAAGATAATTTTATTTTCGAGCTGTGTTTTCATTTTAGAGAATAATCCTTCCTGGTGTTGAAACTGACTTGATAGCGCAAATACCCGACCTGCAGGGTCATTTCCGGTGTTGACCGCATGACCCAGACCCAACTTTGTGAGCAGCAATGTCTGCTGGCATCCGACCACGAGTCAGCGGACCCAAGGCAGAATTGAGTATTTATGATTCCAGGTTTCATAGGCATTAACGGAAAATGAAATAAAGCACGGCGAACACGACCATTACGAGGCCGGCAAGCAAGCGGTAATTGCCCAGCCCGCGTCCGCCGGACTCGCCCCGCAGCGGTTCGCGCCAATCTTCCCACAGCAACGGCCGGGCTTCGGCGCTGAGAGGCTCAGGGAACAGAAAGGACGTGACCACCATGATGGCGACACAGACGAGCAGCAGGTCGAAGGCGATCATCATGAAATTACCGCGATAAATATTTTTCCAATCGAGATAGAAGGCGGCAAATCCCAGCGCCATCCCGGACATGAGCGTGATGAAGGCCGATTTTCCCGAAGCGCGTTTCCAAAAGACTCCGAGCAGGAACACTGCGGTGATGGGCGGCGCGACATAAGAAATCAATTTATTGATGCCTTCAAAGATGGTGGGGTAGTGGCCAAACAGGGGTGAGGCGACGATGGCGAGGATGGTTCCCAGCACGGTCGTGATTTTACCGATCTGGACGAGTCGGTGATCTGCGATACCCGGCCGGTAGCGTTTGAATAAATCGTAAGCGACGAGAGTGGCGGTGGAGTTTAGCGCGGCCGAACAGGTCTGCATCGCCGCGGCCAGCATGGCGGCGGCGACAAGTCCTTTTAATCCAACCGGCAACAAGTGCGTGATGAGAAACGTGTAAGTGTCGGCGGCAGTTTGCGGAGCGGCAGTGCCGAAGGCGTGCTGCTGCACCAGTGCGACGCAGATCACCCCTGGCAGGACAAAAAGGAAAACGGGAAAGATTTTCAGGAAAGCGCAGAACAGCGGTCCCAGGCGGGCGTTTTGTTCATTCCGGGCGGCGAGCACGCGTTGCACAATTGTTTGATCGCAGCACCAATACCAGATTCCCAGCACGGGATAACCGAGCAAAATTGAATACCAGGAGAGGCCGGAGGGGTCGCTTGAGGATCGCGCCATGTTGAGAAAATTGCCCGTGCCCCAAGTGACACCGCTGCCGGCCACGCTGGCGAGCGGATGGGGGTTCGAGGCAAGTGTGTGGGCGAGTCCGGCCCAGCCGCCGATTTTCAAATATCCGGCGACGGTGATGACCACGGCACCGGTCAGAAGCAGAACGGTCTGCACGCTTTCGGTCCAAACGACCGCCAGCAAACCGCCCGCCATGGTGTAGAGGCCGGTCAACAGGCCCAGTACGACGATGAAGCAGACCAGCGCATCCATGCCAAAAAGGGTTGCCCCAGGAGCGAGACCAAGGATGCCGCGCAACACCCACGCGGCGGTGTAGAGGGCCACGCCCATGTGAATGACAATGGCCGAGAAAAGGGAAATAACCGACAGCACGTCGCGGCAGCCGCGATTGAAGCGGCGTTCGAGGAAATCCGGGAGTGTGGCAACCTTTGAGCGGAGATAAAGCGGCGCGAAGAACAGGGAGAGAAGAATCAGCGTGAAACCGGCCATCCATTCAAAATTGCCGAATACAAGGCCGAATTTGTAAGCCGCTTCCGCCAGACTCACGAGGTGGACCGTGGATATATTCGCCGCGAACATGGCCAAACCAATCACCGGCCAAGTGAGGGTATTGCCGGCGAGAAAGTAGTGTCCACCTTCGCCGCCACGTTCATTTTTTCGTCGTAGAA
>Ga0182016_10005952_pt1 | contig 12938 bp, 3 predicted proteins | sample 712S2MmetaG_FD_120491 | JGI IMG/M metagenome (GOLD analysis project Ga0182016, IMG submission 120491) | Permafrost microbial communities from Stordalen Mire, Sweden - 712S2M metaG | ecosystem: Environmental > Terrestrial > Soil > Wetlands > Permafrost | place: Sweden: Stordalen | collected...
AGGGGACGATCCCGTTCCGCCGCGGCTCTTGAATCCAGGCGCGCCCTTGGACCTGCAGACCATTTGTCTCAAATGCCTGCAAAAGGAGCCCGCGCGGCGTTACGCTTCCGCGCAGGCGCTGGCCGAGGACCTGGGTCGTTTTCTTGACTCAAAGCCCATTTTGGCCCGGCCGGTCCCCTGGCTGGAGCGGGGCTGGCTCTGGTGCCGGCGCCGCCCACTGCTGGCCGCCCTCTCCGCGGCCCTGGTGGCGGCGGTCGTGTTCGGCGTCGCGGGCATTGCCTGGCAATGGCGGCGGGCCGAGTCTCATGCCCAAGGGGAATTCCAACAGCGCCTTCTCGCCCAGCGGGACGCGGCCTTGACCCGCCTTAATCTCTACGCGGCGGACGTGGCGGTGGCTTCGCAGGCCATCCAGAGCGCGAATTTTGGCCTGGCCCGCCGCACCCTGGAAGCCTTGCGTCCCAAGGCGGGAGAAACGGATTTGCGGGGCTTTGAATGGCGCTATTTGTGGAATCTATGCCGGGGAGATCAACTGGCGACCTTGCCGGGCCATGCTGGCACGGTCACTTGCGCAACGTTTTCACCCGACGGCAACCGTTTGGCCACCGGCAGTCATGACGGCACCATCAAGATTTGGGACGCGGAGCAACACACTTGCGTGGCGACGCACAAGATAACTCCGATTGCTGTTTGGTCGTTGGCGTTCACGCCGGACGGCCAGACTCTGGTCGCCGGTTGCAACGAAGGGATTCAGCTTTGGGATCTGGATTCGTGGAGCCTGCGGAGAAATTTTCCAGGCATCCAGGCGGATGTTTCGCGAACGGGCACTTTGCTCGCCGCGACAGCTTCAAATCCATTTTTTTGGGAACCGGCGGGAAGCGTGGCCCTGTGGAATTGGCGCACCGGCCAGTTGCTGCGCCGGTTTGATCAACCGGCCCGGACGGCAGCTCTTTCCTCAGATGGCCGTTTGCTGGCCGTCGCAGGCACGAACAATGTCGTTTCCGTTTTGGACACCGCCACCGGATCACGTCTGCGGCAGTGGCCCACCAAAGACTCGGTTTGGTCCCTCCGCTTTTTGCCCGAGGGCCGGACGCTTCTGGTCGTCGGCTGGTCGCGGGAGGTTCTCGTGTGCCGGTGGGATGACCCGGTGCCTGCAATCCTCGCCGGACATGAGCTGCACGTCTGGTCGGCGGCGGTTTCTCCAGACGGGGCCACCATCGCCACGACCAGCTCCGATCAAACCGTGCGTTTATGGGACGCGGCGAGTCTGGAACCGAAGGGCCTTTTGCGCGGCCACCAAAGCGAGGTGTGGTGCGCGGCCTTTTGCCCCAAGGGGGACCTCCTGGCCACAGGCGGAAAGGATCAGAATGTCATGTTATGGCGGACCATCCCTGTCAATCACTCTCTGCAATTGCCCCATGATATTGATTTCCGCCCCATCTTCTCCGCCGATGGAAAAGCGCTGATCACCGTTAAACCTCATGCCAAGACGTTCCTGTGGTGGAACGCGCAGACGGGAGGGCTGGTCAGCGAAAATCCGGCCAACGGCCATCACGTCGTTGGTTTTTCCCGCGATGGAAGCTGCGTCGCTTCATTTGACACTGTCCGCCGGCGGTTAAACTTCTGGCCCCCCGCCGCCGCCCGGCCCCTGCGGGAAGTGGAGTTGGAAGGCGGGCCGCCACCGGGCACGGCGTGTGTCTTCGCCGCCCTTTCGCCCGGGCAAGAGACTCTTTTTGCGACGGACGGGGCCGGAAGGATTTATTTGTGGAACGCCGAGAGCGGCCGCTTGCTCCGCGTCCTGCAAGGTCCGCCGCCGCCCTTCCGCAATGCCTTGCTCTCGCCGGGCGGCAAACTGCTGGCTGTAACGATTGAAAGTCAGAATGTGGCCTGGCTTTTCGATTGCGCGACCGGGAGGGAGCGGCACCTGGCCGGGCACCGCGATTTCGTTAGCGGCCTGGCTTTTTCGCCGGACGGTTTAACTCTGGCCACCGGAAGCGAGGACGGAACCATCCGTTTATGGAACACGACCAACGGAAACATGGTGGCTGCGCTGCCGGGGCATTTGCAGGAGACGACGGATGTGGCCTTTTCGCCGGACGGTCGTACCCTGGCCTCCTTAGCGCGCGGCGAATCGCTCAAACTGTGGCATGTGCCGACGTTGCGGGAAGTGGTTTCGCAAAATGAAGCAGACGCCGGGGCCTGGTTACGTTTCTCGCCGGACGGGAGCCGGCTGGCCTTCGACTCGGGGACGAACACATTGAACTTCCTGTCCGCCCCGCCAGAGTAAAAAAACTCTGTAATGTTCGCCGCGCGCTGCTTCTTACACTGGTGAGGGAAGACGCGTGCATCGTGGACGCGCGCGGCCTCGCCAACAGATTTATGAAAGCGATTCAAACCAATAGAAGCCAATTTGCCGCAAAGATGGGTGTGCTTGCGGTGTTGACCCTTGGGTTAATCCCGGTAGTGTGCCACGCGCAATCCATCATTGTTCCTTACTCCTTCACCACTGTCGCCGGATCCCTGGAAATTGATGGCGTCGGGGGATATGCGGACGGCACCAATGGCAGCGCCCAGTTTAATTATCCGGAAGGCATTGCGGTGGACCGCGATCTCAACTTGTACGTGGCGGACAGGTATAACCATGTGATCCGAAAGATCACCCCTCAGCCGAACCAAGTATGGGTCGTTTCGACCCTGGCCGGACAGCCAGGCGTGGCCGGCTATGGAGATTCCCCGACTGGCAGCGCCGCACTGTTTGATTCGCCCCGCGGCGTGGCAGTGGACAATTCGGGAAATGTCTATGTCGCCGACACCGGAAACAACGTGATCCGGGAGGTGACGCCGGGTGGAGCGGTGACAACCTTAGCTGGAGATCCGTTCCTGATGTCTTTCGGCTCTTTCATAGGGGGCTACCAGAACGGACCGGGTTTGACTGCTGCTGAATTCGATTTTCCCACGGGCGTGACAGTGGACAAAGCGGGAAATCTCTATGTGGCGGATTACAACAACAACGTCATTCGGAAGATGACGCCGCCAACCTCTGCCAATGGACAATGGAATGTCACGACTCTTGCCGGACAGCCAAATACGTTCTGGGGAAACGATGCAGCCACCAATAACGAGTTCGCCTATCCCTGGGGTGTGGCGGTGGACAGCGCGGGCAACGTTTATGCAGCCGACACTGATAACAACGAGATCATGAAAATTACGCCGACTGGAACGGTGACCACCCTCGCCGGATCGGCCCCCGGACCCGAGGAGATACTCAACGAATTCTCTGGCATTCCCTTCCCGAACACGGACGGCCGAGGGTCGCACGCGCGCTTTTTTCTTCCATACGGCGTGGCGGTGGACAGCGCGGGCAACGTCTATGTGGCCGACTCCTACAACAGCGAAATCCGCAAAATCACGCCCGACGGAAATGTCACGACACTGGGGGGACAGCCTGCCTTCAATCCTTATAGCGCTCCTTGTGCGCCTCTTCAAGGTACGTATGCCAACGGCAGCGGGAGCACCGCGCGATTCTGCGACCCAGTTGGCGTGGCGGTGGACGCCGACGGCAACGTCTATGTGGGGGATACCGACAATTGTGTCGTCCGGAAAGGGGTGGCGCCCCAGGTGCAGGTTGTGGCCCTGGAGGTGACGCAAGTCGTGCAGGATTGGAATAACAGCGTGCCGCTGACGCAAGGCAAGGACACCTATCTCCGAGCACATTTGCAACTTGCCTCCTCCACGATTTCTTCCGTGACCGTTTCGGGCGCCCTGCTTAATGGCACCACAGCGAACGGCACGCCGCTACCCAATTCTCCGATCACTCCCATCAATCCCGGCGCCGCGCTCGCGGTTACAACGATTAACGCTTCCAATACGATTGTCCGGCGGGACTTCACCAAAAGCCTAAACTTCCGCCTGCCCCCGGAATGGTTGAACGGAACCAACAATTTGCAGTTGATCTGGCCTGGAGGTTTGCTACCAATCAACGTCGTCCCCAACGATTGTTCGGTTAATGTCACCTTTTCACCCGCCTCCGTGCCGCAAATTGAATTCTGGGACGTGCAATGGAATGGCACGAACCAAATGGGGGATGCCATCCACGACCTGCGCAACCGCGTTTTGTCGTGTCTGCCAGTGTCCAACCTCAATGTCACTTATGGAATCCTTCCCTTGGCAGGCACGCAAACGCCCGATTTTGGCAAAGGCGAACAATTTGTGGACATGGTCAATTCCAAGCTTTACGACCAGCGCAAGCGCGACTACGCCCACAACCTGATTACCAAGCGGATTTACCACGGCGCGATTGCGGCCTACACCGGTTTGGCGGAGGAGACCATCTCACCCAATATTGCGGGCAAAGCCATGCTGCCCCTTCCGAGCTTTGTCTCCTGCGCGACAGTCGTTAATAATTGGGGGCCCGGGCGGCAAAGCGTGACTCATGAGCTGGGCCATAACCTGGGACTCAACCATGACGTTGACAGCACGATCTTTGGCACCACGACCATTGCCACCGCCTTGGGCGGATCGCTGCAAGTGGCGCTGGGCGCTTGCACCGAAAAAGGCCCGCAGGACTATACGTACTCACTCTTTCAAAACGTCGATGGTTATAATCCGCCACAAAGACCGACCTTGGGGCCAATGTTCCTGCCGGACGGTTCCGGCGACAACTCGCTCATTTATGGCTTGGACACTTTCGCGTTGAAGACGACCGACGATTCCCCAGTGTTGTCTCCAGTGGAATTGACCTTTGGAGACCTCAATTGCTACTACGACCTAATGAGCTACTGCCGCAACGGCGGGCTGGAGGATCTGTGGCCTTCCTCGGCGACCTACGCCTCGCTCGCGAAACAAAATAATTATATTTTTGGACCGCCAAGTTCAGGAACGGCCGCAAGTGTCAAGCCACTCCGGGCTTTCCATTCCCGCAGTCTGCAGCCTGAGGGCGGACCGGTCGATGGCCAGGAATATCTGGTCGTGCGCGGGTTGGTAAACTTTGTCACCGGGACCGCGCAATTCCGCCCCTGCCTGCCCCTGACTACGACGAATACTCCACCCTCCGAATTGCCCGGCACGAATTTTGTCTTGCAGGCGTTGGACCAGAAAGGCGACGTGTTGCAGGCCGTTCCGTTCGCGCTGCAACCTGGCCAGGGCGAAGGGGAGGTGACTAATTTAAGCGCCGATTTTAACGTCTCCCTGACCGCCAACCCGGCCATTGCTTCCCTGCTGCTCTCTTACGACGGCACCCTGCTAGCCACGCTGACGGCTGGTTCCACCGCGCCGACCGTGGCGCTCACCTCGCCCAATGGCGGGCAAACCTTCGGTTCTGGTCCCATCAATATTGCCTGGACGGCCAGCGAAGCCGGTGGCAGTGAGTTGAGCTATACTATTGAATACAGCGCCGACAACGGGAATACTTGGCAAACGCTGGCTATGGACTGGCCGGAGCAAAGTTTCGTCATCAATGGGGCGCAACTGCCCGCCACCACCCAAGGACTCATCAGCGTCATCGCCAGCGACGGATTTAACACCGCGACCGCCCAGTCCGCCGCCCCCTTCACGGTCCAACCGCACGCGCCGATTATCACGATTACCGCGCCGATGAGCAATTCCGTGGTCATCGGTGATCAACAATTGTTTCTGGATGCCACGGTGGAGGACATGCAGGACGGCATCTTGAGCGGCACGAATGTGCAATGGTTCTCTGATCGCGATGGTGCTCTGGGTGCCGGAGCGGTGGTCCACTTTGCCGCCCAATCACTCAGCGAAGGCCCGCACACAATTACAGTCATCGCCACCGACAGCGCGGGCTTGACCAACAGCGCGACCACGCGCCTGCTGGTCTTGCATTACCAACCCCCGACGCTCAGTTTTGATTTGACTCCAGGGGTGCCGGGCTTCTATGCCCCATACGCAACATTGTCGTGGCCCTCCTACTATACCAATTATATCGCACAGAGCAGTTCCAACCTGGCAGGCGTCTGGACCGATGTCACGAACGCTCTGACGGTTCTCGAGAACCAAAACACGATCAATGTGGGTGTGACAAATAAAAACATTTTCTATCGGCTGGCCTTTCAGCCCTAGGTTCGCTTAGTCTGCGCAAGTTGCGGGCCCTTTTTTATGAAAACATGGAGGATTATGCTTGTTCGAGTTGTCTTGAGCGCCCTGTTTATGGCGCTGGCCGCGCGGGCCCTGGCCGCGCCAGACTTTGCCATCACCCTGCAACCGAGCAGTTTGACGCTCATTCCAAACGAGGAATCCTCTTTGGTGGTCACCCTCACGCCCTTGGACGGGTTTGCGAGCAACGTCACACTGTCTGTGGGCGCCTTACCCTCTGGTGTCACCGCCCAGTTCAGTTCCCCGACCTTGACTCCGCCGGGCACTTCGGTCCTCAGCCTGCGCGCCGCCACCAACGCGGAGTTGGGCGCCTTCACCCTGAACCTGACCGCCATTGGCGGCGGCATTACCAACACCACCTCCAGCAGCGTTACGGTCAACTTCGGCTTGGTGCCGATTTGTTTCGGCGCGTTTGCCGGCCAGGTGACCGACGCGACTACGGGCTTGCCCGTGCCCGGCGCTGGTGTTTCCGCAAACGGCGTCTATACAGCCACAGCGGACAGCAACGGCATGTACGTTATCACAAACGTGATCCTGGGTAATAATAACTCCGCGACCCTGTGCGATCTTTATGCCGGTGCCACCCATTACTGGATATCGGCAGAAATGTTGGGTTATGCCGTCTGCGATGCCACCAACACCGTCAACATACCGATTGTTTTCGAAGAATACGGTTCCTTGAGCGGGACGGTCACCATCCAGGGAGGTGGCCCGGCCGTCGGGGTCAACGTTGTCACTTCGTATAACGGTGACGTCTTGGCTGTTTCGACGGACAGCGCGGGCCACTATGCTTTTACCAACCTCGGTCTGAGTTACGATAACGGGTATTCTGTTTATAGTGTTGAATGCAATCCCCCGGGCTATTGGGGTGATACGATCAGCGCTGAGGTGCAAGCCAAAAGCAATACGGTTGTCGATCTTGTAATCGTCCCGCAGTGTTATGGAACGCTGACCGGGACCGTGTTTTATGGCGATTCACGCCTGGCGGCAACGAATGCGGTTGTTAGTTTTGGCTACCTTAGCACTCATTCAGATACGAATGGCAATTATATCTTCACCAACATTGTTTTGAATGAGAATGGGACCCTTTCCAACGCCTTTGTGACGGCGTCGGCGATCGGCTACAATCCGGCGTCCACAAACGTCACGTTTACCAATTGCGGAGCCACGGTCATCGCACAGGCGATCTACATGCCCCCCATTCCCAAGGACAATTACGGTTCGGTGTCCGGATTCATCTATGATGTGCAGACAGGTTTGCCGATCGCTCAAGCCCTGGTTTACGCCGGGGAAGTGGAAACGCGGACGGACACCAATGGAGCCTATCTATGCACCAATATATATATCGGCACTGGCAGCACTACCAAAGCATCGATCGGCCTTAACGTTACCGCCGCAGGCTATTATCAGAGTGTCACTAATATTACGGCTTATGCCGGACAGACGATTATGCAAGATCTTTCCCTGCTTCTTATTGGTTACGGCGGCGTCATGGGTACGGTGCGGGATTCGGTTACGTCTTTGCCGTTGACCAATATTGTGTTGAGTGTCGGCACGGGTTACGAGAGCGGGAACATCCGAACCGATACCAACGGCCATTACTTCAGCGGCCCTCTGCAGCTTACCTATCCAAACGTGCCAACCTACGCGGGAATCACCATCTCACCGCAAGCCGGCTATTACGGAATTAACACCAATACCACAATTACCTTGAATACGACAAATGTGGTTGACCTCTACATTCTGAAGGTTTGCACAGGCGCCACCATCCTCGGCAATGTGGTGAACGCCCAGACCCAGCAACCGATCACCAACGCCTATTTGACGGATGGAGACCCTTATCCCGCCTTTACCGATGCCAACGGCAATTTCATTCTGACCAACGTCACGGTCGGCAATGACAACTCCCCGATTCAAGTCACCGTCCAAGTCAGCGCGCCCGGCTTCTTCTCGCAGTCCAAAACGGTTACGATCTTTTGCGATGCCACGATCATCGCCGATTTCGGCGCGCCTCAAACCGCCAGCGCCGTCATTCAAGGTGTGGTCACCAACGCCGTGACCGGCCTGCCGCTGCCTGGCACCTTCATCGGCAGTCAATTTGGCGAATCCACCACCACGGATAGCAATGGCTTTTACAAGTTAACCCAGGCCCCTTTGGGGGCCAACAACTCCAGCCGGACCTGGACGGTCACCGCCATTCCCACCAACTTTTCCGCCCAAACCCTGTCCGTGACGGTCTCCTCCAACGCGGTCGCGGTTCTCAACTTCGGGTTTGGCCAGCCGCCCACAGCGTTGGATGTCGTGGCGGCGGGCGCGCCCGACCCCGTGACCGTCGGCAGCAATCTTGTTTACACAATTACTCTGACCAACAGCGTGACCGATGCGGCCAATGTGCTGCTGGCCGACACCCTGCCGCCGGGCGTTACTTTCGTCAGCGCCGCCCTTTCCGCCAACCCCGGTGGGGCCTTTAGCGAGCCCGTCCTGACCAACGGCCTGGTGACCTGCCTGGCCACGAACCTTGGTTCTAATTCCATGACCGCGCTCTTGATTACCGTCATTCCGAAAGTCGCGGGCATTCTCACTAACGATGTCGCGGTTACCAGTGAGACGCCTGACCTCAATCCAACGGGCACCAATCGCAACGCGACCGTCCTCACCACCGTCGTGGCCCCGCCCGCGCCCCCGACGGAACTGATCGTCGCGGTGCAAGCCACGCCGGCCGGCGTCATTGGCGTCGGCAGTAATCTTGTTTACAGCGTCACCCTGACCAATACCACGGCCACGGCCACCAACGTGCAGTTGGTGGACACTTTACCGCCTGCGGTGGATTTCATCGGCGCCAGCGTTTCCAATGCGCCTGGCGCGGATTTCAGCCCGCCCGTTGTTGCCAATGGCGCCGTGACCATCAGCGCGGCCAGTTTCAGCTCCAATTCCGCCGTCGTGCTCCTGGTCACCGTCAGCCCCACCAGCGCTGGCACTTTAACAAATGTGGCCAATGTGACGACGGCCAACACCAATCTTGCTCCGGGAACTGTTCTCAATGCCTCGGTCCTCACTACCGTAACGGCTCCCGCGCCGCCCACGGAACTGATTGTGACTCTGGCAGCCTCGCCCTCCGGCAGCGTGGTCGTGGGCGGCAACTTGCTTTACACCCTCACTTTGACCAATACCATCGCCAACGCCACCGACGTCCAGTTGGTGGACACTTTGCCGCCCTCGGTTAATTTCGTGAGCGCCAGCGTTTCCAACATGCCTGGAGCGGACTTCAGCCCGCCTGTTTTTTCCAATGGCGCGGTGACCATCAGCGCGCCCAGTTTCCGTTCCAATTCCTCTGTCCTGCTTTTGGTGACAGTGGTCCCCACCGCTGGCGGGAATCTGACCAACGTGGTCAACGTGACCAGCGCCACCACCAATCTGGCGCCGGGCAGTGTGTTGAGCGCCTCGGTCCTCGGCGCGGCCACCGCCCAGGCCGATCTCGCCCTGATCCTGGCAGAGAATACCAATACGGTTTTCCGCGGCAGCAATATTTCTTATACACTCCTCGTGACGAATCTCGGCCCAGCCGGCGCGCCGGATGTCCAGTTGGATGATACCTTTCCCACGGGCGCGGTTTATGTGAATTCCACCACCAGCCAGGGCACCGCAAGTCCGGCCTCCGGCAAGGTGCATTGGGATTTTGGCGCTCTGGCCAGTCATGGCGCCGTTACGGGGACTCTGCTGGTGGCTCCTTCGTCCCTCGGCGCGATCACCAACAGCGCCACAGTCACTTTGGTGGCCAATGGGGCGGCCGTGGTGGATCCCAACCTGGCCAACAACACCGCCAGCGTCACCGCTACCGTCATCGCGCCCGTGACCAACACGCCGCCGCCGACCAATTTGACGGCCCAGATTGGTGCCATTGCCTTTAATCCCCAAACCGGCCTCTATCAGCAAACGCTGCTGGTCAGCAACTTGACCGGCGTGGCGTTGACGGCGGTGCGGGTTACCATCCTCAATTTGCCTGCCTTTGTGGTGGTTTACAACGCCAGCGGAACGACCAATGGCCAGCCTTACGTCGAGTCCGACCAACCAGTGGCCATCGGCGGCAGCGTCAACTTTCTGCTGCAATATTACGTGGCGGCCCGCCAGACTTTCACCTCCACCAATTTCCTGGTCACCGCCGTGGCGGCGGCCGCGCCTACGGCTGTGACCGGCACCATTTTGCAATTGGACCGGGCGGCCTTCATGAACGAGGGGCAATTGACCATCGAATTCGCCAGCACGCCGGGCCACACCTACGTGGTGCAATACAGCAGCGACATGGCAACGTGGCTGACGGCGGCCCCGCCCATCGTAGCCAAAAACACCAGGACGCAGTGGATCGACGCCGGACCGCCCTCGACGGAAAGCCCCCCCGGCGGGTTAAGTCAGCGTTATTATCGCATCGTCCAGATTAACTAACGACCCCAAAGGCTTACTATGCAATGCACCTCTTCTCTGCTGCGTTTGGCCGCCCTCTCCGCCCTGATTGCGGCCCCGCTTTCCCTCCGCGCCCAGAGCGATGCCGACTCGGATTGGAACCATTTCGGGCTCAATTTCCGCTCCGGCTTCAATATCCGCGCCAAATTCGCGGAACCGGCCAGCGTGGAATTCCCTCCCGGCCCCGGCGCGGGACCGGCTGTCAATCATCAATATAACGACGGCTATGTCAACGTGGACGGCAGCGGCAACCAGGGCGGGTTGACCTGGAACTGGGGCTACCACAACGCCTCCCAAATCAGCGGCAACAACCTTCTCTTCCACGCCAGCGGCACGGAGGGCGCCAGCGGCAATACCACCGATGATCCCAACCTGGGCATTGACTTCAACTATACCCGCGACCTGGGCCACTACAAGTGGGGCCAATGGGGCCTCAAAGCGGCCTTTGGTTACACCCACGTGCAAGTGCGCGACCAGAGCCCCTTGGGCGGCAATTTGGAAACCATCACCGACCAGTACGCATTGAACGGAGTCGTTCCACCCGTGGCCCCCTATGCGGGCAGTTCGGCGGGGCCTGGACCCGTCATCGGCAGCCAGCCCACCTCGCGCAGCACGTCCGTCATGCCCGACGGTGCGGTCGTGACCGGCAACCACGACATCAACGCGAGTCTGTATGACTTGCGGCTGGGTCCCGCCTTCAACATTCCCCTGGGCAAAGGCTTCTCTTTACAGGCGGGGGGAGGCTTGGCCTTGGGGGTCGTATCCAGCCATTTCACCTTCAACGACGTAACCCCCGTAGCTGTGGCGGGGGGCAATAACCGCACCGGCTTTGTGCCGGGGGCGTACGCCGAGCTGGGTTTCGCCTATCGGATCAGCCGCCCGGTCTCGCTCTTCACCGGCGCGCAATTTCAGTACCTGGAAAGTTTTCAACAAAACGCCGGCGGCCGCAGCGCCCAACTGGATTTCGGCCAAACCGTCTTTTACGAACTGGGCCTGGAATGGCATTTCTGAACCCCTCCCCCGACAAGAAGCCTCTCCAAATTATTATGACAACTTGCAAAAAGCATAATCGGTCAAATGCAACTCAGGACGGCTCCGTCTTCCTTCCGCTGCTGGTGACCTTGATATCGACTCTCATGGAATGCTCCGCTCAATCCACGGTCGTGCCCTATGCTTTTAGCACCCTCGCCGGAATGCCGGCAGGCGAATATGAACCCGATTACGGTGACTGGGGTGGATTCGCCAACGGCACCGGTGCGAACGCCGCGTTTAATTATCCCCAAGGCCTGGCCGTGGACAGCATGGACAACATCTACGTTGCTGACACCGAGAATAGCGTCATCCGCAAAATGACACTCACAGGCGGCCAATGGGTGGTAACGACCATCGCGGGACAGCCGGGCACTGTTGGTTATGCGGATTCGCCCAACGCCGCCCTCGCCCAGTTTTGGCAGCCTCAAGGAGTCGCTGTCGATGCCTTGGGCAACGTCTATATCGCCGATACCGGCAACAACCTCATCCGCGAACTGACCGCTGCCGGAGCGGTCACGACGATTGCCGGAGATGCCCAAACGACTTTTCAAGGCGGCTACCAGGATGGCCCGGGCAACACAGCCAAATTTAATACCCCCTGGGGCTTGGCAATAGACGTATCCGGCAACCTTTACGTGGGCGACTACTTTAACCAAGCGATCCGAAAAATAACACTGAATGAGCAGCATGTTTGGCAGGTATCAACTTTGGCGGGCGGCCCAAGTGGCAGTTCGCCGTTTGCCAGCCCGGTGGGAATCGCCGTCGATGCCAGCGGCAACATCTATGTCGCCGATAGCGGCAATAATCGAATTGAAAAAGTGTCACCCAACGGAGCGGTGACGGTCCTTGCTGGCTTCGCTCCCACAAGCGATGAACAGAACGCCTTTGATGATGGGGTTGCTTATCCGAATCAGGACGGGATGGGCGCAAAGGCGGGTTTCAGTGGCCCTTCCGGCGTGGCTGTGGATGCCTCCACCAACGTCTATGTGGCCGACACCTACGATAGTGAAATCCGCAAAATCGCGCCCGACGGAGCAGTGACAACCATCGGGGGCATGGCTGCTTTTGATGGTTCAGTCGTGGGATCCCCCCAACCGCTGCCAGCCTATGCGGATGGAAGCGGAAGCAGCGCGCTTTTTTTTACCCCTTATGGAGTCGCAGTCGATACCCAGGGAGATGTTTATGTCGCTGACACTTGGAATTGTGTCATCCGCAAGGGAGTGGCGCCGGTGGTGCAGGTGGTGGCGATGGAGGTTAACCAGGTGATCCAGGATTGGAGCAACAGCATTCCGCTCATTGCAGGCAAGGAAACCTATGTGCGCGTGCATCTGCAACTGCCA
>Ga0182016_10005955_pt1 | contig 12935 bp, 15 predicted proteins | sample 712S2MmetaG_FD_120491 | JGI IMG/M metagenome (GOLD analysis project Ga0182016, IMG submission 120491) | Permafrost microbial communities from Stordalen Mire, Sweden - 712S2M metaG | ecosystem: Environmental > Terrestrial > Soil > Wetlands > Permafrost | place: Sweden: Stordalen | collected...
AGGGTCATCCGGACGCGGTGGGCGTGCAGTTGCCGGTTGGGGGCGCCGGCGGTATAGAGCAGGCGCCTTGCTTCAGGCGCCGACGTAGCTCAGTGGTAGAGCAACTGATTCGTAATCAGTAGGCCCGGAGTTCGACCCTCCGCGTCGGCACCAGGGAAATCAATGGGTTGTCGCCAATAGCTCCGAGATACATTACGAGATCGGATGATATTTTTTTGCAGCGGAGCGGCAGCGCAGTGGGTGGCCGACAAGTGCGTCGCTGCACTGGCGCTAACCCGTTAGCAGCGCCCGTCCCGCTATGACTTGCGCAATAATGTTGCGCCGACCGCACTTGCGCCGCATTAAAGTTGAACGTTGCGCAAGAATGTTGCGCCAAATGGACTTGACCCGCACTAATTTAAGGCCGCGATGCGAAATGCCCGCGTTAGGGGTATGCCAGGGAAGGACCCGGCTACGGTCGGGACCGCCTGACACCCCCGCGACAGAAGCGCGCGGGCGCGCGATGCGCTGAGAGGCAACGCATAGCTCGGACGGATAGGGTCACCCGCATCCACTCAAGCCATGATCCTTATGCAATCCACCTGATCCAGCCGCGCGTTGCGTCATGCCTCTCTCTATCGCGCGGTGGTGTTTCTGGTGCTGGTGGGGTAGCGCAATGGTTTCTCTGAACGTTCTCAGGGGGTTGTCAGGAGGTCCCCCAAACACCAAGCGCCTACACCAGGGGCGCCAGGTGTTTTTCTACAACGCCCAGTGGCGCCTCATCCCGCTGAGCGGCGCCTCGGCCGCCGCGAGTATGATCTGCGAGCAGCCGCAAGCGTCTCATTTTCCGGCGGAAAAGATATGCACCAACTGCATGGCAACAGCGGCGCGGCGCGGCTCAGTCGCCCGCTTCCTCTGCGCCCAGGATTGACCCGTACAAGACATAGACCCGCGCTTGCGGGTGACCCGGTGGGTTAACTGACTGCGATGATTTGCCAGCACCGCCTGGCACCACGAAGCCGCGGTTGACCAGCACTTTAATCGCCGGCTTGTAGTCAAGGCCCTCCAACGCCTCGTGCATGCCATCGGGCAACACGTAGTAAACCCACGCCGCCCGGGCCGCCCCGTCGCGCGTCCACCGCCGCCAGCCAGCCCGCTTGACCGCCCGAAACCGTTCCACCGGCGGCGTGGCGTCAGGATCGACCCCCATCGCGTCCGCCGCAGGCTCGGGATTCCGCCACTCTTCGAAGCGGCTCGGCCCATTCAGAGCGATGAATTTCCGCATTTGCACAACAGCCTGAGCATCCTCGCGCGCACCAGCCGTGCCACGCTCCGCCAGCCACGCGCGGAAACACAGCTCGGCCGCGTCGCTACTTTCGGTAGGATCCCACCCAGTTATACCAGCCTCGGTCGCCAGCTCGCCAGCGATCGCCACCAAGGCGAAGCGACGCGCCACGCTGCGGACCTGTCCGCCGGCGTCGGCATGCGCCTCAAGCCAGCCACGCACCATCTCATCTTGCCAGCTCCGCAGCGCGGCCGGCAGCTCCGCATCCTGCTCCAGCCGATCCATCAGATAGCGGAGGAACGTCACCGCTGGCATGCCGTAGAAACGGGCTGTAGCGTCGCGCAAAGCTTGCGTGAATTCGGCTGCCGATGCCGCGCCGTGCAAATCCTCAAACAACCCCAGGCCCACGCCAGCATCTGCCGGCAGGTCCACAAGCCGTACCTCTTGCCCCGCCTTCATGGTGCCGCCAGCTTCGGCGATCTTGTCGCACAACCCTACTTCGCCGGTGCTCAGGAACAGCGTGCGGAACCGCAGCGGGGCTCGCAATGCCGCGCCACGATCCATACGCGCCTTACCCTGCCCATTCGCAAGCATGTAGGCCACGCCACCAACGTCGCGAGCGTCCGCCTGGCCGAGTTCATCCAGCGGCAGCAGCGTATCACTATGCGCCGCCGCGACGCCTTCGACGGCATTCGACGTCACCCGCCACTGACGGATATAAGCTCCCGCGCCAGCGCCAGCCTCGCCACCCCACACAGATGCGGCGACACGCAAGGCCGTAGTTTTGCCGGTCCGCGATGCGCCGCGCAGATGCAGGCCGCCGCCTTCCTCTGCCACCAGGTCAAGCAACGGCGCGGCGAAAGCCGCGGACACCGATAGCACCAGGCGGCTGTTGCCCGCACACGGCGCCCCTACCATGTCGCGCCATTCGTCCAACGTGCCTGCCGTGTTGAACAGCGATGGTTCGCGGAGAGGCGGTTGATAGACCACCTCGACGGGTGGCTTGCCGAAAACCTCATTTGGCAAGACGAAGACGCGCACGCCATCGATGCGGTGCCAGCCGGTGCGAGGCACCACGCGGGCACGTTTCGGACTTGCCAGCCTCGCCAGATATTCACAAAGGGCAGCGCCGGCGCCCTTGGCTGGATTGATGAAAAGCCCACGCCGCGCCAACACGTTTCGTAACTCGGCACCTTCACCCGCGAACAGATCACGCGTGACAACAACTTGCTGCGTTGCTCCATCGCGATCGTTAAACCGAAGCAACAAGCCCCACGCCTGCGCGTCATCGTCGCGCGTCTCGCTCAAAACCTCGAAATACCCAGAGATCCGCATCAGACCATCAGCGGTGCGCCGGTGTAGGCCATTATCGCGCATGATGAGGCGCGCGCCTGGCGCCGCATCACCCTCAGGCTGTGCGGCATCTGCCGCTGGCGAGGCTTCTGCTGCCGGCGCGTTCAAGATCGCGCTGCGTCCTGCCTCACGCCTCTTAGTCATGTGGCGTCCGCCGTCAAAATATCGTTGAAATCCTTACCCACCGGACTGCGGGCAAGCCGCACGGTGCGGCCCTCACCTGCAAAGTGGTCGATCGCGCGCTGCAGCGCCTTGGCCGCCGCCGGATTGTCGCCGTCATTGTCCGCAGCAAGGATCACTGTCCGCACCGCCGGCGGCAGCTCGATGCGCGCCATGTTCGGTAGGCTGACTGCGGACAACACGCGCAGCTCGGGGCACAACAGCGCGCAGGACAGACCATCCTCGACGCCCTCGGCGACGATCGCCGTCTCGCCCTCGAGCGCATCCTTCAGCGGCTTGCGTGACGCACCGCGCCATAGGCGGATTGTGCCGCCCGCGAGCTGGCCCAGCGACATTTTGGGATTTAGCAGCTTCGCCTTGGTCCAGCGTCCATCAGCCTCTTGCTGCAACCAGGTGCGGTGCACCGCCGCCATGTCGCCGGCGCCATTGGTCACCGCGGCGAGCATCGCCGGCCGGAATTGATCGCTCTCCCGGTTCAACACAGACGGATGAAACCGAAGGCTGCGCGGCTGGCGCCCCAGCTCGGCCAGGTCAATGCCGCGGCCGGCGAGGTAGGCCGCAACCGGCGTGCCGGCGAGGCCCGGCTGTGCGGCCAGGAACAGGCGCCGCGCCGCCCCACGCAGCGTCTCAGCCTCGGCGTCGGCATCCGCCGCGGTCGCCGGCGGCGCCACCGGCGCGCGCCGCTCCGCCACCGGCGCCGCAGCATCGGCGAGGCCAAGCCAGGCCCGTGCCCAGTCCATCGCATCGCCCTTGTCGCCGCGATAGAGAACCATCGCGACGAGGTCCAGGGCGTCGCCAGCCTCGCCGCTGGAGAAGTCCCCCCAGACCCCTTGTTTCGTGCCGGCAAGCCGCACGGACAGACTGCGGCGGGACGTGCCGGACAAGCTGGCGTGAACCCACTCGTTGCCCTCGCGGTGACCGTTGGGCAGCAGCTCGCGCACCAGGCTCGCCACGTTGGCCGCAAGCATGCGGGCCAGCTCGCCGGCGCCAGGCCGCGTCACCACTCGCGCGGCACAGTACGCACACCGAACAGCGGCAGCACGGTGATTCCGCCGCTCCTGGCGCGCGCATTATCAAACTGCTTCCACGCTCTTTCGATTTTAGCCGATGTCGGTTTCGGCTGTAGATGGGCGTATCTGCCGCCGATGGCAGCGCGTAGAACATCCAGAAGATCACCAGCCGCACCCAGCGTCTTTGCAATATTCGAAGACCTGTCTCGGTCGTTGAAATTATCACGCGCGTCAACCATTTCAGGCCGAAGATGGCGCCGCAGCGCTTCCAAGCCCCAGACGGCCGGCACATCCAGGCCGCAGCCCTCGCGCACCGTCCACCGGTCATCGCTTTTCGGCATCGGCCACCAGCCGCCACAGGCGTTCACAGCCGACGCAACCGGTTCGATTTCTTCCGAACCCAGGCGCCCATCAGCAACGAACCGGCGCAGCAACACAAGCCTGAACCGGCGCACCGCGGCCACCGCATCCGGGCCAAGATCATCCCAAACCTCAGCCGGGGGATGCGTCACGCCAAGCCAGGCCCACGTAGGGTAACGCGCGTCCCAATGTCCCAGGATCAGCGCCGCGAGGAAGCCACTGGTGGAATTGTCCGAGGCGTTGCCGGCCGGGGTCATTTGCATCGCCGGGCCGCCATATCTTGGAGCTGCGACTCTACACGGCGCGCGAGGGCCGACCGCAGCTTCTCGGCCGAGACTCCAAACTCGTCTGCCAACTCGTCGGCGGCGGCACCAGACCAACCGCGCCAATGCGCCGCACCGAATTGATCCAGGAAAGCGTCAAAGCGCTGCACGAGGGCGAGATCACGCTTTTCGGAAACCATGCGCGCCCACTCATCCCGACTGGCCGGGGTTTCTTCGACCCGGACTCGGGCGCCCGCATCCTTTCCAAACAAGGCAAGGCTCACTTCGTCCAAGCGCCAGCTTGTATAAAGGATCGGATCGCCTTCTTCTTCCGGCGGCTCGATTTCGAGGATCTTCAGGCCCATTGAGGCGCGCACAGGCAGGTCATCACAGACCTGGCGCCAGACGGCCTCTGCCTTGACCGAAGTGCCATACCGCAGAATGGCGCGCAGCTCGCCGCCGTCGAACCATGCGGCCTCGACAATGCCAACCAGCGCTTCAAGCGTAGGATCATGCGCTATCAGCAACGGAACGTTACCGGCCTCGACTAACGTCAGGTCGCCGGCAGCCGCGTTCATCGCCGGGCGGCCGAGGTGCCCGTGTTGCCAGGTCGCGGCACCGGTCGAGACCACAACCTCACAGAGGCGCCGGCGTTCATCCTTCGCCAGGCAGCGGGCGGAGACGGCCGACCGCGCGCCGGGCGTGCCGGGCGGAAGATCGAGCATCATTGTCCGCGCTCCACGGCCCAACGCGCCGCGATCGAGCGATGCCGAATCCAGGTCAGGATCTCCTCATCCGACCGCAAGAACGGCGCGCCAGGGAAACCGATACTGAAGTACCGGCTCGTCCCGATCCCGATGGGTATCCCTTCAGCGAACGCGAGCTGCGCGAGACGATCAATCGCCGTTTGCTGATCGCGTATGCGCCACAGGACCTCTTCCTGCTCACTGAGCAGCGCGGTGATGCGGCCCACGTATTCCGCCGCGAGCCGGTGTCTGGCGTCCTCCATCGCACGCTCCACCGCAGCTCGGGCGTCGCGCTCCCCGCGCTCGGCCAGCGCGAGCAGACCGGCGAGCTGGGCCTCCTGGCGCCCGGCATCGGCCAGCGCTCCCATCACGTCCTCGCCGCGCCGTTCCGCCTCAAGCGCCCCGGCTTTGAGCGTATCGAGACGCTCGCGCGCCGCGGCGAGCTGGGCTCTCACGCGGTCCACCTGTTGCTGGCAGGCGGCGACCGTCTCGCGCGCATGCCGGACCGCAGCGTCATCCGCGACCCGCGCCATCTCCTGGGGTTTCGCCGGGGCGTCCGGCTTTTTCGCGCCCATAAGGAGATCGAGAGCGCGGCTCATTTACGCACCCCCGCTTCGCTGGTGGAGTCCACCGAGCGGGCGCGGACCCACACTTGCAGCGCGTCAATGGCATAGCCGACGCGCCGCCCAGTCAGCCTGACGAAGCACGGGCCGTTACCATCAAGGCGCATACGCTGCATTGTGCGAGCAGAGAGGCGCACAGCCCGCGCCGCTTCACTCTCGGTCAGCACCAGCGCCGGAGTATCGACGTTGGTCAGCACACCATCGCCAGCGGCGACTGCCGGCAGAGTGTATGTCTTGCGGTCCATGCTCGTTATGTCTCCTGTGCTGCCACATGCAACGCGCGGCAGCGCATGGCACCACAAGACGAACCACCAACGCAGCAGCCAGGAACACAGAAACCCGGTTTCTGTGTTCATAACGGCTTACCTGTAACCAAGGTCCTTAAGCCGTTCGTCCACCCAAGGGTCACTTGGCGGCTTGCCATCGCGGTTTTTCAGGTTGTCGCCCACCCAGCCGATCATGTAGGCGCGGATGGAGTCGCCGCGCTTGCCAGCAACGCTCTCCTTGAAGCGCTGCGCCTCGGCAGCGAAATCCTCGCGGCTATACCCCCGCGGGCGGTGCGCCTGCGGCGATCGGCCGGCTGGACGACGCGCCGCCGGCGACGTGGCGCCAGGCCAATTGGAGATGGGAGGCGGCGGCTGGCGCACCAACTCGCCATCCCACACTAAGCGGCCAGCCTCAATCTCGCGGTCGAGCCAGCCACTCTCACTCTGCCACGGCAGCAAATTGCCATACAGGTCCAGCGCCAGGTGGCGCGGCACACCCACAGCATCGTGGGCATGCACGCACCATACCTCGGCACCATCGCACTTCCAGCAGTAAGCCCTATGGCGATGCAACGCTTGCGCGGTCTCTGGCTCGATATATTTCCACTCACCGAACCGGTCGCGAATCCGGCCGAACAGGAGAAACCGACCACGACGAAGCCAATCAGCATAGTGAGGCAGGCGCCTCGCCCGATCGATCGGGATGCCGTGCAGTTCCGGTTTCACCGCCGCCTCATGTCGGCCCTCATGCAGGAAGGAAAACCGGCGCGGCCGTCCCGACATGAGGTTCGGGCACTCGGTGGCCACCGTGGCCGCGCCGAATCGCACTGTCGCCGCGCCGGCCGATTCGCGGCAAGCCGCGATCAGCATGCCGGCCGCGCCATCGCCTCGAGCAGCGACGATTCCACCACGTGCACCAAGGCCCACACCTGGCCGCGCACGGACGCGGCGAATTCCGCCGACGTCATGGTGAAAGGGCGATAGGCTGGGTTGTCTCGCGTGGCCCTGATCCCGCCGCTGAGGTCAGATGCGCACCGCAGCAGCTCGGGACCGCCACCGGTGTCGATCAGGTAGAGGCCATCGCCGCGCCAGGCGCCGACCGGCGCCACGGCGACCAAGTCGCCAGGGCGTAGGGTCGGGAGCATGCCATCGCCGCGCACCGGCAGGAGGCTTGGGCGGCCGGCGCCGGCAAGGGCGCCCATCACAAGGCACCCCCAGCCATACGGCGTCGCTGCGCGGCCCACTGGTCGGTCAACTCATCAATGAGAGGGACGAACCGGCCCGCCAGCACGTCGGCCGCGAGCGACCAGGCCATCCGGTCCCCAGGATCTGCGTCCGGCGCGTTGTCGGGCATCGACTCGCACCGCCGCAAGAGAAGGTGCATGACGCTCGCCTTGGCGCGGAGCCCGGCAACGGAGTGGGCTTGAACCTCAGTGATACGCTCGGCGAGTTCAAACCAGAGATCGTCAGCCTCGTTGAGCCGCCGCTCCTTATCCTCGCTTTCGGCTGTGATCCCTAGCGGCGGCACCGGTTCGGCTTCGATCGAGCGCACGGCTTCATCTTGCCGTAGCAGGTCCTCCACCGCTGCCAGTAGTTCAGCATCCGCCGCGGGGGCCGCCAGTGCCGGCGCAGCCGCGCCGGCGATCGGCAGGCTTGCCAGCAGGCCGCGCCGGGTCAGGGTTGCGGGGGGGGGCGCGGCAGCGCTGCCGCGATCGTCATCAGCATTGCGCATGGCGCAGCTCCTTCAGCTCGGATTGCCGAAAGCACGCGCGGTGTTTACGCCACGCGCACTCCGGGGGTTAAACACCCGGCTGAAGTCGGGCCAACGCGCCTTTAGGCTTACGCCCTGGACATACGCGCGGAGCCCCCGGAGCCATGCATGGATAGCCGCTGTAACGGGGCGGTGGTCGCTTCAGCCTATGGAGTGTTTAAGCTCCGCCGCAAACCATGCACCCGGCCGCCGCGCCGGGTCAAGCGTCGTCCGGCGATCAGGCGGGAGCACCCGCGATCGAGGTCAAAGTCTGTTTCAGCGCATCGATATTAGCGATCAACTCATCCCGCACCTTGGACGGTTGAAGCTCTCTTTCCGATCGCTCGCGGAGGGCTTGCAGCTCGCTCGCCTTCTCGTGCGCCTCTCGTTGCAACGCATTGGCTTGTCTCGTCACCGCGTCCACGCGATGCGCCAACCGCTGCGCCCAACGCCCCAGTTCCGCCAGTTCCGCGCTTACCGGCCTTTTCCTGCAACCCATCCACATAGCAGCCCCCACTAAGCCAAACTCAACTTTTGCCGACGATGCCCAAACTGCTGCCGATCCGGCTAGCTTCCCAGCGGGACCATTCCCATAGCGGGTCCGACATTGACGTCGGGCGCCGAAGCACTCCCACGGCTCTCGGTCGAGACCGTCGCGCCAGGCGGCAGGTTCTTGAAATCGACGGTGACCTTCGTTTCGCCCTGCGCGCCGCCGCCGGCGGCTGCCGCGGCACCAGGCAGCGCGGACAGCGGCGGTCCCAGCGGCATGCCGTCGATGACAGCGCCCCCGCCGCCCGGCAGATGGTTGCCAACCCAACTCACCGCATGGTCGATGGAGTCGACGATCGGCTTGATCTCGCCCCAGGCATCATGGAAATGGGCAACAACGTTCTTCCAGAGATCTCCGAAGAACGCCTCGATCGGCTTCCAGTTCTCGATGATCTCGTAAGCCGCGGCCGCTACCAGCGCCGCGCCAATAATGACAACGCCGATCGGGTTGGCGTCCATCGCGGCACTCAGAGCCGCCATGGCGCCCTTCATGTCACGAATCGCCGGCAAAGCCTTGGCGAAATCCGCGATGAGCGCCGCAACCGGGAACAGCACGAACTGCGTTGCGACCTTGCCGACCGTGCCTCCAAGCCGGAGGAACTCCATGATGGTCGGCGCCATGGTGAACGTGCCGACGATCGCGATCGCTGGACCAATACCGCCGATCTTATCGATAACCCATTTCACGTCACCGCCGAATTCCTTGATGTCGGCCTTTACGTTGTCCCAGGTGATGCCTTTTAGTTCAGCGGAGATGTACCCGACGGCCCTACCAAGATCCCGCGCAATCTCTGCCCGATGATCGTTCAGGAACTCCCGCATTCCCTCGATAGCCGGGGTCAACGCCGGCATCAGTGCGGTGCCGATCGCGATCTTCAGCCCCATGACTGAGGCCTCCATCGCCTTGTATGAGTCCTCAAACTTGAGACCGGCCGCCGCCTGTGCGTCCGTCATAGTGACGCCGTTTTCTTTCGCTTCCTTCAGAATTTCGGCGATCTTTTCCGGCCCCTGTTCGAACAACGGCAGCAGTTGGGCGCCCTGACGCTCGCCGAACAGCTTCGCCATCATGTCCGTGGCGAGCTGGATCTGGCCGCCGTCGGAAAGATGCTTAACCTCGGCAGCGACCGCCTTCAGCCCGTCGGCGGTATTCACCAGGTGTGCAGGCGTGTTGCTGAAACCCATGTGATGCAGGATATTTTGCAGGTCCTTTGCCTTGCCTGCCGCCGCCTCGCTGATGTTGCGATTTAGGAACATGAGACCCCGGTCGAACTGGTCTATGTCCACGTTGACCAGGCCTGCGGCGTAGTGCCAGCCGGCGAGCTGTTCGGTCGCGATGCCCGTCTTTCCGCTGGCGAGTGCGAGTTTTTCGGCGAATTCGCCGGTTGACTTGGCGATCTCCACCAACCCCGCCACGCTGCCCGCGGCGCCGAGCGCCGCCAGCGGCCCTGCCATCTCCAGAAGTCCCTCGCCGAGATGGCGCACCTGCTCCAGCGCCCCCTTGGCGTGTTCGCCAATGTTCTTGATGCCGGTCAGCTCGCCCAATTCTCCGATGCGAGAGTGAATTTGTCGCAGCGGCTCGCCCATTGCTGCGAACCGCGCATTTATTTGCCGGACCGGTGCCAACGTTTGGTCTAGAACCGTAATAACGGCTCTTAACGTTTGGTCAGACGCCATTTTTCATTTTCCCTTTCAGGCAGCGGCCTGCGCGATCTCTGCAAAATATGCTCGGCAACGTCATCGGCGGATCGCGGTCTTCATCGCCTCAGCCATACCGGCCGAGAGCGATGACACGAGGTTCGCTTTGACCGAGGTTGCGATCATGCGCTGGAAGCCGAAGCGCGGACGGTAGTGGGCAGTACTCCGAACGGCGGCGAGCAGACGAAGACGCCCACGCTGGCCGTGCACCGCGGGCAGCCTTTCCCACCAGCCATAGACGCCGCGGACGCTGCCCCGGAAGTAGCGCTTTGGATCGCCCGCCACCAGCGCCTTCAGCTTCCCGCGGGGTATGTTCCCATAGCGGTTCACATCGATATTGACCGGCGTGATGATCGGATGGCCGGGGCCGGAGCGGACGCTGCCGCCGGTCTCCTCGATGCTCAAGTAAGCGCCCTGTTTAGTTTTGACGAATACATTGGTCCGCATTTCTTTGGATCGCGAGTCGGTGTGGGTGAAGCCGACCGAGTTTATCGTGAATGGCACGGGGGGACCCTTCGCAGTGAATACCGACGGGATTTGCCGCTTGATATCGGCCGCGGCGATTTTCGCGGTGCGAGTGAGAGCGCGCGCGGTAGCGTAGCGAAGCTGTGTGCGCTGGAAGTCGTCCAGCGTGCGGGCGAAACGGTCTATGTCGCTACGGATGCTGATAATCGCCATGAGCCATCACTCCCCTTAAGTATTGCGGATCTTCAAGCAACCGCGTCACACGATCTCTGCAAAAGCTGCTCGGCGACTTTGAGCACCGATGCTGTCTCGAAGAGAGCGTTTCGTCCCACCTTGATGCTCGGCAGATGCGCTAGCTCGCGCTCTAACGTTCCCATTGTGATCGGGAAATATCGTTCCGAGATCGCCTTCCTGGCCGCGTCTTTGTCGAGAAGGGCGGGAAGCCCCGGCGGAACAGCGTCCGTAGCCTCTCTATCAAGGGGAAGCACGAGGCGTTTCGACATGGATCCAGACTCCCTAAATCTCCGTTTTCATCAAAAATCGAGCATTTCGCGGCAAGATATGCAACATTTTTTGCTACTTGCGCCACAACACGCCAGACAATGCCAGCAAGTGCCATAAGGTGACATAATCATGCGGCACTTTACCGGCCAGATATGGCAGCGCGCCGATTCGCCAGCGATCACCGCCCCTTTCCCACCGCCAGCACGTGCGCAGCCCAGGCGCCGAGGGCTGCTTCCCGTTCCGCCAGGAATTCGTGGCGCTGGTAGATCGCGGCGACCCCACGGATGGCGCCCTGCACGTGGTTTAGTAGCTTGTCGGCCACCTCCCACCGCACACCAAGACGCGCCAGCACGGTCACACCTGTTCGCCGAAGATCATGCAGCCGCCAGGGCACCAGCGGCGCCGGCGCCGCGCCCTGCTCGGCCGCGATCTTGAGACGTTCGGCCTTGATGTAACGGTCCAGCGCCTCCTTGGCGTTGCTGAAACTGCTGATCGGCCGTTTGCCCGTGGTGGTGAACACCAGCGGCGATGATCCGACCCGCGGCGCGGCGTGCAGGATGGCGCGCGCCGGCTCCGCCAGGTGCACGATATGGGCCTTGCCATTCTTCGCCCGTGCCCCCGGCAGTTCCCACACGCTCAGATCCTCGGCCAGCTCGCCGCGCCGCAAGCCCGCAACCTCTGCCTCTCGCTGCAACGTCAGCAGCAGGAACCGGACGAAATCGCCGGAGGGCCATCCCAGCCGGCCGGCGGCACGCCACACCTCCCCCAGCTCGGCGTCGGACAGCACACGGTCGCGCGGCGTCTCGCGGCCCTCGATGCCGCCGGCGAACGGATTGACTGTCACCAGTTCGCGGCGCTTTGCCCAGCCGAACATGGCACGCGCATAGGCGTGACTGCGCCGGGCCATGATCGCCCCACGGCTCTTGTCGATCGCGTCCACCGCGCGCCGCGCCGCCGCCGCGTCGATCGCGTGCACTGGCCGCGTCGCCAGGTCAGCAAAATTCACCCGCAAGGAGCGCACCGCCTCGCCGCGGTAGCGCGGCCGGCGATCTGCCAGCGCCTCCTGCTCCCAGTGGGCCGCCAGGGCGGCGAAGGTCAGTTTCTCGGCGCTTGCCAGGGCCTTGCGTGCCACCGCCTCCTGATCCGCCTGGCGCCTCGCCGCCTTACGTTCCTCGGCCGGGTGCCTGCCCGCCGCCACCTGGCCGCGCAGCGCCGTTGCCAGCTTTCGCGCCTTGACGTGCGTCAGTCCGCCCGCCTTCCCATACGGCCCCAGGCGCATCCGGTGCGTGCGGCCGTCGCGCCAGTACTCGAACAGGAACACGCGCGCGCCGGCCCGGGTGACCCGCAGGCCGAGGCCCTTTACCGCGTCATCAAACACCAGCAGCTCGCGCCGATTTGGCGGGCAGGTGAGGGCGTCGATTTCCCGTTTGCTCAGCTTCATGGCACCGGCGCCAAAACACCGCGTACACCATCGCCCCGGCCCTGGTGTACCGATCCGACAGCCCGAAACACACTGCGGCACAGAGACTTACTGTGTGTAAGTACACCAGTACACCAAATACACCACCTTTTGCGTGTTTCCCGCCAGCGCCACCAGGAACAAGCCTGCAACATCCGCCCCCCGCTGCCCATCAGTGCGATCGATTCCGCCACCAGCATAACCAGGGGCGGTCGTTCGCGCAGTGGCCGCGCAGTGGTTCCGCGAGAGCACTCCCGGCGTCCTGTGGCGGCTGCCGTCTGGGTTGCGCCTGGTATGCCCTTGAAAACGTGCAGATCAGGCGCCTTGCGTCATCCCGTGGCGTCTGCCGTCGCCGCGTCTTGTCTGCTTCGTAATCAGTAGGCCCGGAGTTCGACCCTCCGCGTCGGCACCAGCAGAACCCTGAAATTGCTAGAGTTTTGTGGTGCCG
>Ga0182016_10005958_pt1 | contig 12932 bp, 10 predicted proteins | sample 712S2MmetaG_FD_120491 | JGI IMG/M metagenome (GOLD analysis project Ga0182016, IMG submission 120491) | Permafrost microbial communities from Stordalen Mire, Sweden - 712S2M metaG | ecosystem: Environmental > Terrestrial > Soil > Wetlands > Permafrost | place: Sweden: Stordalen | collected...
ATTCGGCGGTCAAGGTGATGCCCGGCGTCGCGAAGAAGAAAGTCAATCAAAGTCAAATTTGGAATTCCATGAGTTGACCACTTGCATGCCAGGCAAGCAGTCGTAACTCATAAGGCCATTGCTAGAAAGAATCCAGACGCGGGCCTTCAGTTACGATGAAGCAGCGCCTTGCGTTCATTTGTGCGAATGCTCGCAGTTACGTGTGGGCGAATTCGCCGGAATACGCACCCTGAATCATGCCGGGCTCGCCACTCCCGCACATCAGCCCCAATAGACCAGTAAATTCCATTGAATTGAAGCGATTGGGGGAAGTGGTTGAAACACAGACAAAGTCAATATATTGTTCTGTTCATTGTGGTTTCCTCGCTGGTATAGACAGAGAACTGCGATTACCGATTCAACGAGACCCTAAATCAATTGAGGAGAACTGATGGCACAGATTGTCGTTACAGCCGATGAACTTGACAACGTCGCAAGTCAACTTACGAATGGTGCGGCCGATGTTTTACAACAATTCAACACCTTGAAGGCAGCGGTAGAAAACCTCGTCTCTGGCGGCTGGCAAGGAACTGCTTCACAGTCATACCAGGAGACTTACACGCAGTGGAATCAGGGAGCTCAACAGGTCCACCAAGCCCTTGAGCAAATATCGCAGATGTTGCGCGGCGCAGCGACAACATATCGTGACACTGAAGCGAGCCTTACTTCCCAATTGAAGGGCTAAAGCCTAGTGGCTGAATGGAAACGGGATCCAGCGCAAATTGATGCGTTGTCTCTTGAATTTCAAGGACTCTCGCAAATTCTAAGTCAACTGTCACAGAATCTAGGAGGCTACTCTGACGCCCTTGGGGCCTCAAACGTCACCCAGGCATTCAACGCCATTGCAAACAACTGGTGGGTAGAGAGAGGAAAACTAGTAACAGAGCTTCAATCCGCCAGTTCAGCGCTTGTTGAAGTTGCGAAATCGTACACGGAAGACGAATCCGCAATAAGCAAGTCCAGTTAAATACTCAACCTAAGGAAAAGTGACGAAGGAACAATGACCTTGAATTGGGAACCACTTTCTTCGGGCGACCCTCTTCCCGGCGATCCCGTAGCCATTCAACAACTAAGTTCGCTTCTTGGTTCTTACGCGACCGAATGTTCTTCATCAGCAACGAAGCTACAGAATCTTGGCAACATTGACTGGCAGAGTGATGCCGCCACCGCATTTCGCCTTCGTAAGGAAGCATTTGTACCGAAACTCTTGTTGATTTCGAAGCGGCTCTCTTCTTCTTCAACCATTCTCAGACAGTTTGCATCGCAAGTCAGTGCATATCAATCAAGCGGGCAGGACTTGAGGGCAAATGCACAGTTACTTTTGAACGAAATCCAAGCAATAGAACCCTTGGTCGCAGAACAGCAAGAATACAATGAGCGTCAAAATCTTGAAGCCCTTGTGGGAAAGCCACCAATTCCGTGGTCCGGTCCAGATTATGCAGCGCGAGAGGCAGAACTAAAGGACTCCTACAACAGAGTGCAAGCTTCATTCAATGATGTGGTAGTTGATTACGAGACCGATGCGCAAACGTGCACTAACCAGTTGCAGCAGGTTTCGCACGATGCGCTTACCAATAACTTGTTCTCAGTTTTCTCACATGATCTTGGTGACGCTGGTGGCTCCCTTATGGTCGCGCTGCGAGACGCAGATTCATTTATAGAGGAGGAAGTACACGAGGTCAACTACTACCTCCCAGGAACCGCAAAACTGCTGCATGAAATTGGAAATATTGCGGGGGTATTATCGATATTGCCGATACCCGTGTTACAGGAGGCAGCGCTGGCGGTTCTTGTTGTAACTTTGGCAGTCGACGTAATCCTAAAGATTGAGAATCCTCGCAGCGTTTCGTGGGAGACATTAGGAGGGGACGTATTCGACCTAGCCACTGTAGGTGTGTTAAACAAAGCGGACAACATGGTAAACGCAGCAGAAGGCGCGAGCGATGCTGAGATAGGTTTCAAGAGTTGGTTCGTCTCGACAAATCCAAGCTCGGCCCTTGAAACATCCGAGACTTACCTTGAGAATTTTCCAGCTCGATTAGTGACTGAAAGCAAGACGCTGACCTACCTTGGCGGATTCAATTCGGCTATATCTTTGGCCGATGAAAACAGTCAATTCATCCACCAGACTTTGAGTACATTCAAGACTTTAATATCCCGTAACCCTCTAGTTGTCTCTATCCCAGTACAACCCTAGAAGCCAAAAATCCAAGTCAAAATGATTCGAAAACCAAGGAAATTCAGTTGAAGAGCAAGATAATCGAGAGAGAGCGATATGTCTTCCGCCAGTACATCCCTAGCGACGCCATAGGACTGCCAATCAACTCAAAGAGTTCGATTGAGTCCGCCGAATCGACGCTCAGGAGATTGGGATTTGAGAAGGACGTATATGACGATACTTTGAACTGGGTTAAGGAACTGTCAGTTGCGAACCGTGGATCAGGGCAAGTTTGTGGCCAACTTCGCTTAGAGAAACTGGGCGAAGGCGCCCTAGCAGTCCTGCTCCGCGCAAGCCTTCAAGACGAATCCGAATCAAACAGCGGTATTGACCAAACTGACTTCGTCGGTGCAAGCGAACTAGTTGAAAACCTGCTATCGCCAATTGATAACTCAGAAGTTTCTATTTTCGGGAACCTCTTGCTCGGTCCTTCGGATCACATAATTTATGACACTAGATGGTGCAAACTTCGCGGCCTCCCTGGGGGCGCCGTTTGCGTCTACCGCGCGCAGACAAGCAGCCTTTCCATCGGGTCGCAAATGACGACAATATTTAGAAATTGGGTTCAAACCTGTGAATGGACACTTCTTGAAGCAGAGAATTCAAAATGAGAATCCACTCTCTATCTTCGAGTGATTCTAACCTTCCTCATTTTGGCCTGGTTGTACCGACTCAATGGAACAGGGTGGATACTGGCGACGAAGCAAAAATTAAGGAAATTGGTGATCAACTAACCGAACTACTACCTGACGAAAGTGAGACCCGAATTCGTGAGGACGTCTTTGATTACTGGCGGTCATTGGTAGACACGAATGTGACTCAATATTTCACTTACGCGCGTGCCATCGGAGATAAAGCACTTGTCCAGATACTTCTTTGTTCCATCGGCCGCTTTGACGCAGACGCGAATCAGAGTTTTCAAGATATCGCTCAAACTCTCTTTAGATCGCTGGATCAAGGCTGGGAGACGTCGCCACCCATGTTTTCGATGCACAATGGTTCAAATCTCGAGTACTTTCGCGCCGAGCGGCTCATTATCGAACCTGGCAAATGGCCTTGGGATGCGAGTCGAGAAATCCAGTATCTTTTCGGTCATCCAGAGTTTTCGGTCTACGTGTTGCTTACCGCCGTTAGCCCGAACACTCAAGTACATGCCTTAACAAACCAATTTGATGAGGTAGCAGAATCCTTCTTCTGGCTACCTACCTAGTCATCCCACCACGGCAATTGCGTTCATTAGTATGGCCGAACCAATCCCCGTACGGCAGTCAGGCCAAGGTCGAAGTTATTCAATTTCATAATGTAGAGATATGCGGGAAGTTTCTAGCCCGCAGCGCCTTTGGCGCAATGCGACGAAAGCGAATCGGATTCAACTCGAACCCGGAGAAAATTCACATTGGAGTTCCGGATCGAGGCGGCACATTGCGTCATCGACACCGGACGGACGATTCGAGAGGTCTCGAGCGAATTGTCGGTGCTAGAAAGTTCCCTGAGCAGGTGGGTGCGCGACGAACGTCGTCGCATGGAGACCATCGAAGGGACCAGTGATGAGCCCTTGAGTCCTGCGGAGCGGGCCGAGTTGTTGCGACTGCGTCGCCAGGTCGCCGAACAGGAGAAGCATCTCGCCTTCTTGGGAAAAGCTCACGCGCTCTCGGAGAGCTTCTCCAAGAGCGCGTGAGCTTTTCCCACTATGTCGAGCGCCAGTCTGGTGTGCTCGAGCTCGGCTTCTAACTTCTTATTCTTTTTCTCGAGTTTGTCGAACTCGCGCTGGTCGCGCCGCGACGCGCCGCGTTCACGCGCGCTAGGCGTGCCGGCGTCACGAGCGCGTCGCCACTCGGTCAGTTGACTGGAGTAGATCCCCTCGCGCCGAGCGAACTCGCCCTTGGTGCCGGGCTCGCACGCCTCGTAGCCGCCGAGAAGAGCCAACTTCTCCTCGGTGCTGAATGTTCGTCTCGTTGGCCGAGCCGCGGGGTCGTTGTTGTTATCCACGTCACCATCTTGGTCACGCGAAACCGCCTTGGCGGAGTTGGTTGTAGTCATTGGTCTTTGGTGTCACTTGCCTCACCCTTATGAAATGAAATTTTTCAGCGGGTGTCTCACGCGGGCCTGACGGTTAGGGATCTGCGATTACTTGAACACGAACTTGTCTGCCCCCGACAAAGAGTTGACCACGTCCCACGGGACCGCCCAAATGTGATTTCTCGATTCTCTGGCCAAAGAGTTGACCATCGATGCTGTTTTGGGGACGCAGTATGAGTCCATACATACTTCTCTTGCAAGCGGCTGCGGTTCCGCGCACGTCGTTCGCCAAGTCTTCTGGGGTGCCCACAACGACGACTCTGAGTGCGGCGTTCATTTGAAGGAGCTCGGTGAGGACCGTATCCAATGGCGACCTAAAAAAATGATCAGTGTCGTCAACGATAACTAAGTTGCCTCCGGCGAGGGAATCCTTGAAGGCCGTGATCCCTTCTTGCATCATGGGAGTATCAAAGTAAGTAACGGACTCGCCGAGAAGTTCCAGATATCTCGGCTTAGACGATTCTGCAATAATGACAACCTTCATGTCTTCTTGGAGGGCTTCTCGAGCTAGGTGTGCGGCTGCAGTTGACCTTCCGCTTTGCCTCGCTCCGGCGACGAGAAAACCCGGTCGGTGGGCGCTGACAGAGATTGCAATTCGTGAAAGCTCGTCTCCTTCCACGCCTAGAGCTACCTTCGCGCTTGCGTCGCCCAAAGTCGAAATTGGAAGGATCAATGCTTCGACGTTAGTAATCCTTTCAGGCTTCAGGTCAACACGTAATTGTCCTTGGGGACGCTCTCGAGGCCACGACCTAATCGCGCGCTCCACTTCCTCACGAGCAGCACTGGACGTCCCCGATTGCACGGTGGCAAACTGAATTTCAGCCCCATCACCTGCCCTGACGGCTCGTCCAGGATTCATTTCCGTCGAAATCGACTTTGGTTGCAAGTCAATTAGTCGGTAATCATTGAGATCACTAAGGCGAAGGGCCAGACGATGTGAAAGGTGGGAGAAAATCCTATCGCTAAGGAGGCCGCGATCCCCCGTCAGTACAAAACGAATCCCGGTTGTAGATGCTTCACGGATGAGCCTCGAAAGTTCAGCGTGGACGGGACTTCCACTCTCGGGGGAAAATTCCTGGTTCACCAATTCCCAACGGTCGATTAGTACAAGAATGAAGGGAAGAGCCTCCCCTACCGAAGCACGCCGTCGCTGTTCGAGTATGTTGGCGACCCCTAGTTCCGCGAACTCCCCTTGTCGCCTTTTATGCTCTTGGGAGAGTTTGCGAACGAACTGCTCGAATCGTTCGGTGTCATTGGCGCGAAAGACCCCCCCGCAATGGGGAATCGATTCCAGCAGCAGCAAACCGCCACCAGCAAGGTCAAGGCCGTAGATCTGCACGTCGTTTGGAGACAGCTGCAAGGCAATTGACGCGGCGATGACCAGCAGCGACCCGGTCTTGCCCGAATGCGCTCCACCCGCTATCCCCCAGTTCCCGGGGTCGGCCAGGTCGTACGAAAATGTCGTTTGTGCTTGCGCGGCGGGTAGGTCAATGAGTCCAATCGGAACCGAGACATCGTCCGTCAACGTCCTTGATCGCTTCTTCGTGAGAGTACCCACGGGCTTGTCGAGCAATTTCATCAAACTGACTCGGTCTTCGAGGGGATCCAACCAAGGTCGTCTCGGCTTAGCGAAGCCATCTTTTTCAGCTGCTTCAGAAATCAGCGAGGAAAGCACACCTAGGTCAATTTTTTGTGCATCGACTCCAGGGACTTTCGTGTTTAGTAATGGGTTCTGCCCATACAAATTCCAGCGAGCACGATACACCGAGGGTTTACGATGTTCAGTAGCAGTACCTGGACGAATCCCACCTACTCGTGCGGTCTGAAACTCCTGAAGTAATCCCGATCCACCGGTGCGTACGTAACCACGGCCAGGAGTCAACTTAGAAATGTACGCAGCGCTAGGAGCGTCAATCACCTCGGAACTATCGCCCCTGTCGGCCATTCGAAGGGCCACTCGCAGGCTCGTGTTAGCCCTCATCTCTGGGGTCACCACACCCGTAGGGCGCTGCGTCGCAAGCACGAGATGAATGCCCAGTGATCTTCCCACGCGGGCAATCCTGATCAGACCCGTCACGAAGTCCGGTAACTCAGTGACGAGCTCAGCGAACTCGTCAATGACTAAGACCAGGCGGGCCAGCCCCAATTCGCTTGCCTTCGTCGAATACTGCGACCAAGCCGCATCGATATCGGCGGCGCCGATTTCCTTCAATACCACCTCGCGACGGTGGAGTTCTGCCTCGAGAGAAGTAAGTGCGCGCTCCGTTAAGTGGCCATCGAGATTTGTCACGACTCCAACCGTGTGAGGGAGTCGTTCACATTGAGCAAAGGCCGACGCTCCTTTGTAATCGATGAGGACAAAATTGAGTGCGTCTGGTCGATTTGAAATCGCCAATGCTGAGATCAAGGTCTGAAGAAACTCAGACTTTCCTGCTCCGGTGGTGCCAGCGACGAGGGCGTGAGGCCCGTCGCGCTGCAGATCCACAATCAAGGGGCCAGTAGCGGTCATGCCTACCCACGCCTCGGTCGTCCTGCCCCCCTTTCTCCAACGCTGCGAAATAGAGTTGGGATCATCCAGGTCCAGGTCCACCATGTCAACGAATCGCAGCGAAGAAGGGATTTCTCCTTGTTCCCCTCCCGCGAGGAGTTGCAATGGGGCTAGAGCACTCGCCACTTCCTCCATCTGAGAAGACGAGATTCCGTCGACTGTGATGTCATACGTGGTCTTCTCGCCGTCGACGCTGAAACTTGCTCGGCCCTGACCATCGATGATCAATTCACCGTTGATCTCCTCAGGCAATCGGGCCCGATCGTCATCAAGCGCCAAGAACCTCATTCCGACTTTTTGGCCCTCGCGCAACAAACGAACTACCCCCGGCACCGAGCGCAGTGCCCTCACCCCATCAAAGACGACGAGAATCTCTGGAGAGAACGTGATTGCGCCCACGTCTCGAAGACGTTCAAGCCTTTCATCCAAAATTGCAGTCAGTTCTTTGACCCTGGCGGCAATCGAAATATCATCATTACCAATAAGCCACGGTCCGACCAGTTGCTCTTGCGAGCTATGCGGCAATTTTGGGAACCAACTCCAATCACCAGAATCATCAGGCGAAGTGAAGACGACGAAGAGTAGGTCCTTCGGTGAACGGAAGAACGAAAGCTGAGCGAGAATCCAGCGCGAAGTGTCACGTACAAGATTTCGCGGACCAGCTATCCCGAAGAGACTCGTCTTTCCGAAATCGAGAGTAATGGGCACATCGTGCAACTGGGGCAGGGAGACGTCTGGACGGCCTCCCCGAACCTCAAAGGCGATGGCTGCCGCTTTGATTCCCAACCCAATCCTCACTTCAAAAGCATCTCGATCACGTAACCTTCGCTCCCATAGCCGGTGGCTAGGTTCGGTCAGGAGTTTCAAAAGATCCTCTGGGGAAGGAAATTCTTCTAACAAACGTCCCGTCTGTATTTCGAGCTCTTGAGCAATCGCCTTGTCAATTTCTTCCAGTTTCTCCAAGTACTCCTTCTTCTTCACCTGAATCTGCTTTTTCGAGAGTTTCTGACGCCGTTTCTGCATCGCAACGTTGACGCCGGTGCCGATGATTGGAATAAAGGACCCGTACGCGAGGCCTGTCATTCCGGGAGCGGCACTCGACAATAAATCAAATTGCATTTCTCGATCACTGATTTCGTCAGGGAGCCGCGCGACGAACGTATCTATCGGTTCGCGTAACCGACTAGGACGATTGAAGAGTAAGGCGCCTGTATTATCTCGCTGTATGTCCACCGAAAGTGGCACTTTGCGTCGAACTTCGATTGTTGAATTTCCAATCTCAATCGCGTCACCGTACTGAAGTTCCCTGCTTTCATACGAAGGCAGTTCCACGCTCCCAACGTAACTCCCATTCTTCGAACCCTGATCAGTCACAACCAACACGTCGTTGGTGCACCGAACCGTCAGGTGGCTCGATGAGACAGCTCGATCGTCAATTACCACGTCATTCGATCCATCACGACCCACGGTGAATTCGTTGAGCTCTAAGGACTCCGTGTAGTGAGTCTTGCCTTCGAGAGATACGCCGATTTCGTAGTCGCACAAGACCCTGTTAATTAGTTGATCCTGTGAAGCGTGTGGAAGAATTGTGCAACCACTGACGAGGGCGGATGTTGATACGCTGCCACTTCGAATCAGGCGGCTACTTCCAACCCACGCTTGGATTGATGTGCTGAACCCCAAAGCATCCAGCACATCGCCAACGAAGGTATCCGGATCTACGTCGAGAATCGTCAACTCTCCGCTGTCGCCCTCATTGAGTTTCGATTCGACCAGCAGTCTCAAGGGTAACTAGCCTTCCACTTGCGAAATCTGACTCCACAGCCGGTTCAAGAGTTCATCGCGCCAATGGTAGTCGCGTTTTTGTCCATTATTGAAAATTCAAAGTTCGAATACCGCAGTTAATCTCAGGCAACTCGTGAAAAGCACTCTTCTATCTACCTCGGTATCCGTTGGGTGGAACCTGCCTCTTCTTTACTAGACCAGTGCGCTCGGTTAGGGTTTGACCGTGGTCACGCCCAATTCCATAGGAAGTTACACGATCGAAAAGCGCCTTGGACGCGGCTCCATGGGTGAAGTCTTCAGAGCTACTCGATTTGGATCGGACGAGCACGTAGCTGTCAAGATACTTCGAGGCGATGTCGCGGACGAACCGGAATTGCTCGGCCGTTTCTTGAGGGAGCGCTCGCTTTTGCTGAGCCTCGATGACCCTTCGCTAGTTCGTGTGCGTGACCTCGTCGTCGAAGGGGGAAGCGCAGCAATTGTGATGGATCTCATGGAGGGCGGTGATTTACGAAACTACATGAACCAACATGGGAAAATTGACGCGATCACCGCGGCGACTTTCATGGTTTCAATCTTCGGAGCCCTGTCAATCGTTCATCAAGCGGGCATTATCCACCGTGATGTGAAGCCGGAAAATCTTCTGTTCGACGATGCGCAAGGAATACACCTAGCCGATTTTGGTATTGCCAAGTTTCTTGACCGTCCTCAAATCACGCAAACGATTGGCATTTTCGGAACTCCAGCGTACATGGCCCCTGAAACAGGCCTTCATGATCGGGTGACAGTAGCGTGTGACGTCTATTCGGCTGGCGTCGTCCTCTTTGAGATGCTCGCTGGCCAAACACCATTCGTGGCAAATAGTCCTCTCGCGATGATGCGCTTACATGCGGAAGAGGAGGTCGTCTACCCTAAGACGTTTCCTCGAGCGATGAGAGAATTCCTAGGCAAAGTTCTTGCGAAGAATCCTGAGGACCGACCCACTGCGCTCCAGGCGAAGAACGAACTCGCCGAGCTCTTGGCAGCCAAGAGGCTCGGAGTACGGTCGCGAAGAGCCTCTCCACCTGCGAAGTCAGCCCAAGGCACCAGCAGCGTAGTACCGCAACTAGCAGTTGCTCCCGTAGCAGAAACGATCATGAGCAATCGGAGGTCGCAAGGCTCTGTTCAAAAAAAGAGGGTGGCCGTAACCGCGAGTGCGGGGGAACCTGTCGCCACTCCCGAGAAGCCCAGACGGCGCTTCAGTCTGTGGTGGTTCACTGCCCCGGTCCTGCTCATTGCAATTATCGTCCTAGTCGCAGTAGCCACGTCATCTTCGGGCCCGGATATTAAACCTTCTGATCCGGTCGACCTTTCAGCTCTATTGTCATTGAAATCTGTTGTCGTTCACTGGAAGGCGCCAGTGGAGAACAGTTCCACCGTCGACAAATATTTGGTTCGTGCCACCGAAGGAAAGAAGCACTTCACAGTCATCGTCAAAGCCTCACAGAAGCAAGAGTACGGGTATGCCTTTCCACCACTATCCCTCGGTGAACGGTTTTCATTCAATGTCGCGACTGAGAACGCGCAAGGAAAGATACTCAGCAGCCACAAGAGTATCGGCGGCCTTTTGGCCTTCAAACCATCTCCGCCGGAAATCAGCGCGGTTTCGTCAGGCAACGAAATTGTGGTCACATGGCACGTTGCAAACGACAACGGCGAAAGAGTGACACGATTCACTTTGACGGACAACCATAATTCTAAGCTGGAGTTTGGTGGGAGCGTAAGTAGGTACGTTCTTCGGAATCCCATTAGGGGACTCGTTTACCGCTTTCAAGTGACGGCCACGAATAAGTTGGGGCATTCGAACTCAAAGCTCACCCATCCAATAACCATTGCTGCCACCTCCAGTACGAAAGCGAAACCAGTCGCTACAACTACGACCACTCATGCGCCATCAAAACAGAAGGCGAGCAGGCCGGATCTTGGTCCTGCCTTTGACCTCAGGGCGGTTGCCAATGGTCAAGCCGATGGCGTGACATTTTCTTGGGTGAACCCCAGAGACGGCGATGGTTACGTATTGGTGTCCATTTCAGCCAGTATTACTTCGACAGGGGGAACCAGTTACCTAGAGGCACCGTATTTGAGCCCCGCTAAGAGTTCCGTCGAAGCGTCAATCTCGACGAGTGGTCCGTGCGTTTTTGAAGTTACTGAATCCATTCGACATTCCAGTACCAAGGCCATAACGACCTATACCAATCAGATTCAAAGGACTATAACTATCTCTTCCTCAAACAGACTTCTAGTTTCTCCTTAAAACCCGAAAAGTCTGAAGGTCTCAACGCGCCCAAAATTGCTCTGAAGTCCATAGAAATCGTAAAGGTGAACTCAAACAAAGGCATCTCAGTGCCTTGTCTCGGCACTCCAATTCAACGCGTGCCGAAATTGAAACTGTGTCTACCTCTCGGTTTCACTTTCGCTGAATCAACTACTTGGATATCAAGCCAGGAGTCGTAACTCATAAAGCCATTGTTAGAAAGAATTCAGAGGCGTGCCTTCAGTCGCAATGAAGCAGCGCTGTGCGTCCATTTGTGCGAATGTTCGCAATTGCGCGAACAAGTTGCGGCTCTGTTCGACCATGCACCATGGGAAGCCAGGAGCTACCGGAGAAATCTCCGGTGAATTTCTTAGATGAACAAAAGCGACAAAGCGACTTCGAAATTTCACCGCTAGATCGAGCAATTAGTCCCACACCCTCTCTCCAGCGAATTCGCAGAGTCAGGAATTGGAAAGCTTCGTCTCTTCGTTCGAACCGAAGCAAACCGAAGCAAACCTTTGGCCGAATCCAAAGTATCTAGCATGAGACTGCATCAGTGCCTCTTGATTTCTTGCACCGAGCACCACAATCTCTAGGCCGGACCGGGGATCTTCCATTTCCATCTTGAATCTGGCCTTCACGGCATCACTTGAATCAGCAAAGGTCTCTATACTCACGAGCTCTTGCTTCTTGCGATCGAACACAACGAGAAAATATTTGACGACGGGCAGCCTATCGGAAGATGTAAGTAAATTGCTCACCGCAATACTCTACTCAATGCTTCAAGTATTCTTCTGTCACTGTTGAAACTTACGGTGATCTCTCCGACTAATTCCTCGACCGTATGTTCCTCTGCACTGCGCTCCTCAACATCTTGAATCATTGGTATACGCGTCCGAATCCTAGATACTTTATTTTCTAAAACCGCCAGCCCGTGGAAGTCATTGCTTTTGTCTTTCCATGCTTCAATCAGCTCTCTTCGAGTCAGAGAGTGTTGGTCACTCACTCGTCGATCTGGTTCTTCTGGAGCGCCCCCATATCGAATTCCCCGGCCCCAGAGGTCTCCCAATGACTCAGTTGCTTGCGCCCAAATATGTTGATAATGAGTTCGAACCTGCACCTCTACGAAACGCCCATCCAATCCGACGATCACGTGGACCGCCCGATATCCATGCGTTGGGAAGATTCGACGATCCTTCACCCTCGCATCAGGCCAGATCTGAGTGATTCTGGACACGATTTCATCCTGCTCATCCAAGGTCATGTCTCGATGAATCCTTGCGCCAGCAAGATCGTGAATCTTACTCAACTGCAATGAAGGTTCACGCTTTAGTTTTTCGATGATCGTGAATGTGTTTTTGAGCCTCGTAGTTAGATCGAGACCCAATAGCCGCAGTTGCCTCTCCACAATGTCGAGAGTGAAGCCGCTCATCTCAACAATCTCGCCTAACTGTTCAAGGTCTTCTTGAGAAGGACTATTCGACTGTCGAAGTCTCCTTCCAAGTTGGTTGACAGGGTTAACCGCTGGTTTGCTCATGCTGAAACTCAAAGGTCTCAGAATTAAGGAAGAATGACTCATACTTTGATCGGTGACGCAAGATTGAAGAACTTCGCAGTGCACTGCAGTTTGCAGGTCGCATAGCGCAAAGGGGCGGTGAGCGGACCGTCGCGGAAAGTTATCGAACGACTTGCATGCCAGGCAAGAGTGCCAGTTTACGTTCGACGATCGAGAAATTCTCCACGTCTGTTTTCTCTACGAATTTCACGAATCTCCGATTGCGATCTACGGTCGAGATTGAAGCTTCAGGAGCGCCTCCAGCATCGGTCTTTTGACGCAGCTTTGGCATATAAGAAAGCGCAACCGAGAATCTTCGCGAAGAGACGACACGAGCTCCTAAAACTGGATGTCCAGCGCAAATCGAAGTGCTCGGTCAAGTTCTCCCCGTTTGAAAAACGTCAGGGATCCGATAGGG
>Ga0182016_10005960_pt1 | contig 12932 bp, 6 predicted proteins | sample 712S2MmetaG_FD_120491 | JGI IMG/M metagenome (GOLD analysis project Ga0182016, IMG submission 120491) | Permafrost microbial communities from Stordalen Mire, Sweden - 712S2M metaG | ecosystem: Environmental > Terrestrial > Soil > Wetlands > Permafrost | place: Sweden: Stordalen | collected...
AAGGCGCTACTGAACGCTCCTGCGTCTGATAGGTTCACGATTGGTGAGTATTTCATTGATTTACGTCCACGAGTAAAGCCTAAGGCTCCTCCTAAGCAAAAGGATGCGAAGAAGAAGGCCTAGCGGCCGATTTGAGTCAGGGCGGGACGGGTACCGCGAAATCGCTTTAGTAATGGGAAGTCGGCCAGTGTTTACAAATCCAATCCACCTGGCCGTAAAAACGGCAACCCGGACAGAACCCGATCTTTGCCCGGGTGCCCCATAGCCAGCCCTGAGCGAAGTCGAAGGGTTCCGCCTCTGAGACCTGAGATTGCGGAAATCCCGGCCAAAATGCTTGAGCGGAACGGCACGCCGCGCGTCTTGTTCACAGAAGGGCCGCAACATCGAAGCACACGGCCCGCTCCTTTTCCTGACCGACAACTCCGAGAGGCAACAAATGAGAACGGTATGTGACGCGACCGCGAGACGGATAACAACCTGCGCCCAGATGCTGGGCGGAATCACGCTGGCGCTTTTGCTTGCGCAACCAGCATGCGCCCATGCCCAAGCCGCGGACACGAAGAGCACGGATCCCGCTCCCAGCGCGGAAACTTATCAGACCATCTACCTCAACAACCTCACCCAGCAAAACGACCTCAACGAAATCCAGAGTGCTCTCCGCAATATGCTTCCGAAAGCGAAGCTGTACGGCATCCCCTCGCAGAATGCCATCGCGGTTCGGGGCACTGCGGAGGACGTGCAGCTCGCGCAGAAGATTTGCGCCGACCTCGATCGTGCGAAGAAGGTCTACCGCCTCACCTTCACCATCCATGACGCCGAGAGCGGCCAGCATGGCGACGCGCACCACTTCGTCCTGGTTGCCGCCTCGGGAGGCAAGACCACGTTCAAGCAGGGCAGCAAGGTCCCCATCGTCACCGGCGCCTACGATGCCGCAACCCCCGCGCAAAACTCCCAGGTGCAGTATCAGGATGTTGGCCTCAACATCGAAGCGAGCGTCGACGCCTACGCCGAAGGCGGCTTGCGCCTGCACTCGAAAGTGGAACAATCAAGTGTCGCCGAGGAGAAATCCGGCATGGGCTCTCAGGATCCCATAGTGACCCAGACCGTGCTCGATGATACGTCGCACCTCACACCAGGCAAGCCCTTTGTCCTCGGATCAATCTACATCCCCGGCAGTGCCCGCCAGCAGGAGATCGAAGTAGTCGCCGACCTGGTCCGCTAGAAGCGGTATCGAGGGCGTGAAGCAAGAAGCGCTGTGCCCCATCGGGTACCCTCTGGGTGGCGCAGTTCCATCGCGCGATGAGTGGGTTCGCCGGTTGCGCGATGGCCCACAGTTTGAGACGGGGAGTGGCGTCTCTGATTTCCGCGCCGCGAAATGGGTGTCCATGCGCATCAAACACGCCAAAATCAATGCGAAATACGTTGAAAACACATCGAAAAATGGCGTTTTGCAGACGAATGGACCCTTTCAAATAGGACATTCCGCATCCACTTGTCCCCTCGTAACCCGTCATTCTTCCGCCACCAGCCGCACTTCCGCAGTTTGTCCCGCTCCAGCAGGACAATGCGCCGGATCTTTGCCGTCCTGTAACCGTAGGTTTCGCGCGATTTTAAGGAAAATTAAATCGAATTAAGGAGCGCGTTATCAATCTGTTAAGACGAAACACCCGTGCGCCGATCAGCGCTTTTTTTTGAAATATGGGGCCAATTTCCAAAACGTATTTGCTCGATTAGCTCAATTCCCAAGAACCAAAACAACTCTGCAGGCGGCCCGTGGGTTCACGTCTCAAAGAATCGCACCCCTTCTTAGCCGCCTCAATTGTTGTAGTCTGGGTGCCGGGAGAGAAGTGAAAATGGGCATGCAGCGCGGACCGTGTACGCGGGGTATTCTGCTGAGTGCCTGTCTGGCTTTCGCCGCAACAGCGCATGCCGCCTGCACCGGCCAGCAGGAGTTGACAGCCAAACTGCGCGCCCAGCCCACCACTGAAAACGCCATCCAACTGGGCAGTTGGTTCGCCGGCCACAAGCAGTTTGACTGCGCCGTCGAAACCTTCCGCGGCGCACTGAAATCCGATCCCAATTCCGCGCAGCTTCATTATCTTGAAGGCCTCGCGCTGGTGGGATCAGGCCAGGAAACGGCTGCGATTCCCGCCGTGCAGGAAGCCATTCGCCTGCAACCGGAGGTGATCAAACCGCACCTGCTCCTCGCCAATCTCTACGAGCGTGGCAGCAACCCTGCCGCAGCCGAAGAGCAGTGGAAGAAGGCTCTCGCCATCGATCCGGAATCGGCGATCGCTCTCGACGAATTCAGCCACGCCCTGTTGGCCCGTAAGGATTATGTCGGCGTCATCACCCTGTTGGAGGGTGCCCCCAGAACAGAGGTGTTCGCAATTCGTATGGCGGAGGCCCTCACTGAGCTCGGTCACCTCAAGGATGCGAATGCCGTGCTTCTGGAAGCCATGAAGCTGGCCCCGGATTCCATCCCGCTGGCCAATGCGGAATCGGTGGTCCTCATCAAGCAGCGGTCTTATCTTGAAGCCACCAAGCTATGGAAATATATGGTGGCGCGTCATCCAGGCAATCGCGCCGCCGAACTACCCTATCTGCGCGTTCTGGTGCTGACCGAGCACAATGACCTTGCACGGCCTCTCGGCCTCAAGCTGCTGGCCCAGACCCCGCACGATTGGGAAGTCCTCTACCTGAACGGAGTGGTGGACTATGCGGTGGGCGATTATGCCGCTTCCAAGGCCCATCTTGAAGAGGCGGTGTCTCTCGTCCCCGACTTCTTCTACTCGCGTTACCACCTGGGTGTAGTGCTCGTTGCTCTTCGTGAATGGAAAGAGGCAAAGGAGCACCTGGAGAAAGCCATTGCGTTGGGTGACACCGACAAGAAGGTGCACTACGAACTGGCAATGGCTCTGCACGGGCTTGGAGAAAGCGACCGGGCCGCGCAGGAACTTCAGCAGTACCAGGATTACCGGCAGTCGGAGGAGGCCAATACAGAAGCCGCCTCGCTTACCGCGCAGGCCGATACAGAGTTCGCCGCCGGCAACATAAAGGATGCAGTCGAGCACTATCGACAGGCCTGCGATGTTTCGCCGAAAAACGCTGGATATAAATTCAAGCTGTCGATTGCGCTCAATAAGGCCGGCGACCTGGAAGCCGAACGCGCTCAATTGGAGCAGGCTGTGAAGCTCGATCCACAATTGGCGCCCGCGCAAAAACAGCTCGGCTATTTGCTGGCAAAAAGCGGGGACGAAGCCGGAGCCGTGGAGCATTTTCAGTTAGCTGTTCATGCTGCTCCCAGGTGGGTGGAGGCATGGATCAACCTGGCTGGGGCGCTGGCGGTGGAAGAGCACTTCCCGGAAGCACGCGATGCGGCGGCAACCGCACTGCGCCTGGATCCTGCCAACGAACAGGCGCGCAGGCTGAATGATCAGCTGGCCATTGACCCGGCCGCCAGCCAATCCCAGCCGTAACGCGCAGGCGGAGGCAGATAATGAACGCCCGGGTCTCTTATCTTCGTCTACGCGATTGCCCGGACCGCAACAGCGGTGGCAGAATTGAGAAACCTGAAAAATGACGATCTCGTTGCCCACTTTCCGCTGGACTCGCAGGAGTCTGCTCCGAACCATTCCAGCAGTCTGTGCTTCCGCTTTGATTCCGGACGGCATTTCCGCCGCGGCGCCCAACGCGCCAAAGCCCTTTTCGAAATTCACCGATGTGGCTCAAAGTTCCGGCCTCACCCGGACGATGTTCTACGGCAATCCGGGGAAGGTGACATACATCGTTGAGGAGATGGGCGGCGGGTGCGCTTTCTTCGACTATGACAACGACGGCTGGATGGATATCTTCATCGTCGGTGGCCGCACGCTCGTGGGCATTCCACCCGGCGCATCGAACCGGCTCTATAAAAACAACCGCGACGGCACCTTCACCGATGTCACTGAAAAGGCCGGGCTGCTCGACGCAGGTTGGGGCGTGGGGGTCTGCATCGGCGACTACAACAACGATGGCTTCGAAGACCTCTTTGTCACCTACTACGGCCAGAACAAGCTCTATCGCAACAATGGCGACGGCACGTTCACCGACGTAACTGCCAAAGCCGGCCTGCTGCAGGACGGAACACACTTCGGCTCGGGCTGCACCTTCATCGACTACAACCGCAATGGCCACCTTGACCTGTTCGTGTCCAACTACGTGAATATCGATCTTGCTTCTGCCGCAAAGCCATCTCTCGATATTCCCAATTGCAGCTTCCAGGATGTGGCTGTCGCCTGCGGTCCCAAGGGCCTCAAGTACCCGCAGCATTACCTCTTCAGGAATAACGGCGATGGCACCTTCTCTGACGTTTCCAAAGAATCGGGCATCGCATCCATTCGTGATTCCTATGGACTCACTGCTGTCACCTTCGATGCCGATGGGGACGGCTGGCCTGACCTTTACGTTGCCTGCGATACCACGCCCAGCCTGCTGCTGCTGAACAATCACGATGGTACTTTCCGCGAAGAGGGCCTGATGCGCGGCGTGGCCATCAGCCCGGATGGCCAGGATCGATCCGGCATGGGGATTGGTGTCGGCGATTATGACCTCGATGGCCATCTCGACCTGATCAAGACCCATTTTCAGTTTCAGCCCACCGGCCTCTTTCGCAACAACGGCAAAGGCGAATTCGAAGACCAGGCAGTGGCTGCAGGCATTGCGGGCGCCCGCCAGTACGTGAGTTGGGGAGCAGGCATTGCCGACTTCGATAATGATGGTTATCCCGATCTCTTCTGGGTCGCCGGGAACATCTATTCGGAGATTGAGCGCGTCAATCCTAAGTTTCCTTACAAAAACCCACGAATCCTATTTCGTAACCGAGGGGATGGCACCTTCGCCCGCATGGAAGAAGAGACAGGGTCCGCGATCAACGCGCGTCATGTAAGTCGTGGCTGCGCTTTCGGAGATTTTGACAATGATGGGGACATCGACATCGTCATCATGAACCAGAATGAGCCGCCGTCGCTGCTGCGCAACGACGCCCCGAAAGAGAACCACTGGCTGAAGGTGCGGCTGGAGGGGACAAAAAGCAACCGCAGTGCCATTGGAGCGCTGGTGCTGGCGCGCTATGGGGGCAAGCTGCAGGCCCAGGGGGTCCTGAGCCAGGCGAGCTACGTCTCAGCGAACGACCCGCGCCTCCACTTCGGCCTGGGACCGGAGACTACCGCGGACATTGAAGTGCATTGGCCTTCGGGAGCGGTGGAGAAGTATCCAGGTCTGGCGGCAAACCGGTTGGTGACCATCCTTGAAGGAAGCGGAATTGTGCCAGGCCGGCCTTTTTCTGCGGTCCCAATTCACCGGACGGCATAAACGAATGGCGGCCTCCTGGCAGTTTTGTCCCAGGGGCAGCACGAACAGCTTGGGCTTTTGATAAATTGATCAACCAGCCGGAATTCAGGCCCAAGGCAGCCGGGAGCCGTTCCAATTCAGTTCGTTGTAACCCTCTGTAAATAAATGGGATAAAAAGTCGATTTACTTCTATGAATCAGCAAAGAAAAAAATAACTTGCGAGTCGCACATTCAGTGTGATAACGATATCCCGCATCATAAAATCGATTTTCCGGTCACAGCTACCTCGGCACACCGGGGTGGTGTATGTTGCCGGGATCGCAACAGGAACGCATTCAGGAGGCAACACAAACTATGAATACTGCTCAAAAGGTGGCACCGAGCTCAAGCTCGATGCGCAGCTGGATTCGGCGGATACCTTGGCTGCTTATACCAGTCTTGGTTCTGTCCTTTTCCATCGCCAACGCTCAACAACTGACCGGCACACTCAGTGGTACTGCTACAGATCAAACGGACGCCAGAATTCCGGGCGCGACCGTAACCATCGTGAACGATGCCACAGGCGACAAGCGCGACACAAAGGCCGACAGTTCCGGATTCTTTTCCGTACCTGCTTTGATTCCAGGCACTTACACGGTCAAGATTTCGGCCAAAGGCTTTGCCTCCTGGGAGGAAACCGGGGTTCTGTTGAACCAGGGCGATTCCCGTACGCTTCCTAATATCCATTTGAAGGTAAGTTCCGACGTTACCGCTGTTACAGTCGTTTCCGGTGCGGATGCTGAAGTCCCCACGGATAACGCCGAAATCAGCGCGACACTGAACAACGAACTCGTTGATTCCGCCGTTCTGACGGGACGCGACGCAGCCGAACTGATCAAGATGATGCCCGGTATCACCTTCAACAATGGTGGTAGCGCAGGTTCGGCTTTCAATAGCCAGACCACCGGAACCAACAACGGCCCCGCTGGAATGTTCTCGGCCAATGGCACCCAGCCTTACGGTTCCACCGCGCTCATTCTGGACGGCGCCAACCTGGTCGATCCAGGCAACGCCGGAACACAGATTGCCAACATCAACCAGGACATGGTCGACAGCGTCAAGTTCCTGTCTGCCTCCTACGGCGCGGAATATGCCAAGGGCCCTGCCATTCTGCAGGCCTTCAGCAAGAGCGGCGGCCAGAAGTATCACGGTGAAGGTTACGTCTATGCCCGCAATACGGCAATTGGCTATGCCAACGACTGGTTCAACAAATCGACCCAGATTGCGGCTGCCACAAGCCCGGGCGCCTCAGCGGCGGCCATCGCGGCAAAAAACACGCTTACCCCACAGAGCTTCTATTACATCGGCGGCAACGTGGGCGGCCCCATCTCGTTCAAGGGCTTCAACAGGAACAAGGACAAGCTGTTCTTCTGGGGCGGCTACGAAAAGATGATTCAGCACCCGTATAACGCGCCGGTGGAAATGAACGTTCCCACGGCGGCTCAGTTAAGCGGCGATTTCACCGATACCGGGCTCCCGGCCGGTGTCTATAACCCGTCGAATCAATCGGGTGCCTACCCAGCTGCCTACGTCATGCCCTGCCAGGCCAGCGGCGGATGGCAGGGTTGCAGCACCACCGATTCTCCCTGGGGCGGATACAACAACAACACGCCGCCGAACCTGAGCGCTTACTTCGATCCCAGCGGTCTGGCCATCAGCAAAGTCAACCCGGCTGCCAACCAGACGCCGAACGCAACCAACGGCTGGAACAACTACCAGTTTGTCCCGAACACGCCAACCGATCGCTGGGAAGCTACCGGCAAGGTGACCTACGCCTTCAACGACAACAACAAGCTCTGGGGATCCTATACCTACCAGACTGAAACAGACAGTCACCCACTGTCGATCTGGTGGGCGCCTGAATGGACCATTCCCTATCCCGGCAAGCCGGTTGGCAAAGAAACCGCCAAGGTGTATTTGATCAACTACACCCACGTTTTCAACGCCTCCACAACCAACGAATTCGTTTTCTCGGAGGCACAGTTCGTCAACAACAACAGCCTTCAGAATCCGTCGGCCGTCACTCCTTCCACGGTTGGCTTCCCCTCTCAGAGTCTCTTCTCTGGGAAGACGCAGGATGAAATCCCTGGCTTCACCGGTGGATGGAGCTCCGGCATCACGGAAATTGGCGATGAGGGCTTTGACGGCGGCATCTACGGCAAGGGCACCTTTGGCAAGACAGCTAAGGCTCCCGCCTTCACTGACAACTTCACCAAGATCATCAAGACCCATTCGCTCAAGGGCGGCTTCTACTGGGATACCCAGGAGAACCTGCAATCCAGCGGTGGTCAGCCGAATGATTATCAAGGCGTGTTCGACGTTGAGAACTGGGGCTCTTCATCCACCTACAACATGACCCTCGACCGTTTGATGGGCCGCAACCAGAGTTACGCTGAGGAGAATCTGGACCCAACGCCGGATGAGCTTTGGCATCAATGGTCTCTCTGGGCGCAGGACTCGTGGAAGGCCACGCCAAAGTTGACGGCCAACATCGGCCTCCGCGCAGACCACGAAGGCCAGTGGTACGACAAGAATGGTGGCACCCAGGTATGGGATCCCGCTTCCTATGTCAACACCGCCAACCCGCCGGCTAACACCGGGTTGCTCTGGCACAGCCTGCCAGGCGGCTCTAAAGTCCCAACTTCCGGCTGGGGCAGCAACCTGTTCCTCTACAACCCGCGCCTCGGCGTCGCTTATGACGTCTTCGGCACGGGCAAAACGGTTGTACGCGGCGGATTCGGAACCTATCGGTATCAGGTCTCCGACAACGATGCCGGCACCGCCATGGGCGGACCTCTGGGTCAGTTCACGGTAAACAGCTCAAGCGAAGGCATTAATGGCTTCTACGGGTATAGCATCGCCGGCGGAGTCGTCAGTCAGGGCCCCGGTGCCACACCATCGGTAATCAAAGTACCGACCGTAAACAATCAGACGGGCTCTGGAAACGGCATCTCGGCTGACACGGAAGGCGACAACAAGGTTCCTTATGCGAATACCTGGAGCTTCGGCGTGGCGCAGGCGTTGCCTGGCCATACAGTAGCCCAGGCCTCGTATGTGGGCAGCATGAGCCGCAATCAGCTTTTGCATGGCAATCCCGATGGAGTGATTACGGATCCCAACATCATTCTCCCTGGCGCCTTCTGGGGAGCAGATCCCAAGACCGGCGTGGTGGAGTACGTGTCTCCTTGCACCACCCCGGTCGTCTGCCCAGTCGTCGCACCGTCCTCGGCAGCAGGCCTGTCTGGCCAGGACTACCGGCCACTCATCAACTACGGAACCATTGGGCTCCAGACGCATGGGGGCTACGCAAACTACAACTCCCTGCAGGTCGCTGCGCAAAAGCAGTCCGGCAACCTGTTCCTCTTCACCAACTTCACCTTCGGCAAGGTCCTGGGCACCCGCGATGGCAGCAGCTCCAACGGAAACGGCAACGGTTCCGCAGTTGACAATCAAAACCTCGCCGCCAACTACGGCACGTTGGGTTACGATCACACCAAGACCTTCAACGTGTCGTTCAGCTACAAACTGCCCAAGCCGATCCACAACAACTTCCTTCTGGGAGAGGCAGTGAACGGCTGGCAAATCTCCGGATACACCACCTATGAGGACGGCTCACCCTATCAGCCGGGCTCGGGTGGCAACATGAACGCGCAATTCAACCAACACAAGAACTCCGCTGGTGTGCTTGATCAGGCATTCCAGATGCCCAACGGTCAATGGACCCAGGGTATCGGGAACGGTGAATGGTTTGGCTCGAGCGATGGGCCCAACCTCATGCCCGTCCTCGTCTGCAATCCCACGAAATTCGTGAAAACCTACGTAGGTCAGAAATTCAATCCCAATTGCTTCGCGGCGCCAACTCCTCCAAATGCTACGACGCCCGGGCAGCAGGGGCAGTTTGTCTGGCCGTACGTCCGCAACCCCGGATACTTCGGCAGCGATCTGGCGATCTTCAAGGCCTTCAAGGTCACGGAATCCCAGCGCTTCGAGGTTCGCATCTCGGCAACCAACTGGCTTAACCACCCCAACGGACAATTCGGTCTGGCGGGCAATGCTGATAACGAACTGAGCTTCGTCGGCGTCAGCAACAACGATGGGCTGGGAGTCGTCACTAACTCAAACGCTGCAACGACCGGCGCACCACAGAACAAGGTGGGATACCGGTGGATGCAGTTCGCTGGAAAGTACTACTTCTGAGTTCGCTTTGAAGAGTACAATTCGAGAGGGGGTGGCTTACCGCCACCCCCTCTTTTTTGGTATGCGCAATCAGCTCACTCCCCCCATGGTTCTACGAGCGCTTTGCCTTGTTTTCTGGGCAACCAGCCTTCCGCTGCCCAGCCAGCAGCAGTCGACGTCTCCGATCTACTTTGAGCTGAAGACGCTCCCATTTCACCTGGAAAACAGTGAATCAACGGCCAGAAATGCTCCCGAATCCATGCCGGGCGGTGTGGCGGTTTTCGATTACAACGGCGATGGCCGGCCCGATATTTTCTTTACCAACGGCGCGGACATCGCGACCCTCAAGAAAACATCGGCAAAATACTCCAACCGGCTCTTTCGCAACGACGGAAACGGCATCTTCACCGATGTGACCGCACAGGCTGGACTTGCTGGGACCGGCTACGATATTGGCGTGGCTGCCGGCGACTACGACAACGACGGATACCCGGATCTATTCGTGGCAGGCGTCCACGGAAACACGCTGTATCACAACAACGGCGATGGCACTTTCACCGACGTCACAAAGAAGGCGGGCTTGGATAAGTCGATCGATCCGGAGTATGGCCCATTGTGGTCAGAGGCCGCGGTCTGGGTAGACGTAAACAACGACGGGCTGCTTGATCTCTTTGTGGTGAACTACCTTCAATGGACCTATTCTGAAAAGCCGCTTTGTGGCGGAGACGGCGGAATCGCAGACTATTGCCATCCCCGCTTTTACAAAGGGCAACCCAACCAGCTCTTCATCAACCAGGGTGACGGAACATTCAAGGATGTATCCAAAGAGTGGGGAATTCGCGATCAGGTCGGCAAGGGAATGGGCGTGGGGATGGCCGACTACGACCTGGACGGAAAGCCCGACCTGTTCGTAACCAACGACGCGGAATACAACTTCCTCTTTCATAACCTGGGTAACAAATTTGAGGAAGTAGCTTTTCAGACCAACGTCGCACTCGCCGAAGATGGCGCCTTCATCTCGGGAATGGGCCTGGACTTCCGCGACTTCAATAACGATGGGTATCCGGACATCGCCTACGTTGCGCTCACCAGCCAGACTTTCCCTGTCTACCTGAACACGCGAAAAGGCGATTTCGTCGATGTAACAGCATCGAGCGGAATGCGCATGGAGAGCCTCAAGATGTCGGGTTTTGGAGCGGCATTCTATGACTTCGACAACGACGGCTGGAAAGATCTGTTCACCACGCGCGGACATGTCGTGTGGCACGTGCCCACCGGATTCTCAGTGAACGAGCCCAACACCGTCTTTCGCAATCTTGGCGCCAGCGGCAAATGGGCAGCTCTCACTGCCGAGGCAGGATTTTCCGATGCGACAGCAGGACGGAATCGTGGATGCGCCTTCGGCGATTTCGACGGCGACGGCCGCATGGACGCAGTCACGACGGCTCTCGGAATGGACGCGGAGTTGTGGATGAATCGCAGTCCGCATGCAGGACACTGGCTTGATATCGCGCTGCGTGGGAAAACGAGCAATCGTGATGGGATCGGGGCGCGCATTAAGGTAGTCACCAAGGCGGGTGTCCAATATAACCATCAGACATCGAGCGTTTGCTATGCATCATCGAGCCTGGGACCTGTGCACTTTGGTCTGGGCGCCGAGGCCCGGGCCACCGAGGTAGAGATCGTTTGGCCAAGCGGAATTGTGCAGACGTTGGAGAATGTCGATGCGGACCGAATCGTCAAAGTAACCGAGACGGCCTCCACGTCCCCAGGTTCAAAGTAGCGCGAACCTGAGCAATCAGAGGGGGTGCGGCCCCGCCTTCTGCTGCCGGGCTTCAATCTGCTGCACAATCTCGCGTTCGCGCTGTCCATCTTCGGGCCGGTGAAGCTTGTAATAAATAGCGGCCAGCTCAATATGCGGATCAAGCCAGTTCGGATCGCTCTTCTCGAGGTCTTCAAGTGTTGCGGCGGCCTCCGCGTATCTTCCGGTCATGCCGTTGAGCTTGGCGAGTTGCAAACGGGTCAGGGGATGACCGGGCCGGAGTTCCAGGGCAAGCTCCAGTAACGGTCTTGCACTGTCAAAGTTCCTTTGCTTAAGGCGGATGACCCCAAGGTAAAGGTTGGCCGTGGCGTCCTTCGGGTCCGCACGCAACGCAGCTTCGAATGCAGGCACAGAAGCGTCCGAGTCGCCCATCGCATCGCGAGCTTGCCCCGCCAACGTGTAGAGCCCCGGAAATGTTGGACTCAGATCGAGTGCCGCATCAAAGTCCGCGCGGGCCTCCCGAAACTCACTCCTATGCATGCGCGCCGTCCCGGCAATGACGTACGAGTCTGGGGAATGGGTCGCAGTGGCCGCCTTTTCCATCCGCGGAATTCCCGCCGCGTCCTGACCGGATTGGATCATGGCATCTCCGAGCACATATTCAAAATCCATGTCCGCTTCATGCCCTTGCTCCAGCGGAGACAGCAGCGCAACAGCCTGCTGCGGCTTTTCCAGCTTTATGTAGGTGTAACCCAACAGGATTGCCGCCTTTGCGTCGCGCGGCCGGGCAGCCATCACCGCCTCGAACTCCGTCTGGGCGTGCGCTACGTCGCCCTTTTTGTAGTAGGCCAGCGCCAGATTCCTGCGCACAGCAATCTTGTCCGGCACCATGGCCATTGCGGCATTATCTTCTTCAATTGCGGCGTCGAACTGTCCCGCTGCCGCGAGCGCGGCGCCCAGATTGACCCGCGCCAGCGCCAATCCTGGCTGAATCGCCAGCGCCTTGCGGTAGTCCTCGATCGCGGTCTGGTTATCACCGTGCTGCTGTGCGGAGATGCCGCTGCGCAGCAAATCATCCGCATCGGAAGTGGGGACTTGCTTAGCGGTTTGCGCCGCTGCTGAAAGCACGAAAAGCGAGAGAGGCAAAATGCAAACGAACCGCATGGCTATCAGGATAGAACATTGCCACCCACAACCGGAATGCGCGCTTCTCCAAAATGCGGCCCATCGGCGCGCGAGGCGCGCAGTCGATGGGCCTGCCCGAAGATCGTTATGGAGTTGCCATGGGTTTGAAGTTCAGAATCTTCACGTTGGATCCGAAGCGCCTGTAGTCACGAAACTCGATCGTATTCAAAAGCGCTTCGTGACGGCCTTCCAGCAGACTGACTTCGGCGCTGATTGGCATAAGGTAGTCATGGGCATTAATCGAAACATAGTCATAGTCAACAACGATCGCTGTTCCGCGCGTCGGGAAATCCTTGGGGATATCGTCTGCGACCAGGGTAATACGGCGAACGCTGCGAGTTGCACTGTCGATGTACGCCTTGCCATGGAAAGCTACATTCGGTTGCAGGCCGTTCGGCCCTCCAACGCTGAACGCGGAATTGGACTTGGCCACATGATA
>Ga0182016_10005963_pt1 | contig 12928 bp, 10 predicted proteins | sample 712S2MmetaG_FD_120491 | JGI IMG/M metagenome (GOLD analysis project Ga0182016, IMG submission 120491) | Permafrost microbial communities from Stordalen Mire, Sweden - 712S2M metaG | ecosystem: Environmental > Terrestrial > Soil > Wetlands > Permafrost | place: Sweden: Stordalen | collected...
AGGGGAGAGCGGGCAACCGCTCCCCCTATCCCGATTCGTTGAAGGTATTGACCTGCAGTTCTCACAGACGGCGAATGGACCAAAGTTTGGGGGCTCGCGAATTGACTGAGGGCCGGGAGGCCGTCAGGACAACTGGATCACCAGCCCAGCGACGAAGACCTGTGGCAGAGACCAGGGTTTCGGAACTAAAGGACTTAGGGGCAGGAAGCCAAGGCCGAAATGGCGTTTTTGGGCGCTTTTTGGCGGGAATTTGGAACTTTTTGGCGCTTTTTGGCGCTTTGTGTGTCTGTAACTCCTTTGTTTGGTGGGGGTGCGAAAGTTTTCAGTGTCGAAGTCGTTTGTTTTCAACGAAAACAGAAAGTCGAATGTGTTTTTGTTGGCAGAGGCCGCAATGCCCTTAATTTCAATGCTTTGTGGCGAATCGGCGGAAAAGCTGGCAGTTCAAGGTGGGTCGGCGACCGAGCGTGTTTTTGATGGAGATTGGAAGAGTTGAGGGCTCTTTTTCCTCTCACTCGTAGATTGTGCGCCAAGGGAAGGTAATTATGTGCAAAGTCAGGTGAAGTACTTCAGAGGACGGATGACGGTGTCTGGTGAGCGTGGTATGGGGTTTAAGGCATTTTCGGAATAGATATAGACTTTTTGAGGGCATTTGAAGGTGGCTTTTTCTTGAGGAAAAAGCCACTTGGCCTCCAGGCTTCGGTCTACAGTAATTCCGAAAGTGCTATAGAGCTGCATTTCTCATAGACGGGGAGGTAACCAGATTTTGAGGCGGCGCGAAGTCTCTAAGGGCCGGGAGGGCGGCGCTACAACTCCGGGCGAGCTGTGAGAAATGCAGGCTAATTGTTCCAAATCAAGACTGAATGCGATGGTCTTAATCCACCACCTGCATGCCTGCCTGCATCCCCTGCTGGAGGGAAGGGAATGGTCCTTTGATCGGAAACTCAGAAGAAGGCTTGTCTTCAGAGATGCTGTGCTTGAGGTTATACATGCGCAGATCAGCGGCAATGCAAAGCGACTCCATGTCGCGGGCATCCTCGGGAAAGCTGGCCATCCCGACGCTGGTGCCGACCTGGATGGTGTGTTCGCCGATCAGAAGAGGCTGATCGAGCAGGTGCATCAAAGATGCGGCTACGTGCTCGGCTGCCGCAGGACTGGTCGGTTCTTCCAGGATGATGCTGAACTCGTCGCCGCCGGTTCGAGCAACAGTGTCGGATCGGCGAACACGCGTGGAGAAGAGCTCGCCAACTCGTTGCAATACGAGGTCTCCAACATGGTGGCCGAAGGTATCGTTGACCATCTTGAACCCATTCAGATCCAAGACCAGCAAAGCGATGTGGCTCTCACTTCGACGAGCACGCTCAAGAGCGTTGGCAAGTCTGTCTTGATAGAGGCGACGATTTGGCAATCCGGTGAGATGGTCGTGGAGCGCGAGGTGCCGGTTGTGCTCCAACTGATCTTCAAGCAGCAGAAGAATCATGCCGACCGCAACGAGATATTTCGGCAGATTCCAGACCTCCGCCTCGACGTGAAGATTGGGGAATTTGTAATAGATGATCGGACCGACAAGGAACACGGAAGCCCATGCGAGAAAGCCAAAGGTTGTAACGATAGAACCAGCGCTAGAGCGGCGATATGCATACCAGAAGTGAATGCAGCAGCCGAAATAAACCGTGAACAGGACGCCATTCAAGGCCAGATCACTTCCGTTGCTCGGGCGGTATTGCACCAGGAGCAGGAAAGTCGAAAGGCATATGAAAAGCAAGACGATGACCCAGCGCAACGGGTGTTTGACTTTCCGGATGGCAATAACCGCGACCGTCAACGGAACCAGACCAAAGAGCGAGGCTGACGGGACAAGTGCCCATGTAGTTGACGAGGCAAAGACAAGAAGTAAGAAATAGAGAGTATTGGCAGTAAGAAGCCCCAAGAGCATCCATCGACTGGAGGGCTGCTTTCTGCGATAGGGAACCGAGGCCCACATAAAAAGTATTCCGCCCCAGCCAAGGGCCGTCATAGATATGAGTGAACCCCATTCGCCCGCGGCACCGGGAAGATTCTCAAAGAGAGAGGCCGCAAAGTGAAGGGCGATCATCAACCACCCGATGAGCCAGCCATCCGAGTTGTCGGTCTGGTTGCGCCTTGCTACGGAAGCAAAGGCTCCCGTCAGGAGTCCAACGGCCGCCAGATCCGGGAGCGCACTCCAATTCAAAACATTTACCTCCGGGAAGAGCGCTTGCTTCACCCTCTACTAGCATCGACCAAATCGTAGGCGCTTCCATAGCCCTTTTGTATTACCATCTTAACCTTTAGGTAAACTTTTGTGGTTACCAACCGGGGAGAAGGCGGTGATGACCCAGGTTACCTTGCCGTAGTTTTCCTGTTGTCAGGTATATATCTCCTCTAAACTCAAGACGATGGCAGCCAGCTTATACATCGTGGTCGAGGGAGAAGACCCCGGGTTCGACATTTTCGTAAACGGGCAGGCATTGGCCCGCAACGAAGATGCGCTGGATCGTCTTGCCCAGCAGTTGAATGTGATGCCACTGCTCGAATTCTTCTCCGCGGACGAAAACTCGATGGCTCTGCTATCTGAGCAGGGAGCTGCTGACCCGGACTGGAGCAAGCATTTGCCGCAGCCGCAGTGGTTTCAGGCAACGGCGGGGCTAGGAACCGTTGGAGCGCTGATTAAATTTCTGGAAGAGAACTCTATGGCCCTGGGATCAGAAACGCGGGCCGTGCTGTGCGAGCTGCATGAGTACCAGCGGGTTCTCGGGAAAACCGCGCTCTACCGTTTGCGGTGGCACCTGGCGGTGAGCTGGCTGTAGGGCTTGAGCTGGTTTGCGACGGCTAGATGTATTTGGGAAGCGATTGGGTTCGCACTACTCTTCCTTCGAAGGAAATACATTTCCCATGCGCCGAATCTGGGCGCCAACTCCGCGAAGCTTCTCCTCGATCCGTTCGTAGCCGCGATCCATATGGTAGACGCGGTCAAGGATGGACTCGCCATCGGCAACAAGCGCGGCGAGGACCAAAGAAGCAGAAGCGCGCAGATCCGAGCACATCACGGCCGCCGAAGATAGCCGCGATGCCCCGCGCACGGTTGCAGTGCTGCCATCCACCTTGATGTTTGCGCCCATGCGGACCAGTTCCTGAACGTGCATGAAGCGATTCTCGAAGATGTTTTCTTTCACCATGCTGACGCCTTCAGCTTGTGTGGCCAGTGCCATGTATTGTGCCTGCATATCGGTTGGGAAGCCCGGATATTCTTCGGTAGAGATGTCCGCGGCACGAAGCGGTCCGTCGGCACGGACGCGTATGGCTTCAGGGCCGAGAATGTCGATGCGTGCGCCAGCTTCCTGAAGCTTGGCGATCACCGCGCCCAGGTGAGTGGGATTGCAGTTGGCAACAATGAGATCGCCCTGCGTAATTGCCCCGGCAATCAGAAGAGTTCCCGCTTCAATGCGATCGGGATTGATGCGGTGTCGAGCACCGTGAAGCCGCGAAACACCCTGGACACGAATGGTGGATGTTCCGGCTCCGTCAATTCGCGCGCCCATCGCCGAGAGCAGCGCGGCCAGATCGCTAACTTCTGGTTCGCGCGCGCAGTTCTCCATGAGAGTTTCGCCTTGGGCAAGGACGGCTGCCATGAGCAGGTCTTCTGTGCCGGTGACGGTGATGCGATCGAAGACGAGATGCGCTCCCTTGAGCCGGTCAGCGCGCGCCTCAAGATAACCGTGGGCCTGGGTGATGGTGGCCCCCATCCGTTCGAGCCCCTTGATGTGGAGATCGATTGGCCGGCCGCCAATGGCGCATCCGCCTGGCATCGCGACGCGGGCAATTCCGGCGCGCGCCACAAGCGGGCCGAGCACCAGCGAACTGGCTCGCATTGTTTTGACGATCTCGTACTTGGCTTCCGGTTCGGAGAGGATGCGGCAGTTGATAGTAGTTCGATGCTGGGCCCGGCCATAGCCGAGTTCGACTTCTGCTCCCATGGATGTGAGCAGTCTGCGCTGGGTCTCGATGTCGCGGACTTGAGGGATGTTCTCGAGGATTACCTCTTCCTCGGTAAGGATGGCGGCGGCCATGCAGGGAAGAGCTGAGTTTTTTGCCCCGGAGACGCGCACCGTCCCGACCAGCGGATTGCCCCCGCGAATTACGAACTTATCCATGAATAGTGATGGGCTCCAGGGCTAGTGTAAATGCGAGGGCCTGGCAGGCGCTGATGAACATGAGTTCAGAAACAGTGAGGCCTGGAGTCCTGTCTCGTTGGCTGAGTATACTTTCGAAGTTGCGCCAAATCGGCGCGGGACAGGAGTCTGAAGAGCAAATGAAAATGTGGGTAAGCAGATTTGCGGTGCGTAAATCTACGATCGTGGCTCTTGCCTCAGCAGTTGTGGGAACGTTTCCTATTGCCCTGATGGCGCAGGTTCTCCCAGCGCCCTCTGCTTCGCCAAAAGCAATTCCAGAGATTGTTCAGAAAGAAGGTCACTACGCGCTAATGGTCGACGGTGGACCTTATTTGGAGTTGGGAGTGCAGGCCAACAATTCAAGCGCGTGGCCAGGATATCTCGACAAAGTCTGGCCCGCGGCTGAGACGCTCCACGCGAATACTGTGGAATTGCCAATCTACTGGGAGCAACTAGAACCGGTTCAGAGCAAATTCGACTTCAGTGTCGTGGACCTGATTCTGAAGCAGGCCCGCGAGCACCATCTGCGGCTTGTACTGCTTTGGTTTGGGACTTGGAAGAATGGCAGTTCGCACTACACGCCGGATTGGATTAAGGCCGATCAGGAAAAGTACCCATTCGTTCTGGGCAAGGACGGCCAGACTGTGGATTCGCCGTCGCCATTTGCTCCAGCTCGGCTTGAAGCAGACAGGATTGCCTTCCGTAGTCTAATGCGCCACCTTGCAATTGCAGACCTGCAGCGGACTGTGATCATGGTCCAGGTGGAAAATGAAGCAGGCGAGTGGGGCGGAGTGCGCGATTACGGCGCAGCCGCGGAGAAGGCCTTCGCCGGCTCGGTTCCCGATGAGTTGGTGAAGGGTGTCGGCAAGCAACCGGGGACATGGAGCCAGGTTTTTGGTGAGGATGCCGACGAGACATTCATGGCCTGGTATATCGCCAGGTACATTGAGCAAGTGGCTGCGGCGGGCAAACAGGAATACCCGCTGCCGATGTATGTGAATGCAGCTTTGCGCGATCCATTTCATCCAGGCAAAGCGCCGAGTTATGAGTCTGGCGCACCAACTGACAACAACATCGATCTGTGGAAGATTGCCGCGCCGTCAATCACCGTCGTCGCACCAGACATCTACATGGCTGAGTATTCGAAATACATGAAGGTAATGGACCTCTACAAGCGGAGCAACAATCCGCTGCTGATCCCTGAGACGGGGAATTCTGGTGCGTTTGCGCGCTATGTTTTCGCGGCGATCGGGCAGGGTGCCGTTGGCTGGGCGCCGTTTGGATTGGATTTGACCCGCTACAGCAACCAGGTATCGGGTCCGGAGGCTATGGAGCAAAGTGCGTTGACGCCAGTGGCAGCGCAGTATGCACTGCTTGGGCCAATTGCGCGCAAGCTTGCGGCAGGGAATCTGGCGGGCAAGGTACGCGGAGCAAGCGAAGACCCAGACAATCATACGCAAACCCTGGACTTTGGGCGGTGGCAGGTAGTGCTTGAGTACGGCATGCCAAGTTTCGGGAACTGGATGAAGCCGAAGGGCAACACGCCGCCCGATGGGGGCGCGGTGATTTTGGAACTTGGGCCGGACGAGTACCTGGTAGCTGGGCACCACGTACGGGTAGACTTCAAGCCGACATATGCGCCAGGAAAGAAGCGGCTTTGGATGAAGGTTGAGGAGGGCAGCTACGACGCGGCAGGGAATTGGAAGATCGCCCGCATTTGGAACGGGGACCAGACTGACTACGGGCTGAATCTGAAAGCGGATGAGAATGTGCTGCTGCGGGTGAAGCTGACGACGTACTGAAGGTTCCGCAGCAACATGTGAGAGGATTGCTGCCAGTTCGGGTCGCTTACAGCTCGAAGCTGTTGTCTTCGATGGCGAGGCGAACGTTACCGTCGGACTTGGCAAGGCGCCGAACTGCTTCGGGTTTGTCGACCCGCGCTTTGAGCATGACCAGCGCAACTGGAACACTTCTGCCGGCACTCTTGATGGTCTCAACGGCGGTGGGACGGTCGATCTTGCAGGCCGACATAAGAATGCGAATGCCACGCTCGACGAGCTTGGAGTTCTGCATGTGCACGTTGACCATTAGGTTTTCGTACACATAACCCATGCGGGTCATCGCGCCCGTAGTGATCATATTCAGGACCATCTTCTGGGCGGTACCGGCCTTCATGCGCGTGGAGCCTGAAATTACCTCGGGGCCAACTTCAGCGACGATAACGATGTCAGCTGCGGCGGCTATGGGCGAGTCCTGGTTGCAGGTAACGGCGGCGGTGTGGGCTCCGCGAGCGCGGGCATAGGCGACGGCGGCCACAACGTAAGGGGTGCGACCGGAGGCCGACAGGCCGATCACCATGTCTTTGCGGGTTGGCCGGCGGCGAGCAATGTCGCGCTGGCCGAGCTCCTCAGAATCTTCGTTCACTTCGACGGCAGAAGCCAGGGCCTTGGGGCCGCCAGCCATGATGTACTGCACTTGTCCAGGGGCGGTCGAGTATGTCGGGGGACATTCCGAGGCGTCGAGTGCAGCGATACGACCGCTGGAGCCAGCTCCAAGATAAATAAGACGTCCGCCATCGCGGAGGCAGCGTGCGACCTGGTCGATGACCTGGGCAATCTCAGGAAGTGCCTTTTTGACAGCTGCGGCTACCTTGGAGTCTTCGTGGTTGATGATGCGGGCAATTTCGAGAGCTGATTTGGTATCAAAGCCCTGAGAAGCCTCGTTTTGGCTCTCTGTAGTCAGATCTTGAAGCAGGGTTGCCGGGTCTTTTTTGATGTCGTGTTTCTGGGCGCCGGTCTCTTCCTGCAGCGTAGAACTTGTCAGCATGCGTATGCTCCCAATTAGGGATTGTAGCTGTTATCCACGCAACTGCCGAGAGAATTCTGATGGAGAGTAACCCGGATCGGACACCTTAGTTCGCTAAATCGTTAAAGTGGTTCGCATTTGAGTTCATCACGCAGAGCGTCATGAAACGCCGGACGAACCACGCGGATCAACTGGCTCTTCCGATCGGGCCAGGTTCGATTGGTGAGCAGCACTGCGGCGACATGTGCGTCAAGGTCTATCCATAATGAGCAACCACTGTAACCGAGGTGCCCGATCGAGTGGGGAGAGAAGTGGCGGCCGGCTGAGGAGTTTGGGGACGGCGTATCCCAACCGAGAGCGCGGTAGCCAGTGGGAGGAACCTGGCGCTGCGCAAAGATCTCAATGGTCGAAGCATCGAAGAGGCACCCATTGCCGCGAGCCGCGGCGAGAACTTCGGCTGCGAAGAGAAGCAGATCGGGCACATTGGAAAACAGGCCTGCATGGCCGGCGGCCCCTTTGAGGAGCCATGCGTTTTCGTCCTGTACTTCGCCCTGGACCCGACGCATGCGCAGATTGGTGTCTTCTTCGGTGGGTGGGATGAGAGCGTGTTGAGCGGGCAGCGGACAAAATCCGGTTTGGCTCATGCCGAGGGGTGCAAAGATCTCGCGGCGCGACCAGGTCGCTAAATGTTCACGCTTGAGGACCTCGAGGGCTTTGCCGAGAAGGATAAAGCCGGGGTCAGAGTACTCGGCCCGTGTGCCAGGCTCGGCATTAATAGGCAACTGGAGGCATGCTCGGAAGAGCGCTGCCGGTGTGTGTGCATCGCGAAAGAATTCAACATAGCCCGGCAGTCCAGAGTTGTGAGCGAGAAGGTGGCGAAGAGTGACCTTGTGCGCGAGGCTGCCGCGTTCCCGCCCCACAACAAAGCCAGGAAGCAGATCCCCAAGAGGCTGCTCAAGGTCGAGGATGCCTTGCTGATGGAGCAGCATCGCGAGCGCCGTTGTAGCGACGACCTTTGTCAGGCTGGCTATGTCATAGACAGTGTCGGGCTGGACCACAGGGGAGTCTGGTTCGTAAGTAAAACGGCCGAGGCTGTCGACCACAACGGGTTGGCCAGTGGCAAACACACCAAAGGCGCAGCCTGGGAAGGCGTGCGCGCCGGTTGCGTCGTAGAGGACACTTCGAGTTCGGGAAAAGTCGATATTCGGCGAAGCCTGGGTCATGACGTCTTACGAAGTATTGTCGCCGAAGAGGAACCAGAAACAATCGCGTATTTTTGTTCGTCAGATTTGAGCCCATGTCACTGCTGGATTGGAAGCTAAACCAGGGACCGAGTCTTGCGAGCCAAAAGCCAAACGAGTTCTAGCGCCATGGGTCCGGCCAGTGCCAGGGTCAAGAACCAGCCGCTGCGTGTTGAGGCCTCGCCCGGCGATGAGGCGTAGACGACAAGACACAGGGAGGCGTTGGCAAGGTAGGCCGCGATTGAAGAGGCGATGGACCACGCCAACTGCGGAATGGAGCCTCGGCGAAGAACGAGAACTACGGCGCTGACAAGCAAGATGCCAAGGCCCAGACTCAGAACTGAAAATGTCTGCCAGGCACTGGTGCCGGCGAGATGGAGTAGAAACGGAACTTCAACGAGAATTGTGCCGATGCCACAAAGGATTGCGACGCCGGAGATAATTCGCAAACCTGCAGGAGGCATTTTGCCGCTCACCCGGGTTTGGAAGGTTAGCCACAGCGTCGGGAAGGCGAGGAAGAAGGGAAGGCCGGCTAGGAAATGCCACCAATTCCCCTGAACGCCGGGGACATGGAGCAAAACCGCATCCAGCGGAGAGGTGCTCACCGCGAATGGCAAGAAGGGTACTACGCAGGCGGCAAGCCAAATGATCAGCGTAATGGCTCGTAGCCAGTGGGGAAGCGTGAGGCTATCACTGGGCAGAGGAGCAGATTTGGGCTGCTGAGATATTGAATTCAAGCGGACCTCCGACACGGACTACGCTTATCGAGAATCAGAGGTTCCTGATCGTTCAAGGGAAACTTGCCAAACTTGGTACACCCGAAACAGACAGAACCGAAGAGGAATAGAAACGCGACGCGATCCTCAACCTGTCCCGCTTAAAGGGTCTATTCTGTTTGCGAGCTATCCGGGGCGAGGCTAAGGGCGTCAAAAGAAGGGGAGACCGAGCGGGATGAGGCAGATCTGGGGGAAAGGTGCGCAGGGAGCCGCGATCATGGTGGCACTGGCCTTAACAATTGCCGCGGTGGCCCAGGACCAGCAAACGACTGGGCAGGCAACTGGAGCCGCGCCAGAGCAGGAGCAGGCATCCCCACCCCAAGCGCCAAAGGCAGCACCAGGGAGCCCGGCGCCAACAGCCGCTCCAGATAGGATCACCTACACCGTTCCGGCAGGAACCAAGGTTCTGTTGCAGTTGCGCAGCGCTGTGAATACCAAGAGTGCAAAGCCGGGGGATGGGGTGTACCTTGCGTCCACATTTCCGGTGGTGGTTGGGACCCGGGTGATGATTCCGGCAGGCGTGTATGTCCAAGGTGTGGTGGACAGGGTGCAGCGGGCTGGGCGAGTAAAAGGCCGGGCGCAGCTCGATATGCACTTCACATCAATCATTTTTCCCAACGGCAGCGTTGTGGAGATTCCCGGGCTTGTCAACAGTCTGCCTGGGGCAAAACAGCAGACCGTGAAGGACGATGGTGAGGGAACGATCGAACAGAGCGGCGACAAGGGACGGAATGCTGGAGAAACAGCCAAAATCGCAATTCCGACCGGGGGAACTGTGGGGACGATTGCCGGGCTTGGTTCCGGCCATCCCCTTGCCGGTGGCCTGGCTGGAATTGCGGCTGGGGCGGCTACGGCGGGCCTGGTATCGCTATTCACCCGCGGCGCCGATGTGAATATTGAGAGCGGAACACAGTTGGAAATGGTGCTTCAGAGGCCGTTACTGCTCGAGGAGGCAAACCTCTCCTCAGATTCTCAGCGAAAAGAGCTGGTTCCCTCGCCAAATCAGCCAAAGCCCATGCCCAAGCCGGCGAAGATGCAAATCCTCTGCCCGACCGGTGGGCTCGGCTGCAGTTAATCGGTAAGGTCCAGCTAATTTAGAATCGGAATCAGATGCAAACTGTACCCAACGACTTCGAACCCGTTCCTAACCCAGCTGCCGCGGATGAAAATGGGCAGAGCACGCCTCAAGGCATGCCGGACCTTCTTCCAGCGGCTCTGCCTCCTGCTGCGCCCGCTCAAAAGCAGGAAGGGTTTGCCCTATGGGTGAGGGACCTGCTGGTGTCAGCCGTTGCATCCATCCTGATCATCACGTTTCTATACCAGCCGGTGCGGGTTGAAGGCACCAGCATGCTGCCCCGCCTTGAGGACAGCGATCGCCTCTTCATCAACAAATTCGTATACCGCATCTCGGCAATCGAGCGCGGAGATGTGGTGGTGTTTCACTATCCGCGCGATCCGGAGAAGAGCTATATCAAGCGGGTAATCGCGCTTCCCGGCGACCGGTTGCGAATCGATCGAGGAGTGCTATGGATCAACGGGCAGCGGCAGATGGAGAATTACGTGCCGGAAGAGTTCCGCGACTCCCGGTCACTGGCCGAAACGGTGATTCCGCCTCATTCCTACTTCATGATGGGCGATCATCGGTCAATATCGTCTGACAGCCGCGAATTCGGCCCTGTGCAGCGCTCGCTGATCTATGGAAAGGCCGTGTTTGTCTACTGGCCGACCAAGGATGCGGGGGTAGTTCACTAGAACTGGAAAAGTACTCGGGAATCCACCGGACAAACCTGCTAAAATCGATTGAATCCACTCCCCGGAGACGCGATGCAGGCGATCCTGGCGCTCGAAGACGGGCGCATTTTCCGAGGCCACGGCTATGGCTCCCCTGGTGATTGCCAGGGAGAAGTTGTTTTCAATACTTCCCTTACCGGATATCAGGAAATCGCCACCGATCCCTCCTATGCCGGACAGATTGTCGTTCTCACCAATCCCCAAATTGGAAATTACGGCACCAACCACGCAGACAACGAGGCAGCGCGCCCGTTTATCGAAGGCCTGATCGTGCGCGAGTTCTCGGCCGTGAGCTCAAACTGGCGCTCTGAGCAGGTGACCGACGAGTACATGGAGCGGTACCAGGTTCCAGTGCTGGCCGAGATCGACACCCGCGCGCTGGTGCGCCATCTGCGCAATCATGGCGTGATGCGCGGGGTGATTTCGACTACGGAGCTCGACGCCGAAAAGCTGGTGGCTCGGGCGCGCAACATCCGCAAGATGGACGGGACCGACCTGGCAAAGGTGGTCTCGACCAAGACGATCTTCACGTTTGATGAGAACGACAACCGCAATCAGTCGGGCGCACCTTTGTTGGCGGATGGGTTTCTGCAAACGAGGGCTTCGGGCGAACGCAAGCTTCATGTTGTGGCGTATGACTTTGGGATGAAGCTCAACATTCTGCGCATGCTCACTCGCGAGGGCTGCCGGGTGACGGTGGTTCCTGCCGAGACAAGCGCTGAAGACGTGCTGGCGATGAAGCCGGATGGCGTCTTCCTGTCGAATGGGCCGGGCGATCCGGAGCCTGTGGATTATGCGGTAAGGTCGATTCGCAGCTTCATGGGCCGGGTGCCGATCTTTGGAATCTGCCTGGGGCATCAGTTGACTGGGCTGGCGCTGGGCGGGAAGACTTACAAGCTCAAGTTCGGCCACCACGGTGGCAATCACCCGGTGCGCAATAATGCCACGGGCAAGGTGGAGATTACGGCGCACAACCACAACTTCGCCGTCGATCCAGACTCGATCAACGCCAACGAGGTCGAACTAACGCACGTGGACCTGAACGATCAAACGCTTGAAGGACTGCGGCACAAGACGCTGCCGCTGTTCAGCGTTCAATACCACCCCGAGGCAGCGCCCGGGCCGCACGACTCGCATTATCTGTTCCGCGACTTCCGCATCATGATGGAGGAGTGGAAGGGATGACGAAACGCTTTCAGATGATTTTCGGCAATATCGGACAGCGGAGCTTTTGGCTCCGCTGTTTTTTGGAGAAGTAAGGATCGATAAGCTTTTCGAACTGCGCGGATTTAGGCAAGTCGGTTTTGAAATGGCACGACTTCAGTCGTGCCGCAAACGAAGAGAACAGAACCGCGGCTTTAGCCGCTGAGGGATGGGTTTGAAGCCGCAACGCGAGCACGCAACCAACAACTCGCAGACCTACTTTGTCACCTCCGACACATGGGAGCGCCGCGCGCTCTTCCATGCGGAGCCATGGGCGCGGCTCTTTTTCAAGGTCTCGCTTTCGCATCGCGGCGAATCGTATCTGCTCCATGAGTTTGTTCTGATGCCGGACCATTTTCACCTGCTTATCACCCCGGTGACTGCGCTCGAAAAAGCGATTCAACTCATCAAAGGTGGCTTCTCCTATCAGGCGAAGAAGGAACTCGGATCGAATGCGGAGATCTGGCGGCGTGGATTTGCGGACCACAGGATTCGGGACTGGGAGGACTACGAGAAACACGTCCATTACATTCATCTGAATCCGGTGAAGAAGCATTTGTGTGCGAGTCCGGTGGAGTATCAATATTCGTCGGCATACCCGGGATGGAAACTGGACCCGGTCCCTCAGGGGCTAAAGCCCTCGCATCTTTTAGACTCGGTTTGCGGCACGACTGAAGTCGTGCCCTTTCAAGGCCGTGAACCTCAGGGGCTGAAGCCCACGCATCTTTTAGACTCGGTTTGCGGCACGACTGAAGTCGTGCCCTTTCAAGCCTGTGAACCTCAGGGGCTAAAGCCCTCGCATCTTTTAGACTCGGTTTGCGGCACGACTGAAGTCGTGCCCTTTCAAGGCTGTGAACCTCAGGGGCTGAAGCCCACGCATCTTTTAGACTCGGTTTGCGGCACGACTGAAGTCGTGCCCTTTCAA
>Ga0182016_10005964_pt1 | contig 12926 bp, 9 predicted proteins | sample 712S2MmetaG_FD_120491 | JGI IMG/M metagenome (GOLD analysis project Ga0182016, IMG submission 120491) | Permafrost microbial communities from Stordalen Mire, Sweden - 712S2M metaG | ecosystem: Environmental > Terrestrial > Soil > Wetlands > Permafrost | place: Sweden: Stordalen | collected...
CAGCGATAGGGACGAGTTGGAAGCCCAGCGCTTTGGCTTGTTTGCGGAGACGCTTTTCATTTCGTTGAGCTTGTTTTTTACCTTCCTGAAGGAACACGCTTTCATCGTAGGGTTGGCCGGTGGTTAGTAGGTGGTAGATGATGCGCGCCAGTTTGTGGGCGGTAGCGGTGATGGCTGGTGGGGCACCCAACCGGGCGCGCATACTGCGATAGAAGTTACCCAGATGGGAACGGTTGCGGGCCAGCGTTTGCGCAGCCAGGCGTAGGGCGCGGCTGGCACGGCTGTTGGTCTGGCGCGTCCTGGACGATAGAACCTTGCCGCCGCTCTTCTTGTTGGCCGGACACAGAGCCAGCCAACTGGCGAAGGCCGCTGCGTTGGGGAAGGGGCTCAGATCGGATCCGATCTCCGACAGAAGGGTATGGGCGGTGAGGGCGCTGATGCCGGGGATGGTGGTTAGATCGACGCCCAGAACGCGGGTCAGTTCGCTGCTCATATCGCAGTGAAACTGGTTTTTACTGCGCTTGCGAAAGCGGAGATCGGCGGGCGGCATCGGCTCCTTTTGAGGAGGATCGATCCTACTGTTCAGCTGGCGCGTGAGCCGCTCGATCTCGCGGTCGCATTCGGCCATCAGTTCCCGATAGTGCTTGTAGGCGGTCAGCGACTGCTTGAGCGTGAACAGGTGTTCGGAGCGGTAGTTTCCCACCAGCGACTTGATCACTGTCTGCTGGTCGGAGCGCACTCTGGTATGACACAGGGCGGCCAGTTTGGCTGCATCGCGCTCCCCGGCCACGATGGCTTCCAGGATGGCCATGCCACTGAGTCCGGTTATGTCGCTGAGCACGTGGTGGATTTGCAGATTCATTTGAGTCAGAGCCTTTTGCATATGCTGTACGTGGCCCGCAGCGTTCTCAATGAGGCTGGCGCGGTGGCGGCTCAAGGAGCGAATCGCGCAGATTCTTTCGTCGGGACGAAAGGAGGCGTGGAGAAGCCCCACCGCGTGCAGATACTGCAGCCACTGGCAGTCCTGAACATCGGACTTACGTCCAGGAACGTGCTTGACATGTTTGGAGTTGACCAGGCAGACGCGGATGCCGGCCTGCTCCAGAATCTCGTACGGCGGAATCCAATAGACGCCGGTCGACTCCATGGCTACGGTGGTGACGCGGCACTGAACCAGCCAGGCGGCCATCGCCCGCAGGTCGGCGGTGAAGGTCGCAAAGCGGCGCACCGGCTGGGGATCGCGATCCGGCGGTACGGCTACATAAATCTCCGTCGCTCCCACATCGATGCCCGCCGCGTTAAGCTCGATGCACTCCAGACTCAACCCTGCGCTCTTGCCCATCTTCAGCTCCATGTCCCCTCCAGTCGGTTGCGAATCGGGCCAGACTGTGTGGCGGGTAATCTCCTCAACGGGATCGTGGCCCATACTCCGGGCCAGCGTCACCAATGTCGCAATCACAAGTACTGGGACCATGCTCCCGAGCGGGCTACAAAGCACCAATGCGCAGCCGGCCTACTTCCACAAATCGCAACCGAATCCAGCATAACGCTCCTCCATCACCGTTCATTCCTGGCGTAACTTGCAACCGCAAGTCAGGCTGCTCCCGATGAACGGGGCTGGTTAAGGGTTGAGGTTTCCCGCCCATTTGACAGAAAAAGTCGAATGGATGGGGCACGGGGCATTTTTGGCACGACCGACATGGGTTCATCACTTGCACGTAACTCGACGCGGCGAGTCAGGATGCTCAGAATGACAGCCTCTGTTTTGTTATGGAATTGGGAGGCGAGACTCTAGCTAGTACTCATTCAGGAAATGTTGCGGGCGAGTCATCCAAACTCTTGGGAATGGCTCCAGGCTGTGGGCCACGGGCGGCGGAGGTGGTGGCAGATTAGGATCTCCGGGTGATCGACGGATTCTTCGTTACGCACGCCGTAAGGGATCCTGACCTCGGCGGCAACGGTGCAGTGCTCGAAGTTGAGTTCCTGGTCGTTGAGTTCTCCGCCAACTACGATAACGGTTTCCGGTTCGAATGGGCCGTAGCCCCGGTCGTGAAAGTCGTTGGTGCTGCCGATGGGCGTGGGCAGGTTGAATTGCGGACCGTAGAGCGACAAGGCGCCCGCTTCGCCGTAGTTGTTGGCCAGGATTGCGAGCCGGGTTCGGTCTTCGGGTGAGAGTGTGTCGCGGATGGCGGCGACCTGCGCTACGAATTCCGGCCAACCGATCTCGTCGGCCATATCGCTATTGTTTGTCATCTGCCAATTCCACCCCGGTGAGCCGGGTTGCCAGATGGGCAGGCAAGCCCACGCGACTGCAGCGGTGTTGACCAGCATGGCGGCAAGGACTGTGGCACATGCGGCGAAGCGAAGAATTGCTGGACGATTGGCGAGGACGCGTTGGATTGTGACCGCTCCCGCGGCGTAGAGAACGGTATACGCCGGCAGGAGATAGTAGCCGCGGCCCTTGACGATGGCGAAGAGAAGAAATGGTCCAATATAGAAGGCGCTTAGCAGGCGAAACCGACCACTTCGCAGGATAGAGACAAGACCGGCCACGGCCAGCGGGAATCCAAAGAGCGTGAACTTGACCTGGTCCGAGTAATAGCCGTCGGCGCGACCTTGGCGAACATCTCGCACGTGGATGAAGTGCTCCATACGGAGCGTGATGAAGTGGTGGCTGGCGAGCCAGAGGAGGTTGGGCGCGGCGATGATAGCGGCGGTGAGCGCTCCCAACCAGAACCACCGTGTGCGCAGGTGATGGCGCTGCGACGGCAGGATGAGAAGGGCGGCGAGGAGGCTGACGACGGGGAAGGCGATGGAGTATTTGGAGAGCACGCCAATGCCGATGCCGATGCCGACACCGATCCAGTATCGTTCGTCGCTGGTGCGAAGGAGGCGAGCGGTGAAGAAGACGATAAGGGACCAGGCGAGCAGGTCGAAGGTGTTGTATTGCAGGACGGAGCTGAAGGCGAGCCCGATGGGAAGTACGGCAAAGAGCGCGACGATCTGGGCTGGTCTGCGTCCGCCTAGCTCCCGGGCCATGAGACCGGTGAGTACGAGCGAGACGGCGTTGACTAGCGCCGCTGGGAGACGAAAGACCTGGGGTGAAATGCCGAAGAGGGTGATGGCGATGCGTCCGCAGAAAGCGGTGAGCGGCGGAAAGGCGACGAAGCCCCACTGGAGGTGACGTGCGTCGTCAAGGAATTGGAACTCGTCGCGATGAAATCCGTATCCGTTGCCGATGTAGAAGTGAAGGACCACGATCAGCGCGGCGAAGGCGCTTAAGAGGGCTGCATCGGAGCGGAGCGAAGTTTGAGGTTTGGAGACGTCCATTGGGAACAGCATACGATGTTGACGCCGATTTCGTTCCTCTCGCAGGCGAGGTGGCGTAGCTATCTCGATAACGCTCTCTAATATGTGGGCTTTTGCAAGGCGGCTGAGTCCTGCGCGTACAAGAGCACAGCCACGCGATAGACCGTAAATGCTCCTTCAACATGCTGCGCGGGACAACTGCCTACGGCCGCTTGTCGAAAATTACTCGAGGCTACCCGGCTTGCCAATCCCTGAGGGAGTTGGGTCACATTCGGGCCCTGCCAGCGCATTAGAAAGCTGGCTCCATCCGCTCCTCTGAAGCGGCCCGACGATGCGCAGTAGGCACGCGCCTCGGACGAATCCTGAAGAATGCTCAGCCCGCGGGCTCGCAACTTGCCGGCAAGCGTAGCCTCCACCTGGGCCGGAGTAAGCACCTGCACGACACGCGCGTAGTCGGCAACCGCATACACCGCTCCGCCGCGCGCCACCACAGCGATGCCTACGCGATCGATGCCGGGGTTGAGCAGATTGTCCCGATGATGCGGGGAATTCATCCAGGCCTGGTGGATTCTCGGCGCGTTGGCATCGACGGCGACGTTCTCCTCGATCAAGCTGAAATGCGCACCGGCATTTCCGGCGCGGTCGGTCAGTTCCGGCTCGCCGTTATAGCGGTGGGAAATCGAGCCGTCTTGCGCCATGCGTAAACAGTGCTGCTGAGCGGCAGCGGCCAGCGCCGGGTCCCATTGGAGTGTTCCAAGGCGATACTGCGTGCGGGTTTGATTGGCCAGCGCAAACAACTGCCCCGCGCCGCTTTGCAACCCCTGGGACTTCCCGTAATAGAAATTCGAAGCGGTCTGCGCACGGCCCATTAGCGCGAATGAAACTATCGTCAGGCACAGAACCGCCCCTCGCCACAAACCATCCATGCCCTCTTAGACACAGTTCAGTCCCCAGGTGTCGCGGTCCAGCTACCGAAAAGTGAGATTCTTAGCTGAAAATGCCGTGACCGCAATTGGCCACGGCTTCGGAAACTTCCCCAGAGCCGGCTTATTTCGAGGAAATATATGTCTGCGAAGGGCCCTGCTGCGGCTTGAGCAGCAGCACCGCAACGCGATAAATCGTGAAAGTCAGTGTGGAGTCTTGCGACGGACAACTGCCCACCGCCGCCTCATGATACTTTCCAGTTGCAATCCGATCGAGCAGTGCTCCGGGCAGACGCTGGAGCTCGGCATCCTGCCAGCGCATGATGAACTCCGGCCGGCGGTTGTCGAGCGAAACCGGCAATCCGTGGTCTTGTGCGCAGGCCAATCGAGCGCCGACCGAGTTCACATGTGCGGCAATCCCGTTTTCTTGCATCAGGCTGGAGATCCTGGCTTCAACTTGCTCCATGGTAAGCACCTGCACGCCCCGCGAGAAGTCTTCCACGGCATAAAGCCTGCTCCCGCGCGCCACAACAGCCACTCCAAGACGATCCACAGCGGGGTTAAGCAGGTTATCCCTGTGTCCCTGGGAGTGCATCCAGGCATCGTGGATTTGAGCCGGCTGCTCTCCATCCGCAACGTTCTCTTCAAGGAGGCTGAAATGCGCACCCGCCTGCCCGGCACGGTCTCCCAAACCCGCTTCACCTGGATATTGGTGCGAAATCGGACCCTCGGCAGCCATGCGCGTGCAATGATTCAACGCGGCAGCCGCCAGCGCCGGATCCCACTGCAGCGGATTCAACCCGCGCGCAACGCGAACCTGGTTGGCCAGCGCGAACAACTGTTCTGCCTTGTTGCGGAGCGCCTGGCTGTTGCCGACCTGTAAATCTGCTCCCGAAGCACCGGAAGCCGGCCCCGACAACGCCCTTTGTGCAGGCAGAAAAACCGCAATGGCTGCGATGGAGATTAGAACGATCTTAGTCGAAAAAGTCATGGTCGCCAATCACCTTATCGGCCGTTCGAAGCTGTATTCTTTCACTGTGCCCAAAAAAGTAACTTCCACTTTCGGGTTACGTTCGGTGGCCATTCGTGTTACCCGTCAACCGCTCGCGGCAGCCGGTGTTCTGCTGCTAACCGTCTTTGTTCTCGGCGGTTTGGCAGCTCCATGGCTGGCTCCGCACTCACCTGCGAGCATCGACCTGCTTCATCGGCTCGAAGGCCCGTCGGCATTGCATTGGGCTGGAACAGACGAGTTGGGGCGTGACACGCTCAGCCGTCTGCTGTGGGGCGCGCGCCTTTCGCTTGCTGTTTCGGTATGCGTGGTTGCCGTCTCGCTGGCGCTAGGCCTCGGCATTGGAGGACTCGCCGGCTACCTGGGAGGCTGGGTCGATACGGCCCTCACCACTTTCGCCATGAATACGTTTTTGGCCCTGCCAGGAATTCTTCTGGCCATCGCCTTTGCTGCGTTCCTCGGGCCAGGATTCTCCAACCTGGTGTTGGCGCTGGCTATTGGAGGCTGGGCCGGCTATGCCCGCCTCGTCCGCGCCCAGGTGATGGCCGTGCGCGAACGTGAGTATGTGGATGCGGCTCGCGCTCTGGGGGCAACCGGCATGCGCATTTTTTTTCGCCACATCCTGCCCAACATCGTTCAGCCCATCCTCGTTCAGGCCGCCATCGGCATGGCCGGAGTCATTCTCGCCGAAGCCACGCTCTCGTTTCTCGGCCTCGGCATTCCCGCGCCCGCGCCCAGCTGGGGCTCCATGCTCAACGACGCCCGCACCCATCTCTTCGATTCTCCGCACCTGGTACTGTTCCCCGCCGCAGCCGTAGCCGGCGCCGTGCTGGGCTTCAACTTTTTGGGAGATGCGCTGCGAGACCGGCTTGATCCGCGAACGCGGCTGGAACTGGGGCTCTGAACATGGTTGGCCGTCGCTCAATAAGAGCTTGCCGGTTGCATACGATATTCTCGTTGCAGTTCCCTGCTGGGGACGCCAATCGACCATGAATTCCGTACGTATCGACAAGTGGCTGTGGGTGGCGCGCTTCTTCAAGACGCGGGCACTCGCGCAGAAAGCCTGTGAACTGGGCCGCATCCACTCCAACGGCGTGCAAGCCAAACCGGCACGCGAGGTGCGCGTGGGCGACATGCTGCTCATCAAAAACGAAGGCGGCGAATTCAACGTTGAGGTTTTGCTGCTGAGCGAGATGCGCGGGCCGGCTGCGGTGGCGCAAACACTTTATCGCGAGACCGACGAGAGCAAGGCGGCGCGGGTGAAGCTGGCCGCGGAGCGCAAGGCGATGCAGGAGTTTGCGCCGTTGCCCGAGCATAGGCCATCGAAGCGCGATCGGCGAAGAATCATCCAATTTCGCGGCGAGCGATAGAGCACTAGGAAGAGACGAAAATTCAAGTTAAACAAAACAGATGGTTGTTTTGAGGGTTGTGCTTTCCCGCCCTTGCGCCAGAAAGAAGGCGCAAGAACGGGGCACGGGGCAGTTTCATCGAGCGTGGGTCGGCTTCGCCGGTGGACGACAGTTACGGACGAGGCGCAGCGTTCGCTTCGCTGTCTGCCCAATAGCCGCTGCGTGCAGTCAACCGCAACCCTGGATGGCCTTTCAGCTTCAACTCCACTGCGTGAAAACCGGGATGCGGCGACTGCGGCTGAAAGCTGAGCACGTATCGGTTGGGCACGTGATTGGAAATGGTAATCAGGCTTTCAACCAGGCTGCGGCTGTTATTGAACTTGAAATACTCGCCGCCGGTGAGTTGCGCCACCGTCTCCGGCACATTACGCTGCAGGCTGTCGGCAGTGGCGATGGCGGCCATTCTGGCGAGCGCCAGCGGAGGAGCGAGCAGGCCCAGGCAGTCGAATGCCTGCACCGCCTTGTTCTGGGTTGCATCCGGATCGGGGTCCTTGCCCATGCATCCATGCGGCGGGCCGGGGTGAGCGTTCTCGAACGAGATCCCGCCCGCATTGCCACCCGAATGAATCGGAAGCTCCCTGTCGGCATAGTGCGCCGCGTCCGCCTTACTGCTGGAGAATCCGACACTATAAATAGTGGTGTTGGTGTCGCTGATGACACGTAGCGCGTCGTCGAGCCGAGCCTGGCTGCCGCGGTCGAGAGTTTCGGAGATGAGCAGAATGGCGCGCCGATAATTGGGCGGCTGTTTCCGCAACAGCTCCACGGAAAACGCGAGTCCGTCGAGGATGGCCGCGCCTTTGTCTCCCGGCTCGAGGTCGCTCAGCGCGTGGCCAGCCGCGTCCACGTCCGTGGTAAAGCTCTGCACCAGCGTGGGGGTGCTGTCGAACGCCACCACCGCGACGCGATGCTGAACTCCGCCAACGACGGCTTCAATGACCGAGGTAAGGTTGCGATAGCTGTCGAGTTTGGCGCGGCCAACGCCGCCGGATTCGACAGCCACCACCAGCGCCAGCGGATCGCTGCCTGTGTCTTCGTCCAGGGTCAGGTGTTGCTCAATGCCGTCGTCCATCACGCGGAAGTCGCCAGACTTTAGCGAATACACCAGTTCCCCTTTGGCGTTCCTGACCAGGGTTGGAACAAGAACCAGGTTGGATTGGGTGCGAATCGACGGTGTGCCTGCGGCTGGCGGCGTTGAGGCCGAAGGAGCCTGCGCCGATACAAGAGAGCACGCGAGAAATACGATTGCAGCGAAGGATTTCATGGCCATGCTCCCTGTGCGTCAGTTTAGCCGCTCTGGTCTTCCGGCGAACGAACTGGTTGAGAGTTGAGGTTTTCCGCCTATGCGACAGAAAGAAGTCGCATAGACGGGGCACGGGGCTGAATTGGCGCATCCAGCAAGGAGTTCATGGCACCTGTAACCTACCTTGGGAGACATGCCTCTGTCGCAGGGCTGGCCGGCCCCCTCAGCTTTAGTAGACTCAACGGCAGCAGCTTTGTCTCAACGCAGGACTAAACGCGCACAAGCTATCAGATTGTTGCTCAACGGTTGGAGTAGGGAATGGCCGGGAACTTTCTTGCCTTTTACGAGGAACTCGCCGATTTTTATCCCCTGATCTTTGAGGATTGGGACAGCTCAATCGAACGTCAGGCCCGCGTGCTTTCCAGTTTGCTGGCGTCTGAAACGACCGGCGAACCGCTGCGAATTCTCGATTGCGCTTGTGGCATCGGCACACAGTCCATCGGTTTCGCCCGGCTGGGACATCGGGTGGTCGGCTCGGATTTAAGTGCGGCCGCAGTCCATCGCGCGCAGCAGGAAGCTCAGCGGCGAGGCCTGGCAATTCCATTTTGCGTTTCCGACATGACGTCGCTACGTGAGATCACGGCGAGTGGCTTCGATGTGGCAGTGGCGATGGACAACGCGTTGCCTCATTTGAGTTCCGAACAGCTTGATGAAGCGGCCAGGGCAATCGCGCTGAAGCTCCGCCCCGGCGGGCTGTTCATGGCCAGCATTCGCGACTACGACAGGCTTGTCGAAGAGCAGCCTGCTATGCAGGAGCCCGCTCTTTATGGATCGCCAGGAAGCCGGCGTATAGTCCATCAGGTTTGGGACTGGGGAGCATATTCCGGTGAGGGGCAAGGCTATCTGCTGCACCTTTACATCACGTTGGAATCGGAGCGCGGGTGGCACGCACACCACTTTGTTTCGACCTACCGATGCCTGCTTCGTGAAGAGCTTTCAGCCGCTCTGAGAAATGCGGGGTTTGGCGATATCCGCTGGCTGATGCCGCCGGAGTGCGGCTGGTATCAGCCCATCGTTTTGGCGAAGTTGCCCACCGAGAGCAACGCGCGGCCTGCCTGACTGCCCCCAACTTTAGTAGACTCAACGGCAGCATGTTTGTTTCCAGCCATTCACATTGCCGATTCCCCGCCGCTTGGAGGCTTTCCGCCCTTGCGGTAGCGCTTATCGCGACTTTCGCCGCGCAGCACGGGTTCGCTCAGGGCACGCACTTGTGGACCCAGTCGCGCATTGACGAGTTTGAGAAGGGCACGCAGCAGGGCGTTGCCATAACCAGCGACGGCCATCTGCGCGAAGGCCCAGGGTTGACTGAGTTGCTGACCACTCCTTCGACCTATGTGTGGTCGGTGGCCGCGGGCAAAAACGGCGAGACCTACCTCGGCACAGCTTCGCCCGCGACAGTACTGCGCGTAGGCCCGGATGGCCAGGCGTTCACGCTCTTCGAAACAAAAGACGTGAGTGTGCAGGTGGTTCGCTTTGGCCCGGATGGCGCTGTCTACGTTGCGACGTTACCGAGCGGCAAAGTTTACCGGCTTAAGGCCGATGCAACCGCAAAGCAAGACGACGCCAGCGCCACAGTAGTTTTCGATCTGGGCAGGCTAGACGACGAAAAACCTGCGGAGAACCAGCCAAAGGACGCGGACGGCAACAAGGATGGCGATAAGACAGATGGGAAGTCGCATTACATCTGGGATCTGACGTTCGATACGGCGGGCAGGCTCTACATTGCCACGGGCGGCCCCGGAGCTGTCTATCGCGTCGATCCTTCAAAGACTGCGGCCAAGCCGGAGGCGTTTTTCAAGAGCGACGAGCAGCACATCCGCTGCCTGGCATGGGACGCGAAGGGCAACCTGATTGCTGGTTCTGACGGCTCGGGCCTGGTTTATCGGATCGATCCGCAAGGCAAGGGCTACGTCCTGTTCGAAGCTCCGCGGCGTGAAATCACGTCCGTTGCCGTCGGCGCAAACGGGACCATTTACGCAGCCAGCGTGGGCGACAAGAGCCACAACCCGCTGCCGCCGCTGCCGGTGCAGGGTCAGGCACAAGTCACCATCACCGTGGTCCAACCGGGTTCAATGCAGGCGGCAAACGTCAGCGCTTCCGTGCCTGAAGGAAGCGAGATTTACGCATTGACTCCCACCGACGACCCCAGGGCCCAAGCGCCGCGCCGCGTCTGGACGGGCAAGGAGGAGATTGTGTACGCGCTCGCCGCACGCAAGGACGGGCTGCTGGCTCTGACTGGAAATCGCGGGCACATTTTCAGGATCGCCCAGGACGGAAGTTACGAGGATGTTGCGCATCTGGACGCACAGCAGGGGCTGAGTATTGCGGTTCCGAACGCAGAAGACTCAACCGGCATCCTTATCGGCACGGGCAATACGGGAAAGTTGGTTCGGCTGGGCACAATTGAAAAACACGAATACGCGAGCGACGTGCTGGATGCAGGCGCACTGGCGCGTTTTGGACGTATTGAGGTCGAGCCCGGCTCAACGGGATACGAGTTGTTTTCCCGCAGCGGCAACGTGGAGCAGCCCGTGCGCGGCCGTGGCGACTGGGGTTGGTCTGACTGGCAGCCGCTCAAAGACGGTGCCGTAGCATCGCCCGCCGGCCGCTTCTTCGAGTGGAAGGCAGTGCTGCACGCCGGTGGAACGCTGGGCAGCGTGGGCGTGAATTACCTGCCCGTGAACTCCGCGCCGGTGGTGGATGAACTGATGGTAGCGCCAGGGGCACGCATCAATACGCAGGCCATGGCGCAGAATCAGCCCGGCAGTATGCCGCAGCCGATCACCATCACATTCCCATCTTCCGGCCAGAACGCAATGAATTTCGACGGTGCGGCGAACCAGCCGTTGCAGGCCTTCAAGGATCGGACAGCCATCACCGTTCGCTGGGCAGCCCATGACGATAACGGCGACGATCTGACCTTTTCGCTCTACCTGCGCGGGGACGGCGAGTCGGTCTGGCGGCTGCTGAAAGACCAGATCACCGACAAGGCCTACAGCTTTGACGCGACGCTCATTCCCGACGGCGGCTATCAGATCAAGGTGGTGGCCACGGACGCGCCTTCGCACACGCCCAACGACGCGCTGACCGGCGATAAAATCAGCGAGCGCTTCGAGGTGGATACAACGCCACCAATCGTGAACGGGCTGAAAGCAACGGCCGAAGCTTCGTCGCACGTGACGTTCGATGCGGACGATGCTTTCTCACCCATTGCTCATGCGGAATACTCGCTGGACGCGGAGCCTTGGCAGTTCATCGAGCCCGTCGGCGGATTGTCCGATTCAAAGCATGAGCACTACGAGCTTCGTCTTACGGCCGCGGCACTTGACGGCAAGCCCGGCGAGCATCTGATCACTGTGCGTGTCTACGACCGGCACGACAATGTGGGTGTGGCCAAAACGGTATTCAACGTCCCGGCGAAGTAGGTGCGCCAGGCAAGGCAATTTCCGATGCGATTCGAGCTTTTTCTGGCGATGCGGTACTTGAAAGCCAAGCGGCGGCAAGCCGTGGTGGGCGTGGTGACCGCCATCTCCATCGCCGGCGTGGCGGCTGGCGTGGCAGCGCTCATTATCGCGCTGGCTATCACCAACGGCATGCGGCGCGATCTGCAAGACCGGCTGCTGGCCAACTCGTGGCATGTGCAACTGATGCGCGTCGAGGCGGACGGCATCCACAACTGGCAGCCGCTCTTCGACCGATTGCGCCGCATGCCGCATGTGACTGGCGCCTCGCCGGGGCTCTATGAACAAGTGATGGTGGCGCGTGGCGCTCGCGCCGGGTATGCGCTGATGGAAGGCATTTTGCCTGACCAGGAAAAGACCGTCAGCGATCTGCTGTCGACAGTTTCGCCGGAAGCAATACGCGCGCTGCAACCGCAGGCCACGCCGGCTGTGCGCAGAGAGTTGCCCCCGATCGTGCTGGGCAAGGATCTGGCGGAGACCGTCGGCGCCGGCGTCGGCGATCGCGTTACGCTGGTCAGCCCGCAAGGCGAGATGACGCCGTTTGGCATGATGCCGAAGGTGGTGCCGTTTCGTGTCGCGGGCACGTTCCACTCCGGGTTTTATCAGTTTGACGATCAGATGGGTTTCGTTCGCCTGGCGGACGCGCAGCAGCTCTACAGCGAGCCGGACCTGCTATCGGTAATCAACTTCAAGGTTGACGACCTGGACCGCTCCGCAGCGATCGCCAAGGAGATCGAGCAGGCCGCCGGCAAGGGATATATGACCAACAACTGGATGGAGCAGAACCGCGAGTTGTTCCGCGCCCTCAAATTGGAGCAGGTTGTCACCTTCATCGTGATTGCGCTGATTGTGATTGTGGCCGCGCTCAATATCCTCATCGCGCTTACCATGATGGTGATGGAGAAAACGCGCGACATCGCCGTGATGATGAGCTTTGGCGTGGAGCCGGGACAGGTGCGCCGCATCTTCATGATGCAAGGGTTTCTGATTAGTGTGTTCGGCACCATTCTCGGGCTGGTGCTGGGGTATCTTGCAGCTTGGGCCGGCGGGCACTACCACTTCATCTCACTTTCGGCTGAGATCTACTCGATCGACACGCTTCCCTTCGCTCCGCGGGCGATCGACGGCGTGATTGTGTCCGCGGTGTCGATTGGGGTCTCGTTGCTGGCTACGCTGTATCCGTCGTCGGCTGCGGCTAGGGTGCTGCCGGCGGAGGCGCTGCGGTACGAGTAGGTTGGCTCGAAACAAGCCGGCGAGCCATTGACAATGTGGCACAATTTGTGCCACATTGTATCTATGCCAAGCGTAAACCTTCGCGAACTTCGCGACACTCGCAAGTTATTAACCTGGCTTGAGGCCGGTGAGGTAGTCGAACTCCGCAAGCGCAACCAGATTGTGGCCCGAATTGTGCCGGAATCGCCAAGAATTCAGCCCGTCGAATGGCCGAATTTTGAAGCGCGCCTCAAACGCATCTACGGCGACCGCGTCCTGACTCCGGTTGCCGATCTGATCGCG
>Ga0182016_10005966_pt1 | contig 12923 bp, 14 predicted proteins | sample 712S2MmetaG_FD_120491 | JGI IMG/M metagenome (GOLD analysis project Ga0182016, IMG submission 120491) | Permafrost microbial communities from Stordalen Mire, Sweden - 712S2M metaG | ecosystem: Environmental > Terrestrial > Soil > Wetlands > Permafrost | place: Sweden: Stordalen | collected...
CCCGCAACTGAAGGCGGCGCGCGCGGGGCTGGCGCGGGCAAAGCGCGTCGGCGAGGAATACCGGGGCGTTGAGGTTGCGACCGCGACGGTTCGCGCGCGGCGGGTCGGACAGGCCATCGTCGAGGAGTCGCGCCGGCGCGGCGTCGAAGCCATCGTGCTCGCCGCGGATGAGACGGCGCGCGGGCGGGCGGGGTCGCTGCTCGGCGGCAGAACCCTTGTCGGCGAGAGCACCGTGTCGGAGACGATTCGCTACGTCGTCGACCGAGCCCGCTGCCGCGTAATCCTCACCGCACCGGCGCGCGAGATCGCCCCGGCGCGCAAGGCTTCGCCCGATCAGTAGCATCCGCCGCGATGTTCGTGTTGATAGTCGGAGCGGGGCGCGTCGGGTCCGCTGTTGCCAAGCGAGCCCTCGCGCAGGGTCACCAGGTGTCGGTACTTGACGAGGATCCTCTCTCGCACGAGCGCCTGGTCGAGGTGGAGGGCCAGACCTGGGAGGACGCCGGCGGCATGTTCACTGTCGGCACGGCACTCGAGGTCGATGCACTGATCGAGGCCGGGGTGCAGCGCGCTGACGTCTTCATTGCCTCGACCGACGGCGATAACACCAACCTGACGGTCGCCCAGATCGTCAAGCGGCGCTTCGGCATCGAAAAGGTTCTCTGCCGCGTCATGGACCCGGCCCGTGCCGCCTGGTATGCCGAGCAGGGACTGCACACGATCTCGCCGACACAGCATGCGATCGAGATGTTCGAGCAGGCGCTGGGGACGGACCGCTAGCCGTGTACGTCATTGTTGTGGGGTCGGGCAAGGTTGGCCTCAACCTCAGTCGGGAGCTGATCGCGAAGGGCCATGAGGTCACGCTGCTGGAGGCCGATCGGCGTCGCTACCTGGTGGTCGAGGAGGAGCTCGAGCACGCGGTCCAGTACGGCGACGCGACCGAGCTTTGGGTCCTTGAGCGTGCCGGCATCCAGCGCGCTGACCTGGTCGTGGCGGTCACCGGCGACGACGAGGACAACATGCTCGTTTGCCAGGTGGCGAAGGAAAAGTACCTGTGTGAGCGTGTGATCGCCCGCGTCAACAACCCGCGCAACCTGCAGCACTTCAAGCTGCTCGGGATTCAGCCGGTGGTCTCGGCCACCGACCTGATCCTGCGCCTGATCGAGCACGAGGTGCCCCGCTACGGCCTCGTGCATCTGCTCGCGCTCGAGGAGGAGCGGCTCGAGATCATCGAGCTCGAGGTCCAGGAGGCGGCACCGGCCGCGTCCAAGCGGGTCGCCGACGTGGCGCTGCCGCAGGGCAGCCTGATCATCTCCGTGCTGCGTGACGGCCGCGGGTTCGTGCCGACGGCCGATACCGTGGTCGAGGCCGGCGACCAGGTCCTGCTGGTGCTCGACTCGGGCCTCGAGGATCAGATCACGCCGGTTTTCGCGCCGGACTGATCGAACAGACGTCGAAATCCTGCACGCGCCCGCCGCCTTCGGGGTTATCGTTGCGCAGGTGAGACGCGGCCTCCAAACGCTCCTGTGCACCGGCGCACTGGTCCTCGGCCTTTCTGTGAGCGCCTCGGCCGACAGCCTGGGGTCCACGGCGATGCTGCGTGCGGCCGCCTCGACGGTGATCACCGCCGAGCTCCACCACGACGGTGCCACCGCCTGCGGCAAGCTCTACGCGCCGCTCGCGGCGACCGTCGCCGGCAAGACCTGCACCGAGCGCTGGGACGCGCGCAGCACCCGCCTGCTCGCCCAGCCCGGCGGCGCCGCGCGCCTGCGCGCAGACCTGCGGGCGCTCGCCACGGCGCGCGTGTCCTTCGTCGGCGCATACGCGACGATCGCGCTTCCCCATCCGCTACTCGGCGGCAAGACTCGCTTCTACTGGACCGCCAACTGCTGGATGCTGATGAACTGACCGCTGTGCGGTCGTCGCCGCAGGCGTGGCGGTCCCGGCGCACCTGCCGGCGCGCCGGGCATGACAGGCACCGGGGCGCCTTGAGCGTCCGCGTCGGCGCATCGAGGCTACGCTGGGGATCCCCAGGGGCGGCGTGCGCGCGCTCAAAGGGCCCGCGGCGCGCGCTCAACGCGCTGTGGTGCGAGCCAGCGCCCGTGGACGCCTCAGCGCCACGGTCCGCGTCCACCGCGACCGCCGCGGCGCGAGCGCATGTAAATCCGCGCCGCCATCAGAACGACGATGATGATCACGCCCGCACTGCCGCCGCCGATTCCGTGCGCGAGCCCGCCAAAGCCAAGCAGCGCTGGCGGGCCGGCCGGGTGAACAGCGGCGAGCGCCGCCACGAATGAGGTCACCCGCCAGTCACTCAGCGAGCCTAGCAGCGCCCTGCCGGCGCTCGCGCGCCTGCGCCTGCGGCATGCGCCGGCGCGTGCGAACATTCCTCCGGTGAGTGTCGCCGAGCTATGGCGGCGCGGCCAGGCGGGGTGGCCACGCAGCTTTCCCGTCGCGCAGGCGCCGAACCCGCCGCTGCTTTTGGCGTTCGCCGGGCGAGTGGTTGCCGGGGCCGCCAACGGCGACGGCCGTGCCGACAGGGTCGGCCGATCGCTATTCGCTCTCGGCTTTGGCGTCTGGGCCTGGCAGGAGACGACGAGCGGGGCCAACTGGTTTCGGAGGCTTCTCGGCCTTGCCGCCTTGGGCTGGGTGCTCGGAAACGGCACCCGCAGGCAATAGCAGCCAACACATACACGTGCGTGTGCGCAAACTCTCCGAGCGCGGAGCCACGATCGCCGGCTACACGACCCAGATCTTCTTCTCCGACGCCGACAACGACGCCGTTCTGAGCGGGGCGGCGCCGTACAACACGCGCTCGCCCAAGAACGATCCGACGACCGACGAGAGCGACACGGTCCTGCTCAGCGCCGATGTCGCAACAAACGTCGTCGCCGTGTCCGGCAATCTCAGCGATGGCTTCACGGCCGCCTTCAACATCGAACTCGACCATGCCGAGGTGGTCACACCCGGAAGCCTCGCCCGCCCCAACGCCGGTGGTTCGCCGCCCGGCCCCTGGCGCGACCTTCTCCTTCGCGTCGGCAGCTCGGATCCGGGGGAATGCACAGCCCGGCTGCAAGCGCAAACGCCCTCTAAAACAGGGCCTTTGCGAAACTGCGGGACAGGGACTCGAACCCCAAATTTCTGCTCCAGAGGCAGACGTGTTGCCGATTACACCATCCCGCAAGGCGTCGCTACAGGCCGCGGCCGGCGTTCGGCTTGGCCGCGATCTGAGGCGATTATAGGTCGGCGGAGCTCGAGACTAGGGCCAGGCCCGCGGGCCGGCGCTGCCGTGGCCCGTCCGTTGCGCCTCGGCCTGAACACGGCGACCGCGGTCGCTCACGCGGCCGCGGCGGCCTGAGACCAGTCTCGGTAGAGCTCGGCGTAGGCGCCGCGGGCGGCGAGCAGTTCATCGTGGCTGCCCTGCTCGACGATGCGCCCGCCTGCGAGCACAACGATCCGGCTAGCGCCCTTTATCGTGGAGAGCCTGTGGGCGATCACGATCGCGGTGCGGCCTGCGAGCAGCCGTCGCAGCCCCTGCTCGATACGCCCCTCGGTGTGCAGGTCCACGTTCGAGGTGGCCTCGTCGAGCACGAGGATGCGCGGGTCGGCGATCATTGCCCGGGCGAACGCGACGAGCTGCCGCTGACCAGCCGAAAGCTGGGTCCCGCGTTCGCCGACCTCCGTCTGGTAGCCGTGTTCCAAGGCCGCGATGAAGTCGTGCGCGCCGACAGCTCTTGCTGCCGCCTCGATCTCGGCGACGGTCGCTTGCGGCGCTCCGAAGGCGATGTTCGACTGAACGCTGCCGGAGAACAGGAACGCCTCCTGGGGGACGATGCCAAGCTGCGAGCGCAGCGACTCGTAGGTGACGTCGCGCAGGTCGTGGCCGTCGATGAGCACGCGGCCGAGCGTCGGGTCGTAGAAGCGGGCGACCAGCTTGGCGAACGTCGACTTGCCGGCACCGGTGGCACCCACGAGGGCGACCGTCTCACCGGGAGCGATCGCGAGATCGATGTCGTCGAGGGCGAGCCGGTCGAGGTTGCCGTCGCGCTTGGTGTAGGCGAAGCTGACGTGATCAAAGCGCAGTTCGCCGCGGATCGGCCCGAGCGTTTTCGCGTCGTCGCGCTCGCGCATCTCGGGCTGCTCGTCCAGCAGTTCGAAGATCTTGTCGAGCGCGGCCATGCCGGATTGGTAGGTCGTGTACAGCTGCGAGAGTTGCGTGATCGGGTCGAAGAAGTTGTTCAGGGCTGCGAGGAAGCCGACCAGCACACCGAGCGCGATCGCGCCATGCAGAACCTGGTTGCCACCGTAGAGAAGGACCGCGACCGTGGCCGCGGCGGAGACGAACTCGATCGCCGGGAAGTAGGCGGCGTTCATGTTCACCGTCGTCATGTTCGCGCCGCGGTTGAGCTCGTTCAGTGCCGCGAACTCGTCGGCGTGTCTGCGCTCCTGGCCGAAGGTTCGCACGACACGCACGCCGGAGAGCGACTCCTGCAGGTAGCCGGTGATGTGCCCGATCGTCTCGCGCGTGCGCCGGTAGGCATCCGCTGATGCGATCCGGAAGACCAGCGAAGCGATGCCGATCAGTGGCAGCATGATGAAGGTGATCAGCGCCAGTTGCAGGTCGAAGGTGAGCAGGATCACGAGCGTTCCGAGGAGCGTCAGGCCACCCTGGAAGAGGGTCACGACGCTGTCGGTGACCAGCGTGTCGAGCGCCTCGACATCGTTGGTCATCCGCGAGATCAGGACTCCCGTCGGCCGTCGTTCGTAGAAGCTGACGGGTAGTCGCTGCAGGTGAGCGAAGATCGCCAGGCGAAGGTCGGCAAGGGCTCGCTGGCCGACCCACTCGACGAGGTAGGTCTGGGCTGCGGTGGCCACCCATACGATCAGCGCTGCGACGATAAACGCCACGACGATCAGCTCGAGGTAGTGGAAGTTGCGAGGCAGAATCCCGTCGTCGATCGCCCTTGCGGCCAGCGGCGCCGGCGCGAGCGATGCGGCGGTACCGATCACCAGCGAGGCGATCATCAGGACCACGCGTCCGCGGTAGGGAGCCAGGAGCGCGGCGAGCCCGCGCAGCCGGCGGCCGCGGCCGCTGGTTCCGCGCAGGCGGCGGCGGAGCTCGGAGATCCGCGTTGCGTGCGAAGCACTCACAGGCCGGCCGCCTGGCGCTCGCGTTGCTTGCGGGTCAAAAAGACGCTGTCGGGGAGCCCCTTCTCGACGATCTCGCGATACAGGGGCGAGCGCTCGAGCAGTTCGGTGTGCGTGCCGTAGTCGCCGACCCGTCCGTCCTCGAGCACCAGGATCTCCTCGGCGAGCGCGATCGTCGAGAGCCGGTGGGCGATGATGAAGGTGGTCCGTCCGGCCATCACCTCGGCAAGCGCCAGCTTGATCGCGCGCTCGGTCGTGGCGTCCACCGAGGAGGTGGCGTCGTCGAGGATCAGGATCCGGGGGTCGGCGAGGATCGCGCGGGCGATCGCGATCCGCTGGCGTTGACCGCCAGAAACACTGAGTCCCCGTTCGCCGACACGCGTGTCATAGCCGTGGGGTAGCCGCTGGATGAACTCGTGCGCCTGGGCGCGGCGGGCCGCGTCCTCGATCTCCGCGCGGGTTGCCTGCGGACGCGCATAGGCGATGTTGTCGGCCACCGTCGTGCTGAACAGGAACGGGTCGTCGCCGGTGATCGACACGGCGGCGCGCACGGAGGCCACGTCCACCTTGCGCAGGTCGGCGCCGTCGACCAGCACCCGCCCGTCGGTCGGGTCATAGAGCCGCGCGACGAGGGCGGCCAGCGTCGTCTTGCCGGAACCCGTTGCGCCGACCAGGGCAACAGTGCGGCCGGCCGGCACATCGAGGTCGATGTCGTGCAGCGCCGGGGGGGCACCGGGCGCGTAGCGCATCGTCACGCCCTCGAAGCGCACGTGTCCGCTGCCGGCCGGGAGAGGTGGCGCGTCTGCTGGGGCCGTCAGGCGAGGCTCCCGGTCGAGTAGCTCGAAAACGCGCGCACCGGAGGCCGTGGCGCGCTGGGCCATGCCGAGCGAGACGCCGAGCGTGCGCATTGGGCTCAGCAGCATCAGCAGGTAGGTGTAGAAGGCCGTGAACTGGCCGATGCTCAGCTGGTGGTTGATGACGTCGTGACCGCCGACCAGCAGGATCGCGGCCAGGCCGATCTGCGGCAGGAAGCCGATCAGCGGGTTGTAGCGGGCTTGCAGCCGCGCCTCGACCATCGACTGGTCGAAGACTCGCGCCACGGTGCGCTCAAAACGCGCGCGCTGATGCGCCTCGCGGGCGAACGCCTTGACGACACGCACGCCTGAGATGTTCTCCTCGGTGTCCGCGGTCAGTTCGCCGATGCGCTGCTGGACCTCCTGCAGGGCCGGCCGGGCGAGCCGGCTGTAGCGGTTCGTGACATAGACGACGAAGGGCACCGGGATCAGCGCGATCGCCGCGAGCCCGGGCTCGATCGCGAACATCGCCACGGCGGCGAGTGCGATCGACAGACCCGACTGAACGATGAACACAAGCCCGTAGCCCAGAAAGAAGCGGATAGCCTGCAGATCGACCGTGACGCGCGACATCAGCTGGCCGGTTTGCTGATGGTCGAAGAACGCGAGTTCGAGCGACTGGAGCTGGCGGAAGAGCAGATTGCGAAGGTCGTACTCGACCCCGAGCGAGACCCGCCCGGCGACCAGGCGGCGTCCAGCGGAGAGGCCGAGCCGCACGAAGCCCGCGGCGGCGATCAGCAACGCCAGCTCGAGCAGCCGCCCGCGGCGATGGTCGTGGATTGCATCGACGGCCACGCCACTGATGTAGGGGATCGCGACGGTCGCCATGATCGCCGCCGCGGCGAGCGCTCCCGACCAGATCACGCCGCGACGGTACGGCCTCAGAAAGCCGAGCAGGCGGCGAAAAGTGCTCACTTCATAAAGTATAGTGCCTTCGTGATCATGGCACCGCCCGCCGGGATGTGCGAGCACTGCGCGTATCGGCGCCTGGTGGCGAACACGCGCGGATCGGTTTTCTCACTCTGCGAGCGCTCGCGAACTCAGCCGGAGCGGTTTCCGCGGTACCCGCCACTGCCGGTGCTGGCATGCGCCGGCTTCGAACCCAGGTCCGGCTCACAGCCGGACGCGGCTAGCGAACGATGAGCGTGCCCTTCATGCCGGCCTGCTCGTGACCGGGGACCGAGCAGTAGAAGGTGTAGGTGCCGGGAGCCAGGGTCAGCGTGAGAGTTCTGCTCCCGCCCGTGAAGGTCGGTGTGGCGCCGAGCACCTTGTTCTGCGCGTTGGCGATCGTGACGTTGTGCGGGAGCGGCGAGTGGTTGGTGAAATCAATCGTCACGTGGCTCGAGCCGGCGGTCAGCGTCGTCGCGCTGTAGGCGAGCTCCCCCTTGGGATTCGCCGACAGCGCAAGCGGGCCGTTGGTCGGTGCGGCGTTCACGGGCGTCACCGGTGGCGCCTCGCCGTCGGTCACGACGCTGGTCGTGTACGGCGGCGCCGGCGGCGGCGTCTTCGCGGTGACCACCGCCATCGTCACCGCAAATGCCACGAGCACGGCCGTGCCCGCGATCAGCAACCGGCCCTGGCGCGCCGAGGACGGAAAGTGCTCGCTGCGGATCCCGATCGCCGACACGAACACCGCCCAGGCCACCAGCAGGCCCGCGGCGATGAAGAACGGCGTCTTGCTGCGGTCGTGGAAGACGGCACTGGCTACGGCGGCGGCGTGAAACACGGCGCGAGCCTAACGGATCGCTCGTACGGAGGGCGCGTCAGGTCTAGATTCCGGCCGATGGATGAGGCACGGATCGAGGTTCGCCTGCAGCCGCGCGCCTCACGCGACGAGCTGCTCGGGTTTCGCGACGGCATCCTGCGAGCTCGGGTCTGCGCGGCCCCCGTCGATGGCGAGGCCAACCGGGCGCTGTGCCTGCTGATCGCGCGCCGGGTGGGTGTTGCGCCCTCGAGCGTCGAGGTGATCGCGGGCCGGCGTGCTCGCAACAAGCTCGTCCGCGTCACCGGAATGGGGGCCGGCGAGCTGCTCGCGGCGCTCGAGGCCAAACCTTAGGAGGCCACCGCCTCAGCGCTGTGCGATCACGGCTTCCGCTGCGGCATGACCGCTCATCGCCGCGCTCTCCAGCGTCGCGGGCCACCCCGTGGCCGTCCACGCGCCGGCGAGCACGAGGCCCTCGATCGCCGTCCCAGGCGCTGGACGCAGCGCCGCGGTGCCGGGAGCGGCACGGAAGGTGGCCGCGTGCTCCTTGGTGGCGCTGAAGCTCTCGAGGCGAGCCTCGCGAGCGTCCGGGAGCAGATCGGCGATCGCCGCGCTGTAGCGCTCCCGCAGCTGGGCGGTGCTCATGGCCATCTCCGCCTGCGCGGCGGAAAGCGACACGGCGAGATACTGGCGGTCGTTCCAATCCGCCGGCGTGCGGTCGAATATGTACTGAACGGGCGTGTCCACGCCAGCCGCGAAGCGATGCTCAACGATACGGCGGTCGTACACAAGATGCAGGTTGACGATCGGCGACGACTCGAGCGCCCCGGGCCACGCGGCGCCGCGCAGCGCCTCCGGCGGAAGCAGCGCGGCCGCTCGGTCGTGGGGCACGGCGACGACCACCGCATCGGCGCCGATCCAGGAGTCCGCGCCGACGACGGCGAAGCGGCCGCCGATCGCGGTGACCCGCTGGGCCGGCCAGCGCAGGTGAACGCTGACGCCGGCGCGCGCCAGAGCGCCAGCCGCAGGGTCGCCGATGATCTGCTGCAGCGGCGCGCGATGCAGGCCGACATCGCCCGCGGCGGCATCTCCTAGCAGGCCCTGCTGGAAGACGAACGCCCCGAGGGCAAGCGACGCTTCGGCCGCCGGCAGATTCAGCGTCGGCAGCGCGATCAGGTCCCACAGCGCGGCGATCGCGCGCGGGCTCTGGCCGTGGTCGGAGAGCCAGGCACCGAGCGTGCGCGAGTCATCCAGCGGCTGGCGTCCGAGCGCCAGCGCCGCGCGCCCGGCTGAGATCCGCTCGCGCAGCGAGAGGTGCGAGTAGCGCAGCAGCGCCCCGGCCAGGTGAAGCGGCGGGCGCGCGTCGCTCCGGCGCAGCCTCGCCGTTGGGCGTCCGGGTGCGAGCACCGGAATGTCGAGCCGCGGTTGCACCTCGACGAGCGACTCGCTGCCGAGCCTCGCGAGCAGCGCGCGGTAGGCCGGGCAGCAGCGCAGGAAGACGTGCTGGCCGTTGTCGATCCACAGATCGTTGCGCCGCACGGAGTAGGCGGCGCCGCCGAGCCGCGGGCGCACCTCCACCAGGGTCACGCTCGCGCCGGCCGCCGCGAGGTCAAGCGCGGCGACGATTCCGGCCACGCCGCCGCCCACGACGACGACGTTCACCTGGCGGCTCCGAGCAGGCTGCGCCCCACGACAGCGAGCTTCGTGGCGCCGGAGAGCGCCACGCGCGTATGCAGGATCGCCTGCGGGTCCGCCTCGATGCGGTCGAGCAGGCGGCGGTAGATCCCGCTCATCGCGAGCACGCACGCCGCGCTGCGCCGGTCGAGCAGCGCCGTCAGCTCGAGCCCGCGGGCGTACCACTCGCGTGCCCTTGCGGCCTCGAAGGCGACCAGCGGACCGACCGTCTGCGGGCTCGGGGCGCCAAAGCGCCGCAGATCCTCTGCCGGCAGGTAGGTGCGCCCGTGCTCGGCGTCCTCGCGAACGTCGCGCAGGATGTTGGTGAGCTGCAGAGCGACGCCGAGATCGTCGGCCAGCCCACCGGCGCGCTCGTCATCGCTGCCGTAGACCGCAACGCACAGGCGCCCGATCGAGCCGGCGACGCGACGGCAGTAAACGACGAGCTCGTCGAAGACTTCGTACGAGACTCCCTCCACGTCCATGCGCACGCCCTCGATCAAATCGAGGAACGACTGACGCGGAAGCTGAAAGCGGCTCTCGGCTTCGCGCACGCCGACGAGCACCAGATCGTCTCCCGGCGGCTGGCTGAGCGACTGGGCGGCGCCGCCGAGGAGCTCCAGCTTGCGCTCTGGCGGCAGCGTCCCGTCGCCGATGTCGTCGATGCGCCTGGCGAAGGCGTAGATCGCGAACAGCGCCTCACGCTTGCGAGCGGGCAGCAGGCGCATGCCGTAATAGAAGTTCGCCGCCTGGCGGCGGGTGATCTGCGCGCAGTACCGGCGCGCCTGCTCGCTCATCCGCCGGCGGCCCGGATCAAAAGACGGACGATCGCGCCAATCGTGCGCCGGCGCGTCGGGCGCGGACTGAGCGCGAGCACCTCGTAGCCGGCAAGCGCGAGCGCCTCCAGCGCGGCGCGGCCGCCGCCGGTGTAGCCGGCCACGGCGAAGCGTGGCCAGCCGTGCAGACTGGCCACGAGCGCGTCGCCCTCTCGGAAGAGATCGGCGGTACGGGCCGCCTCGAGCGCGAGCACGTGGCGCAGGCGCTCGCCGACGCGCTCGGCGGCCAGGTCCTCGATCGTGCAGCCATGGCGCGCCAGGTCCTCGAGCGGTACGTAGACCCGCCCGCGCCCGAGGTCTTCGCGAATGTCCTGCCAGTGCTCGGTTAGCTGCAACGCGGTGCAAACTGCGTTGGAACGCGCTATGCGCTCGGGGCTGGCGGCGCTGAACACGTGGAGCACGAGCTCCCCGACCGGGTCCGCGGAGAGGTGGCAGTATTCGAGTAGGGCTCCCCAGGTTTCGTAGCTGTGGACGCGCTGGTCGACGCGGTTGGCCTCGATCAGCCGCTCGAACGGCTCGCGTGGAAGCTCGCAGGCGGCGATTGTCGGCGCCAGGGCCCGCAGCAGCGGGTGCGTGGCGGTGTCCGTGAAGGCGCGGTCGAGCTCGGACGAAAGCCAGTCCAGCGCTTCGAGGCGATCGCCGGCCACCTCGTCGCCGAGCTCGTCGACCAGCCGCGCGAAGCCATAGATCGCCAGCAGGTGCGCGCGCAGCCGGGCCGGAAGCAGGCGCGACGCCACGGGGAAGTTCTCCGTGGCGGCGCGGGCCATGATCGGTTCGGGGCGGGTGGGTACGGACATCGGCATGACCCGCGCTGGCGCGGGTGCGTGCAGCGTGACACACCGAGGGGACCGGACGCAGCACAGGATTGACTCTCATATAAGATTGGATCTCACCAATCAGAGCGAACGCGCTCGCCTGCGAAAGGGAGCGATCGCGGAGGGTGCAAATGGCAACTCCGAGCCGTACAGCAGTACTCGCGATCCTCTTGGCGGGCGCCCTCGCGCTCGCGGGGTGCGGCGCCGGCGCACCGGCCGGCGGCGGCCTGAGCGTCGTCGCGGCGGAAAACTTCTGGGGGTCGATCGCCAAACAGCTCGCCGGTTCCAAGGCGAGCGTTGCGAGCATCATCGTCAATCCGAACACCGATCCCCACAGCTACGACCCGACACCGTCCGACGCCCGCGCTCTGGCCGGCGCAAAGCTCGCGATCGTCAACGGCATCGGCTACGACAACTGGGCGCCGAAGCTGATCGCCGCGGACCCGCTCGCCGGCCGGATCACGCTCGACGTCGGCACCCTGCTGGGACTGCGTGATGGCGACAACCCTCATCAGTGGTATTCGCCGGGCAGCGTCAACCGCGTGGCGGCCGCGATCACAGCCGACCTCACTCGCCTCGAGCCGGCGGACCGCGCCTATTTCAGCGCCCGTGAGCGCGCGTTCGAAACCACCGGGCTCGCCCACTACCACGCGCTGATCAGGCAGATCCGCGCGCGCTACCACGGCGTCGCGGTCGGCTATAGCGAGAGCATCTTTCAGCCCCTTGGACACGCGCTCGGGCTTGCGCTGCTGACGCCCTACAGCTTCGCGAAGGCGATCGCCGAGGGCACAGACGTCACGGCATCCGACAAGCAGATCGTCGACCGCCAAGCGCAGCGGCACCTGATCAAGGTGTGGGTCTTCAACAGCCAGAACGTGACGCCGGATGTCGAGCGCGTCAACCAGCTCGCCCGCGCAGCCGGGATTCCGATCGCGACTGTCACCGAGACACTCTCGCCGGCGAGCGACAGCTTCCAGCAGTGGCAGGTCAGCGAGCTGGAGGCCTTGCTTGCGGCGCTTGAGCGGGCAGGCGCGCGGTGAGCGTCGTTGCAGAGCTTCGCGCAGCGGCGGTCGCCCGTGGCGGCGTGACCATCTGGAGCGACGTCGATGTCGAGCTGTCCGCCGGTGAGTTCGTCGGAATCCTTGGACCCAACGGCGCCGGGAAGTCGACTTTCCTCGAGGTCCTGCTCGGCCTGCAGGCGCTGCGCGAAGGCAGCGCCTCGGTGCTCGGCGCTCCGGCGGGCGAGCGACGCGAGCGGATCGGCTATCTGCCGCAGCGGCGCAGCTTCGACGAGCACGTGCGCGTGCGTGGGCGAGACCTCGTGGCGCTCGGGGTGGACGGCAACCGCTGGGGCACACCGCTTCCTGGTGTCTTCGGCCGGCGCAGAGCCGCCGCGCGAGCACGGATCGACGCGGTGATCGCCGAGGTCGGCGCCAGTTCCTTCGCGGAGCGGCCAATCGGGGAATGCTCGGGTGGGGAGCAGCAGCGCCTGCTGATCGCGCAGGCGCTCGCACGCTCGCCAGACCTGCTGCTGCTGGACGAGCCGCTCGACAGCCTGGATCTGCCCAATCAGGCATCCGTCTCCGCGCTCGTTCAGCGGCTCTGCCGCGAGGACGGCATCACGGTCGCGCTCGTCGCCCACGACGTCAACCCGTTGCTCTCCTACCTGGATCGCGTCATCTACTTTGGCGGCGGCCGAGCGGTGATCGGAACCCCGGCTGAGGTGATCACGACGGAGACGCTGAGCAAGCTCTACGGCGCCGGGGTCGAGGTTCTCCGGCGCTCCGACGGAAGGCTTGTCGTCGTCGGCCAGCCCGACATGCCGGCCCACCACCACCCGCACGGATGAACCCCGGATTCTCGGTCAACCCGCTGACGGACCTCAGCCGGCTCCTTC
>Ga0182016_10005971_pt1 | contig 12915 bp, 6 predicted proteins | sample 712S2MmetaG_FD_120491 | JGI IMG/M metagenome (GOLD analysis project Ga0182016, IMG submission 120491) | Permafrost microbial communities from Stordalen Mire, Sweden - 712S2M metaG | ecosystem: Environmental > Terrestrial > Soil > Wetlands > Permafrost | place: Sweden: Stordalen | collected...
AGGGACTGCCGGCGGCGGAAGTTTTGGCCTCCGTACTGCTGCTCCTCGCGATTACCGCCTGGGTGTTGGCCCGGCGCAAACAAAAGCCTTTCTTGCTGATGGGGTGGCTTTGGTATCTGGGAATGCTGGTTCCGGTGATTGGGTTTATTCCCATCTCGTACTACGCGGCCCGCGCCGACCGCTACACTTATTTGCCGGAGATCGGCATTGCCATCGCGGTGACCTGGGCGGTGGCGGATTGGAGCGCGCGCCGGCCAAAGCGGCCTCTGGTTTTAGGGAGCGCGATGCTCGTGACGATTTCCGCCCTGGGCTGGCTCGGCCATGCGCAAACGTCGTATTGGAAAGACAGCGAAACTCTCTGGACTCGCGCGTTGCGTTGCACGACCGATAACGCCGTGGCCTACACCAGTCTGGGGAATGCGCTGCTCCTCCAGGAGCGGACGGCGGACGCCGTGCCGCAGTTCCGCAAGGCTTTGGAACTATCGCCCAATTCACCCGTGCTCCACTCCGTTCTGGCCAAGGCCCTGCTCCAACTCGGCCAAGCGGATGAGGCCACCGTTGAATACCAGAAAGCCCTGCAACTTCGTCCCGACGCCCTGGCCCACGTGAATCTGGGGGTGGCCTTTTATGGGAGCGGGCATTGGGATGCGGCCATCGACCAATATCGCGAGGCCTTGCGCCTGGAGCCCGATAAGGTGGAATTTGTGATTGACTTGGGTATGGCCCTGGCCGCCAAAGGCGCCTATGCGGACGCCATCGCGCAGTATCAACGGGCCTTGCAACTGAAGCCCGGCGACAACGACGCGCACTTTGACCTCGGCAACGCCTACAGCAAGACGGGCCAACTGGACGAGGCCCTGACCCAATACCGGCTGGCGTTGGAAGGCTGGCCCAATGATACGGCGGCGCGAAACAGAATGGGCCATGTGTTCCTGCTCCAAGGACAAACCAACCAAGCGATCGAATCCTGGCAGCGGTCCTTGGCCATCAACCCCGACCAAACGAATGTTTTGGACAATCTGGCTTGGTTGTTGGCGACCGCGTCGGACCCCGCGTTGCGCGATGGCGCCAAGGCGGTGTCCCTGGCTGCGTCAGCCAGTGAATTGAGCAAGGGCGAAGACCCATCGATTTTGCGCACGTTGGCCGCCGCTTGCGCGGAAACCGGCGACTTTGGCCGGGCCACCCGAGCCGCGCAGAGTGCCTTGACTTTGGCCCAGAAGCAGAAAAACGAAGCTTTGGTCGCCGCCATCAAAGAAGACGCGGAGCATTATACTGTCAAACAACCACTGCGCAACGCTCCGAAATAGAGACAAATGGGTGAGATGCGATGGCGAGAGTCAAAGTGCCTTTAACAATTTAAACCAAGTTGGGCGCTCCCCTTCCCGGTGCGCGGATAAGCTTGGATTTAGGGCGGGGTTTGGTAAAATAACCGCATGTCTTCACGCAAGGGAAGTCCTTACGAAGCCGGCGCCAAGCCGGGCCGCCGGCAATTTGCCAGCGATAACTACGCCGGAATTTGTCCTGAAGCCTGGGAGGCGATGGAAGAGGCCAACCGCGGCCACGCGCCCGCGTACGGCAACGACCGCTGGACCCAGGAGGCCGCGGACATGATTCGCGATATTTTCGAGACCCATTGCGAGGTGTTTTTCGCTTTCAATGGCACGGCGGCCAATTCGCTGGCCCTGGCCTCCCTTTGTCAATCGTATCACAGCATTGTCTGCCATGAACTGGCGCACGTGGAAACTGACGAGTGCGGCGCGCCGGAGTTTTTTTCCAACGGCACCAAGGTGTTGACCGTCAGCGGGAGCGACGGGAAAGTGACCCCGGCAGCGATTGAACGGATCGTAATGCGCCGCACCGATATTCATTTTCCCAAGCCGCGCGCCGTCAGTTTGACGCAGGCCACGGAGGTGGGCACGGTGTATTCGCCGGACGAATTGAAGAGCATCTGGGCGGTGACCAAATCCAAGGGGTTGCACCTGCACATGGACGGGGCGCGTTTTGCCAACGCGGTCGTCTCGCTGGGCGTCAAACCCAAGGAAATCACCTGGCAGGCGGGGGTGGATGTGTTGTGTTTTGGCGGCACCAAGAACGGCGCGGGCATTGGTGATGCCGTGGTTTTTTTCGACGCCAAACTGGCGGAGGAATTCGCCTATCGCTGCAAGCAGGCCGGACAATTGGCCTCAAAAATGCGCTATCTCTCGGCGCCGTGGCTGGGCCTCTTGCGGGAGGGCGCCTGGCTGCGGCACGCGGCCCACGCCAATAGCATGGCGGCGCGGTTGGAAGCCGGCTTGCGCGATTGCCCGGGCGTCAAGATATTATTTACACGGCAGGCCAATTCCGTCTTCGCGGAATTGCCGCCGGGCGCGGCGGAAGCGCTCTGGAAAGTCGGCTGGCTTTTTTACACGTTCATCGGGAGCGGCGGCTGCCGGTTCATGTGCGCCTGGGACACGACCGAGGCCGACGTGGACGCGTTTCTCAGCGATTTGAAAGCGGCCTTGTGATCAGCGCGCGTCGTCCGCGCCCGCAAAAACTCCCATTTCCGCGATGGCCGGACAGGCGGTCGCGCCGGTAATGCGCAAGCGGATTTTGGCCGTATGTTGATTGGGCAGGCGAACCAACCGGCAATGACCAATGGCGGTGCCTTTGGTGATCTCCACCCATTGATTTCCGTCCCAAGCATCCAGCGCAAAGGTGTCGATGCGTTGTCCCAAGGGAATAAACTCACGCAGGCGGACGAGATTGAAATCAATCGGTTGCTCGAAGGCCAGAGTCAGGTCGGCTGTTGTCACATTGTCATCCGTCGCCCAATAGGTGTCGGGCCGCCCGTCACTCACGTTGCCGGGCGCGAAACGCGGATCATTTCCCCGGTAACTGGAAGCGGTGATGGTAGCCTTGCGCGCCAGGTCGTCTTTAAAGGTCGCGTCGATTAAGCTGTGAAATTCGCGCAAGGACCGCGCGTCCTGCTCCGGAATCTGCCCGCGTTTATCGGGCGGAAGGTTGAGCAGCAAAGAAGCGCCGCGACCGACGGACTCGTAGTATAACCGCAGCAGTTTTTGCGGAGTCTTGACGCGGTCGTCTTCCGAGGCGTGATAAAACCAGCCCGGACGAATGGAAACATCGCATTCAGCGGGAATCCAGGCCGTGCCCGGACGGTCGCCTTTATTCAGACGAGAGGAATCCGCTTCGCCAGGGAAGAAGTCGGCCGCATTTAGCGTGGCCCAGCACGGATCGCCCGCCACCCCGTCTTCGTTTCCGACCCAGCGAATGTCAGGTCCGCCGTCGCTGAACATGCACGCCCCGGGTTGCAAGGCGCGCACGATTTTCCAGGTTTCGCTCCAGTCATAATAGGTGCGTCGGTCAATCTGACGTTTTTCCCGGGCCCCGCCGTAAAAACCATCGCCGCCGTTGGCCCCATCGAACCAGAGCTCGGAGATGGGGCCATAGTTTGAGAGAAGTTCGCGGAGTTGATTGCGATAGTAGGTGATATACTCCGGAGTGCCGTAGGTTTTTTGATTGCGGTCCCACGGGGAGAGATAAACGCCAAATTTCAAGCCGTGCCGGCGGCAGGCGTCGGAGAGTTCGCGGACGACGTCGCCTTTGCCCTCGCGCCATTTGCTATTCTTGACTGAATGGGTGGTGAAGGCGGAGGGCCAGAGGCAGAAGCCGTCGTGATGTTTGCAGGTCAGGATGAGTTCTTTCATTCCGCCCTCGGCGGCGACACGGGCGATTTGATCAGCGTCGAAATCCGATGGGTTAAAGACATCCTCGCTCTCATCGCCATAGCCCCATTCCTTGCCGGTGAAAGTGTTGACGGTGAAATGGACGAAGCCGCAGAACTCGAGGTCCTCCCACTGCAACTGCCGCGCGCTGGGGACGGGGCCAAAGGGTGCTGGCGGCTCAACGGCCGCGACCGTGAAACTGGCGACCGCGGTCGCCGCGGCGAGGTTGAATAATCGTGTTACCCTGGTCAAAGTCATTTGATATTTAGTCATGAGGATTTTCCTGATTGCCGTGACCGTGCGATTTTTCTGTGATCTCCGATATTCTGGATGGTCGCGGAGCGGGCGGAGAAACGCAAACGAAAATCTATGGGACAAAAAAAATCGGATTTTGGAGAATATCGGACAGTGGAAACGCCCCGCGCCGTGTCCGCGGCACTACTTCCTGGGCTGCGTGTTGGTGAAACAGTTGTTCCCGGAAGTTTTCCGCATTGGCATACGCCCGTGACAATGCTAGGGAATACTGCGCGCGATGAGATGCGGGCAGATCGGTGATCCGGGCGCTTGTTAAGAACCTTCACCGCGCGCTCCCGGTCTGGATGCAATTGTCGCGAGTCGAAATTCTTGGTTTGAAATTATTATTTGCGAAACGCCGGCCAGCAGCCATCTCTCTTTGCGCAACGCGAAGGGGGAAGGGGTTTACTTTGATTGAACTGCTGGTGGTCATTTCAATTATCGCGGTCCTGGCCTCGATGCTTCTGCCCGCCCTGGCGCAGGCCAAGGCCAGCGCTCAACAAACCCAATGTCTGAACAATCATCGGCAGCTCGTCGTCGCGGTCCATGTGTACAGCGGCGATAACTCAGATTGGCTGCCGCCGATGCAGATGGAGCTGCCGAACATCGACGCCCGGCCCAGTTGGCGCCCTTTTCTCTTCAATTTCGTGGGGCGGGACGCAAAGGTGTATGATTGCCCTGCGGAACAGAAGGACGTCTATGCGCTGGGCAACCGGGTGGCCCCGCTGCCGCCCGATCCGGCGGTCATTGGACTACTCATCGAAAACGAGAATGAGTTGTGCAGCGGGATCGGCGCGGTGGATGTCCATTGGGAAGATGGTGGAGCGCCGCCGCCTTTTGGGCGGCCGCCACCGGACGAAAACAATATGTGCCGCTGGAGCCATGTTCAAAACGCTTCCCAAATCATCCTTTTTGGGGATGGGAACAGCGATTTTGATGGGTTGTGGCCGAATGATCGTTGGTGGATATGGAAGGAACAGGGAGACGCCAACAGCATGGGCTTCAATCGGGCCACGGAAAATGATCCGGGGGCCTTTCGGCATAGCCGCAGATCCAATTACGCTTTTGGCGATGGGAGCGCCTCGCTGCTGAACCCAGGGGCCATTCCCTGCAATCGGTCCGCCTGTTGGTGGTCGGCCAAAGCCAATCCCCACAAATGAGTGATATGGCCGGTTCGGCAAAAGGTCGTGAATAAATCGTCCGCCATCAAACTTGTCCTCTCCCTCCTGCTCTTGGCGAGCGCCGGAGCGCTGTATTTCAAGCTGAAGCCGGCGCGGGAAAATGAGAACGGGGACGCCTATTTTTATGATGTGCGGGAGCAAAAGCTTTTCGTCGCTCCGCGCGGCTCCATTCCGCCGATTGCCGGGATCAAAGGCGCTCCGGGAGACGGAGTGCGCGCCATCGTCGTTTCTCCCACCGGCGATCCCGCCGACAAAAAGCACCAGACGATCGCTTACCTGGAAAAGTATTCCCCCGAAATCAAAGAGTTATTCGAAGAAGTCCGGCAGGCGCGCGCGGCGGGGCGTTCCGAGGAGGGACGGATCGACCGCAAGGCGGTCGCCGCCAACACGCTGGTGCGGCGTTTGTCCGACACCAATTGGCAGTCGTTGACTTCCGAGGAAGGCCGGACCATCGCCAACGAATGGAACACGCCGGGACCCAATGGGCAGGCGCCCGTGGTCTGCTCGCCTTGAATCCGATACTTTCACCGCAATCCCTACATTTGACATGAAAATCGCACATTGAAACCTGAACCATGAAAACGCAAAAACACACTCCAACGAAAATCACCCTGGGGCGCTTCCTTCTGGCGGCCTCCCTTCTGGCGGGGGCGTTCCTATCCGTCTCCGCGCGCGCCCAAAACGGCACTTGGATCAATCCCAACGGCGGCAGTTGGACCAATGCGGCCAACTGGCAGGGCGGCCATATCGCCCACGGAAGCGACAACACCGCGGATTTTAGCACGCTCAGTTTGAGTGCCAACGCGACAGTCACGCTCGATGGCGCCCAGACCATCGGCAACCTGGTCTTCGGCGACAAGGCGGGCGCCCATGGTTGGACTCTCAACCCCGGTACCGGCGGGGCGCTGACCTTCAGTGTTAGCGCCAGCCCGACGCCAACGATTACGGTCAGTAACCAGACCGCCACGATCGGCGTGGAGTTGGCAGGAACACAAGGTTTGACTCAGAATGGCAACGGGACTTTGGTCTTGGTGGACGAGGTCGGCTACGACGGTGGGACGACAAACAATTCCGGCACGATTGAGTTGCTGGCAAGTTTGGATACGACCAATAATCCGACCTATGCCAGCCCTCTGGTGGTCAACGGCATTGTCGAATCCGCCGGCACTCTCAACCTGGACGTGAACCAGAACAACAGTGCCGGAAGCATCAACGTGCTCGGACAGGGCACGCTGAAGCTGGTCGGAACGACCAATGGCCCCACCAGTCCGGATCTCTTTTTTGCCCCGGATGCCTACGAGAATTACTATTATGGGGCGGCTTTGGATTCGAGCAATTTGGACCTGGGCGACGTCCAGCGATACATCTTCGCGATCACCGAACATAATGCCGTTGCCAAGTATGATCCTTACGAGGACGCGCGGATTGATGCTAATATTTTGGGAGCGGGCGGTATCACTTACATTGCCCAAAATACCTATACCGGCGGCAGTCCCATGGAATGCCCGCTGGTTCTGGCGGGAAGCAATACATTCACGGGAGAGGTGGAAATTCAGCGGGGCTCCATTTATCTCTTCAACCCCTACGCCCTCGTCCAGACGAACGAGCTGTTGATGGACCCGGCGCAAGGGAACAATGCCCGATTGTTTCTTTATGGCAATGACGCCACGGTCGGGAACCTGCAGTCGAGCGGAGCGGGCAATCCCCTGATCGCCAATGGCAATGTGAACAATCCCATCACGATTGCTCCCGCGACCCTGACAGTCAACCAAACCTCCAACACGGTCTTTGGCGGTGTGCTGGTGGATGGTCAGTACGAATACGATGGCGGGAACAATCCTCCCGGCGCCCTTTCGCTGGTGAAGAATGGCCCGGGTAGTTTGACGCTCACCGGCGCCAACACTTACAGCGGATCGAACGCGATCAACGGCGGTGAGTTGATCATTTCGGCTCAGCAAACCGGCGGCGGCCCGTTCAGTGTGGCCGATGGCGCCGCGCTCGGCATCATTGGGATTGATGCCAACACCGTGTCCATGTCTGACCTGGTCTTGGGCAATACGTCTGATACCACGGTGGAATTCACTTTCAGCGGCACCCCGTACGCTTCCTTGGCGCCTGTAACGACCGCCACCCTGGAGGTCAATGGCGGAGCCAATTCCGTGACGGTCAATATCCACGCCAACGGCGCGGGGATTCCGGTGGGCCAGTTTCCACTGATTCAATACGCGAGCGGCGGCATCGGCGGCAGCGGCGCTGGTTTTAGCGCTTTTCATCTCGGCACCTTGCCCTCCTTGGTGGTGGCGACCCTGGTCAACGACACAGCCAATAACTCGGTTGATCTAAAGGTCACATCCGGGACGGCCGCGACGCCCCAGAGCAGCACTTGGACTCACAGCGGCGGCGGCAGTTGGGCCAATCCGGCCAACTGGCAAGGAGATATCATTGCGCAAGGCATCGGCAAGACCGCAGATTTCAGCACGGTTAGCCTGAGCGCCAACGCGACCGTCACGCTTGATGACACGCAGACCATCGGCAATCTGATCTTTGGTGATCGGGCCAACGCCCATAATTGGACTCTCAATACCGGTTCGGGCGGCTCGCTCTTCCTCAGAAGCAGCGCCGGTTCCCCGAGCATCACCGTCAGCAACCAGACCGCCACGATCGGCGCGGTCATAAGCGGGACGCAAGGCTTGACCCAAAACGGCAATGGCACGCTGGTGCTGGTTCAGACCAACGGCTACACCGGTGGAACCACCAACAATGGCGGCATCCTTGAGTTCTTGGGGAATATCAATACTTCCAACAACCCAACATTTAGCAGCCCCCTCGTGATCAATGGAATCGTCGAATCTGCCGGTACCTTCAACCTGGACGTGAACCAGAATAACAGTTCCGGGAGCGTTAACGTGCTTGGAACCGGCACTCTTCGACTCATCGCGACCAACAACAGCAGCTCCAGCCCCGATCTCTTTTTCGCCCCTGACGCCGTCGCCAATGACTATTATGGCGCCGCTCTGGACTCGAGCAACTTGGACCTCGGCGACAGCCAGCGCTATATTTTCGCGCTCACCGAGCATAACGCGGTCGCCAAGTATGATCCTTATGAAGATGCCCGGATCGACGCCAACATTATCGGCGCGGGCGGCATCACTTACATTGCCCAGAACACTTACGGCGGGGGCAGCCCCATGGAATGCCCGCTGGTTTTGGCGGGTTCCAACACTTTCACCGGCCGGGTGGAAATCCAACGGGGCTCCATATACCTCTTCAATGCGAACGCCCTCGTCCAAACGAATAAGCTGTTGATCAACCCGGCGCAGAGCAACAACGCCCGGTTGTTTCTTTATGGCAACGGCTCCGCCGTCGCGAACCTTGAATCAGGCGGACTGGGCAACCCCCTGATCGCCAATGGCAATTTGGAGAATCCAGTGGTTATTGCTCCCGCCACGCTCACGGTCTATGAAACTTCCAACACCGTTTTTGGCGGCGTGCTGGTGGATGGGCAGTACGAGTACGATGGCGGCGGCAATCCTCCAGGACCGCTGTCCTTGGTGAAGACCGGGCCCGCCACTTTGACACTGACGGGCCTCAATGGCAACAGCGGCTCCATGACCGTCAATGAGGGCGAACTTCTGATTGCAGCGCCCCAGACGAACGGGAGCCCTTTCAGCGTGGCCGACGGCGCAGCGTTGGGGATTATCGGGCTTGACACCAATAGCGTCATGATGGGCGACCTCGCATTGGGCAACAGCACGGTGGAATTCACCTTCACCGCCAGCCCGATCGCTTCCCTGGCCGCCATCGTCACGCCCACCCTAGAGGCCAATCGTGGCGCCAATTCGGTGACGATCAACGTCCATGCCAGCGGCGGGGTGATTCCGGTTGGGCAGTTCCCGCTGATTCAATATCAGAACGGCAGCATTGGCGGCAGCGGGGCCGGTTTTGGCGCGTTTCATCTCGGCACACTACCGCCGGGGCTGGAGGCAGCGCTGGTCAACAATACGGCCAATCATTCGATTGATCTGAAGGTCACGGGTGTGGCCCCCACCGTATCCGAAGCGCAGATTCTGGCCAACGGCACTTTTAGCTTGATGGTGTCGGGCACAGCAGGAACTGGTTTCACCGTGCATGCCACCACCAACCTCGCTTTGACCCCGCTGTCGGCCTGGACGGTTCTTGGAAGCGGTACGATCGGGACGGGTCCTACGCCCTTCAATGACTCGACCTCGACTGGCTATCCGCATCGCTTCTACTTGATCTCGACACCGTAAGGTGCAGTTTCTTTTCTTCACGGCCGGAGGGAATAAAACCTCCGGCCTTTTTATTGATGAAAACTCGAAAAAGCGCGTTGGCAAAACGCTGGAACCACCTTCAATTTTTTTGGCTAGCGGTCTTGGCCGCTCGCTCTCTGGCGGCGGAGGAGCATCCCGATTCGGCTTTCAGTGCGCCGGTCGGCCCGTTGCCGAACGGCGGGCAGGTGCTGCCCACCAAGCAGATTCTACACCCCGACGGGCAGCGGCTCGAATTGAGCGGACGGCCGGTTGATCTCGTGCTTTCGGCTGACGATCGGACCCTTTTTGTCAAGAATATGACCAGCCTTCTGGTCATTGACACGGCTTCCTGGAAGCTCTCGCAGACGCTCGGTTATCCCGGGAGCGGAGCATCCCTGCATGGCATTGCGGTCCAGCGGGACGGCTCGCATGTTTATGTCACCGGTTCGCGGCAGGAGCTATACGACTGGCGAATCGCGAGCAATGGCAGCGTGGCTTTCTCCCGCACCTTCTCTTTGCCCACGAACTCGGACCCTTGCGGTCTCTCGCTTTCCAACGACGGGACCAAGGCTTACGTGTGCCTCTCGATGAGGAACACGCTGGCCGTCGTCAATCTGGCCGCGGGGACAATCGACCAGCAAATACGAGTGGGTATCGCGCCGTGGAACGTGGTGCTCTCGCCGGATCAATCCACGGCTTATGTTTCGGATTGGGGAGGCCGCTTCCCGTTGGGTGATGACTTAACGGCAACTTCCGCCGGGACACCCGTGGTGGTGGACGCGCGAGGTGTGGCCGCGAGCGGCGTGGTCTCTTTTGTAAATTTGCGGACCGGCCTGGAGTCCGCCCAGGTATCCACCGGCCTCCATCCCTCGGACCTTGCTATCAGCCGTGATGGGGCCACCCTTTTTGTGGCCAATGCCAATTCCGATACCGTCACGGTGATCGACACCCGGAGCCGGTCGGTCCGGGAAACGATTCTCATCCGGCCTGATTCGCCGCTCCCCTTTGGCAGCGAACCCGACGGTCTGGCGCTGAGTGCTGATGGAAGGACTTTGTTCGTGGCCAGTGCCGGCAACAATGCCATCGGCGTCGTGCGGTTGGCCAACTCGCCGCGCGGCCGCAGCCGCGTGCAGGGCTTTTTCCCGACCGACTGGTATCCGGGGGCCATCGTCCTGGATGATTCTTTTGCTTATGTGGCGAACGTGAAAGGCTTGGGCAGCCGCGGAGGTCCGCCCGCAGCCACTTCCCGCCAAGGTTCAGCTTTTCTTGGGACGGTCAATCGGATTCGGATTCCGCATGGAAGGGAGCTTGCCAAAGAGACGGCTCAGGTGCTCGAAAATGGGCGGATCGCACGGATCAAGCAGGCGTCACAACCAGCCCGAAAGGGGCAGGCCCCTGTGCCCGTGCCGGCCCGTGCCGGCGAGCCCTCCGTCTTCCAGCACGTGCTTTATGTTCTTAAAGAAAACAAGACATACGACCAGGTATTCGGTGACATAAGCCGAGGGAACGGCGATTCCAACCTTTGCGTTTATCCGGATAACATCACCCCCAACCATCACGCCTTGGCCTTGCGGTATGTTTTGCTTGACAATTTTTACTGCAACGGCGTCAACTCCGCTGACGGCCACTCATGGTGTACCGAGGGCAACAGCACCGATCATCTGGAGAAATCTTTCGGCGGTTTTGTGCGCAGTTACACGTTCGGCGACGATCCGCTGACCTATTCCTCGACCGGTTTCATTTGGAACAATGTCCTGGAACACGGCTTGAGCTTTCGCAATTACGGCGAGTTCGATTACGCCTCCGTTCCCAGCGGCGCCACTTGGCGGCAAGTCTATACGGATTTTACCAACGGCACTCACTCCATTGCGTTTGCCCAGAATATTGGCGTCGCCTCTCTGCGGCCCTATAGTTCGACCAATGTTCCCGGATGGAACCTGGAGATTCCTGATGTGGTCCGGGCTTATGGCTTCATCCAAGAACTCAACGCCGCGCAGGCGGCGGGCGATTGGGCCACATTCCATTTTCTTTATCTGCCCAATGACCATACCGGGGGTACGCCACCGGCCCGGGCGCAAGTAGCCGACAACGATCTTGCGCTGGGGCGGGTGGTCGAGGCCGTCACCAAGAGCGCCTTCGCCAGCAACACCGTCATCTTCGTCATGGAAGACGATCCCCAGAGCGGCTATGATCATGTGGACGGCCACCGCTCCCTTTGCCTCGTTATCAGTCCCTATACCAAGCGCGCCCAAACCGTCAGCACGTTCTACAACCAAGCCGGTGTTCTGCATACGATGGAACAAATCATGGGGCTTCCGCCGATGAACCAACAGGATGCCATGGCCCCCCTTATGTTCGAGTGCTTTTCCAGCGCCCCGGATTTCACCCCTTACACCGCCTTGTCGAACAGAATCAACCTCGTCTCCGGGGGCATGGCGCAACTCTCCCCCAAGGCGCGCTATTACGCCAAGAAAGTCCGCTTGATGGACTTCAGCAGGCCCGATCGGGTGGATGAGGACGCTTTTAACCGCTACATTTGGTATTCCATCAAGGGTGATGTCCGCTACCCCGCTGAGTTCGTCGGCGGCCACGGCAAGGGCCTGAAGAAACTAGGACTCGTCTTCGACAAGGCGACCAAAGACGATGACTGAAGCGCCGATGCCACATAGTTGACACTGGATCGCTTGGATTTTTAAATTCCGAGCGGCGGCGGTTCAGTCGCGGGCGGCGACTTGCATTGAGAATTGGCGATTGAAAATTTTCAATTTGTAATTGTCGATCCCCAGCCGCCGCCGAGGGCTTTGATCAGGCGGACGCACGCCGCATAACGCTCGCCGCGCAGTTCCGCCTGCTGGACTTGTTTCTGGCGAAAAAGCCGGTCGGCGTCTGCGACCGGCAAATAGGTGCTGGCACCCGCGCGATAACGCGCGCGCGCCAGTTCCTCTTGGCGTCGCGCGGAGTCTGCGGCGCGATCCACGGCGGCGGCTTGTTCTTTGCGGGATTGAATCTGCGTCAGCGAATCTTCGACTTCTTTGACGGCGGTGAGGATAGTCTGACGGTAGTCGGCAATCGCTTCAGCGTAGGAAGCGCGCGCTTGTCCGACTTGCGCCTTGGTCCGTCCACCGGTGAAGAGAGGCAAACTGAGGCTGGGGCCAATCGACCATACCCGGCTGTTCCCGGAAAAAAGCTCGTCCGCCGAAGCGCTCAAATAACCGCCCTGACCGGTCAGGCTAATCGCCGGGAAGTAAGCGGCTTGCGCGACGCCGACTTGCGCGTTGCGAGCCGCCAGGGTACGCTCGGCAGAGGCCACATCCGGCCGCCGCTCCAGTACGCGGGCGGGGAGTTCCGCGGGCACTTCCGGTGGGGAAGCTGGCAATGGCCGCTCCGGCAAGGAAAAGGCCGTGGCCGAACGGCCGCACAACAAGGCGAGGGCGTGCAAGGTTTCGG
>Ga0182016_10005973_pt1 | contig 12914 bp, 9 predicted proteins | sample 712S2MmetaG_FD_120491 | JGI IMG/M metagenome (GOLD analysis project Ga0182016, IMG submission 120491) | Permafrost microbial communities from Stordalen Mire, Sweden - 712S2M metaG | ecosystem: Environmental > Terrestrial > Soil > Wetlands > Permafrost | place: Sweden: Stordalen | collected...
CCTGGCGAAAGCATTCGCGTATTTCCACTTTCGAATTGGACAGAGATGGACGTTTGGCAATACATCCACCTGGAGAATATTCCGGTGGTCGATCTCTATTTTGCGAAAGAACGGCCCATGTATCTTCGCGGCGATGCGCTGCTTCCCATTGAGCAGGATTTTGTTGCGCGCATCGGCGAGCGGCCAGTCATGGTCAAGTCGCGGTTGCGGTCGCTTGGGTGCAGTCCATGCACTGGGGCGATCCGCTCGGATGCGACGACGATCCCCGACATCATTGCCGAACTTATTTCGTTTAGCTCCTCAGAGCGGGCTAATCGTGTGATCGATCACGATCAGGAAGGGTCGATGGAGTTGAAGAAGCGGGAGGGCTATTTCTAAGTGCCTGCGTTGACCATTCCGAATTTCTCCATTGACGAGTTTCTTGACCAGGAACGCGAGAAGGACCTGCTGCGTTTTTCTACGGCCGGCAGTGTGGATGACGGCAAGTCGACGCTGATCGGGCGGCTGCTCTACGATACGCAGTCAGTCTATGAAGACCAGGTGCGTTCGATCGAAGGGAAGGGAACGACGGCTCCGGGACAGATCGATTTTGCATTGCTGACGGACGGTTTGCGCGCGGAGCGGGAGCAGGGAATCACCATCGATGTTGCGTATCGGTACTTCTCTACGGCGCGGCGGAAATTCATTATTGCCGACACACCGGGACATGAGCAATACACGCGCAACATGGCCACCGGGGCATCGACGGCCGATGCGGCGGTGGTGCTCATCGATGCCGCCAAGGGCGTGCTGGTGCAGTCGCGGCGGCATGCGTATATTGCGTCGCTGCTGCGGGTGAAGTACGTAATCGTCGCGGTGAACAAGATGGATTTAATCGGCTACGACGAATCGGCTTTCCGGGCTATCGAACGGGATTTTTCTCTTGTTCTGGATGAAATTGCGGCCGATACGGGCAATCCGGTGGAGGCAATTTTTGTTCCTGTCAGTGCGCTGGTTGGGGACAATGTTGTGCATGGTACAAAATCGATGCCATGGTACGAGGGGCCATCGCTGCTTGGGCTCTTGGAGGCTCTGCCTGCCGCGCGCGAGACGCATGCGGAGCCGTTTCGTTTTCCTGTGCAGCGCGTGCTCAGACCCAATCACACCTTCCGCGGATTTGCTGGACAAATTGCTTCCGGCACCATTCGCAAGGGCGACAGGATCACCGTGCTGCCATCGGGAAGAAGCGCCGAGGTCGACAGCATTGTCACCTTTGACGGCGATCTTGCGGAGGCGTTTGCGCCGCTTTCCGTCACGCTGGTTCTGAATCACGAACTCGATATCAGCCGCGGCGATTTGATTGCTTCGGCGGACTCAACTCCCAGCGTCACGCGGCATATCGGTGCTTCGCTGGTTTGGATGGATCGGCGGCCGTTGGCGCTGAATCGGCGCTATCTACTCAAGCACACCAGCCACACCGTCCCTGCGTTCGTCGCCTCCATCGGGCATCGCACCAACATTGGAACGCTTGCGCACGAGACCGTTGAAACGCTGGAGATGAATGCGATTGGGGTCGTCTCGATTGAGTTGCTGCGGCCCATTGCGTTGGAGCTCTACGCGGAAAATCGTGCTACCGGTGCCTTCATTCTGATCGACGCGGCAAGCAATAGCACTGTGGCCGCAGGCATGATTACTTCGGTCGGCGTGGACACTTCAGATGGAGAAGACGAATCGGCTGCCGCTTCGGGCCCGGTGACTGCGATTGAACGCGCAGCGCGTTGGGGGCACCAGGGCGGCGTACTTTCGTTGACTGGCCCTGCAAGGTTGATCGACCTGATCGAGCGCTCGCTCTTCACGGCCGGCGTTGTCACCCAGCGCATCAACACAAGCGAAGCGGTGATTGCTGAGCATCCGGAGCTTCTTGAGACCGTTGCAAGGATCCAGGTCGCGGCTGGCCTGCTTGTACTTCAAGTGACTTTGAACGACAGCGAACAACTCGTGGCTCGAGTGCGTGACCGGCAACTTGTTCTTGAAGACACAAATCGCAGCGGCGTGGTCGCTGCTGTGCACGAACTGCTGCATGAAGCGGAAATTATTTTTGACACGGAGAAAGCGGGCCTTTAGTGAGTACTGCGGAGATTCATGAAGAGGTTGCAACCATGCTGGGCGCGGTGCGCTCGCTCCTGGCGCGCGAAGTGACCGGGCGCGGAGACGTCTGCCTGACCTGCAGTTTTCAAGCGGAAGATGTGCTGCTGACCAAACTGGCCATTGAGTTGGATGCTAACATTCCGATTCTCTTTCTCGACACGGGGTATCACTTCGCGGAGACCTATGCATATCGCGATCGCATCGCGAAAGAATGGCGACTGAACCTGATCAATCTGCTGCCGGAGAAAACTGTCCCTGAACAAGAGGCGGAGCATGGGTTGCTGTATGAATCTGCTCCCGACCAGTGCTGCAAACTGCGCAAGGTTGAGCCGCTATTCAAGGCAGTCGCTGGCTATCGCGTATGGCTTACCGGGCTGCGTCGAGAGCAGGCAAAGAGCCGGGCTGGACTCGAAGAAACTGCGCAGTTCGCATTGCCCGGAGGCAAACAGGTCCTGAAGATTGCGCCGCTCGCAGCCTGGACTACGCGCGATGTGTGGTATGCCTGCGAGCAACTTTCGATTCCGTTATTGCCGCTCTATGAGCGTGGATATTCGTCGATCGGCTGCGAGCCATGTACTTCGCTTCCATTCGATGCCAGCGATCCGCGGTCGGGCAGATGGGCCGGCCGCAAAGTTGAATGCGGCATTCACATCGAGGCGGCGCCCGCTCGGTAACGGCGAAACGGAGCTACACAATGCAGTACGTCATCGGGTTCATCATAGCACTCTTCATCGCGCTCACAGGGGTGGGCGCGGGCACCATTACTGTGCCCGTTCTGGTGCTGTTTCTGGGAGTGCCCGCACCCGTCGCAGTGGGCATCGGCTTGATGTTCGCTACGGCCGTGAAGCTGATCCTGGTGCCATCGCAGATCATTCGTCGCAACGTTGCCTGGCGCACTCTGGCATTCATGCTGGCGGGCGGTTTGCCAGGCGTAATCATCGGCTCTTTGTTCTTAAAGCACCTGGTCACGGTTGGTTCGCAGAATTTGATGAACGCGTTGCTCGGGTCAATTCTGGTGACCACGGCCGGCTGGCAGATCGCAAATTCTTTCAAGCCATTGAAGGCCAATGACGATCCGCGGCACCGTGGCAAACTGCTTGCGTGGCTGATGCTTCCGGTGGGCGCCGAGGTTGGGTTTTCTTCAGCCGGCGCTGGAGCTTTGGGCAGCGCAGCGCTGCTGAGCCTGACACCATTGCTGCCGGCCCAGGTGGTGGGCACGGACATTGCATTCGGCTTCGTCATTTCATTGATTGGCAGTGGCGCGCATTGGTTCTCGCACACTTCCAACACGGAATTGCTTCTACAACTCATTGCGGGCGGCGTTGTCGGCGCTATCAGTGGAACCCTGCTGAGCACGCACATTCCACGCAAGCCGTTGCGGTTTGCGCTGTGGGTATGGCTGTTGCTGTTGGGGGGACAATTCCTTTTCAACAGCTATCATGCCTGGGCTAGTCCGCAGAAGGAACCGATTGTTCAGGCACATGCTGCACAGTCGAAGTAGATACTCTGCCGAATTTGTGGTCTCCCATATCTCAAAAGCGAGATATGGGGCACCCAGGTAATTGTTATTTATTAGAAGTGGAAGCGGTAGCGGAGTTCTGCCGAGAATAATCTGGGATCATTGTAATGAAAACCTCCTATAGTTATCGAGTTATCCAGCAGGACACGGTGATTCGTTACATTGACAACATTCACAGCCAGCTTCCAGTGCTCGCCAAACGAATGACCTGTCGATGCGTCGAAGGTTGTGTGGACGGGTAAATAAGGTCCGTTGTAAGGCCCCTCATTTGCGCCGGCCAGGCCGTTTGAAAAGCCGGAACCATAGTAGACATTGGTGGAAAACCATGTATGAATCGGCAGGTTGGCGGTGAATCCAGTATTGAGCGTATTGCGCTGGTCGTGGTCAAGCGCGATGTAGTTGAACCCGCCATTGGCGCAGACAGGATCTTTGGGATCGGTGCATGTGAACCCGCCGATGATGGCGCCGCGCTGCTGGGCTATTTGATTCGAATAGGTGACGTGAAACTGGCCGATGTGCGCCAGTTGCGGCGAGCGCAGCGTCAGTTCCCATGCACGGACCAGTGCTCCATTCACCGCGATCGGAAAATACATGTTGGACTCGCCGAGATTGGAGTGATCGAGGAAATTGTTGACGCGATTCTTCACGGTCGCAACATCGAGGAACCATCCCTTGTACGGAATCTGAATGCCGAACTGGTGTTCTTCATCCCGCTCAGAGGGGATGGGGGTGAAGGTGTTCTGCCCGGACGGCAGGCTCGATGCGTAATTGAGTACGGAACTCGACACAGTTTCAAGCGGCGCGGGTTGAAAGAAGTGGCCATAGAAGCCGCGCAGCACCCAGCGAAGTTTCGGAATTTCAACAGTTGCGCCGATGCGCGGGTAGTTTGCGGACTCGTTCAAACCCGCATGGAAACTGGAGAAACGCATGCCACCGAGCAGGGTGAAATATTGGCCAAGACGCAGATGATCCGAAATGTAGCCTTCGAACAATGCGGCCCCGGCGTTGGCTGTAGTGTTGGGCTGCGAGGTGGAGCTGCCGTCGTTGACCAGTACGCCGAAGAGGTCATTTTCCGACTGGTAAAAGGTGTAAAGGCCGCCGGAGAAATTGTTGGGGCCGGCGTCGGCGTGGAGATCGGCCTGTCCTCCAATGTAATTCGAGCCCTGATGCCATGTAGTTGCGACAGGGTTGTCATTGGCGGGTGAATCGTAATCGGCCTGGTTGAAGTGATAGAAAGGCGCGACGGAAAATAGCGCCTTGGGCGAAATGGTGTGGACCCAGTTGGCGATGACGAATGCGTCGCGCTCGGTCTGGCCATCTCTCAATCCGTAGGACTCGTAATACTGGCTGGCCTGCTCCCAGTCATTGGAGTTGGGGTCGTAGGGGATCTGAAAATAATCCTCTCGGTATTGCGTATTCAGGCGCAACTGATCTCTTGGAGTTTGGTTGCGGATGAGGGAGACAAAGCCGCTCTCGGAGTTTGTTGCATCGTGATAAATTGCGGCGACAGGCGTGGCGAGGCCATAGCTGGAACGGGACCCTGCCAGGCTCGCGTACCACGCGGTTGCGGCAGAGTGGTCGCCGAGCGAGAACTGGGTTTCGCCGGTATGGAGGTTGCCGGCCGAGAACAGAATCTCGCCGTCGCGGTTGCGCTCGAATCCATTGCGAGGCAGCACGTTGAAGACCCCATAGGTGCGGTCGCCAACTCCCGAGTCATAGCTGCCGCGCTGGGTTTCGAGCGAGTCGATGTCCTTGGGGTCGATCTGCGGTCCAACGTTGGAGGCGATCTTGGTGTTCGGAATTGCAATCCCATCGATAAGCCAGCTGGTCTGATGGCCGCCGCGCATGTGAAGCATGTCGTGGGTCATGTAGGCGCCAGGCACGTAGTCGGTGATCATCTCCATGCCGATGGTGCGCGTGGCGCCGGGGGTTTGGTCAATGTCTTCGCGGGTGATGAGGGTAGTGGAGGTGACGGAATCTGAAGCGTCGACGGAAATTTGCGAGCCGCGGACGACGACGGTCTGCGTAGCGGATTCAACAGTAAGTGGAATGTGAACGATGGGGTTGGTTCCGGAGGCAATGTTAAGGGACTGTTCCGCGGACGCAAAACCAGTTGCGGCGATGGTTAGCTGGTAAACACCGATGGGAGCTTGCGGCAAATCGAATTCGCCTTCGGAATTGGTTTTGGTGGTCAGGGTAAAGTCGGATTCGGCGGCCTTGAGCGTGACGATTGCGCCCGCAACGGGGCGGTGCTCAGGATCGTGAACCACACCACGAACAGTGGCGAAGATTGTGGCGCACGCAGGAACGCAAGCGGCGAGCAGCAGAGCCGCGGCAAGGATTATGGAGATACGACGCATGCGAGAACAGACCTCATGGAGAAAAGCGGACACAACGACGTTCGGAGACAGAAAGCACCAGCTTCCGATCGGAGCCGGGGAAGTTATTGCTAACTTGGGGAGGAGTTTTCTAAGAGAGGGATAAGGCGGGAGGTCCGCGGCCGGCGCGCGTGCTTATCTGGCTCACAAGAACGGTCGCACGGTCGGCTGAATGGGTGCGCGCCTCTGCGAATAGCCCCGCCAAGCTGACCGATGCGGCCGTCAGTGCCGGGGAAACTGAAATCGTTGCTGCGGAAGAATCCGGATAAGAGGAGCAGGTTGCCGGCGCGGTGAGAATAGTCTCGCCGGATTCGGCTATCCTCTCCGCCATTCGGGAAGACATCGCGCAATGATGCGCTCCGTGACGGCGGCAGCAGGCGGGCACACGCAAATCTTCGCTGGCTTCGAGCGTGGACGAAAGCGGGCCGAGACCGAAGATCAGCACCAGAAGGATGGAGAGCGAGCGCCGCATCTATAACCCATCCTACAGCAGAACCAGCGGTGGGTTGGCGGCAAACGATTCAAGCTTTCGTCCGCCGCCAACGTGTTTCTATCGTTGCCCCCCAGAAGCCTGGTCTCAATCGTCAGCGTTTTCCTGCGCCACCAGACTTCGTCGGGGCTTCCTCGGGCATTGGCATCTGCATGGTGTTTGAAGCCGGAGATTTAGCCGGAACCGCAGGCGCGTTGTCGTCCGTCGGCGCGGCCCCTGGCCTGCTCTCATTCCACCTCGATGGCGGAGGCACAATCTGGATCACGTTCATCATGCCCAGGTCTTCATGGCCGAGAATATGGCAATGGAACACGAAGGTTCCAATGTCCTGTCCACGGAAGTCAAGCAGAAGCGTGACGCTGGGGTACGGGTGTTTGGGGTTTCCATCCCAACCAGGTACTTCGAGCGTATCCAAATACTGGCCCACCACTGCGGGTGCCTCCGGCTCACCGTTGATGCCGAAGTTGTTTTGCGACTGAACCAGGAAGTGAATCTGGTGGATATGGAATTCATGGTTCTCCAGTGCATGGTTCTGCACCGTCCACTGTTCCACGGTTCCCTGGGTAGCTGTGATGGCTGGGGGTTCGTTGGGTTGGAACACCTTCTCGGGCTGTCCATTCACGACCATGTAGAACTGAGTCTGATCGGCATTCTCGTCAAAGTACACCAGGCGGCTCTTCGCTACAGGAGCGCTGGCAAGGCCCGCGAAGCGCTGTACCGACTTAATGAAAGTCGAGGAAGCGTCCACCGTGTTATCCGCCGTGTCATCGGAGGCTACGGCGTTGCCATTCGTGGCGATATTCAAAATGGGCCGATTGGGATCGCAATCGCCGTTCGCCCCAGTATTGATGCTGGTAGTGACTAGTTGCGCCGTCTTTGTATGGGAAGGAGGAGTGGTGAGGATGAACTCGACGCGGGAGGCTGTTGGCAGCCGGAAGTGGGTTACCGGAATCAAGCCGGGCCGTTCGGTACCGTCTTGAGAATTCACCGGGACCCCATCAATCGCCACTAAGTCCAGGGTCTGCGCTACTCCGTTGTATTGCACTTGAAGGTCGAGAATCGTGTCCGCGGATGAGTTGGTCACGCGCCAGAACTGCTTCTCATGCGGGTTTACGCTGAGGACGGCAGGCGTGAAAGTTACCGGGCCATTCGGCTTTGCTTGATTTGAATCGATCGGAACATTGTTTACCGTAATGTCCTGGTAAGGAACGTCGTTGGTGCATCCGCCGGGCCCCTCGCCCAAATTCTGAATCTGCTGCTGGTCGCGGATGACGAGAATCTGTTGCGGCAGCCCGGCAACGTCGCGCTGCACATTGTTTATGCCGTCCACCACGATGGCTCCGGACCCGCCTCCCAGCACGGCTGCTTCCGCCTGGCCGTGAATGTGCGGATGGTACCAGTAAAGCCCCGGCGGCTCGTTGGCAGGGAATTGCACGTTGTACTGAAACGTCTGCCCCGAGTTGATGATGGTCTTGATGACTTCGTCTTGCCCGCAGACCGGCGACGTATTCGTGCCGTGGAAGTGCATATTCACCGAGGTCGAGTTCATGAATTTGGCTCCGCAGTTTGGCGAATTCACTTCCATCGGATTCAACCCTGCAGGCGTATTGTTAGTGACGGTGATAATCAGGCGGTCGCCGGGAGATACGTGCAAGGTAGGATTCTCAAGGCCGCTCGGCGTCATAAAACAATAGAGGGTGCGGCCATACGCGTCGGCCCTGGTTTGATAGGAGAGATCGACGTTGAGAACACCGTGTGAGCTGAAAAGAGCAGGCGGATTCACGACCGCGTCGCCGGCGGAAAATCGAGCGCAGGCATTGGCGACGGGCTTGACTGCGGGCGGTGTAAATGTCGTCTGTGCAAGCGAGCAGGTTTGGGTTAGAGAGAAAATGGCAAGGCCCAACATTGCCCTGCCGCATACACGCGGAACTGTCCCCAGATTCATCGTTCCCCCTTTTTGGCGTAAATTTCTTGTATTGCGTGGACGGTGATATGGTTTTTAACCTTCGGGAGAGTCGTCGGAGTCTCCGTGCGGGTTCATAAGTAATAGTGTTAAAAGAGTCTAGCAAAACTTGTGAGCCCAACAATCATCCTTTTGATTGAATTTAATATTGGCAAGAACTTCGGTAACTTGTGAACGCATCCGAAGTGTCATTCGCTTAACTTCAAATGGGGGATTGCTGTACTCGACCAGGCCTTCGGTCGAGCTGATTCTCTCTTAATGGCTGTCTCCCGCTCTCGCTCGACAGGGCAGCCATCGTGAAGATGAACTTGGTGCGCTGCGGTCAGGTATCATCGGGGTATTCAGTTTTCGATTAACTCGAATGAGGGGACGCCGGTGTCTGAAGTGAGTGTTTCCATATCGCCGCAGCAGGTTTCATCGCTGGCCGCGCAAGAGGCCCGTGTGCAACGGCCATTGCGGATTGCGCTTTTTGGATTTGGAACGGTGGGCAGTTCTGTCGCGCGGATCCTGGTCGAGTCGCAGCCGCGGGGGCTGGAACTGACGCATGTGTTCAACAGGGGTGTGGCGCGCAAGCGTGTGGATTGGGTCCCGGCGGGCGTGGTGTGGAGCGAAGACGCGGACGCAGTGCTGCAATCCGATGTGGACGTGATTGTGGAACTGGCTGGGGGCCTTGATCCTGCCGGCGGCTGGGTGCGCAAGGCCCTGGGCGCAGGCAAAAACGTGGTCACGGCCAACAAAAAGCTGATTGCGTTTCACGGCGTGGAACTGGAGCAGCTTGCGGCGGCGAAGGGCGGCCATCTGAAGTACGGCGCGGCGGTGGCAGGTGGGATCCCGGTGATTCCTGGCCTGGAGCAGGGGCTGGCCGGGGATCGCATCGAGCGGATTGAGGGGATTCTGAACGGGACCTGCAACTTCATCCTCAGCCAAATGGAAGATGGCGCCGACTACGCTACCGTGCTCGCGGAGGCGCAAAAAATGGGCTATGCGGAGGCTGATCCGACCGAGGATGTGGGCGGATTCGACGCGCGTGCCAAGCTCTCAATACTGATGCGGTTGGCTCTACGCGTCCAGGTTGATCCGGAAGAGATCGTGCCCCGTCCCATCACGACCATCACCGCGGTTGACTTCAGCTATGCGCGCGATGTGAACTGCACCATTCGCCAAGTCTCCCGTGGGGAACTATCAGGCGGCCAGGTTGCGGCCACGGTCGGTCCCATGCTGGTGGCGCTACGCTCCCCGCTGGCCTGGTCGCGGGGTACGGAAAACATGGTGGTTTTCAGCGGCAAATATGGCGGCGATGTGGTGTTTTCAGGCCACGGAGCAGGCGGGCACCCAACGGCGGTTGCTGTTGTAAGCGACCTGCTGACGCTGGCGCACGGATCGCGGCGGGTAGAGATTCCCGCGCATCCCGCAAAGGTAAGCGGGGAGTTTGAAGTGCCGCATTACATCCGTTTCCTGGTGAAGGACCGGCCAGGGATTGTGGCCGCGATTACGCGCGCTCTGGCTGACGAAAAAATCAATATTCGTGCAATTGTCCAGAAGCCCGGTTTTCCATCGGACGCACTGCCGTTTGTGGTGACAGTGGAGCCGTGCAAATCGTCCGCACTGAAGAGGGCGCTGGAGAGCATTCGCACCATGGACTGCATGATCGTCGAGCCGCTGGATCTGCAGATGCTTGAATAGCAGGGAATAGGGAATAGCGAACTGGGAATAGCGATGGCCTTGTAACAGGGCACGACTTCAGTCGTGCCGCAAATCGCTGGAAGTAAAGTCGGGCTTTAGCCCCTGCGGGTACGGATATATCAATGAGATTGAGATTTGCTGAGGAGGCCCATTGATCGGCACGAATTACAAGTGTGAGATTTGCGGCGAAGAGAGCGAAAATCCGATGCACTGGATCGTGATCCACTGCAGTGATGCGCAATTGACGATTTTCAAATGGACAACGGAAGCTGCGAATGCGCCCCATGCCCGCCACTATTGCGGCGAAGCCCACGCGCAGGTCTACATCAGCCGCTGGCTTGAATCCGCCTGTCGATGACTCGGGTCTTGGTTGCTAGCTCTCTGCCGGCGCTGGCCCTGTCGACTCGCGAACCACCAGCTCGGGAGCCATCACAATCTCCGAAGGGTGTTCGGCGTCGTGGTTGCCTATGCGCTCAAGCAGAACCTGGGCGCCGCGCTGGCCCATTTCGGTAAGAGGCTGGCGAACCGTGGTGAGCGACGGAGTGGAGTAAGCGGCGGACTGAATGTCGTCGAAGCCGACCACCGATACATCTCCCGGCACACTGAGGCCCGCATCTTTAAGAGCGCGAATTGCGCCGATAGCGGCAATATCGTTGAAGCAGAAGATGGCGGTGAAATTGCGCGTTTTTTCGAGCAATCCCTGCATCGGTCTGTATCCGATTTCGGGAGCCATGGGATGGTAATTGTCCTTCATCGACCAGCCGGCCGAGTCGATCCGGATGACCAGCGCCGGGTCGATCTTGAGGCTCATCTCTTGAGCAACCTGTTGAATGCTCTCCCAACGATATTCTGAATCGGGAATGGCGCGCGGGCCGCGCATGAAGGCGATGCGGCGATGTCCCAGCGAATGCAGGTGGGTGAGTGCCTGTTCAATGGCCAGATGATGGTCCAGGACAATGTTGGTCACGTTTTCAGCCGCACTGTGAGCCGAGATGGCGACGACCGGCACCGGAACTTCGATCTGGTCGGCCGGAGTATTAAGCAGCAGAAAACCGTCGACAGCGCGCTCCACCAGCATGCGCGGATACTTTTCGATCAGCTCGCGCTTCCAGTCGTGACAGGCGGTGAAGTAGAAGTAATGAGCCGCGGTCAGCTCACGCACCACGCCGCTCATGACCCGTGTGAAATAGCCTTCGCTCAAATCGGGCGCCAGCACGCCAACGCTCATAGATTTGCTCTGGCGCAGCGACCGCGCAAAATAGTTGGGCCGGTAGTTGAGCCGGTTGGCCGCTTCGGTGACGCGATCGCGGGTCTCCTGCGGGATGGATTTGGCGGAAGGGGAGTTATTCAGGACGAGAGAGACAGTGGTCTGGGATAGCTCCAGGTGCTCGGCGAGCATTCTGAGGTTGACGTGCCCTGGCGGCGTAGAAAGCTTACCCTTTGCCATGTTGGAGTTGTAGCACGTTTTCCATAAGGTGGGAAACGTTGTTTCTCCATTAATATATCGATTTTGCAGTTTTAGTAAACAGTCTGGGTCGTCGGGCCGGAAATCTCGACATTTGAGAGTTGTTCCGGCGGCTATCTCGCGACGTAAGCTGCGTCCCAGGGATGAACCTTGCCGGTTGGGGAGATACTGCTCCGTGCCCCGTCCTTGCGATCTTTTTCTATCGCAAGGGCGGGAAACCTCCGCCCTCCCCAGCCTTGTTCATAGGGGTCGTCTAAGGCGCGACAATCTGGTTCACGCCAGGATGCAGCTGCAAGGACCTGCCGTTGAGGACGAAAGTTCCGGTCAGGCTGCCAGGCAGGGCAATGGTTCCGCTCAGGCCTGAGCCCTTTCGCTGGTACTCAACCCTGATTTCCCCTTGCGGATGCGGGAAGGTCGCCGTCAGAGACGGCAGCGTGCCAAGATGCGGGGCGATTCGAACCGTAGCGAAGCCGGGGCTCGCCGGCTCGATTCCTGCGACCAGGGTGAGGAAATCATAGATGGGATGGGCGCTCCAGGCATGGGAGTCGGAGCGCGTATTGCCGGGGATCTCAGGCCAGGTGCTGAAATGCAGCGGCAGCAGCTTGCGCCATGGACCGACGGAGTCGAGATATTCATCGGCCATACCAGCGTGATCCAGCGCGCGCGCCAGGTAGAAGCGGAAGTAGTAAGAGGCGCTCAGCACGCCGTCGGGAGTAGTGCCGGGCTCGATCGCAAGCATCTTGCGCAACACCTCCTGCTGGCGATCCTTGGGAACAACGTCGTAAAGCACGCCCAGAATATTGGTCTGCTGGCTGAAGGCTTTCTGGTCCGGAGTTTCCGCGAGAAGGCCATGGGATTCAGACCAGCATTTGTCGTGGATGCCTTTGCGAACATGGTCGGCGCGGTTCTTATAGCGGTCGGCAAAGTCTGAGTCGCCCAGAGCGTTTTCAAGATCGGCGGCATCGTTGAGCGCGCCGAGGTATTCGAGAGTCGTGACGCAGGATTCGCCCTTGGCGTCATATGTAGGGATCTCCTGGTGCTCGGAAACCCAGTCGATGAAGCTCCACCACGGCAGCTCGTGCAGCAGTCCGTCAGGCTGCTCATGCGTAGCGAACCAAGCGAGGACGGTGCGCGTTCCCGGCAGCAGCGAGCGGGTGAAGTCGGCATCCGGCCGGTACATCCAGTAGTCGTGCAGCATTCCTACATAGAGCAGAGAAAAAGTCGGGATCGATTGCGGCAGAATACTCGGATAGCGGCTGCGCGTGATCCCCTCCGGTATACGCGAAAGA
>Ga0182016_10005975_pt1 | contig 12911 bp, 6 predicted proteins | sample 712S2MmetaG_FD_120491 | JGI IMG/M metagenome (GOLD analysis project Ga0182016, IMG submission 120491) | Permafrost microbial communities from Stordalen Mire, Sweden - 712S2M metaG | ecosystem: Environmental > Terrestrial > Soil > Wetlands > Permafrost | place: Sweden: Stordalen | collected...
TGCCTCGGTAAGCGCGCCCTGGTAATCCCAGCGCAGACCGGCGTTGAGAGTCAGACGCGGAGTGAGTTTGAAGTCATCCTGTGCGAAGGCACTGAACAGCTTGCTGCGAAAGCCGAGCGCTGTGGGACCAAAAGCCTGCTGCCAGAGGTCGGGCTGGCCTGCAAGGAACTGATTGAGCGAGCCAAAATCAAAGTATCCGTTGCCGAGAGTCGCGTTCTGAGAGTTGTCCTGAATATCGCGGAAGTCAAAACCGAACTTCAGCAGATGACGTCCGACGGTGTGGCTGTAAATATCGTTGACTTGGTAGAGGTTGAACAAGCGTCCCTGAGGGAAGTAAGGCAGCGCGCCGAAGCCCACCAAGCCGGCAATATTGAAGCGTGGTGAAACGAGTCCGTTCTGCGGCGGCAGAGTAGCGATAGAGCGCGAGTAGCCGACGCGCAGCTCATTGACCGAGGCTGGCGAGAAGACGTAGGTGTCAGTGATGTTGGCGTTGCGCGCCTCCCAGTGCAGTAGAGAATCGAAGCCGGCAAGGGTATTGAAGGAGGGGAAGGTCAGCACCTGATTGCCGTCAGTGCTGAAGTAACGGCTGGAGAGGTGATGGCTCTCGCTGAAATACTGATCGCCCTTGATCAGGAACTGATATGCATTGGTGGGTGCGGAAAACTGCTGCGTGAGGGTGCCAATGTTAGGGTCCGACGTGCTGCCGGTGGCCGACGGCAGGTATTTGTTGATCAGCGCCGCGATGGTCGAGTTGGTGACCGTTGCGCGTGCTGCGGCCGATGGCACATCCGCCACCGTAGTGAAGCCGCCGCCCTTGAGCTTCTGCTGCTCCCAACCGCCAAACAGGAAGGTCTTGTTACGGATGATGGGACCACCACCACTGAATCCATAGTTATTTTCGTCGATACGCGTGGCCTTGCCCGTGGTGTCGAAGTAGTCACGGGCGTTGAGTGCGTCGTTCTTTAAGTAGTTGTAGGCATCGCCGTGCCAGCGATTGGTGCCGCTCTTGGTGACGTACTGAATGTAGCCGCTGGATTTAACGCCGTATTCGGCGCTGGCGTTGGAGGTGATGACCTTATACTCCTGTATCAGGTCGGGGGCGGGCTCATCGCTGACGGCGATTCCGCCGAACTCCCAATCATTGGCATCGGTGAAGTCGATCTCCACGCTGCTCGACTCAGGGCGCCCGCCGTTGGCCGTGATCAGGCCGGTCTGCGCACCACTGACCTTGACCAGGGCACCGCGCTCCTGGGTATACATGGGCTGCACGCCGGGCTCCAGCGCCACCAGGTTGCTAACGCTGCGATTGAGGGTTGGCAGATCGTTGGTCTCAATCGCGCTACGTGTAACGCCCAACTGAGCGTCGGCGATCTTGATCTCTTCACTTGCGGCGGCGGTGACATCGACGGTGGCCGAGGTGTTGCTTACCTTCAGCGTCACGTTTTCAGTAGCGGTTTCACCGGCGGCCGAGTAAAAGGTCAGCGCAACTTTAGCAAAGCCGGTGGCACTGACTGCCAACTTGTAGTTACCCGGAGGCAGTGCGGGGAAGGCGAAGACACCTTCATCATTGGTGGTGGCGTTACGCACTACGTTGGTCTCGGTGTTGGTCAGCAGTACGGCGGCACCATGCACCAGCCGTCCCGAGGGATCGCTCACCGAGCCCTGCACGCGGCCACTAGTGTATTGGGCAAAAAGGTTGGTTGAGAGTACAAGCAATACGGCGAGTGCAGTAAGTAGCAAACGAAATGCAGCAGTTCTGTTTCGAGTCATCATGTATCTCCTCGGCGCGCGGGTAGGGACTTCCCTGGCACTCGCGGCCGGCTGTCGTCATCCAGGTCATCGGTTGCGATGGAGTGGCGAACAAGGTGCGATGCGGCCGCAGGGCCACATCGCTAGATACAGAGAGCGTGGCGTGAACGGCGAGAGATCATTTCCGCGTTTCCTTCTCCTGAAGCAGACTATTTGCTGCAGACACTGGGGATGGGGAAAGACGAAAACGACAATGCCCACTCCAGTGACTGGTAGCGGGCATTGAGCAAATCGTGTGTCAAAGGCTGCTCAGCAGCACTGACACCGAAAAACGACCCTTCCAGTCTGGCGTCGAATGAAACAACAACAGGCCATGTACTGGATGAGATTCATAGCTGAACCATAGTGGTGAAAACGCGTGAGTGTCAATCGTTTCAAGCAGGAAAATCGCGCCTTCGGCGCTGTTTGCCCGATTGCATTCCGCGCGAACCCGAGCGCAACGCAAACTTGTACAGTACGGTTGCTCGCGTCGTTTTCTGGCAGATGAGAAATGCTACTCATGGATGAAGAACTACCTCGTCTTTCAAAATCACGTTCAGTTATGACAGTCCCGCCTCGGCTACTTGGGCAAAGGCCTGATCGATATCCCACAGCAAATCGTCGATGCCTTCGGTGCCGACCGAGAAGCGAATCTGTTCCGGCTTGACGCCGGCCTGCCTCTGCTCCTCCTCGGTCAGCTGTCCGTGGGTCACCGTCGCCGGATGCACCACCAGCGACTTGGAGTCACCCACGTTGGCCAAGAAGGAGAAGATCTCCAGCGATTCAATGAACTTCTTTGCCGCCTGCAATCCGCCGCGTGTGCCGAAGGTGAGAATCGCCCCCGGCCCCTTGGGCAGGTAGCGTTTGGCAAGCTCATAGTAGGGGCTTGACTTCAGTCCCGGATAGTTAACCCACTCCACCTGCGGGTGCGCCGCCAGATGCTCGGCGATGCGCTGCGTGGAGGCCACCTGCCGCTCCACCCGCAACGAGAGCGTCTCCAGCCCCTGCAAGAACAGGAAGGCGTTAAAGGGACTCATGCAGGCACCCAGGTCGCGCAGGTAGTGCAGGCGCGCCTTGACGATGAAAGCCTGCTTGCCCCACTTCTCACAATGAATGAAGTTGCTGTAGGCTGGGTCCGGAGTGGTGAAGTCCGGGAATTTGCCATTGCCCCAGTTGAAGTTGCCGCCATCCACCAGCAGGCCCCCAATACTGGTGCCATGGCCGCCGATGTACTTGGTGGCCGAGTGCACCGAAATGTTGGCACCGTAATCAAAGGGACGAAACAGGTACGGCGTGCCGAAAGTGTTATCGACAATCAGCGGAACGCCACTATCTTCGGCCACCCGCGCAATGGCTTCGAAGTCCACAACGTTGATATCCGGGTTGCCGATGGTCTCCACAAAAATGGCGCGCGTGTGCTCGTTGACGGCACGACGGAAATTTTCAACCACCGATGGATCCACCAGCGTCGTCTTCACCCCATGCTTAGGCAAGGTGTTGACAAAGAGGTTGAAGGTACCTCCATAGAGGGTTTTCGCCGAGACAATCTCGTCGCCGACATGCACCAGGTTCAGAATCGCATAGGCCGTCGCCGCCGAACCGGAGGCCACGGCGAGCGCGCCCACACCGCCATCCAACTCGGCGATGCGATTTTCCAACACCTCGTTGGTGGGGTTGATGATGCGGGTATAGTCGTAGCCCGGCTCCGTTGCTGAGCTGATTCCCTGTGCCGTCGCAAAGTCCTTAAAAACGAACGAGGTCGTCTGGTAGATGGGTACGGCACGCGCACCTGTGGTCGGATCGGGGCGCTGCCCTGCATGCAGTTGTAGGGTCTCGAAGCTGAGAGTTCGCTTGCTAATTTTCGCCTCCATGGCATCAGGCAAAGTACTTCTCCGGATCGATCTTGAAGTTGTCGAGCGAGGTGTCAAGCGGAACCTGTAACGCACTGTTATAAAGGTTATTCACAATCATCAGCGTGCCGAAGACGGTGATCTCGACGATCTGCGCGTCGGTAAAGTACTTCTTCAGCTTTGCGAATAGCTCGTCGCTTACTCCGTTGGCATCCTTAGCCAGCTGCCGTCCAAACTCAACAACCACCTGCTCGCGCTCATCGAGCTTGAGGTTGAATGGATCCTCGCCCCACTGCACTATCTCGCGATGCATGAAGGTCGCGCAGAGCTCGCAGTGATTGACCCGCGAGATACCATCGCAGAACAGGATGGCAAGCCGCTCGCCCAGATAAGGCTTTACCACATCGAACAGCTTGTACCACTCCAGCACTGCATAAGTAGCGGCCGGCGAGTGCAGCAGCGTGGCCTTCATGTTGCTGATCGAGTGATGCTGCGAAACCTCTTCATAGGTGGCCTTCACCTCCGGCGATGCGGTCGCCGGGTCAACAAACGGAATTCGGGACATCGGGTTTTCTCCTTTGTTTTAGCACTTAGAATTCGCGCGACGGATCGTAGGGACGATCAAAGGTCGCATGGATGGCGCCGGCTGCGGCGCTTGCAATCTGCTCCAGCTCGGCGTCCGTGGTGGTCAACGGCGGCGCCAGGCAGATGATGTCGGAGAGCACGCGGGTATAGACGCCGCGTGCCAGCAGCTCGGCCTTCAGCCGACGATCCAGTCCGAGATTACCCGGGATACGCTGCTTGCTGGCGCGATCAGCGACGAGTTCGATGCCGGCGAGTAGCCCGAGACCGCGCACCTCGCCGACGTGCGGATGCGAATCGAGCAGCTCATGCAGACGATGTTGAAGCCATGCGCCGCGTTCGGCCGAGCGCTCGACAAGCTTTTCTGCATGCAGGATGCTAATGTTTTCACTGGCCACGGCGCAGGCCACAGGATGAGCCGAATTGGTGAAGCCGTGCCACCAACGCTTGTCTTTGGTCGCCCCGTCGAGCACATCCTTGATGCGCGCCGAGACACCAATTCCTCCCAGCGGAATGTAGGCGCTGGTGATGCCCTTGGCAAACTGTACGATGTCTGGTTGCACGGCCCAGTGCTCCAGGCCGAACCAGCGGCCCGAGCGCCCAAAGCCGGTGATGACATCGTCCGAGATGAACAACACGTCGTACTTATCGCAGATCTGGCGAATGCGTGGGAAGTAATCGGCAGGCGGTACCAGCACACCACCACCACCACCCTGAATGGGCTCGGCGATAAAGGCCGCCACGGTATCGGCACCTTCGCGCAGAATCGCCTCCTCCAGCAGGTCGGCCGCAGCAACACCGGGAGTCACATCCGTGCGGCTCGTCTGAAAGCGGTAGGGATAGGGCGCGGCGATTTGCAGAAAGCCGGGCAGCCGCGGACCGAACGGTTCGCTGAACTCGCTGACGCCGGTGGCGCTGGAGGCGCCGATGGTCGAGCCGTGATAGGAGTTCTCCAGCGAGATGATCTTGAACTTCGATGCCTTGCCCTCGGCCCGCCAGAAATAACGGACCGTGCGCACCGAGGTGTCCGTTGCCTCGCCACCGCTGCTGGCGAAGTAGAACGCCTGGATCGAGGGATAGACGATCTCCTTGAGTTGCTCGGCCAGTCGCACCACCGGCAGGTGCGTCGCACCGGCGTAGGCGGTGGAGAAGGCAAGCTGTCCGAGTTGACGGCTGGCAGCATCCACCAGTTCCTGGCGACCATGCCCGAGGTGGACATTCCACATGCCGCTGAGACCGTCAATGTAGCGCTCGCCCTCCAGGTTGGTCAGCCACGAGCCCTTGCCACTTACCCAGACAAAGGGCGTGCGATGTTCATCGGGATGGTGCTGCGGATGGATGAGCAGGTGGCGATCCACGGCAACGCGCTCCTGTTTGTCAACGGCGGAAGTGTTGGCAATGCCAGTGGTGGCAGAAGAGAGAGACATGTACCCTCGCAAAGCTATGTAGTCATAAATTGAAATTGAAGATTGGTAATTGCGATCCGTGTTAAACAGCTGCAACGGAGGCGCGCGGACTAGGCCAAGCGCTTGTTACACGGACAACAACAACACAGGCAGGAGCCCAAAGAGGCGGGGCAACAGCTCATAGCAAGGCGAGCCGACGCGATTGATAGAACGCTCGCAGCCGTCACCGATATGAGATGTACGCTCTTCATTGGGTAAGGGGAGAGTAGAACGGCGGTCCGTGTTTTGTCAAGCGCGATTGGACTCAATGCAGTGCGCCAGCGAGGCGGAGGAAACAGATCATGCAATTCACTAACATCGGACAACCAGCGTCCAGAGCCAAAGGCCAGGATCACGGCATTGAGCGTACTGCGACCTGAGTCGGCGTGGCGAGCTTTGCTGGCGGGTTCCCACGCTGCTCGTCATCAATGCGCATTCCAATCCGGCCCAGCAGAGTCGGACGGTAGCGCACCAGGTAAGCCAGTTGCAGCGTAACGGCCACCACAGAAACAGCGAACAGAAAGACGGCGATGTTATCGGGAAACGACGGCAGCGGGATAGCACTACCGACGATGGACAACATCAGAGGCAGCGCGCCCACTGCAGTCACCACCACGTGCCATGGTCGCAGCTGCTGCGCCCGCCGCTGGCAGTGCAGCATGGCAATGCAGCTGAGCACGTAGCTTACGGTGATCCAGTAGCCTTGCAGAGCGCAGATCAGACCGTAGAGGCTGCGGGTGGCGTAGCCACGGAAGACGAGAAAGACCTGCACGGAAACATCGAACAGAACATTGCACAGAATCGCCAGTGCCGGAGTGCGCGTTCTGGGATCAATGTAGCTCATCACGCGGGGCAGCAGGCGCTCCTCACTCAGTGTCAGGAACATTCGCGAATACACATTGAAGTTGGTCACAAACATGGAAAAGACCGAGATCAGCACTCCCAGCTGAACGGCATAGCGAAGCAAGTTACTGCCGTTGGCGAGCGCCAGATCCGCCCAGGCATTGCCGCTGTGCGTTGTCGCTAGGTCGCTGCCGCGGAAGCCCAGGGCCAGCACATAGGCGCACAGCACAAATAGTACGCCAGCACCGGCGACGCTGCCCAGCAGAGAATAGGCGATCTGTCGCTGCGGCGCGTGTGCTTCCCGTCCAAACGAACAGGCGGCCTCAAAGCCTCCATAGGCGCCCAGGCCGAGCACAATGCTCTCGAATATTTGATGCGCGTCCACACCGCGCAGGCTGAGCTGTTCGCGATCAATCAGGTTGCCCCAGTGGTGCGTCAGCACCACCACCACCAGCGACAAAATAGCCAACAGCGAGAGACCTTCAACGGCCAGAACAAAGCGTGCCGAGACCGATGTGTCTCGCCAAGCCAGTGCACCCGCAGTAAAGGTGCATGCAATCATGATGGCCAGCAGCATCCCGCGACCACTCGCGATTCCGAGGTCCGCTAGCAGCGATTGCAGGAGAATTCCGAACAGAAGCGGAGTGGTGGCGCCACCGGTGAGGCAGTTGAGCAGCACCGCCCAGGCCGAGATCATGCCATACGCCGGATGTCCGGCGGCATTCATGCTGTAGATGCCGCCAGCCGTGACGAAGCGGCGCGAGAGCAGTGCCAGGCTGCCTGCCACAGCCAACATCACCACGGTGCTGATCGTCCAGCTTAACCACGCACCGTTGCGGCTGATGAGGGCCACCACGACCACAGGAACCGCAATGGAGCAGGATGGAGCTAGGCCTGCTACGGATTGCGCGGTGAGACCGACCAACCCCAGTGAGTCCTTGCGCAGCGTGACTGACGCAACAGGCTCGGGCTCATGGAGCAGCGGCGCAGGTGCGGCGATTTCAACTGTTGATGCACTCATGCAACTTTCTTTCCGACGCGAACTCTTCTTCCGGTTAGGTCATGCGCTGAGCCTCTCCGTCGCCTGCACGAAGGCGGAGAGGCTCAGCGCGCCGTGTTAGAAGTCCAACCGCAGTGCGAGCTGCCCGGTACGGTTGCCAGCGTTCTCCGACGTCTGCACCGTATCGGTCACGCCGAAGGCGCTGGGACTGGAGACGTTCACGCCGGGCGGCGCGAAGTTCGGGTGGTTGAAAAGGTTGGTGAACGTGGCCTCGAAGCGCAGACGCGTGTGCTCATCGAGCTTGATCTCCTTGGCTATCCCAGCCGCTACGGTCACGGTTCCTGGTCCCTTCAGGATGCCGACGCCGGAGTTGCCAAAGCGACCGGCACCGCTGGGCGTGGCCTGGAATGCGTTGATGTCATACCAATGGCCAGGGCTCGGATTCTTGACGCTTCCGTTACCCACGCGGTCTGGGCGGCAGGCCTGTCCCATGCCTGCCTCCGGGTTGGTGCCGCTCTGGTCGAGGGCGCAACTAATGGTGGGAGTCTGGTAGGGACCGGTTTCTACCAGCGCGATCGAGCTGAGCTTCCATCCGCCCACCAGCGCCTGCTTCAGTCGGCTGCCATCGTTCAGCAGCGCGTGGCCTTGTCCGAAAGGAAGCGCGTATACGCCGTTCACTACCAGGCGTTGTCGGCGGGTGCCGAAATCATTGCCGCGATCGCCACGCAGGTTAAAGCGGTTGGTGGTGGTGCCGCCCCACTGGTTGGCAAATGACGTCGGTCCGCTGCCCTCGGCGTTGGTCAGGCTCTTGGCCCAGGTGTAGGTGGCTTGCAAATAGGCGCCATTGCGATAGCGCCGCTCAATCTGGTTCTGCCAGGACTGGAAATTGGCCCCGGCCACGTTCTCGCTGCTCAGGATCTTGTCAAACTGCGGGAACGGACCGTTGAGCGGGCTGAAGGTGGCCGCGCTCGGGTGCTGCTGATTCAGATCGACCAGGTTTTCCAGGCGATAGGCGTTGGAGCCGATATAGCTGCTGCGCAGCACGAAGCCGGCTGGCAGCTCGCGCTCCACCGTAACGTTCCACTGTGCAATCGCGGGATCGCGTAGATTGGGATCGACGGCGCACTCGATCTCCGTGCTGCCGGGCGTGAAGGTTGTTGCGGTATTACTGGGTTCGCCGGCCGGGAACTGGAAGCCACTGAAGACGGCGAAGTAGTTCGTGGTCACTCCTGAGAGCAGATAGGAAGCCGCGCCCAGACTGTTCGGAGTGAAGATGCCGAAGCCAGCGCGTAGCACCGTCTTGTTGTCGTCGAAGGGACGGTAGGCCAGCGCAATGCGCGGATCGAAGTTGCCGTAATAGGTGTGGCGCAGTCCGGGGCCCAGTCCAAGTGAGCTGGCGTTGACCAATGGAATGCAGGCGATGCTGTTGTCGCTGCGATTTGAGCACGCGTTGACAGCCGTCAGCACATCCTGGGAGGCGGGCAGGGTGTGATCGGGGACGACCAGACTGCCGGTCTTGGGATCGAAGTTGCCGAGGTTGCCCTTCTGCTCCGTGAACGGCGGATGCAGCTCCCAGCGCAAACCGTAGCTCAGGGTCAGCCGACTCGTAATGCGGAATTCATCTTGACCATAGACGCCGAAGTGCTTGGCCCGGCTGTCTAGGTCTGCGCCGGTGACAACGATCAGATTGTAGGCTGGCAGTCCCAACAGAAAGTCGGCATAGGCGTTACCCGTGTAGCCGCCCGTGAAGTAGAAAGCGCCGTAGTCGTCGCCCGGCGCGAAGTGCTGGGTCTGCGTCCACCCAATCAACTGCGCGTCGGCGCCGAACTTGAATGTGTGATGGCCGTGTGCCCAGCTAACATTGTCGGTGAACTGATAGACCTTGCTGGTGGTGGGGCCATCTTTCTGGCGGCCGATAGGAGTAAGGCCGGTGCCCGCGCTGAAGTCAAAGACCGGGAAACCTCCGGTGTTCGGATGGGCCGAGAGATCCTCTCCCGTGATCCCCAGTCCTTCCACCACCGACTTACCGGTCAGTGGAAACTTATCCACACTGTTGTACAGACTCAGGCCGAAGCGGAACTCATTCTGCAACGAAGAGCTGAGGGCATAGGTATGGGAGACCACAAGGTTCTTGTCGTGCTCCCGGATGTCGCTGGCCGGCACCAGAGAGCTCTGCACTTGGCTGTAGCTGCTGTTAATTCCCGGCCAATTCGTGTTGTCGATTGACTTCCAGCTCCAGCGCGCATAGAGCTGCTGACGGCTGTTCAGAAGGTAATCGACGCGCGCGTCATAGCCGTTGATGTAGGTTGGCGTCTTCTTGTTAACGCTGTAGTTCGGTGCATTGAGTGAGCCGCCGGAGGGAACCGGAAGATAGTTGAGCAGCTTCTGGGAGACCGAGCTGATGTTGGTGATGGTGTTGTTGGCGAATGGCTGACCTGTCGCGGGATTGGTAATCGGGGCGCTGGGGGTAACCAGCGAGTTCAGATCGCCATTGCGCAATGCCTGGGTTGGCAGCTCGTACTGCTCCAGGCTCGAGTGGGGAAGCCGAACGCCCTCGTAATCGGCGAAGAAGAAGAGACGATCGCGGCCCAGAGCGTGCGAACCCAGGCGCACGGGGCCTCCCAGACTACCGCCGAAGGTGTTGCCGACCTTGCTCTGCTTGATTGGCGCGCCGTAAGTAGTGGCATCGAGCGCGGCATTCTGTAAGTACTCGAACAAGCTGCCGTGATATGTGTTGCCGCCGCTCTTGGTGGTCACCGTAACGTCGGCTGGCGAGGCGAACTCGGCGGTATTACTCGCGCTGGAGACACGGAACTCGCCGATCAACTCCGTCGAGGCATACATGTTACTGTTGGCCCCGCCCGCTAGCGAGTTCACCGTTGAAATGCCATCCAGCGAGTAGGAGACCTGGGTGGGAGATGCGCCGTTGATGGACACATTTCCGTTGGCATCCTGCTGCACGCCTGGCACGGCGTTGAGTGCCGCCAACGGGCTGGTTGAGCTTGTATTGCCGCGGTAGTTCACCGGCAACTCGGCCAGCAGCGCGCCGTCCTTGCTGTCGGCAATCGTCGCATTTTCGGTATTGATCTCCTGCGAGTCGCCGCTGACTTGCACCGTCTCCTGGCCGGACTGCACCTTGAGTTGCAGGTTGACACGCTGTTCCTGACGGGCATCGAGCAACAGGCCGCTGACAACAGTGCGAGTGAAGCCATCCTTGCGAACACTGAGCTCATAATGGCCGGGCTTTTGATTGATGAAAAGATACTCGCCGGAGATCGACGATTCGCGGCTGATGGTGATGTTCTCATCGACGTTGCGCAGCACCACCGTGGCGCCGCTGACCCGCGCACCGGAAGGGTCCTGCACCGTTCCGACGAAGCTACCGAAGGTGGATTGAGCTGCAGCTAATGTGCAGCTGACAAGTACAAGTAAGGCGAGTAAGCTAAAACGTCGATACGACGACATGGCAATCTCCGGAAGGTGATTCGTTAAAGATGATTTATAAGTTGAGTAACTCGGGGTAACGACGATGGGCGCTTAACAACAACAAACAGAATGCGGCAGTGCCGACGCTGCAGGCGGGCGGCCTGCAGTTACGCGGCAGATTGGCGGGAAGCCGGCAGGCAAGTGGCGAATTGGAAGAAATATGCTCATCGTGTTCTGAGCAAAGCTTCACTCCGGGACAAGGCTATGGCAGCAGCTACGAACGTTGCCAGGGTTTAGAGACCTGTCTGCGGGAAAGTCCGAAAACACGAAAGCCCGCCGACAAGAGGTTGGGCGGGCCAGCAAAGCGCTTGGATATATTTCTGCATCCGACTACGCCAGGCACACCCCAGTATTGCGGTCGCGGCGACAACAGGCTGCGCTAAGGTGAGTAACAATCAGTGCCATGGGTGTCAGGATACCTCGTTCAATCAGCTTTGAGTGCTGAGTCTAAGAGGAGTACAAAAGAGAAGTCAAGTGAAAATTAGCGTTTGAAAATTAGTGTGCCCGCTTTCGCTCGTCTGCAAATCTCTCCAAGCGCTCCTTCACCGCCTGTCAAAAGCATCGTTTGCGGGACGTCACAACTGTCCATGCTCCGCGTGCAGTTGACGCATACAAGGAACATTGCTAGACTCCGATTCATGATTCGTGCGTTCCATGCTACCTCCGGTTCGATGCTCGCTTCCGCGACTTGTTGTCGCTGCGCGCGTCAGTGCTGCTGGAATGCATGGTGGGATTTGACCTTGTAAGTTCTCTCTCGTAATCACAGAGACAAAGGCCCGCTGCACTTCCACAGCGGGCCTTTTCTATTGCGCTCACAACCACATCACCTGCAGTCGATTCTGCGATCCGTACCAAGGCGGTCGGTTTGGATTTTCCGGAGAGTTGCTTTGTCTACTTTTCTTGTGGCACTGGCCGTGGACGACACCGGAGAGCGGTTACTGCACTTCGGCTACGCTCGCCACTTCGCCATTGTCGAAGTTCGAGACACACAGATCGCGCAACTCGGGCTGCGTAGCGTCGAGCCTTTCTGCCGACAACCGGAGAAGGATTCCAAGTTAGAGACGGCGGCCGACCTGCTGGTCGATTGCCGGGCTCTGATCTGCGCTGCTGCCGGTCCCTGCGCCCGGCGCGAGCTCGCCGACGCCGGCATCGCGGCTTTTGAATTCGATGGCACGCCGAGCGATGCGCTCTACACCATCGCCCACGACACCGAGTTTGCCAATACCTGCCTGAACTTCCCGCTAAAGGAGATTGCACGATGAGCAGTAAACCGAATCAGATTGCCATTTACGGTAAAGGCGGAATTGGCAAGTCCACCACCACCAGTAACATCTCGGCAGCTTTGGCAGAGACTGGGCACAAGGTCATCCAGATTGGCTGCGATCCCAAGAGCGACTCCACCAACACGCTGCGCGGCGGACAGTACATTCCCACCGTGCTCGATACCTTGCGAAGCAAATCGCGGGTGAACCTGGAGGATGTCGTCTTTCAAGGCTTTGCCGGCGTCTACTGTGTCGAGGCCGGAGGCCCGTCGCCCGGCGTGGGTTGCGCTGGCCGCGGCATCATCAACGCGGTCGAGATCCTCAAGCAACTGCATGTCTTCGAAGAACTCGGCGTCGATGTCGTAATCTTCGATGTTCTGGGCGACGTGGTTTGCGGCGGTTTTGCCATGCCCATTCGTGAGGGCATCGCCGAACACGTATTCACCGTAAGCAGCTCGGACTTCATGGCCATCTACGCTGCCAACAACCTGTTCAAAGGCATTCAGAAGTACTCGCGCAGCGGTGGCGGACTGCTGGGAGGAGTCATCGCAAACTCGATCAACTCACCCTACCAGAAGGAACTGGTTGATGACTTTGTAGCGCGTACCGAGACGCAAGTGATGCAGTACGTGCCACGCTCGATTACAGTGACGCA
>Ga0182016_10005981_pt1 | contig 12907 bp, 11 predicted proteins | sample 712S2MmetaG_FD_120491 | JGI IMG/M metagenome (GOLD analysis project Ga0182016, IMG submission 120491) | Permafrost microbial communities from Stordalen Mire, Sweden - 712S2M metaG | ecosystem: Environmental > Terrestrial > Soil > Wetlands > Permafrost | place: Sweden: Stordalen | collected...
AAACTTCTTCCAGCCGGGCGCGTTCGGTTTTGGCCAGCTTGTCCGGCGTCACGTTGCTGCCGGTTTCCGACAGGAATGCCAGCGGACAATAATTCACCACGAAATGTTCCGTGAAAAACTTCTCCGGCGAACCGAACCGCTCCAAAAATAATTTCCACAGCCGCCGGCCGCTCACCTCCGAGCGCGGACAATCCAAACCGAGGATTAGCCGCCGGGGATGTTGTATCGCTGGTTTTTCGATGGACGCGGAAATTTTAAGCCAGTCCCGCACCGCCGCGATTTCGCCGAACGGAATTCCGGTTTGCACCATCCCAAAAGGGCCGGGATTCATGCCGAGAAAAACCACGCGTTTCCGGCCATCACCAAACCGGTGCAGATATTCCTCGTGTGCCTTCCAGGCGTAAGTGAGCGGATGGTAAACATGCGCGACTGGCGCGGCGAATTTCAGCCGCCCGGCCCGGTCGGAAAGTTTCCGCGCGGCGGCGATGAGTTTTGGGTATTCCGAAAGCGGAGCTTGAATGCTCATTATACAAACAAGCTTACCGTCCGGCGGTTTATTCTCCAGTTCGTAATATTCATGACTGGTTTTGCGAATTGTGTCATTTTTTTAAACAGCTAAACTCTTTGCAGAAATGAAAGTCACCCTGAACTGGCTCAAACAATATGTTGATTTCAACTGGTCGCCCGAGGAATTGACCGAGCGGCTCACCATGCTCGGCCTCGAAGTCGAGGGCGTGCAGAAAATTTCCGCCGCGTTCGACGGCATCGTCGTGGCGCAGGTCGTCACGCGCGACAAGCATCCCAACGCCGACAAGCTCTCCGTCTGCCGCGTGAACGACGGCAACGGCGAACGCCAGATCGTCTGCGGCGCGCAAAATTTCAAGGTCGGCGACAAGGTGCCGATCATCCTGCCCGGTGCGTCGCTGCCGATAAAGCCTGGCGAGAAAGAGCCGTTCACCATCAAGGTCGGCAAAATTCGCGGTGTCGAATCGCACGGAATGATGTGTTCGCACGAGGAACTTGGCATTGATCCCGAAGCCATCGGCCACAAAAAGGAAGACGGCCTGCTCATCCTGCGCGAGGATGCCAAAGTCGGCCAGCCGTTCGGCGAATATCTCGGCCGCAGCGGCAGCGATGTCGTTTACGATCTCGAAGTCACACCGAACCGGCCGGACTTGAATAGCGTCATCGGCATCGCGCGCGAAATCGCGGCGCTCACAGGTAATATGCTGAAAGTTCCAAGCGTCAAGATTCAAGGTTCAAGTAACGGCCTACCCTCGCTTGAAACTTCAAACTTGAAACTTGAAACCGCCTCGCTGGTTTCCGTGCGCATCGAAGATGCCGAGCTTTGCCCGCGTTACACCGCCCGCGTCATCAAAGGCGTGAAGATCGGACCAAGCCCGGAATGGTTGCGCGGCACGCTGGAAAAAGTCGGCATCCGCAGCATCAGCAACGTCGTGGACGTGACGAATTACGTCATGCTGGAAAGCGGCCAGCCGCTGCACGCGTTTGATTATCATTTAGTGGCACAGGCGTCTCGCCTGTGTGTTGACAAGGAAACTCACAGGCAAGATGCCTGTGCCACTATCGTCGTCCGCCGCGCTGTCGCCGGAGAAAAATTCAAGACGCTCGACAATCAGGAACGCACGCTGACGAATGAAATGCTGCTCATCGCCGACGAACAAAAAGACATCGCGCTCGCCGGCGTCATGGGCGGAGCGAACACGGAGATCAGCAACTCGACCGTGGACGTGCTCATCGAGAGCGCGTATTTCGCACCGGTGAACATCCGCCGCACGAGCAAACAGCTTGGGCTGCGCAGCGAATCAAGCTACCGCTTCGAGCGCGGCGCGGACGTGGGCATTTGCGATTGGGCGAGCCAGCGCGCGGTACAGTTGATCATGGAAACCGCCGGTGGCCAGTTGGCGGAAGGCGTCGTGGACGTTCAGCCGACAGCAAAAGAGGAAAAGCAAATTACGCTGCATTTTGCCCACTCGAAAGATTTGCTCGGCATCGGCATCTCGCACGCCGACCAAGTTGCTTATCTGAACAAGCTCGGTCTGGAAACTGTTTCGCAGCAGCCTGGCGAATGCACCTTCCGCGTGCCGTCCTGGCGCGTGGACTTGAAGCGCGAGGTGGATTTGATCGAGGAAGTCGGCCGGCTCTACGGCATTGAAAAAATTCCCAGCACGCCGCCACGCGGGGCGCTCGGCACGAATACGTTTAATTCCGTCTATGACCAGATCAGCGAAGCGCGCCGCATCCTCACCGGTCTCGGCTTGAACGAGGCGCAGGGACAGACGCTCATTTCAAAGGAAGAATGCAGAATGCAGAATGAAGAATTGGTCGCATTGGCCAATCCTCTGAGTTCAGACATGGATGTTCTCCGGCCCAGCTTGTTGCCGGGTTTGATTCATTCGCTGCGCCACAACCTCACCCGGAAAAATAACGACGTGGCGCTGTTTGAAGTCGGCCGCGTGTTTACCAACGTGAACGGCCAGACAAAGGAAAACCGCAACGTCGCCATCGCCATCACCGGCCAGCGTGCCCTGCCCTTCTGGAGCGGCGGCGAGCGCGATGCAAAGTTTGACGCGTATGATTTGAAGGGACTCGTCGAGGAATTCATCGAGCAGTTCGGCCTGCGCGGCGTGGCCTTCGGCAAACGCGCGGAAAGCACGGCGTTGTTCCTCGAATCCGCCGCCGTGACGCTTGGTGGAAAATTGCCGCTCGGCGAACTCGGCCAGTTGCTTCCAGCAATCGCCAAGAAATACGATCTGCGCGACGGCGTTTTCCTCGCAGAATTTAACCTGGATTTACTGCTGTCCAAAAGGAATCCGGCGAAGTCATTCAAGGCGCTGCCGCAATTTCCTTCCAGCCGCCGCGACGTGGCGATGCTCGTGCCGGAATCAACCACGCACGAAGCCGTGCTGCAAACGGTCAAGCAGGCCAAGGCGGCAAATCTGGAAACGGTGGAACTATTTGACGTATTCCGTGGCAAGGGAGTGCCGGACGGACAAAAAAGTCTGGCCTATGCTTTCACCTACCGCGCGGCGGACAAAACTTTGACCGATGCGGACGTGAACTACGCTCACGAAAAAGTCCTGGAGATGCTGAAGACGCAGTTGAAGGTGGAATTGCGCGCCTGATCACTCGCCGACACCGAGCGGCGGCATCGGGCAATCCAGCGTGTCGGCAATGGCACGGAGCAGTTCGGCTTCCGCTTCCAGAATGACGCCGTCCGCGCCAACAACGCGGCTGCTGGCTTCGATGAGATTCTTTTTGATGATCGGCACGGCCAGCGCCAGCCGGTTCAGCGCGGCGTCCAACTGCTCCACGCCGCAATCTTCAGCCGCCAGCAATTCCAGCGGCGCATCGGCACGCGCACGAAGATACGGCGCACCGGCGGCGAAGGCCTTTTGAATTTCACCGACGTCGCTGCTGCCGACATTGGCCAGCGCGGATAAGACCACGACGCAATCCGGCACCAGCGGCTTAATTGTGTAAAATTGAACCGTCGCCGGGCGCGCGCCGCCAAACTTCGGCGCGAGGTGGTGAAGGACGATCTTTTGCAGGACGAATTCAAACAGCTCCACCTTGCCATCGCTGCCGACGAGCCATTCGAGCGTCTGCGAAAATTGTTTGAACTGTTCCGCCGTGAGGTTGCGCAGCGCGCCGATGGCGAGGTTCACCAGCGGCAGCCGCGCGCGTTTCGCCACGGCGGCAACGTCGGGGAACAGCGCCGCCGTCTGTTTCGAAACGGAATCCGAAACCCGGCTGGCGATGGTGGCGAGCTGTTCCACGCGCAGATTTTCATCGGCGCTCAACAGCAACGCGTAAATCAGGGTGCTGGCGTCCAGCGCCTGGCGCGCAGCGGCTTTGATATTTTCCGGCAGCGAATCTCGCAACTGCTCGGCGTATTTCAGATGCAGCGGCGTGGGATTGCCGAGGTTCGACAGAACGGAATTCGTGCGGATGACCGGTGGTTTTAGCTCGTCGTCGGCAATGACCGCACCGCCGAGAATTGTGCCGAGGATTTGCGGCATCGGTGGACGCGTGTGTTCCAGTTCCGAAATGGCGGCGTGCTTGACGGTTTCAACCTGCTCCGGTTTGAGCGGCGGAAACTTTCCGTCCCACGCCGGATCAATGGCGTGGATGCGGTCGGGAATCGGCGGGTGCGTGGCCATCGCGCCGAAAAGTGAATCGCCAAGGCCGTTGCCGAAAAACATGTGGCAAAGGTCGGGCGCGTGGTTGGATTCCAGTTTCGAGCCGTAGCTGTAACGTCCGATCTTTTGGAGAGCGCAGGACAAGCCGGATGGATTGCGTGTGAATTGCACCGAGGAAGCGTCGGCGAGAAATTCACGCTGGCGGCTCACCGCCGCTTGGATCAGCCGGCCAAAAAAAACGCCGATGGCGCCGAGCGCAATCAACGCGAGACCGAGAATTGGCAGCGGATTTTTGTCGCGGCTGTTGCCGCTGCGGGCGTAAAGCAAAATCCGACCGACCGTGGCAAGACAGAGCAGCCCAAAAATAATTCCGATGAGCCGGAGGTTCAGCCGCATGTCGCCGTTCAAAATATGGCTGAACTCATGGCCGATGACGCCCTGCAATTCGTCGCGCGACAGCATTTCGATGCAGCCGCGCGTCACGCCGATGGCGGCGTCGCCGGTCGTGTGGCCGGCGGCGAAGGCGTTGATGCCGCGCTCATCGTAGAGCACATAAACCTGCGGCATCGCCACGCCGGCGGCGATGGACATCTCCTCGACGACGTTGAGCAGCTTGCGTTCGTTGGCTTCGGTGGTGTTTTGATTCACCAGCCGGCCGCCCATCAACGTCGCCACGGCGCTGCCGCCGGCGGAAAGTTCATTCGTTTTGTAGGCGCTGCCGATAAAAATCACCGCCAGCACGCCAAGCGTTGAGGCGAGAAAAATTTCCGGATCCCACAAAACGAATTGGATGGGTGCGTCATCGTAGCCGTGATGCTGCCTGGCATGAACGCCGGCAAAGGCCACCAGCGAAATGAAATAAACCGAGACGATCAGCAGCGCAACGGCGAGGACGAAATAAAGCACCAGCCACTTGGTTTTGCGGCGGGCCTGATCCTGACGGGCGAAAAAATCCATTTGAGTTTCTGCAGCAGCCGAGGTGACGAGGCTTAATTATTTGGTGCGGAAGGTCAGCGCCCACTCACGTCGGCTGCTACGAATTTTTACGAGAACGAAACCTTCGGCGCGTCCTTCTGCTCCGGCTTGTCCACCACGAACAGCTCCGCCGCCGTGAAGTTGAAGGTGTTGGCGATCAGATTGCTCGGAAACACTTCGCGGTCGGTGTTGTATGTCATCACGGAATCGTTGTAAGCCTGGCGCGCGAAGGAGATTTTGTTTTCCGTCGAAGTCAGCTCCTCGGTGAGCTGCATCATGTTTTGATTGGCCTTCAAGTCGGGATATTGCTCGCTCACCATCATCAGGCGACTCAACGTGCCGCCGAGGCCGGATTCAGCGGCGGTCAGATTTTTCATCGCGGTGGCGTCGCCGGGATTAGCGGCGGCGGCTTTCGCGGCGGCGTAGGCGATGTTGCGTGCGGCAGTGACGGCTTCAAGCGTGCCGCGTTCGTGCGCCATATAACCTTTCGCGGTCTCGACGAGATTTGGGATGAGGTCGTAGCGGCGCTTGAGCTGCACGTCAATCTGCGCGTATGCGTTTTTGTAGCGGTTGCGCATCGTGACCAGCTTGTTGTAGATGCCGGCCACAAAAGCGATGACAATGATGACAGCAACAATAAGAACTCCCAGAAGTATGAGCAGTGGAATCATAATTTTTCTTTCGTTAGTTTCACCTACAGCTTGGCTGAACCGCGCCGCCGGGCAATAATAATTTCCGGCGAAAATTGGAATTCCCCGGCCATCGTCACGGCACCACTTCTACCGGCATTCCAATCCAAACCAATTTTACCAAGTATTCCGCGTCCCAGTTTGCCAGCCGGAAACAGCCGTGCGATTCCGTGCGGCCGACCTGCTCCGGCGCGGGCGTGCCGTGCATTCCGTAACCAGTCTTGTCCAGGCCGATCCATGCGACGCCGACCGGATTGTTCGGGCCGGGCGGCAAAATCAACTTGTGCCCGATGGCCTGCGCTTCCGGTAATTCGGGAAACACCGCCGGGTCAAAAGTATAATTCGGATGCGGCGCGACGACGGCAACGTGCAGTTCGCCGACCGGCCGCTTCTCCACCTTCGCTGCGATGCTGCACGGAAAATGCGCGAGCAGATTGGTGTCCGCATCAAACGCTTCCAGAAATTTTTCGGACAAATGGATGATAACGAATGCTGCCATGTCCGCCGGTTCGGGATAATTCACATCGGGAATTTTCAAAACCATCCCGGCGGCGACGTTCGTCCAGTTTACTTCAGGATTGAGTTTTTGAATCAGCAGCGGATGCGAATGGGCCTTTTCCGCGACGAGTTCCAAAATGGTTTCGTAATCCAGCGCCGTCTGAACCGACTTGGCGAGCCACGTTTTGCCGAGCGGCTGCAAACGGGCGAGGTCGTTCGTCGTCACGATGTAATTTGCCAGCACCGGCGCGTCCAGCGTGAGCAGTGGACGGGTGTTGGTGTCCAGTAATCCGGACTCGAACAATTTTTGCGACCGCTGAAACGCCGCGATGGCCGAGCGTGTCTGCGAGCCGATGGCCGCGTCCAGCGATCCCGGCGAAATCGCGCGCCGCGCCAGCGCGACCTGCGCCTCCAACACGTCGCGAACCGGGCGCGGAAAATCCGCCGGCGTCTGCGGCGCGATGACGATGGGCGTCAGCCTGGGTTTGACCGGTGTTTGCGGCGCGGCCGGTGAGGCCGGTGCGACCGGCGTGGATTTGAATTTTGCAGGTTTAGCCGGATGTTTCTGATGCCACCAGAGCCAGCCGAGACCAGCCAACACGGCGATGAAAAACAACGCGGCCAGCTTTTTTCCAGACCGGCGGCGTCGCCGGGTTGAAGATTTTTCCAAAAGCGGCACGCGCGCAATTTAGCCGCCTTGCGCGCGCAACCCAAGTTTGAATTCTGCGGTCAGAGTTTCAGCGCAGCGTCGCCGATCATGCGGGCGGCGCTGTCATAATCAATCCGGCTGGTATTGATGACCATGTGGTAACGCAGCGGATCGTTGATGTCCGCGTTCAAGTAAGTCTTGATGTAACGGGTGCGCGCCGGGTCTTCCTCCTGCACAAAACGCCGCGCCTCGTCCAAGGTCTTGTGGTCATCTCGGGCGATGCGCTCAATGCGGTCGTCCAGTTCGGCCACCAGCCGGACATGCAATACATGCGGCAGCTTGGCCGTGACGATGTTGGCCCCGCGGCCGACGATGATGACATTGCCCAGTTCCGCCAATTGCAGGATCGTCTCGGCAATCAGCTTCAGCATCGTGTTTTCCGAGGGGTGAACATTGAAAATGTCAGCGAGCAGGTATTGGACGCGCGATGCCCGGTCTTCGGGGAGAATTTTTTCCAAATGCCGCGGCAGGTTGTGATCTTCGAGCACCTTGGCCATGAGCTGGCGGTCAAAGATGGTCCATTTCACGCCCGGTGTCGGCGCATGTTCCTGGAGATAGTTTGCGAGCTTTTCCGCGACATGCACCGCGCCGCACCCCGCCATGCGGGAAATGGTGAGGGCCCGTCGGACGACCGCCGTGGCCGGCTTGGCCGACGGCGTGGTCTGGCTGTTGATGAAGGAGAAGCAACGGTCAAGGCTGGCGTTAATCATAAATCACCTCGTGGTTCTGATTCACCTTACGCCCGCATCAGCGTGAAACGCAAGGGGCAAGATGCGATTTGAACAAATCTAATCCGATGCTTAAGCGGATTCGCGCACCAGCATCTCGTTGTAGGCGCTGGCCAACTGGTCCACCAGCGGCGAGGGCGCGACCGGCCCGCCGTCGAACGCCGCCACCGGCACGATGCCCAGCGCGCTGTTCGTGACGAACAGGCCCTCGGCATTGCGCAAATCCTCCGGCTTGATGACGCGCTTTTTCGTTTCCAAGCCGAGCGACTGGCAGATTTCCAAGACGACGGCGCGCGTGATGCCCGGCAACACGCCGCGACCCGTCGGCACGGTGCAGATTTTATCCTGATAAACCCAGAACAGGTTTCCGCCCGCCGTTTCCGCCACCTCGCCGTTGGTGTTCAGCAACAACGCCTCGTCCGCGCCTTTTTCCTCCGCTTCCGCCCGCGCCATGATGTTCAAAATCTTGCTTGTCGTCTTGAACGCCGACAGCGCGTCGCTCGCGGGAATCCGGTAGGATGAAGTGACCATGCTCCACTGCAACGGCTCGTCCGCGCTCTGCGGCGGCAGCGGATGCAGCGTCATCGCCAGCGTCGGGTAGCCGGCATTTTTTGGCGAATAACCGCGGCCGCCCGGCCCGCGCGTCAGCGTCACCCGCAAAATGGCTTCGGACATTTTATTTTGCCCGATGAGCTGCGCGGCGAATTTCTCCAGTTCCTTCGGCGTGAACGGCGGATTGATTTTCAGAAAATCCGCGCCACGCATGAGCCGCTCCAGATGCTGGGCGAAGCGGAAGATTTTTCCGTTCGCCACGCGCATCGTTTCAAACAGGCCATCGCCCAGCAGAAAACCGCGGTCGTTCAAAGGCACGACCGCTTCGGCTTCAGGCAAAAACTTTCCGTTGAGAAAAACCAGCATGGAATCAATTCCTAATGCCGTATCAATTACCCGAACTGTAAAACGTCCGCGAGCAGAAAAACATACGGTTCCTGCCGGGCGCGGGGCCGAGGCTCAAGCTCCTCCGATTTAGGGTTGATCCGGTCCAGCCGGAACCAGACGCAAGTGATGACCACGGCAGGACCCGAAGCTTGGGCGGAGTTTGTGAAGAAACGACAGGCGGGTAGTAGCATTCGTGGATGACGTTGCGGACGATCAAGCAGAACCTGTTCCGGGCGTTTTTTTACAACACGCTCGGCGTGCCGCTGACGGCGACGGGTTTCATCAGCCCGATTTTCTGCGCGGCGGCGATGGGCGCATCGGGCTTGATTGCGATCGGCAACACGCTACGGTTGCTGCGATGGCGAAAATGAAAAGTGACTACGCAAACGTGTTTTTGACTGCCGAGTGGCGATACCTGGCAATGCTCAACTATGAGATTGAGCCCGCCGTTCTCACTCCGTTTGTTCCGCAAGGCATGGAGCTTGATTTGTTCGATGGCAAAATATTCGTGAGCATTGTCGCATTTTTGTTTCTGGATGCGCGCATCGGTGGAATTCCGATTCCGTTTCATAGAAACTTTGAAGAGGTCAACCTGCGGTTTTATGTCCGGCGCAAGGCGGATGACGGCTGGCGGCGGGGAGTGGTTTTTATCAAGGAACTCGTTCCGCGAAGCGCCATCGCCTTCGTCGCAAGAAAATTTTACAACGAAAGCTACATCGCGCTGCCGATGTCGCATCGGATTGAGAAAGTTCAGGAAGAGGTCAAATCGGTTTCGTATTCGTGGCGGCTGGACGGCTACGAAAGCATTTTGAAGCTGGCTGTTCATGGACCGGCCCAATCGTTTGTGGATGGTTCGATTCAGGAATTCATCACCGAACATTATTGGGGCTATGCCAGGCAGCGCGACGGCTCGACGATGGAATATCGTGTGGAACATCCGCGCTGGCGGGTGTGGAATGCAAAAACGCCGGAGTTGGATTGTCAGGTTGCCGGATTGTATGGCGAAAGATTCGGACACTTTTTAAACCAGCCCCCGGCTTCCGCTTTTCTTGCGGATGGTTCGGAAGTAAAAGTCTATAAAGGCGTCAAGTTGCCAGCATGAAACAAAACAAATCCAATCCCGTCGGCTGGATTCTCTACGATGATTCATGCGGGGTTTGCCGGCGCTGGGTTCCATTTTGGGAAAGGACGTTGCAAAAGAGAGGATTTGAAATTGCTCCGCTTCAAGCTGATTGGGTCAGAGAAAAATTGAAGTTAAATGAAGAAGACTTGTTGCAGGATTTACGCCTGCTGCTGGTGAACGGTGAAACAATTCAAGGCGCCGACACTTATCGTTACGCGATGAAGCGAATCTGGTGGGCGTATCCGGTTTATCTTTTTTCCATAGCGCCGCTCGGCAGAAATATTTTCAACTGGTGTTACCGGAAGTTCGCCACGCATCGCTATCAGATTTCACAGGTTTGTAAAATTTCCAGAAAAACTGCGGATTGAACTCCGCAACGCCGCTCGACAAAACCTTTTTCTTTGCGCGAATTATCTTTATCCTGCGTGAATGGCATTTGAATCGGAATCGCCGCTCGACGCGCTCTGGAAGGAATACGCCCGGGCATTTCAGGATTGGGACGACCTCACGCTCGCGCGCTGGCTGGCGCAGACGCTCGGCCAGCTTGAAGGCCGCGCGTGGCGGCTCTCGCATCCGCTCGTCGGCGCCTACCGGCTGGGCGCGCAGCTCGCGCACGACCGGCAGATCTGGTTCAAGCGGCTGGCCACGCCGCCGGCGGCCTACGCGGAATCGCCGTGCTGCCGCGCACCGTTCCTGCCACTGCTCACGCGCGACGTGCGCGAGTCGGGCCTCATCTGCCAGCATTGCAGCGAAACGCTCGTGCCGTTCGAGGAGATTTCCGCCGAGGTCCGCACCGAGGTCGGGGCATGGGCGCAGGAATATGAACCCGTCCACGCCGTCGCGCATTGGGACGACCGGCAGCGGCGCGGCGCGGGAAACTACGATATGGCCTATGAAAACGCGGCGGAGCAGGCGGAACAATTGCTCGCCCGCGCGGGCCGCGACCTTGCGCCGAAGCTGCTACAGGTGTATCCGACCATCGTCTGGGAAGATCAGGACGAATGCCTGGAAGTCCGTCCGGAGGATGTGCCGGTGTGATGGGTGAATTTACAGCGGCGCTTTATGAGCGCCGTTTCGTCGGTCACAGACCGACGCTACAACGATTGACTATTTGGAAATGTCGCGGAAAAATTTCATCGTAATTCAAGAATGATTAAATTCATTTTCAAATGGCTGTTGCGGCTGTTCATCCTGGCGGTCGTGCTGGCCGTCATTTTCTTCCTGTCGCTGGATTCGATCCTGCGCGTGGTCATGGAAAATCGCATCCGCGCGCAGACCGGCATGGACGCGGAGATCGGGAAATTCACGCTGGGCCTCGCCGAGCCGACCGTGACCATCAGGGATTTCAAACTGTTCAATCCGCCGAGTTTTGGCGGCACGCCGTTCCTCGACATCCCGGAAATCCACGTTGAATACGACCGCGCCGCGCTCGCCAGGCATCAGATCCACGTCACGCTGCTGCGCCTCAATCTCGGCGAACTGGACATCGTCAAAAATGAGGCCGGCCAGACGAACCTCTTTTCGATTGCAGCGCTGCCGTCGGTGAAAAAATCCAGCGGCGGCGGCGGAAAATCTTTTGCCAAGGAAACCCGGTTTGAGTTCACCGGCATTGACGTGCTGAACGTCTCCGTCGGCACGGCAAAATTCATTGACCTGAAAGATCCGAAGAACAACCGCGAGCAGAAAATCGGCATCGAAAACTGCGTGATGAAAAACGTGAAGACACCGACCGACCTTGCCGGATTGGCCGTGCTGGTGGCGTTGCGTGGCGGCGATCTGTTCGGCCCGCTGATCACGCCGCCAGGCTTGAAATAGCGCTTCAGAGTTTTGCCTTTTTCGCCGGCGGATTTTTCCCTAACCTTGCCGCGTGCATCGTGATCCACTTAAAACCGCCGCGCGCCTCGTCGTGAAGCTCGGCACCGGCGTCCTCACCGACAGCCGGAAGCTGATTGACCCGGCGCAGTTGGAGCAACTCGTCACGCAGATCGCCGCGCTGAAAAAATCCGGCAAGGAAGTCGTGCTCGTCACCAGCGGCGCGGTTGGCGCGGGCATGGGCGCGCTCGGCCACGAAACCCGGCCCACCGACCTCGCGGAAAAACAGGCCTGCGCCGCCGTCGGCCAGTCCCGGCTCATGACGGCCTACGACAAGCTTTTTTCCGCGCACGGCCTCATCGTCGCGCAGGTGCTGCTCACGCACGACGACCTGGAACATCACGAGCGCCATCTCAACGCGCGCAACACGCTCGTCTCGCTGCTCAAACGCGGCGTCGTGCCCATCATCAACGAGAACGACGCGGTGTCGTTCACGGAAATCAAGTTCGGCGACAACGACACGTTGTCCGCGCTCGTCGCCTCACTGCTGCCGGCGGATTTGCTGGTAATTCTGACGACCGTGGACGGCGTCATCGAAAATTTCGGGAAGAAAAATCCAAAGACCATTTCCGTGATCAAACAAATTGATTCTGCCGTTGAAGACATGGCGGGCGGCACGACCAGCGAAACCGCGGTCGGCGGCATGGCGTCAAAAGTGCAGGCCGCAAAAATCGTCGTGCGCTCCGGCATTCCGCTCGTCATTGCGTCGGGCAAAAAGAAAAGCGTGCTGGCGAAAATTCTGGCGGGCGAGGATGAGGGAACGCTGTTCGTCGCGAAGCCGAACAAGTTGCAGGGCCGCAAACGCTGGATCGCATTTTTTCATCATCCCAAAGGCGCGCTGTTCGTGGACGACGGCGCGAAAAAGGCGTTGCGCGAAAAAGGCAAGAGCCTGCTGCCGCCGGGCGTGGTGCGCTGCGAAGGCGAATTCGCGGCGGGCGATGTCGTGCGCATCTGCGATCTGGACGGTTTGGAGTTCGCGCGCGGCATCGCGCGGTTCAACTCCGCCGCCGTGCGCGAACGCAAACTGCCCAAGGAAGAATTGGTGCACCGCGATGATTTGGTCATTTTGTAATTGGCCACCGAGGCACGGAGACACAGAGGAAAATTATTTCTTAACTCAAGGTCTCTGCAACTCTGTGGCGAAATATTTATGAAAAGGAAATCTGCCATCAATGATTTGCTCAAAGTCATGGCGAAGCTGCGTTCGCCGA
>Ga0182016_10005987_pt1 | contig 12901 bp, 9 predicted proteins | sample 712S2MmetaG_FD_120491 | JGI IMG/M metagenome (GOLD analysis project Ga0182016, IMG submission 120491) | Permafrost microbial communities from Stordalen Mire, Sweden - 712S2M metaG | ecosystem: Environmental > Terrestrial > Soil > Wetlands > Permafrost | place: Sweden: Stordalen | collected...
TCTGGACGAAGTTCACCGCGAACGTCGGCAGAGTGGTGTGTAGCGTCGTCGCGGACGTGGGTCCGACGACACCCCAGACGTAAGTCACGGTGTTCTTGTGGGTGGAGAGCATGGTCGATAGGATCGCACCCGCACCCTGAACCACCCCGCTGCCCACTCCATAGTTCATTTGCCCGGCGATCTGGTTCGTGGCAATGCCGATACCGCTCTGCATTGCCTGAGTCGTTACGGGATCCGATGCGAGAGCGCTCATCGACGTGGGTTTGGTTTTGGTCTGCGCGAGCTGCGCCTTCTCGAGCGGCAACTCTTGAGTACTGCCGCCCTTGAGCAGCGCAGCCGACGGCAATCGCCAGCGCGGGCCGGCACCATCGCTCGGCACGGGGGCGCCGGCTCCATTCCCCGCCGCGCGCTGGCCGGACGAGGTGATGGCGTCGAGCTCCGAGCTCGACACGCCGGCCTGATGCAGGGCAATCAGTGCGGCCGCAGACGTGTCGAAATGGGCAGGGCCCGAGCGGATCGCGTTGACGATCGTGGATTCCGGAAGACCCGCCTTGACCATGTCGATCACGTCCGCATTGCTGAGCGGCGCGGGCGGCTGCGCTGTCGCTGTCGCGGCCAGCGCGACCATGAACACGGTCCACACGCCGGGCGAGCCCCTGCCGTTCAAGGTCAACTGCCGCATTGCTCTTTCCCGCAGGTTCGAAGATTTTGCTGACACGAGACAAGCGGCGCGCCGCTGAAGGGATCCGTGCACCTCGGACCGCGCACCCAGACATCGAGGCTGTACGCTGACGCCGTCAGATTGGAGTAAGTGTGCGCGTACACGGGGGGAAACGGTGGGGGTGGCTCCAAGATGAAGCCGGAGCACGTCGTGTACGCCGAGTTCACCAGTAAGTTGTTCTCCTCGGTCCAGCTCACTTGGTAGCTGGAGATGGACTTGCGGTAAGTGACCGTGCCGGGACAGTGGGAGATGTCATAGGAGTCGAGCTGGGCGGAATCGGTGGTCCAACCGGGCGCCAGATTGTTGAACGTGAAGATATCCACGTTGCCGTTCGCGTTGCTTTGGTTCGCGCGCGCGACGTAAACGGTCATGCCCGCGGCGGCCGACGGGATGTCGGTGCCGTTTGGCGTGACCGGGGAGCTGTAGAGGGGCGATGCCGGCGAGTTCTGCGACCATGAACTCGGCAGTGAGGGTAGCAGCACCGCGGGATCCGAGCGCGCGGCGATGAAATGAAACCCGGTCGCCTTCAATTCCGGCGCATTGGCGGGCGCCAGGACCAGGGCGATGCCATCCCGGTCGAGCTCACCACCGATATTCCGATCGACGCGCGCGTCGATCTCGTTGTCGCTCCAGTACTGGATCTCCAGATTGATCTGCGGTGCGTTGAAATTGCCGATCAAGTACGCCTTGCCTGAATTTCCCAGCTGACACCCGCGTATGACGTAGGAGTTGTCCTCGGCCTGGGGAGTGAACACCACATTGTCCGCTCGGCCGTTGACACTCACGATGGTCGGCTGGAAACAGCGGGTGGCATTCGGCAGGGTCTGTACCCCGATATTCCGCGCACTGCCGCCCGAGGCGATCGCGGCCGACCGTGCCGACACGGCCGGCAGCGGCGCGGGCGCGGGCCCCGGCACCGCGGTTGCCGGCCTTGCTGCCGGTCCCGACAGCAGCGCGGCGGACGGTGTTGCGGCGGATGACGTCGCAACGGATGCCATGGCAGTGGAGGGCATCGGCCCCGGCGTCTGAGTGGCCAGCATACCCGCCGGAACGGCGGGTGCGTTCGCGAGAAGTCCCGTCGGCGCATTGGCCGCCAGAAGCGGTAGGGGAGCAAGGCTCCCCGCCGCCGCATTCGAGGCACTCGCAGCGGTCTGCGCCTGAGCCTTGCTCATGAGATGCGGCGGGGTTTTGGCGATGTACGCGCGCTGTTCCGCCAGAATCGTGAGCAGCTGCGGAGCGACTCGAGGTTTGAAAGGCGCGGGCTTGTGCAGCGGCGCGAGCCGCTCGATGCGCACCGCAGCGGGGGCGCTTGCGCGCAACTGAGCGAGGCCCTCGGAGCTCATCGGCCGGGTGGGCAGACCCTCGGGGATCGCGGCCGATACCGCCGCGGGCGAGTCCGCGGCAAAACCGCACGGCACGAGCAGTGCCGCGACGGTCATCGCGCGCGCCACCACATCCACTCCCTGAATCCGGACCCGCATGCAGATCCCCTCCCGCAACGCCGATTTGTTGCATCTATGAGTAGAAGCGGATTTTCGATCCGAAACCCTTCACCGGGAGCAGACTTTTTTTAATCCTTGGCACCGGATCGGCCGCAGTCGGCGCCGATCTGACTTAATGGTCGGTCGAAGGGCGCTTCAGCTCGGCCACGAGGTACTGGAATTCGGTATTGACCTGCAGCGGCTTGAGGTCGGCATCCCCCAGTAACCTTCCCGCGTCGCCGAACCCATGCGCGATCGCCTCGCGCAGGTTTTCGAGGGCGTCGGCGGTGCGGCCGGCCGCAACGGCGACGCACGCCAGGTCGTACCACGCGCTCCACGGCTCCGCATGCCCGACTCCCTCGTGCTGTTTCGCGATGATGTCGCGAAACAGCTGCCGCGCCTCGGTGTAGCGACCCAGATGGGAGAGCGCAAGACCGAGGTAAGTGAGCGTAATCAACGCATCGGGATGGTCCGCACCCAGAAGCTTGCTTTGCGACACGTAGGTCTGTCGCGCCAGCTGTTCGGCTTCCGCGTAGCGGCCCGCATCGACCAGCGTGCGCGACAGGTCGCTCTGCGACAGCAGTGTGTCGGGATGCTCGGCACCGAGGATGCGCAGCTGCCTGGCCTGAGTCGCACGCTGCAGTCGTTCGGCCTCCCGGTATTTCCCCTCGATACGCAGCGTATCGGCGAGGTTTCCCTCGTTCAGCATGGTATCCGCATGGTCCGGCCCGAGCGTTCGAAGCTGCACCTGCAAGGTTTGCTGCTGCATCGCTTCGCCTTCGGCGACGCGCCCCTCCTCGATCAGCAACGCCGCAAGATTGACCTCGGCAAGGGTCGTGTTCTCGTGTTCCGGGCCGAGCACGCGCCGATCGATGTCGAGCACCTCACGATAGAGTCGCTCGGCTTCGGCGTCGCGACCCAGGTGCCACAGCGTCAGGGCGAGATTGCTGCGCGCCCGCACCGTGCGCGGATCCTCCGCACCCCAAACGCGCTGCTCGATGTCGAGCAGACGTCGCCACTGCGGCTCGGCCTCCGCGTCACGTCCCCGAACCAAGAGTGATTCGGCCAGGTTATGCATCGCCATCAGCGTCTGCTCCGCCTCGGGACCAAGATTGCGCTCCGCGAGCTCCAGTGCCTCACGAGCAAGCCTCTCCTGTTCGTCTTGCCGCCCTTGATCGCCCGCGAGGATGCTGAGGTGATTCAGCGTCTCCAGGGTGAGCGCGTTGGTGGCACCGAGAACGCGCCGCTCGTCCCCGAGTGCCTCGCGGTCCAGCCGATCGGCGTCCGCGTAGTGACCCTCACGCTCCAGGATCAAACCGAGCTGCGTTTTTGACGCAAGAGTCTTTGGATCGTCATGCCCATGCAGGCTCTGGCGCGCCTCGAGCGCGCGCCGCGCAAGAGCTTCGGCGCGCGGATATAGCCCGAGGTTCAGGTAGGTGCTCGCCATGACGTGCAGCATCTCGGCAAGGGACTCGGGATCATTCGCGAGCTGTCTGTCGATATCCTTCGCAGCCGTATCGAGGACCTCGCGCGCAGTCACTGCGTTGCCGTGCGCCTGGTTCGGATCGGGCACCTTGAACATGCCCGTCATGAAGTCCGTGATGCGTGCCGCGCGATCGCGTTCGTGATTGGCTCGGTCGCGCTCGCGCCGAATCTGCTCGAGCTGCACCGCCTGCATCGTCGAGAATGCCGTCAGTAATGCGACCAGTCCCGCGAGCACACCCGCCGCGATGCGATGTCGACGGATGTACTTGCGCATGAGGTAGCCGGTGCTCGCGGCGCGGGCGGCGATCGGCTCGTGATTCAGGTACCTTTGCAAGTCCGCCGCGAACTCCAGCGGGCTCACATAGCGGCGCTCGCGATCCCGCTCGACCGCCTTCATGGCGATCGCATCGAGATCACCACGCAGCGCGCTGAGCAGCTCCGCCCGATTCGCGCCACGCGACGAGGCGGTGAGATGCAAGCTCGGGTCCGAGCGCAGCTTCCCGCTCAGGCTCGGAGGATCGTCCTCGCGCAGATGCCGCAGCAATTCATCGATCGGCGGCTCCGTGCGTTGCTTGACCTCGAACGGCCTCAGGCCCGTGAGCAGCACGTAAAGCAGCACCCCGAGCGAGTAGACGTCGGTGCGCGTGTCGATACCGGCAGCATTTGGGTCCACCTGCTCCGGGCTCATGTACGCCGGGGTGCCCAAGAAGCGGCCCATGTGGGTGTAGAGCGTCTCCCCGGCCGCTGAAGGCGCAATGGCCTTCGCGACGCCAAAGTCTATGATGCGAGGCTCGGGCTTGCCGTCGACTTCGACGATCAACACGTTGGCGGGCTTCAAGTCGCGATGAATGACCGCCTTCTGATGAGCATGCTGGACCGCTTCGCAGACTTGGATGAAGAGCTCGAGCCGGTCGCGGATCGACAGACTATGTTCGTCGGCATACTCGGTGATCGGCCGCCCCTGGACATACTCCATCACGAAGTAGGGTTGACCTTGCGCGGTCGTGCCGGCGTCGAACACCTTGGCAATCGCCGGATGATCCATGATCGCAAGCGACTGGCGCTCCGCGCGGAAACGTAGCACGACCTCCTCGTCGTACATTCCAGCTCGAATCAACTTGAGTGCGACGGGCCGGCGCACGGGGTCAGTCTGATCGGCCAGCCACACCTGACCCATTCCGCCCTCGCCGAGCTTGTGTCGCAGACGGTAGCGCTGCCCGATCAGCGTGCCGGGGGCGAGCGTGGGGGGGTCCAGAGGAACCTCATCCGCTTGCCGGACTTTCGGGAGAGACGCGGATTCGAGGAAGCTCGCGTCGATGTTCTTGGCGACGTCGAGAAGCGAGTCGACTTCGACGCGCAGCTCAGCGTCCGCGCCGCACGCCTCCTCGACAAACCGATTGCGCTCTTCCCCATCGAGCTGGATCGCTTCGTGCACGACTTGTTTGACACGTTCCCAACGGTGGTCCGTCACAAGGTGGGTGCTCCCGAGTTGCCACTGCTGCCGGTCGCCCGAAAGCTGTTCCCAATCCAGCGGGCATGGCCTTCAGGCACTGGGTTAGCGGCCGGAGGGTGTCGCGTCCATTCGCCGGCGCAACACCAAGCGCGCCACCGCCCACTCCCGCTCGACCGTCGTCAGCGATACGCCGAGGACTTGAGCGATGTCGAGCGTCCTCAACCCCCCAAAGAACTTCATCTCGACGATTCGCGCTTGCCGCTCGTCGAGGCTCGATAGCTCCGTCAGCGCCTCGTCGAGGGCCAGGAGCTGGACGTCGTCCTTGATCGGCAGGTTGACGACCTCTTCCAGGTCAATACGGAAGCCGCCGGCGCGCTTGTCAGCTTGACGGCCGCGCGCGTGGTCAACGAGTATTTGACGCATCAATCGCGAGGCCAATGCGACGAAATGCGCTCGGTTGCGTAGTTCGCCCCGCGATCCGCCGAGCATCCGCAGAAATGCCTCATTCACCAGATCCGTGCTCTGCATCGTGTGATCATGCCGCTCGGAGCGCAGATAAGAATGTGCCAACCGCCGCAGCTCCGGATAGACGAGCGGAACGAGCGATGCAAGAGCCCTCTCGTTGCCACGGGCCCAGTCCATCAGCAGTCCTGCGACGTGATCCGGCGACTCTTCTGTCAAGGGCAGCCTCGAACGAGGTCGATTTGCGGGTAGAGTATGAGCCGCTCGTGTGGCCGTCAACCGTGTCGCGCCTGCCTGGTAGCGACTTGCCGGATCGGGAGGCTTCTGCCCGCGCCAGGTAATAAGTGGCGCGTACTTGCATCCGGAAGCGCTCAAGGGCGCGAAGACGCTTGCTTAATGGCCTCCGGCGCATGCCGCAAAGTCAGTATCGGTCGGCGGTGACGCCGGCGCAGCGGGGCCGTGGTGCAGCGACGCCGCCGGTGTCCGGCGCGGATCCGACCAAGCCATCGACGCCGCGGCATGTGGCGATGAGCTGGGCAAGACGGCTGAAGCGAGTGTTTGGTGTAGAGATCGAGTGCTGCGCGCGCTGCGGCGGGGAGCTCAAGATCATCGCCGGCATCGAGGAGCCGCAGCTCATTGCGAAGATACTGTCGCACCTGGAGCGTGCTGCGCCGGAGCAGTATCAGAGCGAGCTGCCGCTTAGGAAGCGCGGGCCGCCGCTGCAGCCCAGCCTGCTGTGAACTTAAGGATGAGTAGCGATTGCGTGAGCGGGAGAGGGCGGCGGACGGGGTCCGCTTGTCCTAAGCGCCAGAGAACGGCAGAGTGAGTGGGTTGCGGGCGGCGCGGCACGCTGAGGTCGGCGGTCAGTCAATGGCCGGGGGCCCTCAGCAGAAGCCTACTGGCGCGCGGCCCCTAAGCTTGGACGCAACATAAGGCTGGTTACCCGCAACAAGGTTGTGGGCAGCCTTGGACCGCACGGGCGTTTGAAATTCCTATCCGCTTGTCCGCGTCTTTGAGTGTACTGAACGAGACGAACCGTCACTTGCTGATCGACAACAGCCTGACCTTCGGCGGCTTTCACTGGAATGACCCGCGGCAGATCTACGCACAGGTGAACTACAAATTCGGCTACTAAGCAGGACTGCGCAGGTGCTTCGATCGATGCCGGTCGGCCGCGGAGTTCTCCTTGCTTGCCGCTGCCCATGGACCTGCGGACCCAATCCATGGTCTCGGTGAACGAGGCTTTTAAGGCGGCGCTTTTCTTCTTCGCCATCCAGAGATGCTATCCGGTGTACAGTGCGAGAGCTTTGGGGGTACTGGATGGGAGCTGTCGCTGGCTACTTCGGGGCAAAGCCAAGTGAGTGATTCCAATAAACACATCAAGACCTGTGACGTTTGCGGCGGAAGCTTCGAGTTCGGCCCCACTCGGTACGCAGGAAAATGGCTTCGGCGTTACGAAATGTTCGCGTGCGATGGATGCCTGCGTAGCAATCACGATGGCTGGGGACCGATCGCCGAGGCCAGGATCGTCGCACACCTGAATAGAAAAGGGGTTCGGGCGCCGGCAAGGAACGAGAAGGGATGGCTGCCGATGGAGTGATTCGACCTCCAATGACAGCTGGGAATGTTCAGGACAGCCAGCCATCTGCCGGGCACACTTGTGGGTATCGCATAAATGCGCGGCCACGAGTCGATTGATAATATAGCGTCTGTCGAGCAGGGCGTGAGGCAAGGTAGCGGGCCTTGGCCATGAGGCCCTCCGCTGATCGAGAGGCCACGGGTAAGGAACATATCGAGCACAGGGAGGTAATCAATGAACGCATTCTGTCGCGCGCTAGTCATTTGGTTCGCATGCTGGACCTCCGCGTTTGGTGGCGTGCGGTTTGTGGCAGCGAACGGCACAGACAGCGGAGGTTGTGGATCTGCGGAGCAGCCCTGTCGCTCCATCAGTCAGGCCATGACCAATGCCGAAGTTGGCGACACTATCTATGTCGGCCCGGGACGTTACGGCGACCTCAGCGCTAATGGCAGTTTTTCTGGTCCGGGTGATGAGCAGCCGCAAGTCGGCACGGGTTGGTCGCCCGGATGCATCGTGTGCATTGAAAAGCCACTGCATATCTATTCTCAACTGGGGGCGTCCGTCACCTTCATCGCCAGCGGACCTTACGTCGCGTACAGCTCGACCGTGTCGATTAGACGCGATGGCGTGGATTTCGGTGCCGCAGGTCAGGGCTTCACGATCACGGGTGGGAATTCCTCGGGGGTGACCGTCGATCTTGCATACGCAGGTGTCCCCGTAAGAAATAACATCTCCGTGGCCGGCAATGTCGACCTCGGCGATCAAGGGGGGTTTGGCTTGGTGGGGGCAACATCCCTGCCTATCGGGTGTAGCGCCGATGATTGTGCGTTTTCATCCAGAATACTTATTGACAACAATCAAGCTCTGAACAACTCAGTCGGTGGCTTTTTTGTGTCGGTCGCCTACTCCGGTCCTCCCGGGCAGATCATCGTACGCAACAATCAATCGATCGGTGCCGGCACCGGCTTTTCAGTAATCCCCTGGAGCTTGTTCGGAGGTGATTCCCCCGCGACTGCTTCAAACGTACAGGTTCTCAATAATGTCGCGGCGAGCGGCGGAACCGGCTTCTACATCAACGCATCAGGACCCGTCAGATACAACACGGCAATCAGCAACGCCCAGTCGGGTTATCAGATGCGCCCGGGGGGAGCTGCGTTTACCGATAACTCAGCGATCGATAACGCCGGCCCCGGCATGCTGCTAAATTTTTCCGCCGAGGCCTTCAGTGTCGCACCGATCGCCTTCGCGCCATTCAGCAACAACAATATCTTCGGCAACGATCGCCATAGGCCCGCTAATCTGCAGTCAAACTTCTCATTTAGCGAGCCCGATAGCAGCTTCGGTTCGTTCAACCCCGGTCCGGGGGCGCACTGCGGTGTCCTCAATGTTGGCGTCATACCGGGACTTTTCCCTCCATTGCCGCCTGTGCCCGCCTTGCAACCCGCACCTCAGAATTACTGGGGATCGGCTGCGGGCCCAGTGGCGTCTGGTGCGGGTGACACTCTCGGCGGAAGGTGCGACCAGAATGGAGGGGTGACCACAGCCAGTCCACCGGCCTTGACACCCTTTCCCATTACATCGAATCCCGTATCGTCCAACTAATCGGAGGAATGTTCGATTCGGCAGCTTATCGGCCTGGCTGCCGCAAGCGTAGTTGGGGAATGCGTGGCGCTCAGTTGATCGTGTAGGTTCCGGTCTTTACGCCGGAGAGCACATCATCGGGTCCGAGAGCGATTGCCTTGAGCGTCGAGCTTGCGCTGATCGTGACAGGACCCGTGTAAGCGGTCGAGGACACGGTCGGCGTCGTGCCATCCGTCGTGTAATAGATGGTTGACCCGGCGGTCGCATCGCTGATCGTCACCGTTTGTGCGGTCGTGTAGGTTTTCGCTGCGGGCTTGAACGCCGGCGTCGCGGGTTTCGAAAGAACCGTGTAGGGGACATTGCTGCTCAGAGTGGCGTTCGGGGTGATAACCTGCACCGTGCCCGTGGTTGCGTCGGTTGGTACCGTGGCCGTGATCTCGGTCGCCGATTTAACCGCGAAGGACGCTGCTGTCCCATTGAAGGCGACGCTGATCGTACCGGTGAGATCATTCCCAAGAATGGTGACTGCGGCTCCAACGAATCCGGAGCTCGTACGCGTCTTGACAAAGGGGCCGAGCCCGGTCGAGAACTTGAACACGGTACCGCAGCCCGCGGGGCAGGTTGCGTTGGAGGTACCGCCATTCGTCGCCAGTCCGTAGAAATTCCCATCGGTGGCTTGAAGAAGGGCGCCGAAGCTCGGCAGATCACCTGACGGGTAAGCGCCCGCTGTGTCGCAGGGCGCGGCACCCACACAAGGAAACGAATAAAGCGTTGATGCCCCGGCTGCGGCAATTTCGAAGATCGAGCCGGCGCTATCGTTGGACGTGCCCTCCTCATAAGTCGTGCCGTAGAGATTGCCGTCGCTGCCCTGCATAAGGCTGCTGGGAAAGGCACCCGCAATGGCTGAGACGCCCGGCGGGCAGAAGGTCACGCAGCCCGTATCGGACACCAGTGCGGTGTACGCTCCTGCGGTGGTAATTTCAAACACAACACCCGCGTTGCCCGAACCTCCGCCGAGTGTTGTCCCGTAAAAATCCCCCAGTCCATCCGAGAGCAGCGAGCCGATGTCGTAAGGGAATTGGCCATCAGCACAACCGCCGGCGCCGTTCGAACCGCCCGTCGAGCAAAAGTCGTAGAGCGTGGTCAGTTCGCCGCCGGGCGTGATCTTGAAGATCGTGCCTGGGGATTCGTTCGTATAAGGGGAAGCCAGACCGCCCCACTCGGTCGTCCCATAGAAATTGCCGTCATTGCCCTGCACCAGGCCTGCCGGACTGGTGCCATCTGCACAATTGGTTTGGGAACAGAAGCTGTACAGCGTGGTCAGCGCCCCAGCCGGCGTGATTCTGAACACCGTGCCGCCGGTGCTGTTGGACGTAGAAAAGGTGCCCAGACCGCCACCATTGGTGGTTCCGTACAGGTTGCCGTCAGCGGCCTGAATCAGCGCATTTTGAGGATTCCGGCCATCGAGGCATGGAAGTTCCCCGGGGCCGGTGCTGGAAACTCCGCAAAAGCTGTACAGGGTGGTCAGCGCTCCGGCCGGCGTGATTTTGAACACCGATCCCTGGCCATAGGCTCCGCCCCACTCGGTCGTTCCATAGAAATCGCCATTGCTCGCCAAAACCAGGCCCGCCACCGGGGTACCACCGTCCGCACACGCGGGCTGAGAGCAGAAATTGTAGAGTGTCTTCAACGTTCCGCTGGTCGTGATCCTGAATACGGTGCCGCCGCCGTGGGAGCCAGCGTAGCTGGTCGTCCCATACAGGTCGCCATTAGGGCCCTGAATCAGCGAGGCCCCGCTCAAGTTGAGAAATCCGTCCGTACCGTCGAACAAATGCAGGGTCGTAGGCGTCTGCGCTTGCGCGAATGACCCAAGGAACGTCATGGCTGCGGCCAGAAAAAGACCTGGTAATGCCGATCGCATATCGCTTTCCCCGTTGTTAGTTTTTGGTGCGCAGTCGCAGGAGGCAGAACTTTCTACCAGACGCCGTGCCGATCTGTCATGAGGATTTTTCTCCGCACGCCGCAATAAGTTCAATCGCGGCGGGGCCGGGCAGCGCGCTGATGCCCGAGCCGAGCTTCTCCGAGTGCCCCCGGGCGGCGGGAGTTCATCGAGGTGATTTTGAACCTGACCTAGGCGGTCGGCTGCTTGATCGGCACCCACGAGCGCGCGGCCCGACGAGGGGATGACGAGAGAGCACGTCGTGACCGCCCCGGATGCGCCAGTGCTCGCGTCACAGTGATCCGCCGACCGAAGCGCCGATCAGCCCTTCGCGACATACGCCGAACACCAGCCTGTCGCTGGTACGGCGTGGCCCGTGAAGATGTTGCACGGACCGGCGGCATCGCCTGCCTTGCCGCCGAACTGAACGCAGCTGCCGCAATGCTGACCTGCCTTGTAGGTCGGGTACTTGGCGGCATTGACGGACGCCGCGTTGCTGACGAATCCGAGCGACTTCGCCGTCGCATCATTCGGGTCCAGAAGCGGCAGCGCAGCGGCTTCAGCCGACTGCGCGTCGATGAGAGCGATGACCGGGATCAGGGCGCCGGCGATCAGACCGCCCTGGACGATCGCACGACGCGTGAACTTGGTTTCCATAGGGACAATCCTCATGCTGCCTGCAGGAACGCCATTGTCGCGCCTTTCGTCGTGCACGGCCCTTGAAGAATATTTAATCGCAACCGGCGTTCGATAGCGCATCCAAACCGCGCGTCGTGACGTATGTATCAGATGGTTCAGCGCGAATGGCCCAGCGGTGGCCGCCAGGCGGCGTTGAGCACGAGGGCGTGAATTTCGGCTTGCCGATGCCACGTTCACCGAGCGCCGATGCTGGTTATCTGAGACTTTGGATATTCGGGAGCGCGCTGTGGAAACAAAGGCCGAGAAATCGACGGTGTACTTTGATGGGTCTTGTCCGCTATGCCTCGCGGAGATCGGATATTACCGCGGCAAAGATCAGGGCGGCGCGCTTTGCTTTGTCGACATCTCCGTGGCCGGCGCGCTCACTCCGGCGGGAATGACCGCAGAAGATGCGATGAAGCGGTTGCATGTTCGCGCGGCCGATGGACGTGTGCTGTCCGGCGCTGCGGGATTCGTCGAGATTTGGGCTCGGCTACCGAGGTGGCGCTGGGCGGCGCGCGCCGCGTCCCTGCCGGGCGCGTTGGCGGCCCTGGATTTGGGGTATCGCATGTTTCTTCCGATCCGGCCGCTCATTTCCCGCCTTTTTAGAATATTGCTGCAACATGAGCGGGTCGACGGCGGAGCCAATCGCGGGTGACCGGGCAACCTGAACCCGCGAGCGCAAGCTGGCGCAAGAAATGGTCGCGCGACTGGGTGAACGTGAAGTACTGCTCGCGGCGCTGCCGGGCGGCGCCGCGCCGATCCGGGTGCGGACCGAAATCGGCGGATGCATGAGCGCGCTTAGAGTCATTCTCGGCGATCAACTCTCGCTCGACCTGTCTGCGCTGGCGGACCTCGATCGGGCGCGCGATACGGTGCTGATGATGGAGGTGTCGGAAGAAACCACTTACGTCCGGCACCACAAGCAGAAGCTCGCGCTGGTGCTCTCGGCGATGCGCCATTTCGCGGACGCGCTGCGTCAGAGCGGTGTGACGGTCGACTATGTGAGGCTCGATGCACCCGGAAACACGGGCAGTCTCGCAACCGAGGTCCAACGCGCCGTTGCGCGGCATCGGCCGAGCCGCATTGTGATGACCGAACCCTCGGAGTGGCGTGTGCAGGCACTGTTCGATGGATTGGCGTCCATCGCGGTTACGCCGCTCGAGGTACGTTCCGATCATCGCTACTTTGCAAGCCGTGCCCGGTTCGCGGCCTGGGCGCGCGGGCGCCGAAGCTGGCGGCTGGAGCATTTCTATCGCGAGATGCGGCGCGAGCATGGAATTCTGATGGAGGGTGCCCAACCGGCGGGTGGCCAATGGAATTATGATCGGGCAAATCGCAGACGCTTGCCGCCCCGGAGCGTCGTGCCCCACAAGCGGCGATTCCCGCCCGATGAGACGACGAGCGAGGTCATGGCTCTCGTCGAGCGCCGCTTCCCCGACCATTTCGGAGAGCTCGAGGAATTTGGCTGGCCGGTGACGCGCTCCGACGCGTTGCTCGCGTTGGACGATTTCATAGCGCA
>Ga0182016_10005989_pt1 | contig 12898 bp, 14 predicted proteins | sample 712S2MmetaG_FD_120491 | JGI IMG/M metagenome (GOLD analysis project Ga0182016, IMG submission 120491) | Permafrost microbial communities from Stordalen Mire, Sweden - 712S2M metaG | ecosystem: Environmental > Terrestrial > Soil > Wetlands > Permafrost | place: Sweden: Stordalen | collected...
CGGACCCTGCTGATTTAGCTGATGATGACTATCGTGACTTACCGAGAGTTCCCTGGTCTGTTTGGGAGCCGCCAACGAAGTTATTGCCGTACCGTAGGCCTCACCCTGCGCCTGTCGTTTGACCTTCTACACATAATACATTGTCGTTTACCATTAGGAGCAACATAGAGGTTGTCCCCGCTGTAGGGGTGGTTGTAGGGGCAGTGAGTTTTCTTGATGTTCCCGTGTCGTCCCTTGCTATTCATGTCCCTCATGTTGTCATCATTGGTCCCGAGGAAGAGGTGATGAGGATTGCAACAAGGAGGGTTATCGCAGGTGTGGAGTACGTCTAGTCCATCAGGGATGGGACCGTTGGTGAGTTCCCAGGCCATTCGGTGGGCCTGTACCATTTTGTCTTTTCGGAACTGTCCATACCCTTTTGGGTTGTGTTTCCGGGTCCAGGGCCAACACTCATCGGGGCCGCGTACGTCAACCTTCTCCCAGAACCGTTCTTCAAGGGGTCGTTTGGTATGTATAAATTGACCTGTTGGCATAGCTCTGGATCAGTATAATGCCCGATCAACCTGAGCACGACTGGCAGAACTGCCGCACCTGCACCAATAACGTCGAGCTGTACGGGGTTAGCTACTTCGATCCGGCCACGGGGTACCACCCCCGGACCACCACTATCCACTATGTTCCTGGTACCGGTTGGTTCTACAGCCCGGACCCAGATGCCTTCTCGGCTTTCCTTGGTCCTATTCCCGAGCTTGGGGACCTGGAGAACCTGCACCGGCTGAAAGACGGGGAGGTTATCAAGTGCTCGTCGTTGAACTAGTTATCTTCGACAAGGGCGAGGCCGCTCTCAAGAAGAAACCCTATGAGGTCAGGCTGCACACCACCGATGCCACCGCTGAGCAGTGCGTCTCAGGGGTGGCACTCCTCGGCATCCTGACTGAGAGGGTACAGAAGATTACCCGGGAGCGCTTCCCTGGCGCCTTGGAGAGCTACGTTAGAGGAGACCCAATGCTCAAGTACGGTACCGGCCAAGTGACCGGTGTAGAGGACGCCCAGGGCCAGCAGGTATACCCACCTGACCCCAACCAGCCGGGAGTAGGCGGCCACGAAGAGGACGACCCCGACGAAGAGGGCGCTTACTACGGCGCCGGGTCGGGTAGCGACGGATAGTGCCTCAGGGACAAGGTCCGCCGGAGGGACGCTTTAGGGCACCCCTTTGGGTGGGCGAGGAGCCGATGGCTACAAACGGGGGCGACCTGTGGGAGAACCTGGCCTCTTATAACGAGAACGCCCCCAACGCCCCTACTTACACCGAGGAACAGGTCGAGTCAATGAACGACCGGCCTGTCCCGGTACCGGCGGGCCCGTTTGAGTTCTCCACGGGCCAGGAGATGGAGCAGTGGCCCACCATCATTTATGACGTCAACGGTTACTACCGGTCGCTCGGGGTCCTGCCCAAGGCCAGCCTGACGGAGCTGAAGCAGGCTTACCAGGCCAAGAAGGGCTGGAGCTCCGTCAAGCTTACCTACATCCTGCACCAGCTCCTGGACTCTGAGGTCCGGGCTGCCTATGACGCCTCCAAGCCGGGCAGCGTGTTCTTCGACGAGATGGTGGCCAAGTGGTTCCACGAGCAGACCCTGAACGACTCGATCAAGGAGGAGGGCCGTCTGCTTTCCCTGGACGAACGGATCGAGCGTGGCCAGCAAGTGCTCGACCTTTCTGAGTACATGAACAAGCCGTACAACCTGGTCGATGAGGACGAGGACAAAGACTTGATTTTCCCCTGGCGGTGGGGGTACTATCTGTGGCGTACCTACATCCACGACCTAGAGCTCTTAGCTAAGTGGCAAGCACTTCTTCTCATCGCACCTACCCCGAAACCAGCTCTTTTATCTGTAGGGCTGTTGCCCGAGAACGATCCCGCATCCGTCCGTCTTGTACAAATTGGTCTGAGGACCGTAGCCTTTATTCGAGTCAAAACCGACGTCAACGTCTACCATGCCTTTGCCTGCTTACTTTCCCCCATTGAAACTCTCGATTTCTGACTTACCGCAGTCTTGCCGACCCCTCCCGACTTGCCATCCCCGGCCCTTTCCCACTGACGTACCCCGCCGAGCCCACCCCGCCCCCAACGACCTTCCGACCCCGCTCCCGCCTTCCCTTCCGACTAAACCTGCCATTCCCTCTGATTACCCAATAATGCTGAAACCTTCAAGGAGGTAAACCCCAATGTCCAATCTCGACGTCTTACTATCCCGTGGCTTTCGTACCGGCATTGACGCTGCCAAAGAATCTGCGTCTAAATCAACCTCTGGGCGCATGGTCGATTACTTGAAGATGGAGGCTGACCAGATCGTTTTTTGTCGGTTCCTTACCGATTACAACGAGATCGCTGACATGATGGTCCATGTTCTGTACCCGACCAAGCCCAAGCCCGAAGGGTACACAGGGAAGTGGCCCACTGCCGTTTCGCCCATTTGCCGTCACACCAAGATGGGTGACGGCAACCTCATGTTCGATGACTGTTACGCCTGCGAGCACCCCCGGATGGAAGACGGTAAGCCCAGGGGGGCTATCAGCCGGACCTACGGGCTCATCGTCACCCGGGAACAGGTTTTGTCCGATGGCAGCGAGAAGTTCCTGATCCCGGGGAGCAACCCGCCTCAGGTCATCCCCAGTGGCCAGCGGGCCGGGTGGCGGTACAAGATGCGTGAGCACCAGCCTTTCGATGCCGACGGTAAGCCTGCTGGCCCAGTTGAGATGGTGCCCGAGGTCCTCCTCGTCGAGATGGGGTGGCGGAACTTCTGGAGCGATATCGCGGGTATCTCGGCGATTTACGGGACCGTCTGCAATCAGGAGATGAGCATACGGCGTACCGGTACGGGGATAAACGACACGGCGTACAAGATCATCGGTCTCGGCGTGACCAAGCACGACATGCGTGATCCCAAGGCCCTTGAGCGTTTTGGTATCACGGTGTCTGGTTACGACGATCAGGGGCGTCCCATCAAGGTGTACCCCGAGCATTACTCGATACCCCACATCCTGTACGCCAAGGCCAGCAACGACTACTACGCCCGGTGGATCGACCCCACTAAAAGTGTCGAGATGAAGGGTGGCAAGGAAGAGGTCGTGGTCAAAACGGCCGCCGAGGAGATCAGCGAGGCTAGCCTGGAGAACATGAGGCAACGCCTCACGTCCAACCAACCTAAGGCCCCTGAGGCTGCTCCGGCTAACGGGTTCGTAGCCCCCACCAACGTCACCGTGGCCCCCACCAACGGCACCGTCCAGGTTCCTTCGGTTGAGACGGTCCCGGCTCCGGCACCAGTAGTTCCGGTGGGCAACGAGGTCACCCTCGATGCCTCCTCGCCGGTAGGTGAAATGAACTTTGACTCGTAGGGGATGTTCCTTCACCTAGATAACTTCGAGTTGGATGCCGTCCTTGATGATGAGGGCGGCATCCTGGTGGCTCTGTACCGCTCCTAAGAGGAGGAGGGCACCTTGACCATGAGGGTACGCGAGACTGTCCCCGGTAAGTACGTTGACATCTGGCTTGACAACGGGACCTGGATCACTGTTTTTGAGCGCAAGGACGGGGACCAGGACGGCACATTGATGATAGGGGTCAATAGTGCCAAGGGTGAGGTGGGGACCGGCCTCTTTATCGGGAACGACCTAAGCGTCTGTCAGACCAACTGGGTTGGCGATGAGATGAGCGGTCTCATGATATGTGTTCCGACCGTTACGGTGTGGGACGAAAAGCGCAAGCGTTGGGTGGTCGCTGAGGAGGGCGGGGTGCCATGTGGGTAGTTGTCGACACCTTTGAGAACGCTCAGCTCATAGAAGACCAAGACGGCCAACGCGCCCTCATCTGTCCCCTGGAAGTACCAGTTTACGTTTGGCTTGCCTCAGCCCCCCAGGGGGCCGTCATGATCGTGTCTCCCGAGTATGACTACTGGTGGGCCTGTTCGACAGAGGAGTTTGCCGAGAAGCGTACAGAGGACCACGCCCATATGCTCTACGTGGCCCCCAAGCTCCACAAGTTCGCCTCCATGCCTACTTGGAGGGAGTTCCGGGCCGTTTTGAAAGCCGAGGAGGCGGCTCGTCCCCGGGACCGCTTCGCCAACATCCACAACCACTCGATGTTCAGTTCCTTAGACGGTTTGTCCAAGATGGACGAGATCGCCGAGACCTTGGTCGAGCTGGGCCAGGAGCACATGGCCGTCGCTGACCACGGCACCTGTGCCGGGCACTACCACTTGATGAAGCAAGCCAAGGCCCATAACCTTCACGCTATCTATGGGATCGAGGGCTACTTCGTAGGCAACCGGGCTATTAAGGTCGATCAGCACGACTACATGCACCTGGTCGTGGTCGCCCAGACCAACCAGGGCTTGTCCAATCTGTGGGCCTTGTCCACGGATGCCAACCGGCCGGATGCTTTCTATGGCAAGCCCCGTATGGACTGGGAGCTGCTGGAGCGCCACAAGGAAGGTCTCATCTGTACCACCGGTTGTATCCGGGGCCCGTTGGGGCGTCCCTTAGAGGACGGTGACAGCGATCAGGCCTTGCGCAACCTGGGGCGCCTGCTCAACATCTTCGGGGACAAGCTCTACATCGAGCTGGTGGCATGCAACACCCCGGCTCAGGTCATGGTCAACGAGGCCTTGGTGGAGCTAGCCTACGCCCACAGTGTCCCCCTCCTGGCCACTGTTGACTCCCACTACCCTGTCGCCACTGACTACGAGGCCCACCAGACCTGGGTCAAAGCCCAGACCTATACCACGGGCGACGACAGGGAGCAGAAGATCTTCAATGACGGGATGCCCTATCACCTGGCCAGTGGGCCAGAGGTGGCAGCCCGTCTGTGCTACTTATCCAACTCCGCTGTCACCGAGGCTCTGGACAACTCCATCGAGCTGGCCGAGTCTTGCACGGCCGAGTTCCCGGTCAAGCAGGAAATGCCCATGTTCAATCCCAAGGAGGGCCGGGAGTACGCCGTCCACCGTTGCTTCGATCTTATGATCGCCAACTGGGCTCGCAAGGTCCGAGGCAAGCCGTTGCCTGAGGTGGTGTACGAGGACCGGCTGGAGACCGAGATGAAAATGTTGATGGACAAAAACTTCATCGACAACTTCATGATCACCTCTGATTACGTGCGCAAGGCTAAGGAGCTGGGCATCCTGGTCGGTCCTGGACGAGGGTCATCGGCTGGGTCCTTGGTGGCCTACTTGACCGATATCACCGAAGTAGATCCTTTGGTTTACGACCTGCCTTTCAGCCGGTTCATGACGCCGGGGAGGATTGAGCCTCCTGACTTCGACGTTGACTTCCCCACGAGTGCCCGGCCTTGGGCCCAGCACTACGTGGCCGAGCGCTGGGGCCATGACCACGTGGCTCGGGTGGGTACCCATGGGCACCTGAAGAATAAGCAGGTAGTGCGTGATGTCGCCCGGGTGCTCAATGGTGAAGAGGATGTCACCCATCATGTCGATTATCAGGACCTCAATGCCATCGTGGCCGTGATCGACGCCGAGGAGTCCGGTTCGGCTGGGCTGGGGTACCCGTGGGAAACCGTCATGAAGGCTAACGAGGAGGTGCTCGGACCTTTCATCGCTAAGTACCCCAAGCTCTTCTCCTTGTGCGAGAAACTGGTGGGACGGTTGAAGAGCTACGGCCGTCACGCCGCCGGTCTGGTGATCTCGACGGCTGAGCCTCTCTCAGGGCGCCTGCCCATGAGGGTGGGCGATGAGGACCAGATGGTCTCCGAGTTCGACTACGAGACGAGCGAGGCCATGGGCCTGCTCAAGTTCGACTTCTTGACCCTGCGTACCTTGGACACCCTGGATGTCGCCACCAAGGCCATCGAGGCCCACTACGGCCACAAGATCAATTTCTATGACTGGGACAAGGAGTACGAAGACCCCCTTGTCTGGGACGAGGTCTCAGCGGGCAATACTCTCGGGGTCTTCCAGGCCGAAACCAGGCCCATGACGAGGCTCATTCGCCAGATAAAGCCCCACAATATCCTGGAGATGTCCGACATCCAGTCCCTGGTCCGCCCGGGCCCATCACGCTCGGGTATCACCCGGACCTATATCTCTCGTAAGGACGGCATGGAGCCGGTCAGCTATGCCGACTCTCGCCTGGAGCACATCCTGGCTAAGACCTACGGCCTCATCATCTATCAGGAACAGCTCATGTCGACCTGCATCGCCTTGGCCGGGTACGACGACCTGGAGGCTGACTACGTCCGTAAGATTCTCGGGAAGAAGAAGCGTGATGCCGTAGCTGAGGCCGGTGTCAAGTTCGTGAAGGCGGCCGTCGAGAGAGGTATGACCGAGATAGCGGCCACTTCCTTGTGGGACCAGATGGGCGAGTTTGCTAAGTACGTGTTCAACAAGTCCCACTCGGTGTCCTATTCGGTCCTGACCTACTGGACAGCTTGGTGCAAGGTCCACTACGGGGTGGAGTTCCTGACTGCTCTGCTGTCTACGGTGGACAAGGACAAGATCCCTGAGTTTGCCGCCGAGGCGCGTCGCAATGGCTATCGGGTCCTGCCGCCGGATATCAACGAGAGCACCGAGACCTTCGTGACCTCGGGGACCTCGATCCGCTATGGGTTGGGTAACATCAAGGGGGTGGGCGAGAAGGCCGTGGCCTCGATTCTGGCCCAGCGCCCCTATACGAGCTTCGAGGACTTCCGGGAGAAGATGGCTTCGGTCCCCCGTAACCCGTGCAATGCCGGGCCCATCAAGGTCTTGGCGGCTGTAGGGGCGTTTGACGGTCTGGTCGTGTCCAGACGTGCTTTAGAGGCCCAGTTAGCCCAGGAGTCATCCGGTACCGACGCCATCTGCGTAGACCATGTGGCGGAACTGAACAGCTACGGGTTACCTTGTGTGTTTGATTGGGACAATGAGCCGGTTGAGCTGACGAAAACAGGAAAGCCCAAGGCCAGGACGATCCCGAAGAAGTGTTGGAAAGCATGCCGGAACTATAGACCAAGAGGTCTGGACCTTCCCGACATCCCCTATACCCCAGATGAGATAATGCAGAGGGAGCTTGACTACCTCGGTGTCTGGCTCACGTACACCCCTTTCGACCGTATATCCGAAGATATACGCCAAGAGCTGTACGTGGCTGAGGAGATCGAGACCGGCCTGCCCGGCTACTACAACACCGCCGGGCTCATCACCCGGGTGTCCAAGACCAAGGTCAAGGCGACTGGCGAGGCTATGGGCATCGTGACTTTCACGGCCTTTACCTCTAACATCGAGGTGGCTGTGTTCCCTCGGGCCTGGGCCGAGTACTCTGGCATTCTTAAGCCCAATAGCCTGCATTTGCTCGAAGTCCGCAAGAACGACAAGGGCATGTCTAGTGCCGTTATTGTTCCCGTCTACCCCTCTTAGGAGACCCATGGCACCCACCAAGTCCAATTCAATGGCCAAGGCTGTTGATCGTTTCGCCGCCGACTGGGACAAGTCCTTCGGCCCCGGTACCCTCCAGATGGGCCGGGCCATTAAGCCCTATTCGATCATCCCCACCGGCTCGGTGGCTCTCGACGTGGCCGTGGGCGTAGGGGGCTACGTGAAGGGCCGCATCAACGAGATATGGGGCCCGGACGGTATCGGTAAGACTTTCCTGTGCCTGTGTGCTATCCGTCAGGCTCAGCTTATCGACCCGGAACTGTTCCAGGCGGTGATCGACGCCGAGAACAAGATGGCCGACTCTTGGATGGACGCCTTCGAGATCGACCGTGCCCGGATCATGAAGTACGTGCCTGTCACGGCCGAACAGGCGGCCGACGCCGCCCGGAAGTTCCTGTCCTATGACGGCCTGTTCAACATGGTGGTCCTCGATTCGATCGGGGCCCTGATTGCCAAGGCCGACCTGGAGGCTCAGGCCGATAAGGCGTCCATGACCCAGGTGGCCCGTATTGTCACCCGTATGATGGGCGTCATGACTGGGTTTGCCCAGCAGCGCCAGGTGGCCGTCATCCTGGTCAACCAGCTCCGTGACAACGTGTCTACCGGGGCCGTACAGAGGTTCAAGACCTATGCTCGGGCTGGAGGCTGGAAGCTCAAGTACTCGACTACCTTCGGCTTCCAGGTGGGCGGGTCGAGCAAGGCCCCGATCATGGTCGACATCAAGGGCACCAAGCATGTGGCCGCCCGGGAGGTCTCGGTCAGGGTCAAGCGCAACAAGGTCTATGCCGAGGGCCCGGTGGTCAACATCATGCTCAATACAGTGGACAGCGATCATGGCAAGGTCGGTATCGACCAGGCCGAGGAAGTCTTCGTGCTTGGCCCCAAGCTCGGGGTTATCAAGAAGGACGGCGCTCTGTACACCTTGCCTGGGGGCAAGTGGTTCCGGGGTGAGCACAACCTGAAGGAGCACCTTCATGCCAACCCGGCGGTGGTGGCCGATCTGCGTTTGGCCCTCTTGGAGCTGAACGCCCCCGCCGTCCTGGCCACCTCCGATGATGAGGAGGAGGTGGAGTTCGTAGAGGGGCCAGAGGAGGCCGAACAGCCCTCCCATGCTCTTGACCGTGCCGTCTTCATGGCTGCTGCCATGCCAGAGGCACCCAGAAGCCCTCAGGAGCCGACTTCCCCGGTCCTGGCTCCTATCACCGCTTCGGAGGCTTCTGAGGTCTCTGAGGGCGAATGGGAGGCCCCGGTGGAGGTGGAGTGACCGTCCCTACCGAGCGTTTAGAAATCCTGGCTGATAGGTACCGCCGTAGCCGGTCTGAGGCGATCGTGGTTTTGCGCGAAGAGTACCTGTCGGTGATCGAGGAGCTCCTGGTTTCTCGTCTCTCTCCTCAGATCTATAACAACGAGCAGCCGCCGCCGTTTATGGGTGAGTGGGTTCCTCCGGTAGAGGTGGGATGATGGGCATACCGACGACACGAGAGATGAGCGGTGGCCATGAGAGGTTTTTGGTGAGGCTCTTCGGGGGAGACCGTATGAAAGGGTCGGGCAACCAGCAGTCCGGCCAGATGGACGGCCGCCACGACGCCCATCGCGTCTCCTTTGCTTTCGCCTGGGATGGTAAGAGCACCTTCGGTAGCTCTCTGTCCGTCTCCAAGCAGATGTGGGCCAAGGCGGTTGACCAGTCCCACTTCGAGCGGCCAATGCTGGGTCTGCGCTTCTACGCCACCACTCGCCTTCAGGACTCTGAAGCTCTGGACCTCGTGGTGGTGTCGGCCCACGATCAGGCCGAGTTATTGGAGAGGCTGCACGAGCTGGAGGCCGAGGTGGTTGATCTAAAGAGGGAGAAAGAGGAACATGCCTAGCCCTATTGGTGACCCGACTCATGAGTGATCCGTTTGCCGGGCGTCAGTTACGTCGGGTCCTAGGTGGGCTTAGGGACAAGGAAGTCATCATTCCTCGGTTGCGGACGTACTTGTTCAATCCCAAGTTCACGGCCCTCACCATTCCGCTCAAGGATTTTGAGCAGCGTCCTCCCGACGGCTGGTTCCATCCTTCCGGACATCCACTGTGGCCCGAGCGGATGCTCTACTACTATCTGTCCAATCCTGATCGGCTTTTGGCCGAGCCCGCCGACATCAACTTCGTCCTGGCTGTTACCCAGGGTTCTTTCTGGCATTACTTCGTTCAGGCATGTTTGGTTGATATGGACTTACTACGGGAGGTCAACTCTAAGGCCCCCGTGCCGTGGCTGAAGGTCGAGAAGTATGTCGAGGACCCCCGTCTGCGTAGCCGGGGCTCGACTGATGGGATCATCAACTCCGACAATATCGCCTCGCTGGACGAGGACGAGGTGTTCGAGCTAAAAACCATGGCTGTTGCCAAAATGAGCGGTTGTCCCCGGGGGGCGCCGGACGATTCCGAACGGCTTGTCTGGTGGCGGCTCAAGAACCCCGGTTACTACGCCCAGACCCAGGAGTACATGAGGATGTCGGGCCTACGGTTCACCAGGGTGGTCATCCTGGGTCTCCAGAGCCCTTTCCCCATGATAGAATTGCAAGTTCCGTACAGCTATGGTGAGGCCATGAAGGTCGCCGATAAATATGCTCGTGTTGTCCAGGCAGTGGCGGACCGTACCCTGCCCCTTCCTTGCTGTAACGTTGGTTCCAAGGAGGCCATCATGTGCCCAGCTCGCCAGGTCTGCCCAGTTGGCTTGGGGATGGTATGACTACGGGTGTGATGCTCCCATCCAGGACAAGATCGTTACCCGGCCCCCGGCTAGCCGATTTTGCCGGTGAGGGTTACGTCGCCCCGGTCAAGACTTATCGGTTCAACGACGTCCGGGTCCTGGCCCTAGATCAGGCCCTCAAGAACACCGGGGTAGTCGACGTCGTGTTCCATGGCCCCAACATCGAGGTATTGAGCCATAGGACCATGACCTTCGATTATGACTTGGCGGGCAATGCCGCCGTCTTGGATGCTGGGACGCAGTATTTCCCGGCTATCCGGGATGAGATCATCAGTCACTTTTCACCTGGGCCTCCTGCCCACGATGTCATTGTTTTCGAGACCCCTCCAGTGGCCTTTCGTCTTGCTTTGCATCGGACAGAGAGCTCTATGATGGCGGCCTTGTGCATCAGGTTGTTTTGTGCGATGAGCAATGTCTCTTATCAGATGGTCCAGCACCAAAAGGCCACCACGACCTGGGCGGCCAATCCCAAGGCTTCCAAGACCCAGCTCAAGCGCTCTATCTTGGAGCGATTTCCCTACTTGAAGGGGCAGATGACCAAAGCGTCTGAACATGAGTGGGACGCTTTGGCTTTGGCCATGACCCATGCTCTTGGAGAGGTTTCTGATGGTCAGCCAATATAAGACGCGAAGTTCCGGGAAGACGACGGGCCAGGAGGCCACCGCTGAGGCTGCCCAGGGGGTCCTGGAGCCTATAGGAGGGCCGAACGACAACCTCTCGGATATGGAACGTACCGTCATCCGGTTCCGCTCTCCGGGCTTCGCAGGGCTGTCTCTCAACTGGACGAGGGAGAACAATGCTGTTCTGTCCCGGGCACGTTCATTGGCTCAGGATTGGCTGGACGAGAACTTCGGTGACATCTATCGGCTGATGAACGAGATATTCGATCTCGTCCGGGATAAGAAGACCGACGCTGATGGCGAGATATTGACTGACAGTCACGGGTTCCCTATCTGGAAGACCAACAAGTACGGACGCCCCATCGAGGACTGGGGCAGGCTCACTCGGGCCCAGCGTGACACGTACCTGTTTACCATCGTCACGAGCCTGTTCCTGTGGCGCCAGCGGGCTAACGACGGCTGGTTGGAATCCATGGGGGCCAAGGCTCAGTGGGACGAGGCTTTCGGTGGGCACTTCGAGTCCTTGGTTTCTGGGACTATCGAAGATCGAGAGTCACACGCCAAGGTGAACGCCCAAGAAGAGAGGATGTTCGCCATTCTTATGGAGTACCGTCGCCGGGCCGCAGAAGCATTGATAAAGGACATGGACCAGTTGGCCCGTATCCTGGAGAGCTCCCTGCGTAACCTCTAAAGCTGGACTCGGTCTAGGTCCACGGTGGTAAGAGTCAAGCAAGAAACCTTGTTTTCTTGTGGTGGACTAAGAGAAGGAAAAGTTGTTTTTTCCTAACAGGGTTCTCAGACGCTCCTAAGGTAGCTACCTTTACCTCTGGCAGGGGTTGGACAACAGCCCTCTTCTGCCGGAAGGGGAAATGCTCTCACAGGCCCTGACGGTCGAGATCTTAAGGGAATGTTTTCGGAACCTCCAGGCGTGGCATAGCCTGTACGAGGCCGAAGGTATTGATCTCCTCACTTCTGATGGTGAAGAGTGGTCGATGTGGGACATGGACACGCTCTATGAGATGTCCCAGTACTATCTCTCTGTCCGCCAGCGCCAGGCCATCAAGCTCTGTCTGTACGAGAACCTCTCCGAAATCCAGGCGGCTCGCTCGATGGGTACAGACGAGGCCAACCCAGTCACGATGTACGCCTCCTCGGGGCTGGAGACATTGGTCCATCTGTACCGGGTGGGGATGCTGCCTTCGGTGAAGGAGTTCCGACGGGAACAGGCCAAGGCCTCTTTGCGCAGTAAGGCTCCTATACCTGCTTCGACCGGTTGGATGTACGACTGGAACGAGGATATGGCCGACATAATCGAGCAGACCTATTCGAAATCTCCGGTTGGGCCCGCCGTGATCTCAGCCCCTCACCCAGATGTACAGCTCACCGTCATGAACGGTACCCCTGTCTCCCCTGTCTCCCCTGTCCCAGTGGACGAGGAGACTTTTTATTATCAGGCCGAGGCGTGGGCGGACTATCTCGATAACCAGTTCTCTAATGGAGGAAACCATGCGGACTCGACAGCCCCGGCATTTCAGTGACGACGAGTTCGCCGCTGCTCTAGCCGCCTTGAACGGTGGGTTGCTACCTGACGGTGCCCCGTTCCCCTTTTCCCGGACCAGGTACGGGCGTCACTCCTTGGTCGAGGACGTGGCCGATGAGATTATCCGGCGGTCTCTTTTGGGTGTCACACGTTATTGTGACAAAGACGATATCCTGACTCCCTGGAAAGCGGACTGCCGCGCAAGGAGGGAGATACTCAATAACACGGGGGTAGCTGATCCGGCCGTTCGCCGGGGGATGTACCACAGAGCTTTGAACCCCATGAAGAAGGAACTGAACAGTCGCCTGGGGATAGCTCAGGCGCGATCCTCAGGGTCCATCACCTTGTCTGCCGTCCACAGTTACAACGGTTCAAGCCCAGGAGAAGACGACTAATGACCACCCTCGACCCCGGTGGGGCCAGCGTTTACCGGGTGGCGGGCCGGACCTACCCGCTCAAGTTCTCGCCTGGGTGCGGGGTATGTAAGTCCAAGTTCCGTACCGTGGTCGAGAACATGCTCTGTCAGGGGATGTCTCCTCCCAAGGTGGCGTCCGAGCTGGCTCTC
>Ga0182016_10005991_pt1 | contig 12894 bp, 16 predicted proteins | sample 712S2MmetaG_FD_120491 | JGI IMG/M metagenome (GOLD analysis project Ga0182016, IMG submission 120491) | Permafrost microbial communities from Stordalen Mire, Sweden - 712S2M metaG | ecosystem: Environmental > Terrestrial > Soil > Wetlands > Permafrost | place: Sweden: Stordalen | collected...
CCTTACGATGAGCGACTCCGACGGTTAGCGGTTGTTGGTGAACCCGGCGTCCATCACGTACGTGGTGCCAGTGATGTAGCGGCCCGCATCCGAGACCAGGTGCATGATCGAGTCGGTCACGTCTTGCGGCTCTAGCAATCCATTCGGGACCGGCAGCGGATTTTGCAGGTTCTGCGCGATCAACGGGAACTCCTGCACGTACCGCCCGAAGGCTTCATTGGCGATCATCGGGGAGTTGACCCCGGTCGGGTGGACTGTATTGACCCGAATGTTCTCTGGTGCAAGCACGTTGGCCCACGAACGCATCAGACCGACTACAGCGTGCTTGGAGGCGGTGTAACCCAGCACGCCCGGCGAGCCGTCCCCAAGTCCGCCGACCAAGCCCGCGGTGGAGCTGGTGATCACTATCGACCCGCCGCGCCCGCCGGCCCGCAGGTGCGGGATCGCAGGTATCACCGTGTTGAAGACGCCCACAAGCATAATGTCGATGCCGGCCAGGAAGGCCTGGCGCTGGAGGCGTTGTTGCCCGGTAATGGCCATCACTCCGGCATTCGCCAAGACGATATCCAATCGCCCCAATTCAGCCACGCCGTCGTCGACGATGCGTTTGACCGCCTCGTGGTCACGAACGTCGGCGACGGTCAGCAGCGCTTTGCGGCCGAACTTCTCGATCAGCTTAGCCGTCTCGTCGAGATCTTCTTGGGTGGCAAGCGGGTACTCCACCGCGTCGTCGTTCGCGCAGATGTCGAAGCCGATGATGTCGGCACCCTCCTCGGCTAGCCGCAACGCGTGCGAACGGCCTTGCCCCCGCGCTACCCCGGAGATGAAGGCGACCTTGTTGTCGACGAGTCCCATGCCGTTACTGTCCTTGTCTCCAGTTCCTCCCGAACGGACGTTCTACCGCCGGGCACAAATTTTAAGGTTTAACGTCTCATAATTGCCGATTCGAGGCATTTGTGTCAATGGCCACATGGGCCTGGTCGACAAACGACGTATCGGAACGATCGTTTACATTGAAAAAGGAAAATCAAGGAACTGGAGCTAACGATGACCGAAGACCGCACGGCGCCCAGGACGGCGTGGTGGTACCCGGCGCCGGGCGAGACGGTGGACTGGCTGGCGTGGGCCAACTCACTGCCGTACTGCCGGGACCTCGGACTCGTCTGCGTGGAGTTCAACGCCAGGTCGGCGGTCTTTCGCATGGAACGGTCGACGCTGACCCCCAACCCCAACGGGGCGGTGAACGGCGGCACCGTGGCCGCCGCGGCCGACCAGATCATGGGCGCGATCACCATGCGGATGAGCGCAGAGGGGCTGTTGCCGGCCACCGGTTCCTTGCACATTCAATTCCACCTGCCCGCCCAGGCTCCGCTGACTTTCCGCGCGACGGCGTTGGGCGGTGGCAAGCGAACCAAGTTCGTCGAAGTGGTCGTGGAAGACCGGAACGGCAACCGGTGCGCCACCAGCCAAGGCACCATGATCGCCGGGGGCTCGGCGGGACCACCGTTGCCCAGCTTTTAATGAGACGCTAAGGTTCTAAAATACTCCCTATCCCGGACAGTAGAGGTAGCCCGATGCCGCAGCGCCCGAACGCCCAGATCGTCGCCGATTTCTACGCCGCGCTCAGTGGCGGCGATCCTGACGCGGTAGCGGCGGCCATCGACGCCCACTTTGCCGAGGACGCCGCGATCGAGTGGCCGCCCTCGCTGCCACATGGCGGACGCATAGAGGGCAGCCGACGACTGCGCGGGTTGTTCACCGGGATCGCCAAGGCCGGTAATCAGGCCGGCGCCACCAACCTCAAGCTGGTGCGGACCATCGGCGACGGCGACCACGTGGTCGCCTGGATCACCTTCGAGTGGAAGAACCCCGGCTCCGATGACGCCGTTCCCAACGCCGCTTTGGAGGTGTGGTCATTCTCCGACGGGCTGGTGCGAGAAATCCGGGCGTTTTACTGGGACACCGCGGCGATCAGCCAGCCGCAGAACGCCTGACGCCACAAGCACTGAGGAGGAGCCACGATGTCCCGTAGTGCAGTCATCGTCGATGCCGTCCGGTCCCCGATGGCCAAGGGCAAGCCGCCCAAGGACGGACGGCCCGGCGGGGCGCTCAGCAGCGTTCATCCGGTTGAGCTGTTGGGTCAGGTAATCGGCCAATTGATGGCCCGCAACGACATTGACCCGGCCCGCGTCGACGATGTAATCGCGGGCTGCGTGAGTCAGGTCGGTGAACAGTCCGGCCCGGTTGGGCGTTGGGCTTGGCTTTCGGCGGGGCTGCCCGAGAGCGTCCCCTCGGTGACCGTGCATCGCGCCTGCGGATCCAGCCAGCAGGCCGCCGACTTCGCCGCGCAGGCCGTTATCGCGGGGGCGTGCGACATCGTCGTGGCCGCCGGTGTCGAATCGATGAGCCGGATCCCGATGGGCACCGCGCGGATCGGCCAGGATCCGTTCGGGCCGTCAGTGGCGCACCGCTACGCGCCGGGATTGGTGCCGCAGGGAGTCTCGGCCGAACTGGTGGCCGCCCGCTGGAAACTCGACCGCGAGTCCATCGACGAGTTCGCCGCCCGGTCACATACGAACGCGGCCACTGCCGACTTCGCCGCCGAGATCGTGCCGATCGCCACCCCGGACGGTTGAGTGGTCAACACCGACGAGACCGTCCGGCCGTCGACCACGGCCGAGGGGCTGGCCGCACTCAAGTCGTCGTTCTATTCCCCCGAGATGGCGGCGCGGTTTCCGGAAATCACCGACTGGCACATCACCGCAGGCGATTCCTCCCAGCTTGCCGACGGTGCGGCGGCGGTGTTGATCATGGGCGACGACATCGCCGAGGAACTGGGCCTGACCCCACGGGCGCGTTTCCACGCGTTCGGGCTTGCCGCCGACGATCCGATCACGATGCTGACCGGCCCGATCCCGGCGACCGAAAAGTTGCTTCGGCGATCGCGGCTTTCGCTGGCCAACATCGACCACTACGAAGTCAACGAGGCGTTCGCCCCGGTACCGATGGCCTGGGCACAGCATTTCGGGGCAGATCCGGCCAGGCTCAACCCCCGTGGCGGCGCCATCGCGCTGGGTCATCCGCTGGGAGCATCGGGCGCCCGATTGCTGACCACGATGTTGAACGCGCTGGAGGCCAGTGGCGGTCGCTTCGGACTGCAGACGATGTGCGAGGCCGGCGGGATGGCCAACGCCACACTCATCGAGCGGCTATGAAATCCGCGAAAGGGAAAGCAGCGCATGCAGATTGAGGGAATCTCCGCAGTAGTCACCGGCGGCGCGTCCGGGCTCGGGCGCGCGACGGTCGAACGCCTCCTGGCATCAGGGGCCGCCAACGTGGTCATCGCCGACCTGCCGTCCTCGAACGGTGAAACGGTTGCGAAAGAGCTGGGCGATGCAGTGCAGTTCGTCGCCGCCGACGTCCGCAGCCCTGACGACGTCGCCGCGGCGATCAGCGCCGCCGCCGAGGCGGGGCCGCTGAGGGCGGTGGTGCACTGCGCCGGGCGCGGTGGCCCCGTACGTGTGGTCAACAAGGACGGCACGCCCGGCTCGCTGGAGACCTACGCCGAGGTCATTGGCATCAACCTGATCGGATCGTTCAACGTGCTGCGGCTGGCCGCCGCCCAAATGGCCACCAACGAGCCGCTTGACGGCGATCGCGGGGTGGTAATCCTGACCGCGTCGGTGGCGGCATTCGAGGGCCAAATCGGTCAGATACCGTACGCGTCGTCCAAGGCCGGCATCGTTGGCATGACCATCGTCGCCGCGCGGGATCTGGCGTCCAAGGCGATCCGCGTGTGCACCATCGCGCCGGGCACCTTCGACACACCACTCTTGGCGAAGGTGTCCGACGATGTAAGGGCATCGCTGGCGAAGACTGTGCCACATCCAAGCCGACTCGGTGAACCGGATGAGTACGCCCGGCTCGCGCTGGCGATCATCGACAACGGCATGCTCAACGGCGAAACCATCCGGCTCGACGGCGCAATCCGGATGGCGCCGAGGTGAATTCGAGCCGTCGGCGTATCTACGGCGACGACCATCAAGCCTTTCGCGAAAGTGCCAAGCGGTTCGTCGACACCGAAGTTGCGCCGAACCTCGACGAGTGGCGCCGCGCTGATGGCGTTCCGCGAAGCATCATCGCCGCCGCCGGAAAAGCAGGATTTCTTGGCACCGTAGTACCCGAGGAGTTCGGCGGCGGCGGCACGGCCGATCTCGGCTTTCTCGCGATCCTTATCGAGGAGACAATCGCGGCCGGGGCGACCGGCCTGGCCTTGCTCTGGGCGCTCCAGGCCGGCGTCACCATCCCGTTTTTGCTCGAGCACGCCACCGCGGCCGATAAGCAGCAGTGGCTACCGGGACTCAGCAGTGGTCAATTGATCGCCGTTCCCGCACCTACCACGTTGTCGAGTGTCCCCGCCGCGCGCATCGCCGACGCGCTGCTAGTGCACAACGACAGCGGCGGCGCTGCCCTGGTTCCGCTCGACCGACCGGGCGTCACCGTCATACCGATCGCCGGGAACCTGGCAGGACGTGACGCTGGACTGGCCGATGTGACGTTCAGCGACGTCGACGCGAAGACCGACCTCGCCTGCCCGACCGCGTTGCATCGCGACCTCGACCTATGGTTTGCCGTGTTGGCGCTGGCGAGTGCTCGCACCGCGACGGCGTTGGCGGTCGATTACGTGCACGCCAGAAAGGTATTCGGCCGTCCACTGTCCGCGTTCGAAAACACCCGGTTCCGGTTGGCCGAACTCTGGGCTGAGCTGGCCAGCCTGACTGCGTTCGTCGATTCCTGTGTGCACGCGCGCAGCATCGGCGCACTCGATGTCGCCGACGCGGCGGCCGCTCGACTTACCGCGACCAGGGTCTGCGGCCAGGCCGTCGACCAGTCCCTGCAACTGCATGGAGGGTACGGATACATGCGCGAATACCCCGTCTCGCACGCGTTCGCCGACGCCCGCTTCCTCCAGGTGATGGCCTCGGCCTATTCCAATCCCCACGAAACGCTGGCGTCGACCGTGGCTCTGGATGCCGTATCGCAGCAGTGAACACCTACGATCCCGGGAACACGCTCGATGCGATCTCGTGCGATGAACTAGGGCGGATCAGAGTTCGACGACGAGGAGTTGTCGGTGGAAATCGTCCCCTGTGCGCGTCCGGCTTCCATGGTGCCAAGAACTGCTCGCAGCAGCTCGCCGAGTACTTCTTCCTCTGGGCAACGTTTGAGGACTATGCGGTGGGAAAGATCAAGCAGCTGCACTCGGATGGAAGTCAGAAAACAGGCGGTGGCCTAGTCCGTGACGGTGTGGTGCACAGCATCGTCGACGCGCACCTGCCGAAGAACCGTGCAGGATTCGCGCAGCATGTCATCGTCGACTTGGCCGATGGCTCCGAGGTGACGCTGCATCGCGGCCAGCGAGTCTGGGGCGGCTGGTGTCCCATCGGTCTTCCCGAGCGGAATGGTCCCGCCTTCAGCGCCTACGACGAGATCGTCGACTGGACCGGACCCAACGGCGAAGTGGCCTTCGGCCTCTCCGAATACGGCCAAATCCGGAACGTGTACTGACGGCTCCGGCGCGCGTTACGCCGTTGGCGTGCCCTCGAGGATTTCCACGCGGCCCGTAGTGCCGTCCACCCGTAACCGCATGCCGTCGCGCAGCGTGGTGGTCCCGTTGCGGGTGCCGGCAACGCAAGGAAGTCCCAATTCGCGGCACACGATGGCGGCGTGGCTCATGGCGCTGCCGACGTCGGTGACGACCACCGCAGATCGTGCGGGTCTGGTCATCGCAGCTAAGGCTTGACGAAGATGTCGAGAGCTACGAGAACCACGAAAACGGCCAGCACGTAACCCTCGAACAGTGCCCGCAGGGCGACCGGCGCGACCCGCAGATCCATGAAGTGGATGCCGATCAGCCGCACCTTCAGCATCGCGATACCAACGATTATCAGGGCACCGACCGAAGCGAATCCGGCCCCCTGTTCGACTCCGACCAGAAACGACCCAAAGGTCAACGCCAGCAGCAGCACCCACACCAGGGTCACCCGACGGGTTGCGGTCATGGAGGCCATTGAAGTCACCTCACCAGATAGAACACTGCGAATAGGACAACCCACAGCAGGTCGACCATATGCCAGAAGATTCCGCCGGTCTCACACAGCCGCGCCTGCTTATCGGTGAACTCCGCTCGCCGGGTGACCACGATCAGCCGGCTCAAGACGGCGAGACCAATTAACACATGCAGTAGGTGGATGCCAGTGAACATGAAGTAATAGGAAAAGAACTCGCCGCTACCAACCCCTTTGCGAGCGGCGAACAGCTGGGTCCATTCGACAGCCTTGACGGCGACAAAGCCCGCTCCGCAGCACAACGCGACCGCGATCAGCCGCCATGCGCCCGCGTGCTGCCCGGCGAGGACTCGCTGAACGGCCAGCACCACCAGCAGCGAACTAGACAGCAGCAGAACGGTGTTGAGGGTACCCAGCGCGACGTGCAACTCGGCGTGATCGCGCGCGAACACTGCAGGGTTCTTGCCGCGCGAGTACATGAAGGTCCCGAAGAACAACGCGAACACCGTCATGTCGCCCAGTACGAAAACCCAGATGCCCTCTTCGCCAGGGACACGTCGGACCCGGTCGGCTACCGTGCCGGGCTCGCCCCATTGCCGGAGTGAGGTCATTGCTGCGACTGACTCCGCGCAGTTTCAGGTGCCGCAGAGGCGGCCGAGTTCCCTTCCGGGGCAACAACGCTCACCCACAGCTGCCACGCCATGATCAGGAACCAGAGTCCGAAGAACACCGCGACCATCCAGAACGCCAGCAGGCCATTCCACGCGAACACGCCGTCCTTGAACAACACCACTAAGCCACCGGCGGCGAAGATGAACCCACACCAAACATTGAAATAACCCAGCCATCGGGGCCAAATCTCATGTACCGCGCCGAAGATGGCAAATCCAATGGCCAGGCACTGGATCGTGGCGGCCGGCCAGTTCATCACGAACGGGAGCCAACCGAGGTCGTTGAGCGCCTGGGTGATCTGCGGATCGCGCTCGGGACGATAGGAGGCCGCGGCGAAGGCGAAGGTCGGCATAATGATCGCGACCACCGCTAACCCCGTCCCGACAAGTTGGGTGTAGGCAAGCGGGGAATAGCGTCCCCCATCCATCTGCCTGATCCGGATCGCGAGGAGCGCGCCGAACGGCGCCTGTAAGCCCGAAGCGGCGAGCAACAAGACAAGCCCCATCCGTTTAAGGCCGGTATTCGTCGACCAGAAATGGGCAATGTCATTGGCGCTCCGCATTGGTGATATGGGCGGAAGCAAACCGGTCATGATGATCGCCGGGAACAACAGCAGCACGAACGCCGCGCCGCTGATCGCCATCGTCTTCTGAATACCCGGTGTCATCGCAGAATTCCCTTGGTTCCCGAAGCTCAAAATGTTCTAGACGTTAACACGTCTCGATATCTCGGCCGCGAACGGACCGCTGCGTCGCGGGCCGTCCAGGACTGGCCTGAACGACCCGCTACGAACGATCGCTCAGACCGATGCTTCGTGTCGGGGAAGCATCGAGCTTGCACCACTTGCGATTACGGTTGGGCCGACCATCAGTGCCTGAGCAGGGTCCTCGGGATTGGTGGCGATCCCGTCGCCGGGTCGTACGCCGCCCTCCTCGCACATCTTCGTCCACATGGCCATCCGGACCGCACGAGTCGGCGTCACCTTCCCGTAGGCGAAGATTCGCCAGAAGGTCCAGCGCGGCGCAGGCAGCGACTTCGGCCGCCCGACGAGGTGGTGCAGCACAAACATCCAGCCGACCATCATCGCCATCATGATCGTCGTGGCCACCCAGCGCGCCGCGACCGGCAGCGTCGAATTGTGTGCGAGAAGATGCACCCAGCCCACCCCGAAGTAGTTCATCATCATGCCGGTGGGCGCCACGAGCAACAATAAAAGTTTGCGGGCGCCCTTCAGGCGCGGCACCGCATAGGCCAACATCGCGCCGATGGTGACGAATGAACCGCCATTGATGAAGCCCCACCAGTATGGGAATCCGAAGAACTTGTACGGCTGGACGCCGTAGTACTCGTAGGTTCTCAAGTTGATACCAATTGTCTCCATCACCGCGTCGGTGACGATACCCAGCCCGAGCAACATGATGAAGTGCTGACGGTGCGCGCCGTTGCGGATGACGAAGTAGCAGAAGTAGGACTCAAGGCCCAGGAACGCTACGTAGCACAACGGGATCAACGCCGGCACGGTGATGCCGAAGTTGGTGAACGCGGGCACCAGGTTCTTGGCCCAGTGCAAGTGGCCCAGCATGTCGAGCATCGGTTCCACCTGGCTACACAGCAAACCGCTGCCAATGACCAGCAACGGGGTGTAGTTCCGACTCCGCACAGCGGCCCTGATTGCCCACGGGAGCGCGAAGATCACAGCGGCGGCGCCGGCAATGAAAAAGAAGGTGAGCTGCGCCGGCGCGCTGGCGACGAAGTCGCCGGGGCTCGGCTTGATGTTGGGGGGCCAGCCTTCATCGCCGACCAGCGGCCACCAACTTTGACTCAGCATCGAACTCATCGATATCAGACCTTTCTGCCTATCAATGCCTTGCACCGTTGCTCAAGTGCGGATTTTCCCTGCGAGTGGCGACGGCAAACCCGCCTCGGCAGGCGTGGACCAGCTCACCCTAACACGCTGTCCATACAACGTGTATACCTGTTTTGGGAACGCTTACATTCTCCTTGTGGGACTTCTTGTGGGACAGGGGTGAGATGCACATACCGCGGGTAAGGTCTCGGCAATGACCGAAGTGACGCGGAGAGCGGTCGGTCGACGACGAGTGGCGGACACTGACAGAGCCTCAGCCGCGGAAAGCATTTTCACGGCCACCGCGCGCTTGTTGGCACAGCAATCGTTCAATGAGATCAGCGTTGCACAGATTCTCACGGAGGCGAGAGTCTCCAGGGCGACCTTCTACTTCTATTTCGGTTCCAAGTTTTCCGTTCTCAGTGGCCTGCTCGAGCGCGCAATGAACGACATCTTCGAGACGGTCCAACCTTTCCTGGCTCGATCTCCCGAGGACCCGCCAACGGTTGCCCTGGAGCGGAGCATCAGGGCTGTCACGCAGGCCTGGCATCGCCACCGTCCGGTGCTGCAGGCGGCGAATCATCACTGGCACTCCGAGCCGGAGGTGCGCAGTCTGTGGTTGGCAATCACGGAACGCTTCATCGCTGCTGGCGCTGTCGAGATCGACCGCGAACGCGCCGCGGGGATTATCACCTCAAAAGTGCCAAGCCGGACACTCGCCGCAACCCTGTTCTGGAGCACAGAACGGGTGCTCTATATCGCTGGGTTGGGGGTTGAACCGAGTCTCGACGATGAGGAGGCCGCCGTCGATGCATTGGTAACCATGTGGAGCGGCACCCTGTACGCGGCCTGATGAGCCGGTCGGTGCCCCGGGCAGGGCAGCCACGGAGTGGCGCTTGGGATCGCGACCTCCGGCACCAACTACCTCGTCAGCGTGCGATGACGCCGCGCGGCAGAATCGATGAACCGTCACGACATTCAATACCCCGGAGCGTGAGAGCTACCACCTCGTTCAAGATGCGATCCTCCGCGGGAAGATCTGTTGGAGCAAAAAGAAAATCATCGTAAAGCACGAGTGACAGCACCATCGCGGTCACACATCTGACGACCACGGGAACATCGACGCCGGTCAGCCCTTGAGCATCGATCGCGCTCTGAACTCGGTCCACAACGCTGCCCAATTCTCGACTTAACGGCGACTCGTCCAGCTCGTCGCGTGGCGGGCCGTGCAGGTACGCGGTGATCAATTCGCGATTGCTCCGGAGGAGCTGCACCAGGCTCTTCATATAGAGGCGAACGGCAGCAGCGTTATTGGCCTGGTCAGGACCTAAGAAGTCCCAATCTTGAAGAAACCCTGCGATCGCCCCGTGCAGCGGCTCTTCGACTGCTCGATCAAAGAGGCCCTGTTTGCTGCCAAAATGGCGATAGATCGCGGCCGCTGTCGTACCCGACTCGCGTGCGACATCGCGCGTACTTGTACCCCCGTAGCCGTGTATCGAAAACAGGCGGCGAGCCGAGGACAAGACGAGGTTCCGCACCTCTTCGCTGCTCCGTCGGGTTCGCATCGGAGTTTCGATCGTGTTCAGACGGTGGGCGAGAGCGCATCGAGCCGAGCACGCAGTTGCATCACTTCACTCTCGAGGCGGATGTCTCGTGCGGTCGGCAAATCGTCGTCGGCGTCGATGGCGCGCAGCAGGCACACGAAATTGGGCACGAACCACAGCAGGAAGGCGAACACCGGTACCCACCAGACCAACACGCCGTTCCAGGCGAGTGGTCCGGTTTTGAAGAACACTAGAAAGCTGGCGGGTATGAATGCCAAGGCCAGCCAGAGGTTTACGTAGCCAAGCCAACGAGGGAAAACCGGCTTCGGGCGTCGGTCGATCAGCACGGCGATACCAAAGATCGCCAGCTGCAGAACAAACGTCGAGACCACTCCGAGGAAGAAGAACCAGCTGATGTCGTACAAAGCCCGGGTGACGTCCGGGTGCTGATCGGCCCGGTAGGTCGAGACGAGCATAAAGACGTACGGGATAACGAATTCGATGGTTGCGAGTGCACCGAGGGCCAGTTGGCTGTAGGCCATGATTGGTCGAAGTCCCTCGATCCGCAGCATCTGAATGGTGAAGGACGCGAGGAACGGCATCAACAGTGGGCATGACGCCAGGCAGATCACGATGCCGACGCGGATGCCTGTACGGTGCTGGTTGATCATCGCCGCCACATCGCCCGCGCTTTGGTTTGGCGACGGCGGCGGGAAGAACCCCGCTACCGCGAATCCGATCACAAACAACACGCCCATCAACGGGCCCGCCCAGACGCACGCCTTCTGAATCACGCGGCTGGTCCCCATTTCGGCCATGTCGAGTACCACCAATCCTCACGCGACACTAGATATCGATTGATATCTAGTTGTGTATCAAACGATATCTCTCCGGTCGTCGGCAGTCGAGGGGTGCCGAGATATTTACTGACGGCTGTGCCGAGCCCGCGGCGGGGTCAACCCTTCAGATGCCGCCGCGGGCGACGAGTTGGGCGGCGATCACATTGCGCTGTATCTCATTGGTGCCTTCGCCGACGATCATCAATGGCGCATCGCGGAAGTAACGTTCGACGTCGAACTCTGTGGAATATCCGTAACCACCGTGGATCCGCACGGCGTCCAGCGCGATCTCCATCGCCACCTCCGACGCGAAGAGCTTGGCCATACCGGCCTCCATATCGGAGCGCTCACCGCTGTCATAGCGCTCGGCGGCGTAAAGGGTGAGTTGTCGGGCGGCAGTGAGTTTCGTTGCCATGTCCGCCAAATAGTTTCCCACCGCTTGGTGTTTCCAAATCGGCTTGCCGAAACTCTCGCGCTGCTGCGCATAGGCGAGCGAGTCCTCGAGGGCGGCGGTCGCCACGCCGAGCGCGCGGGAGGCGACCTGAATGCGGCCGGTCTCCAGGCCTTTCATCATCTGCGCAAACCCCTTGCCGGGCACGCCGCCGAGGATCGCCGATTCACCGATGCGGTAGCCATCGAAGGACAGCTCACAGCTCTCCACACCCTTGTAGCCCAACTTGGGCAGATCCCGCGAAACCGTCAGGCCCGGACCGTGTTCCACCAGAACGATGGAGATGCCGCTGTGCCTCGGTTTCGCCTTCGGATCGGTCTTGCAGAGCAGGGCAATCAGGCCTGAGCGCCGCGCGTTGGAGATCCAAGTTTTTGCGCCGTTAATCACTAGTTCCCGACCGTCGAGCACGGCGGTCGTCGTCATGTTCTGCAGGTCTGAGCCGCCGCCGGGTTCGGTGAGCGCCATCGTCGCGCGGACCTCGCCGGTAGCCATCGCCGGAAGATAGGTCTTCTTCTGCTCGTCGGTACCGAACAGCGTCAGCAGTTTGGCGACCACGGTATGCCCGCCCATGGCACCGGCCAGGCTCATCCAGCCACGCGCCAATTCCTGGGTCACTAGCACATAGCACGACATCGACACCGGCGAGCCGGCGTAATCTTCGGGGATCGCCAGTCCGTAGATCCCGATCTGCTTCATTTGGTCGATCCACTTTTCGGGATATTCGTTGGCGTGTTCGACGTCGCGCACCGTCGGTTTGACATCGCGATCGATGAACGCCCGCACCGTCTCGACCAGTAGGGTTTCTTCATCGGTCAACGCAGAGCTCACACCCACCACCTCTCAACCAGAGATTTTATTCTAGATTAAACGCCTGGCCGGGACCTGGGGTCTTCGGGTGTGCGCTAGGTCGCGTGCCCGGCTCTGGCTTCCTCTTCGCGAGTAAGGCCCGAGGCGGCGATTAGCTCCTCGTGCAGTTCGAACCACACCGTGTGGTAGGAGTCGATGATCGGCCGGGCTAACCAGATCGTATCGCCAGTCTTAACCTTGGCTAGTGCCGAGTCCAGTTTCTTGGCATATGCGCCCAGTCGGGGCAACAGTGTGGTGACCGCGGCGATGATGGGCAGCACCTGGTTATGCACGTCGTCGAGGCGGTCTAGTACGGCTGCGTCATACTCGGGGTCCTCGTGTGGGTTGGGTTGACCGTCCTTGATCTGCCAGTCCGATACCAGAACCTTGAACGCGTTGTTGACGGCTCTGAAGTCGTCGTACGATTTGCCCAACACGTTCTGGTCGACACCCGAATGCTCTTCTGCCAACAAGGCATTGAGCCGCGCGCGTCCCTCGGGGCTGATACGCAGCGTCTTGCCTTGGACCAGCAGACCCGCTGCGGTCAATTGCGCCAACGTCGCCGCGACTTCGGCGGGGTCTTCGTCAAGAGTGGCAACGAGATCCTCTTCGCCCGGACGGCCTTTGA
>Ga0182016_10005995_pt1 | contig 12891 bp, 11 predicted proteins | sample 712S2MmetaG_FD_120491 | JGI IMG/M metagenome (GOLD analysis project Ga0182016, IMG submission 120491) | Permafrost microbial communities from Stordalen Mire, Sweden - 712S2M metaG | ecosystem: Environmental > Terrestrial > Soil > Wetlands > Permafrost | place: Sweden: Stordalen | collected...
GGCGGTGAAGGATCTCTCCGCTTATGAATCGTGGTCCCGTTTCTGCCTGGAGAATCTTGATTTGTTGCTGGCGAAATCCGCCGGGTCCGAAGCCGTGGCGGAGCGGGCGGCGGTTTAATGGCGACTTTTGGTTTGTGTTCATATGACGTTAGGGGTAAGCAACTCAAGATGCTCTCCGAAATAACGGATCCGCAGAAAGGGGATATCCCTGACAATGGCAAGGAACGGCTCCAAGTCGGTCCCGTGCCCGAGTGGGTCACGCCCTGCCGCTATCGCACGGATTTCAAGGCGAAATTGCCGGGGCAGGCCACTTATTTGCTGTGGTGCAGGCAGGCCCACGCCGAGGAGAGAAAGACGCACGTGCATGTGGCGTTGCGCCTGGAAACGATCCAAGTGGTGGAGCGATATTCGTACTGGCGCTTGGAGTTGCTGCCGCAGACGGAACTCATCACTCTGCATGGGATCAAAATCCATCGGAACGAAGCGGAATTCGACCACACGTCCGTGGAACGGCTGCGCTTGGTGCAGGATGAAACGGATGATGTGACGGCGGCACGCAAAATGACTTGGGGAATGTTGCTGGAAGACGTGCGACCGGGCGATATTCTGGAATGGAGTTATACCACCAAGGAATTGCCCCAGTTCCGACCGGAACAACACGCGGACTTTTTCGCCGTTCCGGCCGAAATTCCGCTGGGCAAGTTCTATTTCTCCGTACGTTTTCAAGAAGGGCGGGCGATGCAATGGAAATCCTCGGCGGAGGATTTGCAGCCGTTGGAAAAAATAGAAAAGGGGCAAACACGGTGGATTTGGGAGAGAGAGAACCCAGCGATCGCGCGCGCGGAGGAGAACACGCCCGAATGGTATGTGGAATATCCCTGGGTGCAGGTTTCTGACTGGCCCGACTGGGAAACGGTGGCGACGGCGTTCGTTGAGGCCTGGGGCGGGGTGGCGGCTGATGCTGATATTCAGGCGGTGGCGAAGGAAATTGGCGGTGAATCCGGCGGGGTTTTGCAGCAAATCGAAAAATCCATTCATCTGGTGCAGGAGGAGTTTCGCCATTTGGAAGCGGTGGATTTGGCGGGACAAACTCCCGCGGCGTCCGGCCTGGTGGCGCGGCGGCGGTTTGGAAATTCCTTGGAGCTGAGTTTCTTTTTAGCGCGGCTGCTCAACGAATTTGGCGCGCCGGCCCATCCAGTGCTAATCAACACTTCGTTTCGGAAATCCGTTGCGGGCATGTTGCCGATGCCCGGTTTGTTTAACCACGTGGTGGTGGAATATCAGGCCCGCAACGAAAGGCGCTGGGTCGATGCCACCGCCAAAGAGCAGGGGGGTGGTTCCCTCAACCGCGTTATTCCCGACTATGGGTATGGGTTGCTGCTCAACCGCGCCTCGGCCCGTTTGGTGGCCGCGCCGCCCGCGTCCATTTCGGCCAACGCTTACGAGGTCAAGGAAACGCTCTTGCTGGACACGGAAGGAGCGGTCTCGCTTTTGGCGGTCGTGGTCACGGCGCGAGGAGGACAGGCGGAGACGTTGCGCAAGGAATTTGCCAGTTTGGGAGGAGAAGCTATTGCCCGGCGGCGTTTGCAATTGTGCATGGATCGTTTTAGCGACGCGCAACGGAGCGGGCCCATGGAATTTCGGGATGACCGCTCCGCGAATGAGTTTTTTCTGGCGGAGACTTTTGCCGTCAAGGGATTTTTGAGGGCCGACGCGAAGGCCGGCTGGTACAAGATGGAAGTAGCCGATGACTTTGCCGCCGCCGCTTTGAAATTGCCAGATCCCGGCGGTCGGCGGACTCCCTTTGATTTGCCTTATCCCTGCAATTTGGTCCATGTTCTGGAGGTGCATTGCGTGGCCTTGCCTCCCGCCATCATTCAAGAACGCACGATCGACAATCCCTGGCTGCAATACACCCGCCAGCGAAAGACACTCGCAGGTAATTGGACGGTGACTTCAACGTTGACAACCCTGGCTGATGCCGTGCCGGCGGAGCGAATTCAAGAGCACGCGCAAACGGTGCGTGAGATACGAGCCCAATCAGTCTGGTCGCTGCTGGTGCCCGCCGGCCAGGGGAGGCCGCATCAGCGGAGTGATTTTGGCAAAATGCCCGTATCGTGGGATGTCTCAGGGATAGGGACACCCGTGTTGAGGGTGGACTTGCCCGACGAGCAAAGCCCCGCTCCGGCCCCCGCCGCCTCTTCGTCCCTAAGCCAGGAGGAGGCGTCAAGAAGGACCAAGGACTCCGCGATCGGAGCTTCCGTCTCGGCGTCCGGCCCGGTGCGCTACAGGCGGAGGAAGCGCCATCGCCGCCATCATACGAGTACCAAGAAAGAGGTGATTTGGCAGGCGGTTTTGATCGGAGTGATGATGATCGTCCTTTTGTTACTGGCCATTACCTTGGCGGAGAGCAGTGACCGCTGGCTTCCTCACTTTTCCACGCCGGATATTCCCAAGAGCGCCGAACCGCCGTCGAGCCAGTAGAAGAAGGTCATTATGGAACGGCACGGTAGGCCGCGCGCGTCAAACGATCGGCAATGGCGCGCCATTCGTCACCCGCGGGCAAGGCTTCGACGACAATGAGTTCCGGATTTGAGGCGTCGCATTCATGGAGTTCGGCATAGATGGCGCGGGCAAAGGCGACCGCGTCATGCGGAATGACTGAGACGCGGCCGAATGTTGTGCCAACAGGAACGCGGCTATGGGCAATGACGTGAGCGTTGAGCGGCGAAATGCCGCTGGCCGAAATCTGTTTTTCCAACTCCTCCTCGGTTTGCCAGCGCCAGAGCACTAACTTGGCCTTCGGGGCATAATGTTTTGGCAGCAGACCAGGGCTTAACAAGACAGACGAACTCCCCGCGTGGACTTCCGGCCCAGCCAACCCAGTTTGGCCGATAACCGCTAGAAGGGAGGCGGCATGAATCATTCCTGGTCGCAAGATGCGGGGTGGGGAGGAAACCAGATCAAGCACGGAGGATTCAAGGCCCACTTGAGCCTGGCCGCCATCAACGATCAACGGAATTCGTTCTCCGAGACTTTTGCTGACGTGTTGGGCGTTGGTGGGAGAAAGTTCATTGGCCGGATTGGCGCTGGGCGCGGCCAGCGGAAAACCACAAGCGCGAATTACCGCCTGCATTAATGGATGGCTGGGCCAGCGCACGCCAACCGTCCCGCCCCCCGCCGTAACGACCAGAGGGATTTGCTGCGCACGAGGCAGCACCAAAGTTAAAGGGCCCGGCCAAAAAGCGGCCGCCAGTTTACCCGCCAAAGGCGGCCACTGGGCTACGCATCGTTGCGCCATTTCCAGGCTGGCGACATGGACGATGACGGGATTTTCCGGCGGGCGGCCCTTGACGGCAAAAATGCGCCGAACGGCGTCGGCATCCCAGGCGTTAGCGGCCAGGCCATAGACCGTTTCCGTGGGCAAAGCCACTACTTGGCCGGCGCGGAGCAACTGAGCGGCGCGATGCACGGCCTCGGCAAATAAATCCGGAGTGTCTGCCGCCAATATTTCGGCCTTCATGTTCAACAAAAACTACATACTAGTGCTTGATTGCAAAAATCAGCGACATATTCGTTGGCCATTTGGGTGGCTGGCTTTGTTGCTCGCTCGTCACAGCCCGCTGCGGGGATGCTCCTCGCTCGCGCCGCGCCAGCCGCCCAAAAGGCCTGCCGACTATATCACTTATTTTTACAATCAAGCACTCGCAAATCAATCGCGCTCCACCTAGAATTTCCGGGTGTTACATACGCTGGCCAGAGATTTAGAAAAGAACGGGCCGCTCACGGAGGAGCAAATCACCGGCGCGGTCGCGGCCCTGGCCGGCGCGGAAGCGAGCGTGGAAAGCAAGGCGGAATTTTTGACGGCGCTGGCCCGCCGCGGGGAAACGGTGGCGGAAATCGCCGGTTTCGCGCGCGCATTGCGGCAACGGGCGGTGGAGCCTCCCATTGATGCCGCCACGCGGGCCCGGCAGATTCTGGATGTCTGTGGCACGGGCGGAGACCGGCTGAATACCTTTAACATTTCGACGACGGTGGCTCTCGTCGTGGCTTCCTCGGGAACCCCGGTGGCCAAGCACGGCAATCGGGCGATCACGTCGCAAGCGGGCAGCGCGGATGTGCTGGAAGCCCTCGGCATAAAAATAGATTTGACTCCGGCGGAGGCCGCGCGCTCCTTGCGGGATCATGACTTCGCCTTCTTTTTCGCGCCGCATTACCATCCCTCTTTCAAACTGATTGGCCCGGCGCGGCGGTTCTGCGGAGAGCGCGGTCAAAAGACCATTTTTAATTACCTGGGGCCGCTGCTCAATCCGGCGCGGCCGGCCGCGCAGTTGCTGGGAGTACCGCAGGCCGGCTTGTGCTTCCCGCTGGCCACCGTCTTGCAATCGCTCGGGGTGCGGCGGGGGATGGTGGTTTGCGGCTCGGTCCCGGATGGAACCGAAACGCGCAGTCTGGATGAATTGTCCACTTTGGGGGCGAATACGGTGGTGGAATTTTACCAGCCGCACGGGGTGGCGGAATCATGCCTGGCACCGGAAAATTTTCCGGTGCAACCAGCGCGTCTGGAGGACTTGAAGGGCGGCGATCGCACAGCCAACGCGGAAATTGTCCGGCGCTTGTTGCAGGGCCAGGAGCGCGGTCCTCAGCGTGATGCCGTCCTCTTGAACAGCGCGGCCGCACTCTTCGTCGCCGAAAAGTGCCGGTCGCTGACGGAAGGCTGGGAATTGGCGGCGGAGTTGATCGATGGCGGCAGAGCCAAGGCGAAGCTGCAAGAACTGATCGACGCCTCGTAGCAGATTTGGCGTGGCTTGCGGGCACGATGGCTTCGCCCAAATCCTCGCCTAATGTTCGCTCCGCACCTGCAGAGCTTCGATAGAAATTTTATAGGACTGAAAACATGTGGTCGGCGAAACGCCGACCACCGCGACCGAGTCGCTTCGCGCTCCCTGGACCGTGAAAATCGGCGGCTTAGGCGAGGATTTGGGGTTTGGCGACTGGGCTTGCGCGATTGGGCTGAATTAGGCACTCTGCGGTGATGTACAAAATAATCGGAGCGGACCTGAAGGAGTATGGGCCTATTGCCGCCGAGCAGCTCCGGCAATGGATTGGGGAAGGGCGCGTCAATGGTCAGACGAAGGTGTTGCCAGAAGGGGCCACGGAATGGAAAACGATGGCCGACTTGCCCGAATTCTCGGCGTTGCTGCCCAAGCCGGTTCCGCCGATGCCGGGCATTCATTTGGGGATGCCTCAGGCGGCCGCGCCCAAAAGCCAAATGGCCGTGTGGTCGATGGTCACCGGGATCGCCGCTCTTCTCTGCTGTCAAGGGTATTTGGGCATCTTGAGCATTATTCTGGGCGCCGTGGCGCTCTCGCGCATGAAGAGCAATCCGCACCTGCAAGGATCGGGTTTTGCCATCGCGGGCATCGTCTTGGGCGCGATCGCCCTCCTGATGTTTTTTATTGGCTTGGTTATCATGTTTTCCTATCCGCAATGGATGCAGAACCTTCCGAACGCTTTCCAGCCCTGAAAGGCGGAGAAGGAACGAAGGGGTCCGCGCGACCATTCTTGCTCGTGGCGGGCCTGTCGGCAGGGTTGGCTGTATTGGCCGCCTTGTATCTGTTTGACCCGGCGACGGGCAATTACTATCCAGCGTGCCCAGTGCATCAATTGACCGGTCTGCAATGTCCCGGTTGCGGCGGCTTGCGCGCCATGCACCAATTAATGCACGGCAACTTTGGCCTGGCTTGGGGGTTAAATCCTTTGGTGTTTTTTCTTTGGCCCTTAGTTTTATGGTTCGTTTGGCGGAAGGACGCGATGGCGAACCTTCGCCCCGTTCACGGTTGGGTGGCTGGAGTTGTGCTGGTCCTTTTTGGGGTGTGGCGCAACCTGCGGTAGTCCTGCATGAAAGTTTCTTTGACACTTAGACCGCGCCGCGCCTTGCAACGCGCGGAAGCCTGGGCTTGTTTGAGCGCCAACCTGGCCTTGCCGGGCGCGGGTTCGCTGGCGGCGGGGCGTAAGACCGGCTACGCCCAAATGGCGCTGGCTTTCCTCGGTCTGGCGGTGAGCGTGGTCGCGGGAATACCGATGATCCAGTGGGGGCTGGCCAATTGGGAGCATTTGATGCAGCCGGATGATTCCCTCAGCACTTTACTGGACTTGTGGCGACATATCCGCTGGCCGCTGGCCGGCATGGGAATTTTCTTGATAGGCTTTTTGTGGGCTTTGGCCACAGGGCTGAATTTGCTTTCCGGCGCGCCCAAGGACGCGGTCCCGCCAAGAATCCAATAAGTCAAAGCTCAGAGAGCGACGGTCTGGCGGTGTGACAGAAAATGCAACCACCGCCGCGTCACGGGCCGGCCTTGAATTTGGCTGATGGCCTGGGCGTACAGATCCAGTTGCGGGCGGTAGAGATTGATTTTCTCGGTGAGTTCTAAGGACTGAAAATGGTCGGTTTTGAAGTCGAGCAACCAAATTTCCGCGGGAAGGATGACCACCAAATCGATCACCCCTTGGACAATGACAAATTCCGCGGAGCCGACGGCTGCGAATTCTCTCGCGCCGAGACGTGTTAGGGTGGCGGAGTCAAAACGCGCGGTAAAGGCCAGTTCCCGCTGAATGCAGGCTGAGTGTTCCAGCAATTGCGTTCCGAGGGCCGAACACCAAAAATTGGCCAGCGCTGCAAAATCCAGGCAAGCAATCTGTGCGAGAGTGAGGATGCCATCACGCGCCAGGCGAGCCGCTTCTTGCTTGAGGTCGGACGCGGACGGTGAAGGCCGAAGGGACATTGCTTCCAAAAAAGCATGGTGGGCGGAACCAATTTCACTGGCTGACAAATCACCGTTATCCGAAGCGGGAGCGGATGCGGCAAAGGTGAATGTTAGCGAGCGCGCCAAATCCTCTTCCTCGGAGACGCGGCGGCGCAATGCGGAAACGGAGGCCTTGGCCGGCTGGTTTGTTTCCGCCGCAAACGGGTAGGTCCAAGCGATGCGCTTTAAAGTTTCAGGGGAGAGATTCAATGGCTCGTCAGACAATGCCTCTGTCGTGGCCGAGTCGGCTGGCGGGTCGGTGCGCTGGATTTGCCAACTGAGAAGGTCGCCAACGCCAGATTCGTTGAGCGAGTGGGAAGCGGCCAGCCAAGGCCCTATCCAACCCAAATAATCGGTCGCGGCCAGGATTTCGCGGGTCTCCAGGGTCGGCGAAGTCCGGTTGGGCCAGCGTTCCTCCAGTGCTTTGCGTGAGACGCAACCCGCCAGAATCAGCCTGCGCGCGGCGCGCGTCATGGCGACGTAAAGCAAGCGCATTTCCTCGCCCAAGGAATCACGTTTTTGGCGTCGCCACGCCAACCAACACGGCAAGCTGGGATAAAATTGGCTCGCGCCGGGCGGTTTGATCTGCGGACAGAGGCCATACTGATCATCTAGAATGACGCGTTCGCGCAAGTCGGCGAGGTTGAATTTTTTTCCGAGGTCGGCCACGACGACGACGGGGAACTCCTGGCCTTTGCTCTGATGGATGCTCATCAAACGGACAGCGTCGGTTTCTGGAGCCGGCGGCGGTTCAACCTCAATCTCAGATTCTTGTTGGGCTTCCAAAAAGCGGAGAAAGCGCGAGAGGCTTTCCCGGCGGCTGTCGTCAAATTGGCGGGCCAACTGGAGGAACCGTTCGACATTGGCGCAGCGTTGCGGGCCGCGCTCCTGGGAAAGAAGCCACGGCGTATAATGGGTTTGATCGAGAATGGATTCCAAGCATTGCGCCACGGCGGATTGGCGGGCTTGGCGCCGCCAGTCGCGAAAGCGCGCCAGAAAGTGTCCGGCCTTTGCGCGCAGGGTTGCTTCGTCGGCGTTGCCTTGCTTGAGGCTGTCGCGATGCCAATCCGCCAGGGCATGCCAAAAGCGCCCGCGCGGATGGGCGGCGCGGATCGAGGCCAATTCCGTGGAACTGAACCCGCCAAAGGGTGAGCGCAACACCGCCAGCAATGGCAAATCCTGCAAAGGGTTGTCCAGCAAATCGAGGACGGCCCTTAGATCGCGCGCTTCCAGGCTGTCATAAAAGCCGCCGCGGGCCGCCAGGAGCGGAATGCCCAGGCGCTGGAATTCTTTGACAAACCCCTCGACTTTGTAGCGGGGCGAGCGTAGAAGAATCACCATGTCGCGCCATTGCAGGGGGCGCGGTCCCGCCTCGTCAGGAATGGGCGTGCCGTGCAATTCTCCCAATCTCCGTCCCACCATGCGGGCCTCTTTTTCATTTTCTGAAGCATTCTCCAACACCGCATCAGGTTCCTCAGCTTCCATGACGCCACCGCGGCAACGGAGCAGGAGTTCAACCGGCGGGGAAGAATTTGGTTGAACGGCCAGGGCGGGGCGCCGGGCCGGAGCGCCGAAGCGCAGATGGGCGTCGCCGGTGTAATCCACCCCGCCTGCTTCCGCGCGCATGAGCGCGGCAAAGAGGGCGTTGACAAAGTTGAGTATGCCCTCATGACTGCGGAAATTCTCCGACAAAGTGAGCACGCGCGCCGTGCCGGGCGCCGCGGCCCATTTTTCCCGGTAACGGAGGAAAATTCCAGGGTCAGCCAGGCGGAATCGGTAAATGCTTTGTTTGACATCTCCCACGAGAAACAAGTTGGCGTCGGCCCCTTCGCGGGCCAATGCCTGGATGATGGCCGCCTGGACCGCGTTGATGTCTTGGAACTCGTCCACAAACACCAGGCGAAACCTTTTTCGCCATTTCTCGGCAATCGCGCCGGGTTGGTCTGAATTCTTGAGCAAGCGCAAGGCAAACTGTTCAAGGTCGTGATAGTCCAAGGCGCCCTCCTGCCGTTTGGCCTGGCGAAAGGCTTCGCCAAAGCGAGCGGCCGCCTCGAGCAATGAAAGCATGGAGGGCCGGACCCATTCCCAGTCCTCCGCCAGCGGGTCGGTTTCTTTTTCGAGACAAACGGAATACAAAAACTCCGCTTCCGAAAAAATGTCTTTGATCGGATCACGCCAAGGGCTTTTTGGGCGCGGCCATTGTTTGTCCGCGTCAAGAATAGCGGCGAGGGCGGCGGTGAAATCAGCGCGTGTTGGCGTGGCCGACAATTGAACCAGGGCGGCAGCGCAGCTCTGGGCGTTCGTGTTGTTGGAGGGGTGGCGGCTCAATGCTTCCAGCCAGGCACATCGCCAAATTTCAAGCTTTTCCAGGAGCCACTTCCGCCATTCATCGGGCTGCGGACGCTGAAACCGGGCGCGTTGCGCCGCAAACCAACCAGCCGGGTCGGGCAAGGTTTGAGCATATTCGTGCAAGCGTCGAATCAGGTCTCGCACTGGTTGGTCTCGGTCCCCGCCTTGGGAAATGATGAATTGTTGCAGCGCCAGATCGGCGGGGCTCTCGGAATCGTAAATCTCCTGCAAAATGGAGTCGAGCGTCTGTCGGGCCAGGAGGTGGGATTCTTCGTTTGACAGAACTCTTAATTGCGGGTCCAGCCCCAGTTCGTAAAAGTGTTCGCTGACCAGTTGGAAACAAAAGCTATGCAAGGTGCTGATATGGGCGGTTTCGAGCAGGGCCAGTTGTTCAGCCAGACGCGCCGACGGCAAAGGGGCGCTTACCAGAGCAACGCGGAGGCGGCGGCGCATTTCGGTGGCGGCAGCTTGCGTGAAGGTCACCATCAACACTTCGTCAATGCTGGCCTGATTGGATTCCTCCAACAACCAGGCCAGGCATCGATCCACCAGGGTGCGGGTTTTGCCCGCACCCGCGCCCGCGACGACCAGGACATTGCCGCGCGCGCTGATGGCTTCGATTTGCTCGGCAGTGGGTGGGCTCAAGTTCAAGGAATGAGGATTTGGTGGCGCAAGGGAGAATGTCAACTTTTCCCCACCTGCCGAATGCGATTAAAAGTCTCGGACATGGCCGTGAACGGAACCGTCGCCATGATGCTCGCGAATGGATGAAGTCGGGAGAGTGGCAACACTGGCTACCTCCTGGACAATACCACGGTCCGACCCCGACCGCGAAGACCTGACCCCGACCTTCGACGGAAATGGTGTTTTTCGGCGTAAAGTTGTGTTTTTAGCTTTGGATTCGGCAGCGGGGCGTTGTGTTTTTGGGTGTGGTTTTGGCTGCATTAAAGGAGAGCTTCCAACTCGAGCTGGTTCTCGCGGCGGTTTCGCGGGCGGCGGCGCCAGGACGGCCTGCGGCGGCGGCTGGGGGGCGGCTTCCGACTGGAGGCGGGCTTGTTCGAGGGCGAGTTTCTTTTCCTGCAGGGCCAGGGTTCGCTCACGAAGGCGCAGACGGAGAAGCGAGAGGAAGAGGGCGGCGTCTTGTTGGAGGATGGCTTGCTCGAGGAAAAGGGCGGCGGCGGTTGATTCGATGGCGGCAAGGCTGGCGGGCAGATCGGATTGCTTTTCGAATTGGCGAAAAGTTTCCAGGCGGGCGGCGAGGCCGTTTTGGATGCGCTGTTGCCGACGCCATTGGAGAAAGCGGGCGTAGGTGGTGGGCCAGCGGAGATCGATGCCAAGGCGTTCTTTGATCCGGGCGATGGCTTGAACGCGGGTCATGGCGGAGTCCAGGTCACAGGCCCAATCGATTTCTTCCTTGGCGCGGGATTTGAGTTGGGCCAGGGGAGGGGGGTTGGCGGATGCCGCAGGCGCCTCGGTTAAGGTTTTGGCGGAGGTGCCTTCGAGGAGGTTTTGGGTGGTGGAAGGCTCCGGGCATCGGACTTTGTTACACGAAGGAAACGAAGGCAACGAAGTGTTTTGTTCGGCGCCGGCCAATTGATTTTCTACTATATTCAACATGGGGCGATGATGCCATGTCCGGCGTCAAACTAAAAACCTATGGAAGGAATTTTGGATGAAATCTGGCCAATGGAACTCCTTGCGTCTGCGCCCCTGTGCCAACAGCACCGGAGGCTACGCCAAATGTTGGATGGTGAAAGTACGGCCCCAATTTCCGAACGAGGCATGGGCGTGGGGCGATGAAGTGATGAGGCTGCGTCCGCTTCGCCCAAGTCCTCCCGCTCCCCCCTCGAGCGGAAAATACGCGATAATGTGGGGACCCCGCCGCTGTTCATGTCAATTGTCGAATGTTCAGATGTGACCCCGATGGTGCGTGCCCCGATGGTGCGTGCCGATGGTGCGTGTGTGCCGATGGTGCGTGTGTGCCGATGGTGCGTTCCCGATCGTGCGTAGTTACAAATTCATTCGTGGCGAACGGTGGCGGCTGGCTTCACCCTAAAATACTTTTCATAAGCCAACCTATTCTTATTATCCGGCTCCAAACCTGTGACAAACTCCCTTTCACTCTCATTTGATAAACGCGCACCATTTTCAATTAGAAGCCGGATTACTTTGGTGTTTTCATCGCGCCAAATGACCGCGCTGAATAGGACTGATCTACCACTGCCATCGCAAGCGTTTGGATCAGCGCCTTTGGATAAAAGCAACTTCACCATATTATAATCGCCAAACAGTACCGCATTCCTCAAAGGAGTATGTCTTGCCAGCTTGGTTGTGATCATGTTGACATGCGCGCCACGTTCAATTAGACTGGCTGCTTCTTGTGTATTAGTGCCAGCGGCCGCGATAAACAACTTCTCATTTAGCGATGGCCGTCCCGTCCAGTAAAGCAGCCCCATAAGCAGAATTACAATGACCATCCCGACTGTGCGTAAGTGTTTTGGGGTCACATCTCAACATTCAACATTTTGCAGGCTGCTTGCAGTTGCCTTTGCGCCTCCTGGTCACGCACCAGCCTTTGCGCATGGCGGCGAATCGCGGCCGAGGCCGCGCTGTAACTGGAGAGCTCCGCGAAGCGCGCCAGTTCGCTCAGCTTTGCCCCGCCAAGCCGCCGGCCCATGTACAACACCAGGTCGCGTCCGCTGTCGCCGTAGCGATCCCGAAACTCGCTCCAGCGCTCCCCTTTGACCTTTTCGACACCCGCCACGATTTCCGCCAGCCCCGGACGCGGCGTCGCCAGACGCCGGGCCCCGCGCTGTTCCTGGGCGTCCCCGCGCACATGCGCCCGCACTTTGGCCAGAAACTCCCGCGAACCGAGTACGGCCTTTTCCGTCAACCGTTCCCACGGGCTTTCCTCCAACCCTTCCCGCACGACCGCCTCGACGTATTGCCGATAACAACGCGCGGCTTCCTGTTTCTGGCCGCCGCCCAAACTCAAAATCCGTTCGCGTTCCAGCCACTCCGGCGCGGCGCGCCGGCCGGCATACGCCGGGTAAGAACTCCACCGATAATTCCGCAGCCGCGTCAGGCGTTTCTGGACCAGCGCGGCGTCTGGCACCCGACCTGCTCCCGCCCGGCTGCGCTGACGCTCCCTCTTGCCTAAGCCCAGCCCGCCAACGCGGACGGGGTTCAAATGCACATAACGGCTCAGGGCCAAGCCTCAGGCTGCGGGCTCGACCACGATTGACTTGAATCGTCCTTGAAAAAGGTGGCCGCTGCGGTCGTGCCGGCGGTTGAACCAGAGGCTGTAACTGAGGTTGAGCCATTGCAGGGCGCGGCTCAAATTGGGCTCGGTCAATTCCAGCAGCAGATGGTAATGGTTCTCCATCAGGACAAAGGCGTGGCACCGCAGGCGGAAGCGGGCGACCATTTCCCCCAGCAATTCCAAAAAGTGGAGGCGGTCACGGTCGGCGCGATAAATCGCCCGCCGCTCGTTCCCGCGCCCGGTGACATGGTACCACCCGCCCGCATGGTCGATCCGCAAGGGCCTGGCCATGCCGCGAGATTGATCCCAAACGCGCCCCTTGTCAATTGTCGAATATTCAGATGTGACCCCGATCATCAAATTCAGATGTGACCCCGATCATCAAATTCAGATGTGACCCCGATCATCAAATGACCCCGATCATCAAAGCGTGACCCCGATCATCAAAGCGCCATTCAGATGTGACCCCGATCA